>Ga0182024_10000794_pt1 | contig 82930 bp, 71 predicted proteins | sample P32metaG_FD_120480 | JGI IMG/M metagenome (GOLD analysis project Ga0182024, IMG submission 120480) | Permafrost microbial communities from Stordalen Mire, Sweden - P3-2 metaG (Illumina Assembly) | ecosystem: Environmental > Terrestrial > Soil > Wetlands > Permafrost | place: Sweden: Stordalen...
ACGAGCCCAGACCTCGCCGTTCCGGCGGCTCGATGGTCGGCAGCGTGTCGCCACTGCGTCGATGCCCCGCAGTTAGAGCAAAACCTTAGAATGGATCGCGCCAATGCGTAGACGTCTGCCTCAACCTCGCTTTGGTCAACAACTTCGCGGTTTTGGCACGAACTGCACTGCAAAGGGGCGTCGAAATCGAGACTCCACTCGGGTGGCGCCGGGAATTTCAACTCCCAGAAATCCAAATTAGGGTCCACAAACGTCACGCCATACACATAGCCGCGAACGTCTTCACCCAATTGACCGACCAAGCGCAAGGACACCTCGGTATTGCCGCCCAGGAAACGAAGGATAAGGATGCCATCGGCGGCCAAGTCATGTTTTGAAATGACGCCGGCACCATGCCGGCTGAGTGTGACCGTCTGCGTCTCTTCGGCAAAGACGCGACCCGACGTGTCTGTGCCGATCAGCAGAATGCGGATCTGTTTCGCGATGCGACCGCTGCGACGCACGAATCCCATAGGACGGCCGCAGCAGGTGGACGGCCACCGGTCTTATCGGCCGAAACCCAAAGATCTTTAGCCGGTCTCGGTTCGCTGATTCCGCGGCGACTAGCTGTAACCAATGACCGGCCTGGGTCCGGCGGTGACGTGTTAGACGCGGTATTCGATCCTGTTTCCGTCCCCGGAGAGGCAGCATTGAACTCAGGAAGGAGCGGTCATTCAAAGCGGCGTTGTCACCCTGGCGTTTCATGCCGAAGCTATCCGGTGAGGATAGCTGAAGGCCCCAACCTAAGCTTCGTAAACGTGCCGCACCGTGACCGCCCCAAGCGAGGTACGTCGGTACTAGAAATGCTATGCTCGCCATCCCCAGAAAGTACTGTGATAAATGAGACCGGCGATCTATCGACCCTCACGCGCGCATTCGGCACAATCATCAAGTGATCGGAAGTAAGTTCGGCCTTCGGAGCCATTCGGATGGTTATCGGGTGTCTGCTCCTGTGCATCGTCCTGCTGCTCGCGAGCGCAGCGGAACGGCCAACTCCTCGCCTTGCGCGGGGTGACGAAGACCCGGACTGACTTCGGACCACGTACCCTCCAGTACCCACGCCCGAGCGGCCGGTCCCCCCACCGGCCGCTCTTTTTTTTCAGGTCCTCTTGGTGTAGGCGCTGGGCTTAGAACCTGGCCCCCTCCAGCGCGCAGGTGACCATTCAGGCTCTCATGCAGCGCGATTCCAGGGCAACCCGCGGCTGCGTTCCGTGTACGTTACCCGGCGATGGGCACGCGCGGGGGTCGCCTGAAACAGCTCCTGCTCCGCTTGGCGGGTACGTTCGTCCATCGGGATACTCGCCAGACCGCCTGGGCGGAGCCACTGCTCAATCGCCCAAGAGCGGGCACAAAAAAAAGACGCAGGAGGTTACCCTGCGTCTTCGTAAGAATTCAGATCCACCCGCGGGAAGCTATTTCTACCACCGAGCTCTACAACCACTTCGAGTTAATGAAAAAGGGGGCTGGTGCAAGCCCCCTTTTCCTAGAACTGACCCCCCAAAACCAGAATCCCAGTCGAGGTTGGGTTCCGGCCACCCCGGGAAGCCAATCTTGTTTGTTGCAGGGAATAGAGCAAATCGTGTGCCAGTGATACCGGGCCGGCCGGCTTCAGACTAGACGCATGAAACCAAGGGACTTAGGTAAAATCTTGTAGGACGATTCAATTTTCAGCACGTTCGCATCTACAAAATCTCACAGAACAAACATTGTTACATCCATTCTTTGGGAGACCGGCGGGCTCTGTCTCACCGGGGACCGGCCAAGATTTGACGGGTACAAGAGCCGCGCCGACGATCTTTCAAGTCCGGATGTCGGGCCCGCGCATTTAGCGTGGTCACCAACACGCGCACTAAGGGGATTCCCTTCGTTGACTTTTTCTATGCTCTCAAAGAAGCTCGCGTCCACCGGCGTCGCAGAAACCATGCCAACGGTGCAAAGAGCGCGAGCCACACCAAGGCCGACGGACCGTACTCGGCGAGGAACAATGTGACTCCGATCAGACTTTCGAGAGCGCTTCGGTAGCCTGCGACCACGGCATTGTGGAATCGGGTCGCAATCGACGGCGATGGGGAGCCGAGCTGCGCTTTGTACTCCTCGCCCAAGTTCAGGTCGATGGTCGCGAAATCGACGCGATGCTCGAGCGACTTTTGCTCGGCTTCCATCTGCTCAATCTCACCGCGAACCCGGGCGATCTCCCGTTCCACCTCAAGCACGTCGCTGATTTTGCCGGTGCGCTGCACCAGGATAGCCTGCAGACGCGCCTCGGTTTCGCGGGAATTCTTGAGCCGGGCGACCAGGTCGGCGTGCTGCTGGGTCACTTCCTCCCCACTCTGGCTTTCGTTCTCGATGTGGCCAAGGGCCTTTAAGTCGTTGACAACGCTGGCCAATTCGCCTGCGGGAATTCGCAGCGATGCCTGCAGCGATTGTGCCGCGTTCTGTTGCGTGTTGGCGGTGAGCATCGCGGCGTACCCATGGTGACGCGCCAGGATGGCATCCAGGGTCGCCCGGCAAGCCTCGAAGTTCTTGACCACGACGGATAACGAAACGCTGCGAGCAATCATGGGCGGCGGGGATGGCGGCGGCGCCGGATTCTCCAGATTGCTCGCCATTCGCGCTTGTTGCAGTCGCTCCAGCAGCGCTTGTCTTTGCGCGATCGCTGCGTCCAAATTCTCCTTTGCCATCTCGGGCTTTTCAGAAACATCATCCTCGACGTTCTGGGAAGTTGGCGAGTTCAAGAAGACGCTTTCCGCGCGCGATTCTCGCATCGCGACACCTTTGTTCATCGCCACCGTCGCATCGGGAAACGGTTTGCGAGCGGAAAACCATACCATCGCGAGCCCCATCGCCACGATGGCGCTGACGCCAAACGCCGCGCTGAAAACAGGATGCCGCCTGCCGAAGCCGGCAAGAAGACCGTTGAACAAAGAGCGATTTACCGAAACGGACGCGCACTGGGCCGCAGCCTCGGAAAGACGCTGTTCAAATGCGGAATTCGGGAGTGCCGGTGCGACCGTCCAAGAGGCCAGGGTTGGCGATGCATGGCGCAGAACGCGATCTATCTCCTGACACTGACTGCAGGCCTCCAGGTGGGCGGCGAGAAACGCCGTGCGGCCGGATGAATGTTCCCCGTCCCGATAGGCCATGAGTTCTTCGGGAGTCACAGGGTGCGTTGCAGCAATCATGTCGAGGCTCCCACGGTAGAAATGTCGCGCGTGACGGCTTGTGGCGCGGGTGCTTCCAGCAACTGGCGAAGCGCGGTGCGTGCGCGAAACAGTCGCGAACGCACGGTGTTGAGGGGGAGATGGAGCAGGTCGGCGATTTCGGCGTAGCTCATTTGCTCGAATTCACGGAGAAGGAGAATTTCGCGGTCGGTGGCGTCTAGCTGTGCCACCGCTCGGCGGACCCAGAGATCTGTTTCGGTAGAGTCGCGTTTCGCGGGGTCGGGCACGGTATCCGGGCGACCGAACCATGCGGCGCGGAAAATTGCCTTACGGCGATGGGATCGGAGGATTTTTAGCGCAATCGCGTAGAGATAGGTGCGGAACAAGGCGCGGGGTTCATAGCGTTTTGCGGCGCGAAGTAAAGCCAAGAACGTTTCCTGCAGCAACTCCTCTGCCTGGGCTGGATCGGCGATTCGGCGTCGAAAAAATCCGTGGATGGGCTGTTGGTAACGGCGAAACAGCTCGGTTAGGGCTTCCGGGGAGCCATGGGTGAACGCCAGCATGAGCCTTTCGTCGCTGGCGGGATGGGTGGGCGTTTCGCTCATAGCGGTGATTGGCGAGCCTCCAAGATTAGAACGAACTTGCCGACGTGTCTTGCGTTTGCCGTCGAGGTCTCGAGATGCTGCAAAGCGCCCGCCACGGTCGGCGGCCGCTACAGGGCCCGCCGGCTCTCTCGAGCACCTCTAATACGGCAATGTCGCTTGCGAGGAAAAAGTTCCAAGCCGTACCTACTTTATATTCGGTATTCGCAGCGGAAGCCGCCGGGTTCCGCCCTGCGCAACAGGTCTTGCACTGTGACGCTTGGCGAGTTAAACGCCGATGGAGGATCGCAGCGCGTCGGCTACGGATTGGCTGAAGCGTTGTACGTCGGCTTGATGTTCGGCTTCGACCATTACCCGGGCCAGGGGTTCGGTGCCGGAATAGCGCAAGACGATGCGGCCATTGTCGCCGAGCGCGGATTGGGCTTCGGCTAGGGCGCGGGTAACTTCTGGTAGGGTCTCCATCGGTGGCTTGGAGCTGACTTTCACATTCACGATAATTTGCGGGTAGTCTTTCAACCCTTCGACCAGCTTTTCCAGACGGCCATGCATCGAGACTAGCGAGGCGATTTTCACCGCGGTCAGCAGACCGTCTCCCGCAGGCGAATCGTCTAGAAAAATTACGTGGCCGGACTGTTCCCCACCCAGGACGTTGCCGCTGCGGAGCATTTCTTCGAGGACGTAGCGGTCGCCGACGGAAGCACGGGCCAGCTCAATGCCCTCGCGAGCGAGCACGCGTTCGAGGCCCAGATTGGACATTGAGGTGGCGACCACCCGGGTGCCTTTAAGTTTTCCCTGAGCCTTGAGGTAACGGGCCACGACTAGCAGGACGCCATCTCCGTTGACGATGCGTCCGGTTTCGCAGACAAAGAGGGCGCGGTCTGCGTCGCCGTCGAATGCCACCCCCAGCGCGGCGCCATCTTGGCGCACTCGCTTTTGCAGGCCTTCGAGATGGAGCGAGCCGCAGCCGGCATTGATGTTGCGGCCATCGGGCGAAACGCCCATGGCGACTACGTCGGCGCCCAGCGAGCGGAACAATTCCGGGCCGAGTTTGTAGGCTGCGCCGTTTGCACAGTCCAGCAGGATACGGAAACCGGAAAGTTTGGCGCCGGGGATCACGCGACTGCGTAGAAAAGTCAGGTATTCGGCGTCGAGAGTGTCGTCGGCAACCAGCGCCGGCGGATTTTTCGGCGGAGCTTGCGAGCGATGCTGGAGAATGTCTTGTTCCAGCACTTCCTCAACGGAATCGGGAAATTTCATTCCGGCACTGGAAAACAGTTTCACACCATTATCGTGAAATGGATTATGGGAGGCAGAGATGACCACGCCAGCCTGAAAACCCTTTTGGCGGACGAGGCATGCAACACCGGGAGTCGTGATGACGCCGGCAAATTCGGTGGTGGCGCCCGCGGCGCGCAGGCCTGCGGCAAGCAGGGCAGCGATGTGCGGGCCAGATTCGCGCGTGTCCATGCCAATCAGAACATGGGCGCCGGGCTGTTGGCGCGTGAGATAAGCGCCGAGCGCGCAGCCTGTCGCGTAGAGAGTGCCGTCGTCCAGCGGCGGTTTGCCTGGTTCGCCGCGAATTCCGTCGGTGCCGAACAGTTCTTTCGCCATGCCAAGAGACCCTAGCTAGAAGATCCGTCGAGCTTAGCACGGGGAAAATCAAGACTGGGGAGAGCGTTGGAAAACGTTCCTCGCGTAAACGTGAGCGACTAGACACAAATTCACACCTATACAAACGGTCGATAAGCATTCCGCGAACTCCATTTCAGCGACTTGGCAAGGCGTTTGCTCAATTGTGTTACCGTGTTTGGCACGGAGCACTTTGTGTCAGCAACCGAAACGCCACCAACTCCCGCGATCGTGCGGATCAGCGGATCTAATTTCAGTTTGCGGGTGATCGCCGGCGCGATCATTTTGCTGTTCTGTTACTACGCGCAGGGCGTAGTGATCACCCTATTACTGTCGATTTTGCTGGCCTACTTTTTGGATCCCGCAGTTGAGTTTCTGGAACGAACCGGTTTGCCACGAACCGGGGGTGCCATGGTGATGGTGCTGATCCTGATCATGGTGCTCATCGCGGTCGGGTATGGGCTGGGCACGCGAATGGCAAACTTCGCCGAGAACTGGCCGAAGTATGGAAGTGTGCTGCGCAGCGCGGCGGACTCGGTCGAAGGAAAAATCAACGGCATCGAGGGCGTGCCGGCGCCCGGCCCGGACTCGGGGGCTAAATCGGGCGAAATTCGGCAACTGGAACCTGGCCTGGTGCGCACGATGATCCTGCGGGGAGCGGGCTCGCTGTATGCCATATTCCTGGAAGTCACTTTCGTGCCCTTCCTGGTATTTTTCATGCTCGCAGGAAAACGCGAAGTGTGGCACGGGACCCTGCAGCTGTTTCCGGTAACGCGGCGCACCCAGGTAAAAGAGACGCTGGAAGATTTGCGTGAAGTGCTGCGCGATTACCTGGCCGGAATGAGTATTGTGGCGGGCATGGTGATCGCAGCCAGCAGCTTGTTCTTTTGGCTGATGGACATCGATTACCCTATTTTGACAGGTATCGCGTCGGGACTTTTAAACATGGTGCCGTATATCGGCGCGGTGATGGCCTGGTTTCCCGCGTTCCTGATCGCGCTGGCCAAGTTCAAGTCCATCGGATCGTTCGTGTTCATTGCCGGCGTGCTGACGACGATTCACGTGGTGGCGGCAAATTTTATCGCTCCCGCCCTGGTGGGCCGCCGTGTGCGGTTGAACGCTGTGGCGATTACGGTGGCGCTGCTGTTCTGGGGTTGGGTCTGGGGCGGGATGGGGTTGTTGCTGGCGATTCCGATTACGGCAACGCTGCGCGTGATTTGCGACCACACCGAATCGTGGCGCCCGATCGGGCGTTGGCTCAGCGCCTGAGACCAGAAGGCATCGCTACTGCCGGTGTTGGTCCCCCAGGCGGAGCCCTTTGAGGGTCAGGGTAAACAAGCGCCGCCCCACAGCGGACCGAAACTCGAGTATCGTGCTTCGCGTCTTTCCCTTTGGCTAGATTTCGCCAGATTTATCCATCGAGGCTCCTCTATGCACCTTCCTGTGAACCTTCGCGCCGGCTTACTCGTGATGTTTCGCTTCGTGGCTGCGCTCGCGAGCGCGTATGGCGCGCTGTCCTCCCTATTTCTTGTGACGTCGTTGACCGCGCCGGTTGCACGCGCCTGGGGCTGCAAGGGACATCAAACCGTGGCGCTGATCGCCGAAGATCATTTGACGCCGGAAGGGAAAGAACTCGTTCTCGGTTTGTTGCGCGAGAATCCGATCGACCCTCACGTCAAACGCTACTGCGGCTCGGCCGTGTCGGATCCGATGGCCGATGCTTCCACTTGGGCCGACGATGTTCGGGGTGAGCGAAACAACGGCCCCTGGCACTACATCGACATTCCGCGCGGCGCGGCGCGCGGCCCGCTGGACGGCTACTGCGGCAAAGAAGGTTGCGTGGTCAGCGCGCTGGCGGAACAAGTCGCGATCTTAAAGGATCAGAGCGCCAGCAGCGTCAAACGGGCCGAGGCTGCACGCTATATCATTCATTTTGTTGGCGATCTGCACCAGCCGCTGCACTCCACCACGAATGCCGACGAAGGCGGCAACTGTGTACCGGTGACGTATCTTCGGCGCACCCCCCACGAGCGTGGTCACGGTTACTCCCCCAACCTGCATTCCATTTGGGATACGGCGATCCTCGAACGGGACTCCGAAGGCGCGGACCCTGGGGAGTACATGGAGATGGTGGAGGGCATGAACTTGGGAGGAGGAGCGATCGAGGCTTGGCAGAAGGCCGGCATCCACGTGGACGACTGGGTGTGGGAGAGCCACGAATACGCCGAAACAAATGTTTACGGAGGTCTGACCCCGAAAGTGGCTCTCGAGCCAAATGTGCCAGTGCATCGCTGCACCGACGACAACAATATAGCCTTACGCCTCCTACATCAGCACATTACCGCGAACGAAGCCTACCAAACAGAAGCCGCGCGGGTGGTGGAGCGGCGGCTTGCGCAAGCCGGCGTGCGGCTGGCGATGATCCTGAACGAGGCCGCGAAGCCGACCCCTTAACTGTTCGCTATCGCCCTCTGAAACGTGGGCGTACGTTGAATCCCCTGCCGCTCGCTGCAACGTACAACCGTTCGAGGTTCAGGGTAAACAAGACTGTCTGTGCTACGCAGACCGATGGAATGTCCGCGCTATGCTCTAAGGACCGAGGACCCTTTGGGGTGCCGCCTAGCGACTTGATGTAAGCGACCAACTGCCAGCGTTGCGCCTCGGGCAGCTTGGACCAGACTGGCATTCCGTGCCAGACGATGCCGTTGGTAAGAACCCAGAAGATGGCGCCGGGCGCGGCCTCTTGTACTTCGGCATCGTGAAGATTGGGGGCGTGGCGCGTGCCTTCCGCGGCTTCGCCGTGGCATTCGGCGCAGTGCATGAAGAAGAGTTTTTTCCCCGTTGCGACGGCGTCGGGATCGTGCTCCAACGGATTGCGTCTGGCGCGGGCTTTACTCGGCGCTTTGTCGAGCTCGCTGTCTCCAGAAGCTTTTTCTTTTGCGAGTTTTGTGGCGACTGCCGCGTCGTCCCGGTTGCCTTGTTGCCCGTAGCAGATCGAAACAAAGAGCAGCATCGCTGATCCGCAAACACCTGCGACCGAACTTCCATTTAGGGTTCTCATGGATGCCCTCCGAACAAGCGACCCACCAAATCGCCAAAGCCTGAGAATTCGCGGGAGAGCCCCCAGCGGAGCAGGAATCGATGGCTGTTGTCGTTGAGGCCGAAACCAGGAGAAATGCGCAGAGTCCAATCGGACGGCAGATTCCAGGCTGCTACCGGGGCCAGGTAGTGCGATGTGTCTCCGAGGCCGAAGCTGTGGCGGTCGCCAAGGCCGCCGTACATTTCTGCTCCGACGATGAAGTTCTCCCCGCACCAATTGCACCGTTTAGGAGTGGCCTTCAGCTTCAGCGGGCGGCTGGCACCGAGGGCGTAGCCGAACTCCCACGGATCGTTTGAGAGGTTCTTCGTGGCAATCGTGTTTTCGACGAAGTTCCAGCCTTTGTGGGTGCTGGAGAGCAAGAGCTTGAACTCCAGTTCATGGTTGTGGTCATGCCGGGCAAGGGAGTTTGGCTCGCCGTTGTCGGCTTCGACGTCATGGCCTTCGATTTCCTTCAGGATTTTGTCGGCGCCGCTGGTGTTTTCGTACTCGATGTAAAGCACCGGATTGATGAAGTGCTCGTGCTTGAGCGGTCGGATGCGATTCTCGAAACGGAATCCGGTGAACAGAGTGCCTTCGTTGAAAGTGGTCTGACCATCAAGGTAGAGCTCCGTGGTCCACCAGGCAGCGGCGCCGTACTCGAATTCCATCCAGAAGGCGTGAAAGTCATTTCCGGCGCGCTGGTTGCCGAAGTTGGAGAAGTATTCGACTTCCAGGCTGCCGGGCTCTTCCATGTAGTGGTCATAGGCCACGATATACGGATTTTCCTGCGCCGAACAGAACCGAGGAAGGAGTGCGATTAAGAGAACGGGTAAGAAAACAGCTGGGAAAGAATGAGAAAGCACAGGTCTCCTTGCAAATGATTTGCAACAACCGGAAAGCAGACTAATCTTGTCGTATATTTATTGCAACCGACTTGCATGTAATAGTTTTGTAAGTAAGGCGCGTTCTACAGCGGAGGCTGGGCCGAACGCCGATTCGCAACCAGCGGGGCGAGATTATGGGGATGGTGGAGAGCGGGAAGGCTTTGGCCGCAGGTGCAATCGGAACGACCAGCGCAGGCCAACGACGTTGGGGTCGGCAAATCAAGCAACTATACCGGCCGGGGAACGGATGCTGTGCTACGGGACGCGCCGCTCCCAGGGCGGTGGAACCTTAACGGAGGCCATTCCGGCGGAGGCCGCTGCCTGAATGCCCATCTCGGTATCTTCGAAAACCAGACAGGATTCCGGCGCGATTCCAAGCTGGTTGGCCGCCAGTAAAAACGCTTCTGGGTCGGGTTTGCTCCTCTGGTAATCTCCTGCGCAGACCAGGATGTCGAATCGATCGAGAATTTTGAGCGCAGACAGCGACGCCGTCACCGATTCCCTGGTGCTGCCGGAAACGACGGCGAAGGGAATCCGCCCGTGCTGGGCTTCGATGTGTTCAAGAACTTCGGGAACCGCGGTGAGCTTCGGAAGAAGCTCGAAATAAAGCTTTTCCCTGCGTTGCGCCACAGTCCCTACGGGCATATTTAATCCATGATTTTCATTCAACGCCGCAACGATTTCGGCGATGGGCTTGCCGCCCCAGGCGTAGAAAAGGCTTTCCTCGAACGTGCAATTCCACTCGGAAAGCGCTTGTTTCCAGGCGATATAGTGGAGCGGCATGGAGTCGGCTATGGTGCCGTCGCAGTCGAACAGATACGCTTTGAATGTCCCCGGCGGCAATTTGAGTTTCATGCGGTAAGTTCGCGCAGCTCCTTTATGGTGGCGGCTGGGTCCGGTGCGTCCTGAAACAAGCGAATGGCGGCGATTCCCGCGGCACCAGCAGCAATGCAGGCCCCAGCGTTCTCGACGGTTATGCCGCCGATGGCGAGCACTGGGATTTTTGCCGAGCGGCAAGCCTCGGCGAGAAGATTAAGGCCTTGCGAGTCGCCGAAACTAGCCTTCGATGGCGTTGCAAAGATTGGGCCGAAAATGACGTAGGTCGCTCCGGCTAGGGCCGCGGATTTTACGGCTTTGAGCGAGTGACAGGAAACGCCTAGCAGAAAATCTGTAGGTGAAGGCTGCGTTAGCAGGGGCCGCGGCGCGGGCTGCGCTGGCACAGGCAAGAGTGCCGGTGCTACTTGCAGCCGCGACTCAATCAGCTGCTTCGCTTCGGTTACCGGCAAACTCTGCTCTCCGAGATGCACGCCGTCGGCGTGTTCTGAGAGGGCTATGTCAAGGCGATCGTTGATCAGGATGCGCGTCACGCGGCGTTCTTTGGCGGAGGATGCCGTGGTGCGGCGCAACGCCTCTCGCGCCAGGTTCGACAGCTCTCTGGCTGACAAGTCCTTTTCACGGATCTGGAGCCAATCGATTCCTGCGGACGCGATGGTTTCCATCTTTCGAATCAGAGCGGAGGTCATTGGCGAAGCATGCGGCAGAATCTTGCGGTCGGTGACATAGCACAAAATCGGAAACTTGCGAGCAGCGGGCGGATTATTGGGGACGCGCACGAGGAACCGGCGCTGGCCCGGAGTCAGGTCCGATCATCCGAATGGCCAGAAAAATATCCAGAATGCCGAGGCCGCTGACCGCGCCGCGGAACGACGGATGGAGCAAAATCCGCATCAGCGACGGAAAATGGCTCAGGAAATAATTCTGTTCCCACAGGCTGGTCCACGGAAGATAAAACAAGACGGCGCCCATCATGCAGCAGATCACCACCAGCACCGCGCTCAAGATTCGATTCATCGATGAGAGAAATCTCCGGGACCCGATGAGAGCAGGGTATTAGCGCGTCGGTTTTTGCAGGGCGGCAATGCGCTCGCCCACGTCGCGATAGTCAATGTTGACCGCATAAACCTGGGAAAAACTCTTGAGTGCCGCTTCCGACTCGCCCGCCGACTCCTGGGCCATGCCTAAATCATACCGCAAGGCGAGCTCGCTTTCCGGCTCGATGTCGGGAAGGTGCAAAGCGCGCTCGTACCACATCGCGGCGATGGATGGCTGTCCGCGATCGATGAAAGCCAAACCCAGGAGCGTGTAACACTGCATGCAGTAGCGGAAGGGACGGCCGCGTTCGGCAGCCTTGGCTACTTTCTGGAATTCGCTGATGGCTTCTTCGAGCAATCCCATTTCGCGGAAAGCGATGCCTAGATTGTAGTGGGTCTCCAAGTCTTCATCGTCGGCGTCGACGCCCATCTCGCCGAGTTCGGCGCGAAATTCGTCGAAGACTTCTTTGAGGGGTCCTACATCGGCGGGAGAAACGGGTGCTGGTTCCGCCTTCGCGGCATTCCCATGTGATGCGGCTGCTTCGGCGGCCGGAGTCGAGCCCGAAAAACCGGGCGACAGCTGTCCGATACCGAGTTGGTCAATCTCATTTGCAAGGTCCGACAAAAATTGGTCGGATGCGAAACCGTTTGTCGGGGCCGCATTTTGGGTAACCGGCTCCGCCTCGGGCTCCAGGGACACGATGGGCGTTTCCGGGGGCTTTTGATCATATGCCGGGACCAGCGGCTCAGGATCCAGAACAAGTTCATAATCCTGATCAAGCTCAATTTCAGGGTCTTTGATTTTGCGCGCCGCTTCCGGCTCAGGAATTTTAGCCGCAGGTTGTTCTGCGGTTACTGGCGGTTCGGGCGCTGCCTCGTAGACGGCTGGCTCCGGTGTGGCCTCATAAGCGGGCAACTCGCCGACAGCCGGTGCTTCATTGGCAACCGGCGGAGCGGCTGGTTCCTCGAGGGTAAGCGGAAATTCCTGGACGCCTTCCGGAGTTTCGGCAACGGGCTGCTCCGGTACGGCGACGTTGCTCGCCGCAGTCTCAGGCGCGGTAAGTTCGGCGAACGAAGGCGTTTCTGGTTCGATTTCTTCAACGTGGGCAGGTGCCGGCGTTTCGGCGGGAATTTCGAAGTCAGCATGTTGTGACCCTTCCGCTGCCGGTTCAGGCTCAGCCGCGGGTTCTTCCGTAACGGAGAACTGTTCCACGCTTGGTTCCAGCGGGGTGAGAGTTTCTGTCGGGAGCTCGAATTCCTGCTGCGCTTCTCCGTGCGCGGCAGGCGCTGGCGTCGAGGTCTCAACAGGTCGAGTCTCCTCGAGCATCGACGCCCACTCGTCCGATAAGTCAACCTCGCGGACTCCTTCCGCTGCCGACGTTATCGCTGGGCCCGGTTCCGGTTCCGCTGGCTCGATCCCGACGGACTCTTCGGCCATCGCAAACTCGGTGATGGAAGGCTCGGACGTAATCTCCGGCACGGACTCTTCCGATTCGGCTTGCGCATCACTGCTTTGCGCGGCCGGTCCCAACAACTCTTCGTCCGAGAGACCCGCTGCGCGCTGGAATCGCCGTCGCAGTTCCCCAAAGCGCTCAGATCCTCGCGCATCGCCACGCTCACTGGAGATTTGTTCCAGCTTCGCAGCCAGCTCGGCAGTACGACGGTCGTCGCCCGCACCGAGCACAAAGTCCAGGAGCTTTTCCAACGTCGGCGTGTGCCGCGGCGCGCGGCGAAGTATGGCTTCCAGCAGCCCGATCGCTTTCTGGGTCAGTCCGTAGCTGGCGAACAGATCGACATCGGTAAGCGACTGCGCGATGAACTTCTGCGTGTCTTCATCGAGAGGCGTCTCGACCGCAACGGATGGCGTGATCGGGTTGGCCCGGACCTCCGGTGCCAGAGGCTCGAAATCGGGACGTACCTTTGGAGCCGGCGGCATGGCAAGTTCCACGGCCGCATGCGGTTCGACTGCCGGTGGAGCGACGTCCGCGCCCAGAAGTCCCATCTTCCGAAGAACATCATTCAGCTTGCGCTTCGCAGGATCGCTTTCGGGCTCGCGATCGACAAGCTGTTCGAACACTTGTTTGGCGCGGTCATACTGTTTGTCCGCGACCAGTGCATCGCCCAGGTGAGCCAGCGCATCCGGCAAACGAAACGAATCACTGGTGCGGCCGTAGGTCTCGACCAGCCACTCCAGAGGCTCAATGCGTCCCGGCAAACGTTCGGCCAACTCATTCAGCAGCTTCCCGACGACCTCATGTTCGCCCGCATCGATCATGGGGATACGCGTACGGTCGAGCACCGCCATGGCTTTATCGCCGTGTCCGGATTCCAGCAGCGCTTCCACGATCTTTTGTGCCGGGCCATAATTTTTTGGGTCCGCTTGGAAGATCCGCAACGCCAGGTCCGAGGCCTGATCCCATTTCACGCTCTTGAGATACAGATCCAAAAGAAGTTCGGCTTGTTCTCCGCCTTTTTCGAGGTCCGGAACCTTCTCGAGTACTTCCGCGGCCTGCGCAAAATTGCCTTGCAAGGAATGCACCCGCGCTTTGACGATGAGCGCGGCCAGATTGTTGGGGTCCAGCTTTAGTACTTTGTCCGCGAGTTTCTCGCATTCCGCCTGGTCGCCGCGAGCGAGCGCACGCTGGCTGGCGGCAATATAGGCGTCAATGGCTTCGCGATTTTGACCCATGGCCTGATACAGGTCGGCCAGGCGAACCTGGATGCGAAGATTGTCGGGCTCCGCCATCAGCAGCTTCTTGAGCAGGGCGACTGCTTCAGGCTGGCGATTATTTTTCAGGTGAATTTCGGCGAGTTGCAGGAACAGCGGACGGGCCTCGCTCATCACCCCTTGCTGGACATACAGATCAGCAAGCTTCTCGAGCGGGCGGATTTCCTCGGGAGCCAGCTTGGCGATGCGTTTGTATACCGCGATGGCTTTGGTGAGGAATCCATCGCCGACAAAGATCTGCGCCAGGCGTTCGAAGTAGTCGATGGCCTGAAACGTTTCGCCCTGGCGGATATACAACTCGCCGACGGTCATCAGGGTGACCTGATCGCGCGGCTCATGCTTCAAGATTTGCTGGTATTCGGCGATGGCCTGGGCGACCTTGCCCTGGTTCAGAAGTTTTTGAGCGGCTTCGACAAACTTGCTTTTGTTATAGGCCATTCGAGCTCAGACAATGCGCCGTCGCCACTTGCTGCAGGGACGCGTATCGATTCGGCGCCCAAGCGGCAAAGGCCGGCAGAAGTCGTGCTGTCCTACGCTAGCAGGCGGAGAAAAGACAAGTCAACGAACCCCGCGATGGGTGTGAGCAGCCAGTTATCCCCGTTGTAATCAGGAAACTTGACGGCGAAAACGCGGCGAAGGCCGACAACCGGTCCGGCGGGAGGCCAAGAGTTGGCAGGGCTGGCACCTTGTCCGCATTTCTGCGATCGATAAACCCGAAGAACCGGCAGGACCAACCTCGAACTGGCGCGAGCCATTCATGAAACCTTAGCAAGCTGGCACCGCTTAGGGGGAAACCGGGTCGGGCAGTAGCGCGATCTGAATGGCCCCGGTTGCCCAGCAACCCGCATCGCGAACGGGAGCAAAGGAGTGCCGATGAAGCGGCGATGCCCCATGCCGTCGCAGGGCTTCCAGGTGATCCGGCGTTGCGTACCCCTTGTGCCGTGCGAGCCCATATTGGGGATAGACCGTATCCCACTCTTCCATGCGCATATCACGATGGGTCTTGGCCAGGATGGAGGCGGCCGCGATCGAGACGCTGCGAGCGTCTCCTTTAATTAGGGATTTCTGCTCGATCATCACGTCAAGCTGCACCGCATCAATCAGCAAATAGTCCGGCCGCATGGTCAATTGCTCGAGAGCGGCGGTCATGGCCTGGCGGCTGGCTTGATAAATATTCCACGCATCGATCCGCTGGGCGTCTATCTCGGCGACGGCCCAGGCGAGCGCATGTTCGCGAATGCGTTCGGCGAGTACGGCGCGACGCTCGGGAATCAGTTGTTTCGAATCGTCCAGACCAACAATGCGGCGCTTGGGATTCAGGATGACGGCAGCCGCGACCACCGGGCCAAACAGCGCACCGCGGCCGGCTTCATCGAGGCCCGCGATACGCGTCCAGCCCAATTTTCGCGCCTCGCGTTCGAAACGGGAGCAACAGAGACGTGTCATTCGCTTGAGTGATCGATCCCTGGCCGCCTGTTTTGCGCGGCCGTCGGCGATTCTAGCACGCGCACGACGTCATTCGTAGCGCAGTGCCACCATTGGATCAACACGCAGCGCGCGGCGCGCCGGAATCCACGCAGCGACGAGGGTGACCGCAAGCAAAAGTAGGAGCGCCAAGACCAGAGGCACCGGATCGTGCACCCGCACTTCGAACAAGAGAGATTGGAGCAGGCGGGTGGAGAACCAGGCAGCGATCAGTCCCAAGGTAGCGCCGCCGATGGCCCAGCGGATTACATTCCACAGCACCATTCTCATGACGCTATGCGGGCTTGCGCCGAGTGCCATGCGCACCCCGATCTCCCGAGTCTGTTGTGCCACCAGAAAGGCAACCACCGCGTAGATCCCGATAGCGGCAAGCGCCACCCCAATGCACGCGAATAGACTGAGAAGCACCGCATTGAAGCGGGGGCGCTCCGTCAATTGGTCGACGCGCTTGGTCATCGCTTCAATCTTTACGGGAAGAGTAGGATCCAGCGCGCTGGTTTCCGAGCGCATCCACGCGGCGACGACGCCGAGCTCCATCCGTGTGCGCATGATTATTTGTCCGGTGCTCAGTGACTCCACCGGATCATCCTTCCAAGGAAGATAGAACTCCGGATCGGAACTATCCACCAGACCATTATTCCGGACATCCGCTGCGACTCCTATGACCGTTCGCCAGGGAGTCTGCTGCCGAAACAGCCGAAGTTGTTTGCCGACCGGGTCTTCCTTGCCAAACAGCATCCGCGCCAGAGTTTCGCTGAGAATAATCGGATTTTCCGAGGGCCAACTATCTCGCTCTTGAAAGTCGCGGCCCCGAAGGACCCCCACGCCTAGGGCCGAAAAATAACCGGGAGTTACAGCGCGCCAGGCCACCGCCCCCCCGGTCCCTTCGGCGAGGGCAGGATGGCCCTCAGGTTCCACGGCTGCGAGGATTGTGGAGCGCATTTGACCGGCGGGAGGTAGCGTATCGCTGACCGCCAGACCGGTGATTCCAGGAAAAGCTTTTAGCCGCGCTAGCAATCGGGAGAAAAAATCAATTTGCTGCGGCAATTTAGGGTAGCGAAACTCCGCAAGCGAGACAGTTTCGGTGACTACCCTCTCGGTTTCCATTCCTGTTGGCGTGCGTTGCAGGTTCCACAAACTGCGCAGCAGCAAGCCTGCACACGCGAGCAGCACCAGAGAGACACTAATCTGCGCGGCCACCAGCATTAGCCGCACTAGACTGCGCGTCGTGGCTCGAACCTGTTTTCCGATCAGTGACCCTGGCGAAGGATCGGAAAGCGCCGCAGCTAATCCGAAGACAGCCGCTGAAACAATCGACACCGCGAACGTAAAGCTCACGACGCGCAGATCCAGGCCGGCCTGCTGAAGGCGCGGAATTCCCTGTGGCGCGATGGACACAAACAGTCGCAGCAGTAAATGTGCGACCAGGCATCCCGCTGTGCCTCCAAGCAAGCCGAGTAGCGTACTCTCGACAAATGCCTGGCGCACCAGTCGTCCCCGGCTCGCGCCGAGTGCCACGCGAACGGCAAGTTCCCGCTGCCGCCCCGTCGCGCGCGCCAACTGCAGACTCGCCACGTTCGTACACGCGACCAGCAGCACAGCGAAAACAGAACCCAGCAAGATCCACGACGCCAGGCGCGCATCATGGATTTGCCGATCGTGCAGCGTACTCACCGACAAGTGAATTTCCTTGCGGAAAGCAGGGGGCGCCCCTTGCAACGACTGTTCCAGGAAGGGTTGCAGGCCGACGATGACCTCAGCGACCGTAGCGCCAGGTTTCATTCGTCCGAAGGTACGCAATACCGCCCCCGGCGGCGATCGGCGCTGCAACTCCTCGTCTAAAGCTTGCGGCACCAGGATTTCCGCCGGAGTCAGAGTAGGCATTTCGAAATTTGCCGGCAGCACACCGACAATTCGTGTAGCAGAGCCATCTAGAGAGATCGTTGTACCGACCACCCCAGGATCGCCTCCAAATCGACTCTTCCACAAAGGAAAAGAAAGGATGGCAACGCGCGCGGCCTTCGGGCGATCCTCGTCTAACGTAAAATTGCGACCGAGAATTGGCCGTACACCGAGAGTCGAAAGAAACCTTTGTTCGACGTAAGCGCAGGAGAGACGAACGGGACGTTCCTCGGTAAGGTCACATTTGGAATCACCCGGAATCATCGAGGTTACTTGTTCAAAGGGGCCGGGCGTCTCGCGAAAATCGATGTAGCTGGTGCCCAACATAAATTCGTCTTTCTCAATCGGCGCCGTCAGTCCAAATGCCACCAGCCGGTCGTCGTGCGAATACGGAAGGCTGCGGAAGAGAATCCGATCGACCACGCTGAACACCGCCGTCGTTGCCCCGATGCCCAGGGCCAATGTAACCATCGCCACGGCCGCGAATGCCGGGCTCTTCACCAATATTCGCAGCGCGAATCGGAGGTCCTGCATAACGGAATCGATGAGCAGGATGCCCCGCTGTTGGTGACAGGCTTGCTTGGTTTGCTCCACGCCGCCGAATTCGCGTCGGGCCGCCTCGCGCGCTTCCTCGGGAGCCATTCCGCGACGAATGTTTTCCTCGCTGAGCAGTTGCAGGTGAGCTTGAAGTTCCGCATCGAGACTTTCGTCAAGGCGCCGCGTTCGAAACAAATCAAACAGACGCGAAACCAACACCCGCAGTCCACCCATCGTTACACTCCTTCCGCTCCCAGCAAACGAGCAATCACCGCCGCCATCCGTTCCCAACTCTCAGCCTCGCTGCTAAGCTGCTTGCGGCCCGAGCGCGTCAGCGAGTAATACTTGGCCTTGCGATGGTTGTCCGACACGCCCCATTTCGAACTGATCCAGCCGCGCTGCTCCAGCCGTAGCAGTGCAGGATAAAGCGTGCCCTGATTGAGCTTGAGCAAATCCTCGGAAACTTGCTGGATGCGTTGTGCGATCCCGTAACCATGCAGTGGCCCCATGGCATCCAACGTCTTCAACACGATCAAATCAAGCGTGCCCTGCAGCACTTCGCCGCGTGGTGGCGTCATGGTTACTCCTGTTGATAAACAACAGGAGACTACGCCCCTACCTGTTGATTGTCAACAGGAAAGTCGGCTAACGTCTGGCCACCTTCGACCCGGCCGGAAATTCAGCTCCGCTCCTGCCACACCCAACACATGTCATCCTGAAGATTCGAGAAGATCGTTAAAGAATATCGAGGCTTCCTGCACCAGCCCGGCGATCCGCGACCGCCCACGCTCGGTTGACGCGCATTCTCGCGCCGTGGCAGCATACGCTCGCTTACATTTCCGCACTCCACTGCTAACGAATGGCAAAATATCGCCAAGGAGCTGGCAACCTATGAAGTCGCAAGACCAGAGCCTGCTGATAAAGAAAAACTCCAAAATCTTATCCCGTTGGGTAGCGTCCGCTACTTTTCTCTTGGTGGCACATCCCCTCTTCGCCCAAACGCCTCCACCCGCCTCGTCGAACCCGGCGCAGACCACACCGCAAGCTCGCACCATCCAACTGGATGACCTCGTCAAAATCACCTCGGTCAGCGATCCACAAATCTCGCCCGACGGAAAATCCATCGCTTTCGTGGTTTCCCATCCCAACCTGGATCAGGATCGCAGCGACCGCGATCTTCTGGTGATCGACATTGCGTCAGGCGCCCCGCGAGCATTGACGCACGACCGCAGAGGCGTCGGCTCGCCGCGCTGGTCGCCCGAAGGCGACCGTCTGGCCTTCCAGGCCCTCGACGTCACCGCGAAAGATCCGAAACTCCAACTTTACCTCCTGCCCATGACCGGAGGCGAAGCCAGAAAACTCACCGACGTCCCCAACGGCGTAGAACAATTCGCATGGCGGCCCAACGGTCAGGACATTGCCTATGTCACCTCCGACGAACCCGAAAACAAAAAAGAAATTGAGAAGCACAACGACGCCTTCGAAGTCGGCGACAACGATTACCTGGCCACCGGCCCGGAAACTCCTTCGCATCTCTGGATGGTTTCAGCAGAAGGGGGAAAGGCCCGCCGCCTAACGTCTGGTACCTGGAGTTTGGCGAAAAGTGCCCCGCCCAGTTCCCCAGCTTCTCCGATCAATTGGTCCGCCGACGGCAAGTCGCTACTGTTCACGCGCCAGGAGCATCCGCAATTCGGCGATGCCGACCAGACTTCACTGCAAATCCTCGACAGCGAATCCGGCGCGATCCACAAGGTGACCACGCACGAAAAGTTCGAAAGCTTCGGCCTGTTCTCTCCTGACGGCTCACGCATCGCCTACTGGTATCCTCGCGACGGCGATCCCAACAACGAAAACGAAATCTTCGTCACCCAAACCTCGGGAGGCGATGGCGCATCCGCCTCAAAAGCTATCGACCACGACATCGCCCGCGTTATCTGGATGCCCGACGGGAATTCCCTATTCGTAGGCGGCCATGACGCCACGCAAACCTCGATGTGGTGGCAACCCCTGAACGGCGCGCCCAAAAAACTCGCTCTAGGCGACGTCAATCCCACCTGGCTGTTCTGGATTGACGCCTTCGTCGGCCGCAAAGGTGACATCGCGTTCACCGGCTCGACACCCACGCAACCCTCCGAGCTCTACTATATGGCCTCCACCAACGACACTCCGCGCCGCCTAACCAATTTCAATCAAGGAATCGCCGCTCTGAGATTGGGCAGAACCGAAAAGCTCGAATGGCAGGGCCCAGACAGTTTCAATGAAGACGGCGTCGTCATCTACCCGCCGGATTTCGACAAAGAGAAGAAATATCCCCTAGTGCTGGTCATTCACGGCGGACCAACGGCATCCTCCATAACCGGCTTCAGCTTTTTCCCGCAGTACCTAGCCTCGCATGGTTACATCGTTTTCTCTCCCAACTATCGCGGCAGCGACAACCTAGGCAATGCCTACCAGCGCGCTATTTTCAACGACGCTGGCGACGGCCCGGGTCGCGACGTTATCGCCGGCATCGAGGCGTTAAAAAAGTTGGGCAACGTAGACGAAGACAAAATCGCAGTTTCCGGGTGGTCTTACGGCGGTTACATGACCTCCTGGCTGATCGGCCACTATTCCTTTTGGAAAGCCGCGATGGCCGGCGCCCCAGTCACCGATCTTTACGACGAATATAATTTGTCTGACGGCAACGTCTCCACCCGATACAGTTTAAAAGGGTCTCCATTTGTTGGAGACAATCTCAAGGACTACCGCGCCCAATCACCGATCACTTACGCCGCCAACATCAAGACACCCACGCTAATCCTGCACGACACCGGCGACGCCCGCGTCACGATCACCCAGTCCTACGCCCTGTTCCACGCCCTCAAAGACAACGGCGTGCCGGTCAAATTCTTCGCCTACCCGGTAGCGGGCCACTCCCCGGGCGACCCCGTCCGCCAAATGGACGTCTACCAGCGCTGGGCCGACTGGATGGATCAACACCTGAGGTAGAACTCCCACGTCAAAAAAAGACAAAAGCCCCGCAAAAAAACGGGGCTTTTGTTAAAGCGGCCGCCGACCGTGACGGGCGCCTTTCAAAACCACACAAGAATCTACGCGTTCGTCTCCGACGCCACCGCCACGGCAGCCGGCGCCGCGGTTTCCTCGCGCGCAGCCCGCTTAATCCGCGCAGCCTTCCCCTTCAAATCGCGCAAATAATACAACCGAGCCCGCCGCACCTTACCCTTACCAACAACCTGAATCGAACTAATCATGGGCGAATGCAGCGGAAAAATTCTCTCAATCCCCACGCCAAAACTAACCCGCCGCACCGTAAACGTAGCGCCAGAAGCCCGGCCCTTTTTAGAAATCACCACGCCCTCAAACGCCTGCAACCGCTCCTTCTCCTTCTCGCCCTCGCCTTCCTTCAACCGCACATTCACCCGCACGGTATCGCCAGGCCGGAACTCCGGCAAATCTTTGCGCAGTTGCGCTTCATGTAGTTTTGCAATTACCAGATTCATGTCATTATTCCCTGCAGACCCACTCGGGCGGGGCCAGCACATCCAAGCCAAACAATAAGTATAATCAAACTGCCGCAATATTCCTAGGATTTTGACCAACGCCCAACTTTGTAAGGGCTTGCTCCGCCCGGCCGTCGCATCCTGCCTCCATTAAGCCGCGCTCCGACCAACCCCCGAGTTACTTCCAATCACTGCTCGGCCAAATATCTCCATCTCCTCCGACTGCGGACTAAACTGCAGCAACACCAAATCCACTCCCGCAGCCTCAAAGGCCGCAACCCGCTGAGCCACCTGCTCCGCCGTCCCCACCAACCCCGACCGCAACCCCCGATTCGAAACCGAATAATCCTCGAGCGACACTCTCTGCTCCAGCTGCGTCCCAGCCAACCACTGCTGATAATTCGCATACCCCGCAGCCGACTGCTGCACATCCGTAATCCGCCGCACTTCCTCCTGAGCCTCCCGCTCCGTCTCCCGCACGATCGCGTATCCTGCCACGCCAAATTTCATCGGCGGCAAGTTGAATCGCGCCCGCCGCGCACGCAGATCGTTAATCTTCTCCTCAACCCGCTCCGGCGGATCACCATGCATCAAGTACGCGTCACACTTCTCCGCAATCAAATCCTTAGCCGCAGCCGATTCCCCGCCGGCATACAAACAAGGCCGGGGCTTCGACACCGGCTTAGGCTCAAGCACATTATCATCAACCTGATAATATTTTCCCGCATACGAAAAATGATCCCGCGACCACACCCCATTCAAAACATCCAGCCACTCCCCAGTCCGCGCGTACCGATCATCATGCTGCTCAAACGCCACCCCATACTTGCGCGCCTCATCCGCCCACCACGAAGACACCACGTTCAACGTCAACCGTCCCCCGCTGATGTGATCGATGTTCGCAGCCTGCTTAGCCAAAAGCGCCGGCAAATGAAACGTAGGCCGCACCGCGACCATCAACTCAATCCGTTCGGTAACCGCAGCCAAGGCCGCCGCGGTAGACCAAGCATCCAGCGAACCAGCCTCCACCCCCTTGATGTCATTCAAATTCAATTCCGCAATCAAAGTCACAGCAAACCCAATCCGCTCGCTACGTTGCGCCAACTTCTTAACGTAAGCCCACGAAGCCTCCATCCCTTCGTCGCCCACATTCCGCAACCACCCACCAAACACCGGCAACCAATATCCAAATCTCATCGGCACTCCCTGCGCTGCGCCATGTCCACTCCTATCCTTCGTTGCCCACAACCTACCTCACGGTTTGTTCTTTCGCCGATAATTTCACTCACCCTGGTAAGGTGGGCATCTTTGCCGGTTCTTCGCGGTTTGCATGCTTTCCCGCCTCCGCAATCAAGAAATCCGCCAACCGCGCGTACGGATTGAAGCCCACCACTGTTTCAGGATCAGCGACAAAATTCGAAAGCGCGTTGATGTCGTAGTACAACAACCGCCCGGTACGATCATCGATCACGTATTCCACCCCGCCAACTTCAATCCCAGCCTCCGCCATCATCCGCTCAACGTTTTCAATCACCCGCGGTGGCGCCTGGTAAGCCTCCACCGTCATCCCAGTCTTAGGCGCATCCACCGGGCAAGCGATCCGCGTCAACTCCTCGCCCCGAGTGCTCTTACAAATATCTGCCGGGCACAAATCGAAAGTCTCCCCAGTAATATGAATCTGGATCGCATACAAATATTTCCCGCCTAGCACTTCAACGCGCGTGATAATGCCATCCCGCGCCGTAAAACACTCCTGCACCAAAACCACGTTATCGATCCCAAAATACAACTCCCCCGCTTCCACCGCAGCCTGCAACTCCCCCCGCGAACTAAATTTCTTTATCCCAGCCCCGCTCCCCCCAATGTTGGGCTTCAAAATCAACGGATACCCAATCTCCTCCCCAGCCGCAACCGTCTGCGAAGGATGATTAATCACCAGCGCCTTCGGATAAGGCAATCCCAACCGTTCCATCAAAGAAAGCTGTAAAGCCTTGGAAGTCTCAGTAGTGAATGCCTTATAACCATTCACGACGCGAACGCCCTTATCCTCCAAATGCCTCAAATAATTCAAGGTATAAAAAACCCCATGGCCCACCCCCCGCTGCCAAGCCGAAGGACTCATTCGATTAAAGAGCAGCGAATACTCAGTCTCCGGCGAAGCCGCATCATAAGAGTGAAACCGCGCATCCACCTTCACCCAAGGCACGCCCCGCGCATCCATCTGCGCAAACAAAGGCACAAACCAATTCGGCTGCTCGTAATAAATAGCAATCGGCTTCACCACGCCATTTCCGTTTCTGTTCCCAATCTCGCTCATACGACCTCAGCTCCCATTTTCATCCAGCCGACCCAGCCGTCATTCTTAACCCTAAAGGCCCATCCTTTTTCTCGTTCCCTGGCGTTTGGCGGTCATTGCGAACCGAGCAGGCCTACTTTTTCGTCATTGCGTTATCTTTTTTCCTCTCCGCACGATCGTCGCCCTCATCTCAACAAGTCCGGCCGATTCCGCCGTGTCTTCTCCCAAGCCGCCGCCCGCCGCCACTTCCCAACCTCCGCATGATTCCCCCCAATCAAAACCTCCGGCACCCCCCAACCCCGAAACTCCGCCGGCCGCGTATAGTGCGGAAAATCCAGCAACAACCCGGCATTCCCGGCACTTGTAGGGGCGGGGCCGGTTAACCCTGAGCCTCGGAGGGCCCCGCCCGCTGAAGCCCTACCACGAATCTCCCCGCCAAACGACTCATTCACCGCCGAATCCTCATTACCCAATGCCCCAGGCAAGAGTCGCGTAACCGCATCCAAAATCAAAACCGCCGGCAACTCCCCCCCACTCAAAACAAAATCCCCAATCGAAATCTCCTCGGAAGCCAAATACTCCGCCACCCGTTCATCCACTCCTTCATACCGCCCGCATATAAAGATGATCCGATCCAGCTCCGCGTAACGGCGCGCCATCTCTTGTGTAAACAATTTACCGGCAGCAGACATCAACACAATCGCAGTCTTCGCTGGCAGCGGCACCGGTCCCGACGCATCCCCAACGCCATAACCGAGCAGCGACTCCACCGCCTCAAATAAAGGCCCCGGCTTCAAAACCATTCCTTCGCCACCACCAAAAGGCCGATCGTCCACAGTCCGGTGCCGATCCTTAGTAAACACCCGCAAATCCTGCACCCCCACATCGATCAACCCAGTCTCGCGCGCCCGCCGCACAATCCCATGATCGAGTGGCCCAACAAAAAATTCTGGAAAAATCGTAACCAGGTCAAACCGCATCGCAAGCAATTGTAGTCAAGTCAGTTGCAAGCTGCCACGTCCGGCCGCTCCAAACTGTCGATTCCCAGGGGCACGCCAGGGTCTGACACCAATTCTGTCCCTCCGAACAGCTTGCCCAAGTCAAGCTGCCGCCCATACCATAACCGCTGAACCCGACCGCGATTTGCCGAGCATTTGCGGAGCGCTCGAAATGACGTCTATCCCCCGGAGTGTGGCGGACCGCGACGCACCAGGCTATCTCTTTAAGAGGGAAATCGTTGCGTCATGCCGTGACATAACTCCCATGGATTCCTATCCTTGTGCAAAAATCCCCGGGGGGTGGGTGTGGGCCAGGGGAGGGTCCGCTCTCTCCTACCTCCTGTTGCTCTCGCTGTGCATTCTGGTCGCGTGGGGTTTTAGCGGCTGCGCTGGTTCCGCCAGTGGCGGTTCCAATGCAGGAGGCAACGGCTCAACCCCGAGCGGCGCCGTCGCGCCCGCCACTCCCGTCGGGCTGACAGCCACAGCGGGAAATGCGCAAATCACTCTGACCTGGACTGCCAGCGCGAACGCCACCACATACAACGTAAAGCGCGGCACAACCACCGGCGGCCCCTACACCCAAATTTCCGCTCCGACGGCCACCAGTTTTACCGACACCGGACTCACCGATGGCGCAACTTATTTCTATGTAGTGTCCGCCGTCAATTCCGCCGGAGCCAGCGCCAACTCCGTCGAGGTTAGTGCCAAACCCGCTGCCCCGGCGCAGGTTCCTGCCGTGCCGACAGGGCTGATGGCCGCCGCCGCGAATACCCAAGTCCGGCTGACCTGGTCGGCGAACGCGACCGCCACCAGCTATAACGTGAAACGCACCACCACCACCGGCGGACCGTATACCAAGATCTCGTCGCCCTCCGCGACCAACTTCACCGACACCGGCCTAACCAACGGCACAACGTACTTCTACGTTGTCTCGGCAGTCAATTCCACGGGAGAAAGCGCTAATTCCGCGCAGGCCAGTGCTACACCAGGAGCTCCGACGCAGTCTCCCTCGGCACCCACCGGTTTGACCGCAGCGGGAGGCAACACTCAAATCTCGCTGGCTTGGACGGCAAGCTCCGGCGCCACCAGCTACTACATCAAACGCAGCGCGACAAATGGCGGTCCGTACTCGCAAGTCGCAACTGCCAGCGTTCCGAGCCTGGTCGACACCGGTCTAACCAACGGCACGACCTATTTCTACGTGGTCTCCGCCTTAAACTCAATCGGCGAAAGCCCCAATTCCGCGCAAGCCAGCGCCATTCCCGCCAACGCGCCGGTCGATGTAACGATCACCATCAGCCCCGCCAACACCCACCCAATTTCTCCTTATATTTACGGCCTCAATTTCTACTTCGGCGAAACCGACCCGCCCCCAATGCTCACCATGGACCGAGAGGGCGGCAACCGCTGGACCGCCTACAACTGGGAAACCAACGCCTCCAACGCCGGCAGCGACTATCTTTACGAAAACGACGACTACCTCAGCAGCAGCACGGTTCCGGCCGAAGCCGTCCGCAGCTTCATCGCCCAAGATCAAGGCGCAAACATGGCCAGCCTGATCACCGTGCAAATGCAAGGCCTGGTCGCTGGTGACGAAAACGGTCCAGTAAGCGTCGCCAATCCTCCCGATCTATCTCGTTTCAAGACTGCGGTCGACAAAAAGAGCACCATCTCCGCGGTGCCGTTCACCGTCACGCCGCCCACTGCAGACGCCAACGTCTACATTGACGAGTTCGTCTGGGCTCTAAATCAAAAACTGCCCGGCATCTTCGGGGCGAATCCCGCCAATCCGACATTCATCAACCTGGACAACGAGCCCGAGCTTTGGAACTCCACGCATCTCGAAGTCCAAGGACATAATCCCGTCCCCTCCGACAACTACATCACCAAAACCATCAATCTCACGGAAGCGATCAAAGACCAGTTCCCTAACGCTGTGATCTTCGGCCCGGTGCACTATGGATTCCAAGGAATCTATAATTGGCAGGGAGAATTAAGCGCCACGCCGAGCGGCACAAACTGGTTCCCGGACAAATATCTGCAAGCGTTGAAGACCGCTTCCACCACCTACGGCAAGCCGTTGGTCGACGTTTACGATTTCCACTGGTACGCCGAGGATTACGATGCCAATGGCAATCGCATCATCGACTTGAACGGCACCACGATGACCGCTGCTCAAGTGCAACTGATCGTGCAGAGCCCGCGAAATCTGTGGGATCCGACCTACACCGACGCCGGCAACAGCAACCCGTGGATCTACCAAGAGCTGGGCAGCACACCCATCAACATCCTCGGCCGCCTGCAGTCCAAAATTAGCGCCGAAAATCCCGGCATGAAAATTTCCATCTCCGAATACCAAAGTGGCGGCTGGAATCACATCGCCGGAACCGTAGCCCAAGCCGACAATCTGGGCATCTTCGGCGCCCAGGGCCTATTCGCCGCTAGCTTCTGGCCCCCCAACGGCACCTATTCCTACGCCCTGGCCGGCTTCCGAGCCTACCGCGGCTTCGACGGCGCCGCCGCCACTTTCGGCGACACCTCGTTGCAATCCACATCCAGCAACGTGCAAAACGTAGTGGTTTACGCCAGCACCGACACCACCAACCCAGGCCGTGTCGTCTTCGTAGCGATCAACCGATCGACGAGCGCACAAATAACCGAAATTACCGGCCAATCACTGACCGGCACAGCCCATCTCTATCAAATGACGGCGGCCTCAGCCCAAACCCAGTCCACCAGCGGCAATCCAGTCCAGCCAGTTCCGGCAGGAACAATGCCAGCCACAGGCTTAACCCTAACCATCACACTTCCAGCCCTAAGCGTAACCACGATCGATGTCCACTAGCTATGCCAACAACGTCACAACGACTGCGCGGCGCCACAGCAAGTCCACTTGTAGGGGCGCCCCTAACGCCCAGGCCAATCCGGCAGCAAGACTCGCAACCCCGCTCCATTTTTGGGGATGCGCAAAACTCTACGCGCCGCTATTCAAATCGCGCAGACCCTCGGGAAGGACCACGTCAATGCGTCGCGCAGCAGGATCAATTCGCGTGCAAATATCTTCTGCAAGAGGAATCAGCAACTCGCCATTCCGCGTATTAATCATGAGCAAAGGAGTGCCCGCAACATCCTCCCCAGTCATTTGCACGTCGCTGACGGTACCGACAAGCATCGGAGCCGACGCGAGAAGACCAGGCGAAGAGGAACCCACAGCCGGTTCAGCCGCGCGCTCAAAAACCGAACAACCCACCAAGTCCGAAACAAAATATTTTCCCGTCGGCAACGTCACCCGCTGCTCGAACGGAATCAATACATCCATACCGCGAAATTTCTCTGCCTCGGAAATGGAAGCGCAACCCTCAAAGTGGTAAACCGCCTGCCCACGATGATTCTGATCGATCCAGAAAACTTTCACGGAAACAGGCCGAGGTTCGTTCTTACCCGTGCCGTCGCGCAAAAACACTTCGCCCATCTCTTTCAACCGTTCGGGAAAATCAGTAAGGAGTTCGACGGCGACTTCGCCCTTGTTGCCACGCGGCCGCAAAATGCGCGCCAGCATCACCCAGCGTTGCGGCTCCGCGCTCAATCTTCCAAAATCTCCAAAGTAAAGCGTTTGTGCGCCTTCACGCCGGCGGCGCCCAGCAACGTACGCAAAGCCTTGGCCGTGCGACCCTGCCGCCCAATCACTTTGCCAAGGTCATCCTTGTGGACGCGTAATTCCAGAATGGTCGCCTGAGCACCTGCGATGCACTTCACCTCCACATCGTCAGGATGGTCGACCAGAGCCTTGGCGATCGATTCGACCAGTTCCTTCATACCCCACCTTTACAAACCCGGACTGTCGGTAGTGAACACATATATGGAAAGACGCTCCCGGCCCAGCAAGGGGATGCGTGGAAGCTAAAGACTTGGGACCCCGACCAAATCGGGGTCTACAGGCGGGCGCACTGCAAATAGCAAGGCACAAGGCGCATTACAGCTACGCGATTTTTTGCAAGCGGATAAAGCTGCGCACGGTATCGCTGGGTTGTGCGCCGACTCCGAGCCAATGCTTGATGCGATCCGCATCGAGCTTCAACTCCGCGGGCTTCTTTAGCGGATCGTACGTCCCCACCAACTCTACAACGCGGCCATTGCGCGGCCGGGTCTTCTCAATCACCACCACGCGATAAAACGGCTTCTTCTTCTTGCCAATGCGAGACAACCTAATCATTAACACTAAATCGTTCCTCCGAGCCCTTTATTGTAACCGTCAACCCGCTTCTCAGCAACGAGATAAGGTAGCGCAGACACTCCGGTCTGTGCCCGCTTCTAGCGGACCACCGAATCAGCCCAAAGCATCGGTTCGAGCGCCGCCGTTCGAAGCGCTGTTCATGGTCATTCCCACGAGTCCAGGTGACAGCTGTCGGCGGTGCCGATGCTACCTCAATTCCCGACCACCGGTAACTCGACAAAGCTCAGCTCCCCCGGCTGGTGATAAACCCGCTGCACCGCCTTCCGGTAATCCTCCGGCTTAGCCCAAAAAATATTCGGCACGAAGGTCTGGGGGTTGCGGTCGTATAGCGGGAACCAACTGGATTGGACTTGTACCATGATTCTGTGGCCTGGCAGAAACACGTGGTTGGCATTTGGTAGGGCGAACTTGTACAGCAATGGTTTGTTTGGCTCGATGGATTTCGGTGTTCCTAGGCTTTCGCGGTAGCGGCCGCGAAAAATGTCGGCTGAAATCATTAGCTGGTAGCCGCCCATTCCCGGTTGGCTTGCTACTTCGTCTGGGTACAGGTCGATTAGTTTTACGACCCAGTCTGAATCTGTCCCGCTTGTTGAGGCGATCAGGTTGGCGATAGGTGGGCCGCTGATTTTCATGGGAGCGTGCAACGGTTCTGATTCGAAGACCAGTACGTCGGCGCGGCCGGATTGTTCGCGCTGATCGTCTACCAGCCACTGCGACCAGGTCATGCCGTCGCCATATCCCATTGGTTGGATCGGGCGCGCGCGGTAGGGCACTGGCTTGGCTGGATCTGATACGTATTCTTCGAATGCGGCATCGCTGCTTTTTGGGGCCGCAAAGCTTAGTTTTAGATTCGAGCTGAGATACAGAGGTGTTGGGCGGATTGCGCAGCTCGACTGCGCTGGGCAACCACTGGGCCAAGCGGGCAAGCGTCGCCAGTGATTCGTGCCGGTTTCGAATGCGGTTACTGGCGCAACGTCCGCCTTGGGCGCGTCATCCTTCAAATATTGATCTAGAAACGGGCGGAGGATTTCTCGGCGGAAATATAGGCCGGTGTCGCTGTCGAATTTCAGGACGCCTAGCGAGCTGGCGTCCTCGATTTCCTGGCCGTGGTGCCACGGGCCCATCACCAGGAAGACTTTGTCGTTGGCGGTATCTTTTGGTTTGATGGCTTTGTAGACTGCCATAGCGCCGTAGATATCTTCCTGATCCCACAAGCTGTGGACCAGCATTACCGGAACCTTCAGGGGTTGGTCTGCCAGGATCTTGTCCATGGCTTGTTGCTGCCACCAGGCGTCATAACTAGGATGCTCCAGCAATTTGCGCCAGAAGCCTACTTGTTCGAGGCCGTGGCGGCGGCCTAGTTCTCCTGCGGAGCCCGCCTCCATGAAGGCGTCGTACTCGTCGAAATGGCTGGTCCACCACTTCATAGTGTTGGCTCGCGTGCCTTCTTGTTCGTAGATGTAGGACATATTTGCTTCGCGAAAGGCGCCGTTGTGGAACCAGTCGTCGCCCATCCAGCCGTCTACCATGGGATTCATTGGCACGGAAACTTTCAGGGCTGGATGGGGATTTACCAGTGCCATCAACGGAGTGAAGCCGTCGTAAGAGATTCCAAGGATGCCGACTTTGCCGTTGCTCTCTGGGGTGTTTTTCACCAGCCAGTCGATGGTGTCGTAAGTGTCGGTAGCGTGATCCACCTGGGTTGGGTTTAGGGGCCCATGCAACGGGCGGTTCATTACGTAGTCGCCTTCGGAGCCGTATTTTCCGCGGACATCCTGAATCGCGCGGATGTAGCCGCCCTCGATGATTACTTCGGTGGCGTTGTCGTAGCCCTGCAGGATCGGACCCAGGTGCGAGCTGGAGGCGTGGCTGGTTAGCGCCGTGGCGTCGTACGGCGTGCGAGTCAGCAAAATGGGCGCGCCCTTGGCGTTTTTGGGCACCAAGATCACGGTGTGCAGTTTTACGCTGTCGCGCATGGGGATCATTACATCGCGGCGGGTGTAGTCGAAGCTGTCGGTTACCGGTTGCAACTGAGTCGGTGTTTCGCTGGGCAGGCCTGAAGTTGCGGGGGTGGTCTGGGCTGGAATTTTTTCGGCCAAGAATAAATTGCCGGCCATTAAGAGGATTGCAGCGATAAGCGAAAACGGATGAAATTTGAAGAGTGCGATCACCGGAACTATTTTTTGCATCGGCGGATTATAGCGGAGGGAGTAACAAGAGGATAGCTCTTCGAGAAATTGGCAGGGTACGATTTACCATCGTGATGCCGTGCTGAGGTCGGGGATTGAAGGGCTTAGCATCGGCCCGGGCGTTGGGAGCGGCAGCAGTCCTGCGCCCCTGCGAGCATTTTATAAACGTCGCGGGCTTACCTAGATTGTTCCGACTCGATTTCGCCATCGGTTCGCGGGGCGTGTAGTCTAAGTCTGGTGATAATGATGGAAAAAAAGGCGAATTTTGTGCCTGTCGGGGCGCTGGATAAGCGAGTGCCTTCGCGGCGGGAATTGCTGCGTGGATTAGTGCGACAAGCTCCTTTCGTGGCCAAGAATTTCCGGCTTTATTTTCGGAATGCTTGGCGGCGGCATGTTTTGCGGACTAATGTGGTGGCGCCGTATGCGGTGACCTTCTATGTGACGCACAAGTGCAATCTGGCTTGCAGCTATTGCACGCAGAAAGAACCGGATGTTTTCAGCGAGGAGTTGCCCACGGCGGAGACGGTGCGCTTGCTGGGGCGCATTCGTAAGGAAAGCGATTCGGTCGTAATTACGGGTGGGGAGCCGACGCTACGGCCGGACATCGAAGAAGTGGTGGCGGCGGCGCGGTTCAAGCACAAGTTCAGGTCACTGTTGCTGATCACCAATGGAACTTTGCTAGACCGTAAGGCGGGAATGCTGGACAGCGTCACCGGGCTGGTGATCAGCCTGGACGCGCTTCGGTCCGACCCCACCAATCCGCTATCGAAGCCGGCTGCTTTGCCGAAGGTGATGGAAAACATACAGTTTGCGAAAAAGCGACTGGGAAATCCGCGACGAATTACCATCAGCACGGTGATCGAGGAGTGGAACATTACCGAGGTCCAGCGGCTTCTGGATTGGTGCGGCGAGCAGGGGTTTGTGTTTGCGGCGCAATCGGCGCAAATGGAAAAGATGCCGAATCTGGCGTTGCTGAACAATCCGCGGTACCACGAGCTGGTGGATACCATCATCGCAAGGCGGCGTGAGAACAAGCAGGCCATCAATGGAACTCCACGGACGATTGAAACGCTTTTGAGGTTTCGGGACTTCCAGTGTTATCCGACTATGTTTCCGCGGGTTTATCCCAATGGCGATGTATTTTATCCTTGCGAACCGTTGCGGAAGGTCGCCGGGAATTTGTTGCGCGACGGATCGTTGCGGAAGATTTTTGCGGCGGGTAAGAAGAAGTATGGGGACATCCCGCCTTGCCAGGGAATCTGCTATTTGTTTGGGAATGTGCTGTCGCATTACTACGTAAATGATTTTTGGGGGCTCGCTGGGGATTTTATACGGTGAGAGTGGCGCCACAGGAGGAATCGCGGCTGACGGCGGAAGTCCGAAGCGAAAACTTACCACTGCAGGGAGTGCCCATAGAACAGAGTTGCTAGCTTAGTTCTGCGATTTTCAGGTCGAGGTGAGCCAAGGCGGCTTCAAGCGACTTGCGGTGGTGGGGATTGGTGGCGGAAGCCAGGTCGTTGGTGATGCGCACGCGGGACATCTGGAGATCTTTGATACTTTGGTCCCGCAGGTGTTGTTCGGGGGTTTTGGGTTGGTGGTTCGAGGGCGATTTCTTGACTTCAACTTCGGCCACTTGCGCTTCTACGTCCTTGCTTTCCCAACCTCTAGCCATGGTTATATTGTGGCATATTCTGGGCAAACCAAGGCTTTTTAATCGACAAAAGTTTCGAAAGAAATTGACTACGCGCCCGCAGCTCGGGCGCGCGGCAAAATCGGCAAGGAAGAGGGTATCACGCCACGAATGGTGCTCTCGGCGGCACGCGCAAAGTGCTCCGCGAAAATCCCGCGATAGGAAAACTCCTCCATTTGATGGGCCCGGCGAACATGGACGATCCACTGGTCTCCGCTGCCTTGCGCGTGAACCGAGGAGATCTCTGATACCGGGATGGTCAAGAGCGGCTCGAAATGCGAGTCCAACACCCAAATGTAGTCGGCGCCCACAAACAGCTGAGCGGCGGCGGGCGCATCGGATCCGGGCTTGTACTTTCCTCCGTTTACGACGACAAGCGCGCCCAGTTCGCGTGCTTTATCGTCAACGGTGCTGGTGGACCTAGCCGCCGGGAGCAGCGCTGCGGTAAGAAATAACGTCAGGCCAGCAATGGCGGCAAGCCAGCTGTTCCAAAAGGCCAGCGGCAGGATGACCAAGCCGGCTCCAGCAATGCCGAGCAAAATGCGGAAAGCGGTCCAGGACCTTTCGTCGCGGCGCAAATTGAGTACTTTGGGCACCAGGAGCACGACTGCAAAGAGCCCGCCGATCGCGAGTTTTTGCAGGCGCGGACCGATGCTTTCGGTGTTGGAGTCCGCCGAGGCGGCCGTACTGTTCATGGTCAATCTTTCTGTCTACTTGATTCCATAATCGTTCAAAAGTTGCAGAGAACTTTCAGGGCGCCAGGCCATTGATTTCGCGCATACGGGCAAAGGCACGGCGGACGTGCGGAATGGTGATGGAGCCGCCCACAACCAAGGCCACGTTGAGTGCGTCAATCACTTGGTCGCGGTTCCATCCCTCTTCGTCGCAACGCGCGAGGTGATAGGTTATGCAGTCGTCACAGCGTAGCACCGCAGAGGCCACTAGGCCCAATAGCTCCTTAGTCTTGGTACCGAGCGCGCCTGGTTCGTAGGTTTGGTGATCCAGAGCAAAAAAGCGCTTAATCCCCAAGTGACCACAGCCGAGAATTTCTTCGTTCAACTCGGCTCGAAAGTTTTGAAAATCGTCCAGCCCGCCAGGCATGAATCCTCAGGAAATACAACCGATTCTCTCCATTCCGTGGGTCAGCGATTATGATCCAAACCGTCTGGATCGAGCAGACGAGTGAACGCTTTTCGCGAGGCCCGTCGCGTAACTATTACCGGGAAGTTCTAGTACCCCGTCGGACACCCGCTTCGACGGGAAGGACCACGCTTCTGACCTCGTGCTTCTATGGTCGTTCCCGAAGTTTTTGCGGCTCCGCCCCAAGACCTCGGGTGCGTAACCGATACCAGATGATGATCAGTGCGACCGAGAGGCCGAAAATCAATGTAGAAATGGCGTTGATTTCCGGGGTGATGCCACTACGAAGCAGGCCCCAGATTTGCAGCGGAAGGGTATTGTCACGACCGATAAGAAAAAAAGTGACCGCGATTTCGTCCATCGAGAGGGTGAAGATGAGCAGTCCTGCGGCGATCAAGGACAGTTTCAGATTGGGGATGGTAATGCGCCAGAACGTTTGCCAGGGTGTTGCGCCCAGGTCTAGCGAAGCTTCTTCCTGGGCGCGATCCATTTTCTGAAGCCCCGCAAAGAGTTCGGTTGTCGCGACGGAAATGAGCGCGGTGGCATGGCCGAGAAAGACGGTGAGCAAGCTTAGCGGCAGCCGAACCAAGACGGCGAACATCAGCAGAGAAAGTCCGGTGATGATCCCGGGAAGAATTAACGGAAGGAGCACCAGGCGACGGAACAGGGCTTTGCCAGGGAAGCTGGCGCGATCGAGCGCCAGGGCGGCGAGAACACCGAGGGTTAACGCCAGCACCACGCTCGCGGCGGCGACCAAAAGACTGTTGAGGACGGCCTCCCAGATCGCGGCATCAGCAAAAAGTTGGCGGTACCAAGCCAGCGTCAGATGTCGCGGCGGGAATCCGCCAACGCCGTCGCGATTAAAAGAGTAGACGACTAGCACGACGACGGGGAGATAGATAAACGCGAACACCGATGCCGCATACGTTGCGAGAAACGGCGCGCGTCGGCTTGGGCTGCCGTTGGTCATTTGAAGGACCAGCGTTTCTCGAGGCGCTCGGTGAACAAGAGCAGGGTCACGGTGATCAAGAGAATACCGACCGACACCGCGGCTCCCAGCGGCCAGTCATAGGCGGCGCCGAAAAGACTTTGCACGATGTTCGCAATCATCGTGCCCGAGGGCCCGCCGACCAGCAGCGGCGCAAGGAAGTCCCCCAAAGACAGTACGAAAGCGAAGGTGGCGCCGGCCAGCAGGCCGGGCATCGACAGCGGAAGAATCACACGCAGAAACGTGGCGCGCTGGCTGGCGCCCAAATCCTGAGAAGCTTCGATCAGGGATCGCGGGATGTGCTCGAGCGCGGCGTAGATGGGCAGAAAAACAAACGGTGTATAAATGTGCGTGAGCATGACGACGACCGCGAAAGGACTGTAGAGCAGGAAACCAAGTGGCTCATGCGTAAGGTGCAGATACTGCAGAAAGCCGTTCAACACCCCTTCGCTACCCAGGATTGTTTTCCACGCATAGCCGCGCACCAGATAGCTCACCCACAGCGGAACGATCACCAGTTGATAGAGGATTTCCTTTCGAGCGTATGCGTGGAAAGACAAGTAGTAGGCCAGGGGGTAGCCCAAAAGCAGAGAAAGGAGGGTTACCGAGCCCGCGATGCGCATGGTGCGCAGTAGCACGTCGACGTAAAGTGGACTGGTGAGAAGCTTGTGATAATTCTGCAGATTCCACTGATGGAGCAGGTAGCCATCGCGCACCAGCCAAAAACTGTGAGCGAACATCAATGCGTAGGGAAGCAGCAGGAACAGGCCTACCCAGAGTAGCGGGGGCAGGGCAACGATGGTCTTGTAAGCGCTTGAATACATCGTTCGGTACTTCAGTTACTCTCGCACCCGAATGGCGTCCGCTGCGGAGAAACAGAATTGGTGTTCACCGCGGAGAACGCCGCGCGCGGTGATCCGCGCCCGCAGTAACTGGCCACCCGCGCACTCAATTTCGAGCAGTTCGCTGGCGCCAGCGTAGATTTGCTGGCGTATCGTACCGCGAAAATCCACATTTGCCGGGGCGTTCGAAGCGTCGGCAGCGAGATGGATGGCTTCCGGCCGAAGCGAATAGATGGCCGAACCCTGGGGTTCGGAAGTTCGCCAGGACAATGCCCCGCAAATCGCCACGCCATCGTGAATGTCGGCGCGCAGCAAATTCGTTTGCCCAATAAATTGCGCGGTGTATGCGGTTGCCGGATGGGCATAAAGTTCTCGAGGAGCGGCAATTTGCTCCAGCACTCCGTTTCGCAGGAGGGCGATGCGGTCCGAAAGCGCCATGGCCTCTTCCTGATCGTGGGTGACCAACAGAAAGGTGATGCCGACTCCGCGCTGGAGTGATTTCAGTTCGCTTTGCATGTCCTTCCGAAGATTTGCATCGAGCGCTGAGAGCGGCTCGTCCAGCAGCAGCAATTGCGGGCGATTCACTAGGGCTCGAGCCAAAGCCACCCGTTGCTGCTGGCCTCCGCTCAGCCGGGACGGGCGCGCGTCGGCGAATTCATGCATTTTGACCATGCGGAGCGCCTCGTCGACGCGTCCGCCGGTTTCATTCCTCGGCGTTTTCTTAACGCGCAAGCCGTAAGCGACGTTGTCGCGGACGCTTAGGTGTGGAAACAACGCATAGTGCTGGAATACAGTGTTGACGCGGCGTTTGTGCGCTGGTGCAATGTCCAGGCGTATGCCGTCCATCCAGATTTCGCCCGAGGAAGGCTGTTCGAAGCCTGCGATCAAGCGTAACAAAGTGGTTTTGCCGGAGCCACTCTCGCCGAGCAACGTCAGAAATTCGCCCGCCACAATTTGCAACGAGAGGCTCTTCAGAACTTCCAACGTACCGAATCGTTTGGTGATCCCGCGCAGGTCGATCAACATCTGATCGCTGACACCGGCAGCTTGCGAGGAGATGGCAGCAGAGGAAGTCACTGCGCGTTCTTCACTTCGTTCCATATTTCGGTGTATTTTTGCCGGCGCGGCACCTCCTGCCAGAAGTAAATTCGCTTCATGTATTCGTCGGCGTCGTCCAGGTGCAAAGTTTGCTTCTCATCGGCGGTTAGAAATTGTGCGGTTCCTGGATTCGCGGGTGTGTAGTGGGTGATATCGGTAACAAGTTTTTGCGTTTGCGGTTCCACCAGGTACTCCACGAACGACTGCGCAAGTTCCTTGTGCGAGCTCGCGGCCGTAATCATCAAGTGGTCAATCCATCCGGTGGTGTTCTCTTTCGGAATGGTTTCACCGATCGGATAGTTGAGTTTCCGGAGTTGATTGGTCATCAGCGGCCAGCCCATCGCAGCGATAATTTCGTGGTTTTGAAATAAATTGGTCAGCTCGCCGCCAGTCGACCAATATTTTCGGACGTTGGGCTTAAGCTGGATCAACTTTTTCTTCACCGCCTCCAGTTGTTCGTCAGTCAGGTTGTACAGCTGGTTCGGGTCGGGCTTGTCGTACCCCAACACCTGCGCGGCCATATAGACGCTGGAGAGCTCATCCCAAAGCGAAAGCTTTCCCTTGAACTTGGGATCCCAAAGCATGCTCCAGGAGTCCGGGGCTTGGGCGAATGCCGTCGTATCGTAAAGCAGCGGGTTAGGTCCCCAGACAAAAGGCACACCGTAAGTCTGAGCGTTGGCCTTAACCAGCGGGGAATCGCGGAGCTTCGGTGAAAGCTGCGAGTATGTGGGAATTTTCGATAGATCGAGGGGCGCTGCTAGCCCCGCACGAACAATGGATGTCGCCACATCGCTCGACGGCGAAATCACGTCGTAATTTGCGGCACTGCCGCCGCGAAGTTTTGCTACCAGCTCATCGCTGGAACCCATGTACGCAGCTACAACCTTACAATGATGGGCTTGCTCGAAAGCATGCACGAACGATGGATCGGCGTAGCCTTCCCAAACCAACAAGCTCAAGGTTTCTTGTTTTGGGCCGCAACCGATGCCGGGCATCGCCAACGCAAGAGTTGCCGCGAACCGTAACCATTTTCTCATCATGCCCTCTGCGACGGGTCGCCGTTCAACGAACCGTGCATCAACGATCTCGCCATTTCATGCCCAAACGAACTTTCCACGCTCTAAAAGGTCGGCGGGGTGTTCACCCACAACAGCCAGGACTCCGTCCGACCTGGGTTTCGCCAACGATGCGGCGTCGAGCTTTCGAAATAGAGGCTATCGCCCTTTTTCAAATGGTAGTGCTCAGTGTTGCCGAGCCAGATCTCAAACTCGCCCCGCAAAATGTGCAGAAATTCCTCGCCTTCGTGCGCGTAGGATTCTCCGCTTCCACCGTTAGGTTTCACACGAAATAGATGCGGTTCCATAGCAGTGTTCCCCCAGGCGAGGAGTTCCATGCGCACGCCCGCGGTGGTCTCCAGAATTTTTCTTTGTCCAACTCGCACCAGCCGGGGATTTTCTCCCGCCGCTTCAAAAAGCGAAAGAATATTCGTGCGATAGAAGCGCGCAATGCGCCGCAACGTGGCCACCGACGAGTGCATCTGGCCGCGCTCCAGGGCACTCAGAAATCCAACCGAGACCCCGGTCGCCCGTGCGACTTCGGCCAGCGATAGCCCCCGGCGCGTGCGCAATCGGCGAAAACGGTGTCCTGGCATTGCTGCCTTTGCCGGTGACGAGGAAACCAGGCCCTGCCGTTTCAAGACGTGAACAATGGCAGCGGGATTGAGTCCGCGGGCGCGCCGCAGAAAAAGCGCCCGCCGCAGCAGCCGGACGTCAGCTTCGGTGTACAGACGGTAGCGGCTCTGCGTGCGCACCGGAGCCACCAGTCCCAGCACTTCCCAAGCGCGCAGCGCCGACGAAGAAATGCCTACGCGGCGCGCGGCTTCGCTGATGCGCAGCATGTCTCCGTGCAGCAGTGTCGCCGATTTGCTGGATAAATTCTTTCTGCTTGACACAGGGTACGGCTTTCTCTAAGTTTGCGGGATTATAGTAAGGTTTCCAGAGCACAAGCAACCTCGAATAGAGCGTCGGACAAATTAGTTTCTTGCAATAGAGGGGTGAGTTCATGAGGGTAGATGTCCGCAGCGGCCAGTCCCCGTCGTTCCGCAATCTCAGCTCCTTTTTGATTGCCGTCGCAGTGGTGGCAAGTCTGGTGGTTGCGCCGTTCGCCACGGCTCAAAGCACGGGCGGGCGCATTCGAGGGACGGTGATCGACCCCAGCGGTGGCGCCGTGGTGGCCGCCAAAGTTACGCTGACCAACGAAGCAACGAATGTCACCCGCGATACGGACACCGGCTCGAACGGTGAATACCTTTTCCTCGAAGTCCCGGTAGGCTCCTACGAGATTGACGTGAGCCAACAAGGTTTCAAGAAGTACATCCGCAAGGGTCTGGGACTGGATCTGAACGCAGTCCTCAGCCTTGATATTGCGCTGCAGATCGGCACCTCCGCCGAATCCGTGGAAGTCACTGGCGCCCCTCCGGTGGTCGACACCACCTCTACGCAGTTAGGCGCGGTCGTAAACGAGCGCGCTTCCACGCAATTGCCTCTGAATCAGCGCGACGTCTACCAACTGTTGCAGTTGCAACCCGGTGTGCAGTCCCAGATTGGAAACGACCTGTTCTACGGTTCCGACAAGCCCGGGGTCGTGACTGTTAACGGCGGGCGCGGCCGCTCTAACAATTACTCCGTAAACGGCGGCGATGGAAACGATCTATTCGCCAACCTCCCGGCCATCGAGCCTTCCCCCGACAGCATCGAGGAGTTTCGCGTCATCACCAACTCGTTCGACGCCGAATACGGCCGCAATTCCGGTGCCGTCGTAAACGTAGTGACTAAATCCGGCACCAATAATTTTCACGGCAGCGTCTACGAATTCTTCCGCAACGACGTCCTCAATGCGCATCCCTTCACCTTTGAGCCGTCACCCAAACCCGACTTCAAGCAAAACCAATTCGGCGCCACCTTTGGTGGCCCGATCCAGAAGGACAAGACATTTTTCTTTGGCTCCTACGAGGGCCGCCGCATTATTCAGGGCATTGTCTCGCAGCAAGTCAGCGTTCCGACCGCCAACGAGTTGGCGGGGAACTTCGGGTCGAGCGGCTCGGTGTTTAGTGGAACGCTTACCGACGCCACCGTCGCCAATATCCTGCAAAGCCGCTGCGGCCCTAGCTTGACAGCTGGCGGACAGGCCGCCCTTGCAAACGCTGTTGGCGGCGTTCCTCAACCGTACAGCGCCGTGTTCCCAACCGGGCAAATTCCCACGTCCTGCTTCGATCCTGTCGCGGTCAGTTTGTTGCAATACGTACCTGGAGCCGGCGGAGCCACCGCTCAGGTCAATACCGTGCCAAACCGCCGAGAACGCGGCGATCAGTTTCAAATTCGCGCCGATCACATCTTCAACCCCAACCAGAAAACCTCCATCTACTATTACTTCGACGACGACAACACACTCGATCCCTTCGCCAAATTTCAAGCTGCCGGCGCCACGCTCGGGAATTTCCCTGGCGTTTTCGCCACCCGCACCCAGCAGCTAAACGCCAGTCATACCTCCACCATCGGCGCCACGGCCGTAAACGAATTCCGCGTTTCGTATTTCCGTGAAGGCCAGCTTAAGTTTAATACCCCAACGGTAACCAACGCGGTTACGGCCTCGTGCGGCACAGGCGCAGCCTCGGCTTTCTGTTTCACAGGCACCTCAGACACCCCGCTGGTCAGCGACGGCGGCGCCGCTCTAGGTACCAATCCCGATTACGGCATCCATCCGAACCTCGGCGCTTCGGTCGAAGGCGTCCCCTTCATCCAGGTCAACGGCGGCTTCACCATCGGTAACAATTTCGAAGGTCAATTGCCGCAGATCGGCAACACCATTCAGTTCAGCGACAACTACAGCAAAATTCTTGGCAATCACAGCCTTAAGTTCGGTGTCGACACCCGCTATCAGCGATTCGACCAGTTGTTGTACTTCGACGTAAACGGCGAGTACGTCTTCAACTCCGGTGGCGCGAACGATCTGGGCTATGCAGATTCCTATGCCGACTATCTCTTGGGTTTACCCAATTCTTATACCCAAGGTTCCGCGCAACACGAGTTAATTCGTTCCACCTCGGTCTACCTCTTCGCCCAGGACAGTTGGAAGATCAAACCCAACGTAACCGTGAACTACGGCGTACGCTGGGAAATGAATACTCCGCTTACCGACATCGGGCAAAAGGTCCAGACCTTCCGGCCGGGAGAAAATTCCGCTATCTATCCTTGCCAGCTGTCCGCGGCCAGCATCACCAACTTCCAAACCAACTTTGGCATCGCCAGTCCCACTTGCGACAACACCGGCGTCACGCCCACCGGTCTGGTCGTCCCTGGAGACAAAAGCGTTCCCGGGGGCCTCACCAACACCTATTACAAAGGTTTCGCCCCGCGCCTAGGCCTGAATTGGAGCCCCAGCGCAAAAGACGGCTTGCTCGGCGCTCTGACCGGCGGACCAGGCAAAATGAGCATCAGCATGGGCTACGGCATTTTCTACAATCCTATCGAACAACTGGTTCTCGAGCAGTTCAGCGCTGAGCCCCCCTTTGGGGGCAGCACCGGCATCACCGACCCGCTGTTTCAAACCCCTTTCGTCCAACAGAGTGGAAGCGTTCTTCCCAACCCCTACAACGGAATCCTGAATCCGCCGCGCGGTACGCCCGTCGACTGGTCGACTTTCCGTCCCATCGTTCTTTTCGGCGAGTTCCCAGCTAACCTGCGTCTCCAGTATTCTGACCAGTACAATCTCACCATCAAGCGCGAACTCCCCGGCGATATGCTTTTCCAGATCGGCTACGTCGGGTCGCAAGGTCATCGCTTGCTGGCCAGCTACGAACTCAATCCGGGCAATCCGCAGACCTGCAACGCTATCACCGCAATTTCGACGGCGAATCCAGCCAACATTCTCAGCGGTCCCGGCGGGACGCCCACCAGTTGCAGCAGCTTCGGCGAAGACAGCGAATATTTCGTCGCTCCTGGAACGGTGATTCCAGCTGGCGGACTGCAACTTCCCTATGGCCCCAACGGGCCGTCCACATTAGCCGCGGGCTCGGTCGTTGGGCCGAGTGGCATTACGCTGGTCGGACTGCGCCCGTATTCTTCCCCGAACTGCAATCCCCTTACAGGGGCCAGTTGCCCCGTAGATGGCACGCCCGTCTTCTCCGGCATCTTCTCGGAGAACACGGTAGCTCATTCCAACTACAACTCGCTGCAAGTAATGTTCGAGAAAAAGTTTTCCCACGGCTTGCAATTCCAGGCGTCCTACACTTTAAGCAAATCGCTCGACAATGCCTCCAGCTTCGAAAGCGCCCTGAATCCACTTAATTTCAACGCCACCTACGGACCATCTGCATTCGACGCCCGTAATCGTTTTGTCTTCAATTACGTCTGGGATCTTCCCGTTCGCAAGTACGATGGATTTAGGGGCAAGTTGGTGGACGGATGGGAAGTTTCGGGCATTATCACTTTTCAGAGCGGTTTCCCCATCCGCATCACCTCGCAAGACGACGTCGAGGAGTTAGATTCCACGTTCCTGTTCGAAGCCCCCGGCGAACCGAACCTAACGGCACCTTTCACTACCACCAATCCGCGCAACACCGTTTGCGCGGCGGGTACCGGCACTCTGTCCGGAACAGGCACTCCGTGCAGCGCGGTGACCGGGTACGTTTTCGACCCCAATCTCTTCACCAACAGCACCGTCGCTCCAGGAACCATCGGAAATGCACCGCGCTCCATCTGCTGTTCGCCTGGAATCGACGAATGGGATATGAGTTTCGATAAGCAGACAATGCTTGGAGAACGGTTGCAAATCGAATTCCGCGCCGACATCTTCAACATCTGGAACCATGCCCAGTTTTACAGCGTGGACGGAAACATTTCGGATTTGGGCGGCACCTTCGGCCAGCCGCTGCACATCCGTGACCCACGCCTGATCCAATTCGCGCTAAAATTCAAGTTCTAGCCGAAATCGGATTTGCGGGATAACAAAAGGCGCGGCTAGCAATGGCCGCGCCATTTCGCGCCTGAAAACACAAGTTTCGAGAAATTTTTACAGAACGATACTGACCGCAGGGAACAGACCTGCAAACACGGAGCCTGGAGATGTACGAAGCCCTACAAAAAGAAATCGCCACCTACGAGAAGCGAACTCCCCAGTCCGCCGCAGCCCACCGGCGCGCCTTGCAACGCATTCCTCTAGGCGTAGCCAGCAACTATCGCCACTACGAACCCTACCCAATTTTCGTAAAAGACGGCCGAGGCAGCAAAATTCACGATCTCGACGGCAACGAATACATCGACCACAACCTGTGCTTTGGCGCCCTGATGGCCGGCCACTGCCATCCTGCGGTAGTGAAAGCTGTGGAAGAAAAGCTGCATGAGGGCTACACCTTCGGCATGCCCCACGACCAGGAATGGGAACTAGCCGAAGAGATTTGCCAGCGCTATCCGGTAGAAATGGTTCGCTTCGGCTCCAGCGGCACCGAAGCCACCATGCACGCCTGCCGCATAGCCCGCGCAGCCGCCGGCCGCGACAAAATCCTGAAGTTCGAAGGTGCCTACCACGGTCTGCACGACACTGCCCTGGTCAGCGTAAAACCGAAAGCCGAAGACTACGGCGATCCTGACGCGCCAACGGCAGTCCCCGGTGGCGGCGGCATCCCCAAATCCTCCATTGCCAACGTAGTAGTCGCCAGCTTCAACAATCTAGGCAGCGTCGAGCGCCGCTTCAGAGAAAATCCCGGCCAAATCGCCGCCATCATCCTCGAGCCGATTCTGATGAACGTCGGCCTGTGTATGCCGCAACCCGGTTTCTTGCAAGGCCTGCGAGATATGTGCACGAAAAACGGCGCCTTGCTGATTTTCGATGAAGTAAAGACCGGCGCAAAACTAGCCTGGGGCGGGGCCAGCGAATATTTCGGCGTAAAGCCCGACATGATCTGCTTGGCGAAGTCGATCGGCGGCGGCTTATCACTAGCCGCATTCGGTTCCAGCCGCGCCGTAATGGACCTGATTGCCCAGCACAAAGTCTTCCACGGCGGCACCTACAACACCAACCGCGTAGCGATGGCCGCGGGCCTGGCCACTTTCCGCGAAGTCCTAACCCGCGAAAATTACGCCCACGTAGAAAAGCTGAGCAAACAACTAAGCGAAGGCTATCGCAAGACCGTAGCGAAAGTAGGTCTGCAAGCCTACGTCGTAAGCGCCGGTGCAAACGGCGCCCTAATGCTCTACCCCAAAGAGATACAGAACTATCGCGACTGGACCACCATCGACGTAGACCTCTGGCGCCACTACTGGTTCGCCATGGTCAATCGCGGCGTGCTGCCCCAACCCTACTGGTGGGACGAGCAATGGACCATCTCCGTCCAACACACCGAAGCCGACATCAACAAGCACCTAGCCGCATTCGAAGAAATCGCCCCAGCCTTAGCAAAAGCCCAAGCAGAACGTGGAGCCGCCATGGTAGGCAGCGCCGGCCACTAAAAACGGCGACCATGGCACTTGCGACAACAGCCGGTGGCACCGCGGTTCCCGGCTGAACATCCTGGGAGGGCACAACTTTAGCCGTGCCGAGAACTTGACGATCACTCGGCTTTAGCCGCTGAGCGACGAACGCAGGAAGCAACACTTGGTGAGGGGCGCGATACTGCTGTGCCCCTGCTTGCCCAGCCTGAAGAAGGAACACACTCTTCAGCCGCATTGCGAGGAGAAAAAGTTGTCGAGCGAGGTCACCACTTCTCCGATTGCGCCAGCGGCGCAGCCCGCCCCCCGCCTTCGCCGCGTCCTAGGCCGCTGGGACCTCGTCCTCCTGTTCGTGGTAGCCGTCTTTAACCTAAATGTAGTCCCCTCGATCGCGGCCAACGGCGGCGTAACCATCTGGCTCTGGATCATCAGCCTGATCCTGTTCTTCTGGCCCCAGGGCATAGCCGTAATCGAATTAGCCCACCGCTACCCCGGCGAAGGCGGCGTCTACCTGTGGGCCAAAGAAGTCTTTGGCGACTTCCACGGCTTCCTCTCCGGCTGGTGCTATTGGACGAACAACATGATGTACGTCCCCACCATCATGTTGTATTTCGTGGGCGTCTCGGTGTTCGCTCTCGGTTCAAGCCACCAATCGCTAGCAGACAACAAAGTATTCACGCTGAGCGCCTCGCTCCTGCTTCTGGTCATCCTCGTCGTCCTCAACGTAGTAGGTCTAGGCGTAGGCAAGTGGATCAACAACATTGGCGCAATCGGGACCGGCATCGCCGCCGCGATCTTGATCGGATTGGGAGCCATCATCTGGCTCCGCTTCGGCACGACGGTAACTTGGGCCGATTTCCAAATCCCAGCCAACCCCCGCTTCGTCCTAAATTCTTTCGGCGTAATCTGCTTCGGTCTGGTCGGTTTGGAACTTGCCTCCATCATGGGCGACGAAATCGAAAACCCCCGACGGGTCCTACCCGGAACCGTAGCCTTGGGCGGCGCCTTGTCCGGCGCCCTCTACATCGGCGCAACGTTGACGTTGCTGATCGCCGTAGGCAAGCAAGACATCAGCGTATTGCAAGGCATAGTGCAAGCGGTAAACCACATGGCGGGAAGAGTTCATGCCGGCTGGATTGTCGCTCCCTTCGCATTGATGCTGAGCATCTCCATCGCTGGAATCGGCTCGGCGTGGCTGGCAGGCTCAGCCCGCATCCCGTTCGTAGCGGGGCTGGATTCCTATATGCCCTCCTGGCTAGGCAAAGTGCATCCAAAATACAGAACGCCCTACGCCGCGCTAATCGTCCACGCCACGGTGTCGCTAATTTTGGTAACCGTAAATTTTTCGTTTACCGGCGCCGGCGTCCAAGAAACTTTCCAAAAATTATTATCCCTGGCCGTAGTCTTACAACTAGTCCCGTTCCTGTACATGTTCGGCGCCTTATTAAAAATCGCCGCCAGCGATTCCTTCCTTAAGGGCCGCTACAGCAAACCAACGCTTTTCTTCGCCGGAGCCAGCGGTCTAATCACCACCATCCTGGGCATAGCCCTAGTGTTCTTCCCAGCCCAACAAATCACGTCGATCAGGTCCTACGAAATCTGGATGTTCGGCGGAACATTGCTCTTTCTCGGCCTAGCCGCCTTTTTCTTCTTCGTCTACGGCCGCCGTAAAGCGGCCCGCAAACTAGCAGCCATGGCCTCGGCAAGCTAACATGACCCCACAACACCCAAAGGTGATCGTCCACCACGCCGAATCAACGGGCCGCCGGACTTTAGCGGACCGCACCCAGGTCCTTGTAGGAGCACAGCGCTGCTGTGCCCCAAACGCCCAGGCCATAACGATGAGCATTTCTTTAGGAGGTCGGAGCTTTAACTCCGACGTACGCCGCTTGCCCAAAATGGGCTTCAGCCCCTGAAGAAAGTTTTTGACGTTTTTCGTGAGCTAGGAAACCGCGCGTAAAGACTCCCGTTTCTGGAGGACGAATGTCAGGCACCACAAAAGCAGAAGTGCAAACTCACAAAAATTATGTAAACGGCCAATGGCTCCCAGCCAACTCCGGCAAAACCTTCCCCGTCTACGATCCCTCCACCGAGGAAGTAATCGCAAACGTGGCCGCAGCCGACGCCGCCGACGTAGACGCCGCCGTAAAAGCCGCTCGCGAAGCCTTCGACAACGGCCCCTGGCACGCCACCACCGCCCAAGACCGCGGCCGCGTCCTCTTCAAGCTAGCCGAAAAAATCCGTCAAAACGCCGCCCAGCTAGCCGAGATAGAATGCCGCAACACCGGCAAGCCCATCGTAGAAGCCGAATACGACATAGCCGACGTGGCCACCTGCTTTGAATACTACGGCGGCCTAGCCACCAAAGTAGTCGGCCACGTAAATCCAGTCCCCGCCAACGCCCTAAGTTTCACCCTCCGCGAACCAGTAGGTGTAGCCGCGCAAATCATCCCCTGGAACTACCCACTGCTGATGGCTGCCTGGAAACTAGCCCCGGCAATCGCCGCAGGCTGCACCTGCGTCCTGAAACCAGCAGAACAGACCCCGCTGACCGCCCTAGAATTCGCAAACTGGTTTGAAGAAGTCGGCCTCCCACCCGGGGTCGTAAACATCATCAACGGCTTCGGAGAAACGGCGGGCGCAGCGTTGGTAGCCCACCCCGGCGTCGACAAAGTAGCCTTCACCGGCAGCGCAGCCGTAGGCAAAATCATCGTCAAAAGCGCCTCCGACACTTTAAAGCGCGTCACCCTCGAACTAGGCGGCAAATCCCCGAACATTTTCTTTGCCGAAGCAGACTGGGAAGCTGCCGTGGACGGCGCCCTTTTCGGCGTTTTCATCAATCAAGGCGAAGTCTGCTCCGCAGGCAGCCGCATCCTGGTAGAAAAAAAGATCTACTCCAAATTCGTCGAGTCCATGGCCGAAAAGGCCAAACGCATAACGCTCGGTCCACCACTAGCCCGCGAAACAAAAATGGGTCCGCTGGTCAGCAAAGAACAATACGATCGCGTAAGCTCCTATCTGGAAATCGGGAAAAAGGAAGCCAAAGTCGCCATCGGCGGCGGCCGCCCCAAACAATTCGGCAAAGGCTACTATCTCGAACCAACCATCTTCTACGATGTAGAAAACAGCGCTCGTATCGCCCGCGAAGAGATCTTCGGCCCAGTAGCCTCCGTAATTCCCTTCGATGGCGAGGCCGACGCCATACGCATCGCCAACGACACACCGTACGGCCTGGCCGCAGCCGTCTGGACCCGCGACATCTACAAAGCCTTCCGCGTAGTAAAAGCTCTCCGCGCTGGAATCGTGTGGGTCAACCACATGCAACCCACCTATGTGGAAGCCCCGTGGGGCGGATACAAACAATCCGGATTCGGACGCGAGCTGGGGCCTTGGGGCTTAGAAGAATATTTGGAAACAAAACAGGTTTTCGTAAATCTCGACGAAACTCCAATCGGCTGGTACTAAAAAATGACAACAATTCAAATTCGCTCAGAAATCCCCGGCCCGCGCTCACGAGCCCTGATGGCCCGCCGCGAAGCCGCAGTCCCTCGCGCCCCCTACAGCACCACGCCCATCTTCGCGGCCAGCGCCGAAGGCGCCACCATCGAAGATGTGGACGGCAACCGCTACCTCGATTTCGCCGGAGGCATCGGCTGCCTCAATATCGGCCATCGCGACCCGCGCGTCACAGCCGCGATTCAAGAGCAACTCGCGAAGCACCTACATCTCTGCTTCGCAGTCACGCCATACGAAAGCTACATCGCGGTAGCCGAAAAACTCAACGCGTTAGCCCCTGGCAGTTTCCCCAAGAAAACCATTCTGCTGAACACCGGCGCCGAGGCCGTCGAAAACGCAGTAAAAATTGCCCGCTCCTACACCAAGCGCCCTGCCATCATCTGCTTCGACGACGCCTTCCACGGTCGCACCATGATGGCCATGTCGCTCACCAGCAAGACGCACCCTTATAAAGCCGGTTTCGAGCCCTTCGCGAGCGACGTCTACCGCCTTCCGTTCGCCTACCCCTACCGCAGCGAACCAGGCGCCACCGCCGAAACCTTCGCCCATCATCTCGAAACCGCGTTCAAGCGCACCGTAGCCGCCGAATCCGTAGCCGCCGTAATCGCCGAGCCAGTTCTAGGCGAAGGCGGTTTTGTCATCCCCCCGCGCGATTATTTCAAAGCCATCCACACGATCTGCCGCAGACACGGCATCCTCTTTATCGCCGACGAAGTCCAGTCTGGCTTCGCCCGCACCGGCAAGTGGTTCGCCTCCGAACACTTCGGCATCGAGCCAGACCTGATCACCATGGCGAAATCGCTCGGCGGAGGCATGCCGCTCTCCGCGGTAACCGGTCGCGCCGAAATCATGGATGCCCCCGGAGCCGGCGGCCTAGGCGGCACCTACTGCGGCCATCCGCTATCCTGTGTAGCAGCTCTAGCAGCAATTGAGACCATCGAGAAAGATGGCCTGCTCGCCCGTTCCACCGCAGTAGGTAAACATTTTGAGACGCGGGCCCACGCTTGGCAGAAGAAGTGGCCACTGGTGGGGGACGTCCGCGGCCTGGGCGGCATGTGCGCCATGGAACTGGTCCGCAACTCCCAAACCCGCGAGCCCGCCGAACAAGAAACCAAGCAAATCGCCGAATTCTGCTATAAACACGGCCTGATCCTCATCACCGCAGGCACCTTCAACAACGTAATCCGCATCCTGGTGCCGCTGGTGGTATCCGATGAACAGCTCGACGAAGGCCTCAACGTCATCGAAGCAGCTTTAAGTTCCGTCGCCGAGCAGAAGCAACCCGCCCTGTCTCACGCATGATGCTGCTGAGGGAACCCCACGAGCGTCGCGATGGACGCTGCCCGTCACCGGCTGATGGCGTCTTCGCACGGTTCATCCGCCGTCTATTTACCAATCGGCCCAGTTTCTTTTGGAGCTTGGCGAAATCGCCTAACTCGTTAATTCGGCGGTGGTGTGCTTGGAACGCCGTCTTGCGCGGTTGTCTTTTCAATCTCGCGCAAGTGTTCCTGCAGCTTCCATAGCTGTTCGCGAGCGTGGTTCAACGCCGCCGTCCGCTGATTCAGTTCCATCTGGTTGCGAAGCTTGAGATTTTCGGGAGCGGCACGAAGCGCTCGCTGGGATTGCGCGACAGCTTGTTCACTTTCCCGAATCGACTGGATCGTGTCGTCGATGGCCTTCTGCGTTTCTTCAGCGTTACCCGCTGGTTGGCCGAAGGCAAAGCAGGATGCTATCTCCGCAAACGCCGCATCCTGTTGCTCTGCGGCCTGCACTTCCTTCCAGAAGAGATAATTATCGGCCGGGGTACGGGTGGCTATTAGATCCTCGTTGGTCCACACCTTGACTCGATGCGTGGCGGGAACCGAACTCTGCGGCGCCGAACTTGCCGTTTCTTGAACCACAGGTCCAGGCGTAGCCGCAATCGGCGACGGAGATAGCATCGCCAGCACCGCAAAAGGAATGGCGGAAGCCCACAGGAAACTACATTTGCCCATGGCTCCTTATACCATTACTAAGAAATTTCGCTGAGCTAAAGCGGCTTGTACGTAATCTCCGGTGGCGCGTCGTTACCGACGCAACTCTCGTAAACCATGAGTCCAGCAGACTGCCGCCTTGGGTAATGCGGAACGGCGAGACTGAGAGTGCCCACGCACACCGCGGCATTCAGTTTTCTTCTTTTTCTTTTTTCTTTTCCTCTTTGGATTTTCTGCTGCCTACTTCGGAGAAGCGCTTCTCGAGAGAGGCCTTGGTGAACAGGTCGGCGGGCAGGCCGGAATTGTACTTGCAAATCGAGAAGAACACCTGACTGGAGCGGCGGCCGTTGCGGTCGGTGGTGATCTGCATGGCGGTGCGCACGCCATCCATCAGCTGAAAATTGGTGTAAATATTGGTCTCGATGTTGCGATCGCTTATGGTCGGATCTGGTGTGGAAATTACGGCGCGCGCCAGCAAGTGCGACGAGCGGTCCACGGCCAGACGGAAGTTGCGGTCATCGGAGTCGGTGATATCCACCCAGTCCACGGTCTTGAGGTCGACGATGTCGGCTCCGCCGTAGCGGATGGTCATACCAGGCTCTTTGATGCGCACGCGTATCAGATTGTTGATGTCCCTTTTGGCCTGGTCCTGGAAGTCCGCGACCGACGCTGCGCTTAATTCCGACACCCCCCCTTTGTCGAGCGTCCAACCCTTATCGCCTACGTACAGGTTGATGATGACGCCTTTTTTGGAATAGTCGGTGCGATTGGCATCCGGATAACGCCAATAATCTTTGAAATTGGTGTAGCCATTCATTTCGCCGTTGTGTCCGAAGCGCGCCAGGCGGCCCTCGCAATCGGAGTCGCGAATGTCAAGGTAAGTTGGGCCGCCGAAAGCGTCGATCAGCTGTTGCAGAATTTGCATAGCCTTGGCAGTGCTGGCTTCCGGCATCAGCGTGTCAGGATTCTGCGCAAGCGCAGGACCCGCACAGAGGGCGGCAAAAACAATTGCCGCAAGCGCGGATCGCTTCGTTGTTTTAGCAAACTTCAGCCGCACAAGACCGATCCTCCGTTTACATTGATGATTTCGCCAGTGAGGAAGTTGGCCAGGTCGGAGGCCAGGAACAGGATGGGTCCGGCGATTTCTTCGGCGGTTGCGGGACGGCCGAGGGGGATTGCTTGGGCGGCCATCTTTTGGCCTTTCTTGGTGTTCAGGACTGGATTGGACATGTCCGTCGCGACCCAGCCCGGTGCGATGGAATTGACCAATATGTTGTGGCGCGCGAGTTCGGTAGATAATCCTTTCACCAAGCTGATCACGCCGCCTTTCGACGCGGCATAGTGGGTGTGAAATGATTCGCCCCGCTGGCCGGCCGTGGAAGTCACCGGAATAATCCGGCCGGACCGCTGCTTGATCATGTAGGGCACCGAAAAATGGATCAGCGAATAAACGCTTTTGAGATTGACGCGAATCATGTCGTCCCACTGCTTTTCGGTCATTTGCTCGATGGGTTGGTCTTCCTGGTTCCAGACGCCGGCGTTCGCGACCACGATATCAAGTCGTCCCAGACGTGCGATAGCATGATCGACCAATTTCTTGTTGTCAGCGTGGCGGCCGACGTCGGCTTTAAATCCCTCGACACGAGTGCCATGCTTGCCGGCTTCTTGCTCTACCAATTGCGCGGCGTCTTTCGCCTTGTTAAAGGTGAAAATTACGTCCGCACCTGCTTGCGCAAACAATTTGACGGCTGCCGCGCCGATGCCGCGCGATCCTCCGGTAATGACTGCCGCCTTGCCTGCCAATGAAATCATGACGCCCCCAAACAGTGAACAACGAAAAACCGAAGCCGGAAAAGCGGAATGCTAAGTCTTGTGCGCGACGGCGGCGCGGGCAATGCGGACTGCGGCTACAAACTCCCGGAACAGACGCTGCGACAAAGGATCGCTGGGCATGCGTTCGGGATGCCACTGGACGCCCACGATCCAGTTGGAGCTGTCGGTCCATTCCACCCCTTCGATGATGCCGTCGGAGGCTCGCGCTGTGACCTGGAGGCCGTCGCCCGGCTTATCGATGGCCTGATGGTGGCTGCTGTTGATACTGCCCGAGTTGGCTTCGTTGAGCCTGGCCAGCAGGCTGTCGGGCGAAAACTCTACCCAGTGTTCAAGATCACCCCTGGCCACACCCGGAGGCAGATCGGTGTCCCCGTGGGGGATGGACTGGGTCTTCTCGGCCCGAATATCCTGAATCAGGGTGCCGTTTTGATAGACGTTCAAGAGTTGGCAGCCAAAGCAGATCGCCAGGACGGGCTTGCCGGTCTTGAAAGCATGGTGCAGGATGGTCCAGTCGGTTTGATCACGATTTGCATCCAAGTCATTGGTTTTAGGGTGTTTATTGGAGCCGTAGCGGGCTGGATTCACGTCCGCCGGACTGCCCGGCAGGACAAATCCGTCCAGCTCCGACAACTGGCTTTGCAGCTGCGCTGAGGGTTGGTCGAGCCTAACGTCAACCGGGACTGCTCCGGCGGCCTGGATCGCTTCGCAGTAATAATTGAGCTTCTTGCGCTCTTCCTGCTGCTGTTCCTGCATCGTACGCCAAGGAATGCCTATGCGGAGAAGGGCGGAGGAACTTCCGGTTGTCGGGGCGGGGGCCATGGAACACTGCATCCTAGCATTCGGGCGTTGGTGCGGCAACTGGGGTGGGTTGGGTGGTCCGGCGAGGAACAAGGAACGGATCATGGACTGACCGTCGGAGCAAAAACATGAGTGTCTGTGCTCTGTCAGGCGCGGGAGGTGAGTGGGCGAGCGAGGACGGCGTCCAGACAGAATTCGGGGCGGTGGAAGAAGCCGGGGAGTTCGGCCAGGCGGGAGGCTAGTTGCTCCGAGGAGGAGGCGCGCAGGGTTACGTGGCCTACCTTGCGGCCGGCGCGAGGGGTTTTGCCGTAGAGGTGGAGGTGGGCGTCGCGGATCGCCAGGACGTCGGCGGGGTCGGGGACTTCGCCGATCAGATTCAGCATGGCTGAGGAGCCGATCGCGTGGGTTGCGCCGAGCGGCAGTCCCACCACCGCGCGGAGATGATTTTCGAATTGGCTGGTTAGGGCACCTTCAATCGTCCAGTGGCCTGAATTGTGGACGCGCGGCGCCATTTCGTTGGCGAGCAAGCGGCCATCTTGTTCGAAGAATTCGATGGCCAGCACTCCGACATATTGCAGTCGGTCGAAGACGCTGTTCGCCGCTTGTTCCGCGGCACGCTGGATGGCGGGATCGAGTCGAGGCGCGGGAGCAAGAGAGAGACGCAGGATGCCACCGCGATGGTGATTTTCAACCAAGGGATAAACCGCGGTTTCGCCGGTGCGGGCGCGGGCGGCCAGGACGCTGAGCTCGCGGGTGAACTGCACGAAACGCTCAAGAATAAACGGCACCTCGCTCGAATTGTCACTCGAGTTGGCTGCCGGCAATTCAATCTTTGCTCTCTGGACATCTTCGGAGTTGCGTAATAGCCATTGGCCTTTGCCGTCGTAGCCCATGCGGCAGGTTTTTAGCATGGCGGGCAGGCCAATCTTTTTGACCGCGGCGTCGAGAGCTTCGCGATTGGCTACTGGAGCGAATTCGGTGGTAGGAATGCCTAGATCTTCGAAAAGGTGTTTCTCGCGAAGGCGGTCCTGGGCTACTTCCAGGGCGGCGGGTGGTGGATAGACGGGGACGCGCTGGGCGAGAAAGCGCACTGCGGCTACCGGCACGTTTTCGAATTCGTAGGTAACGAGTTCCAGGCCGCTGGCGAATTTCTCGAGCGCCGACTGGTCCGAAAATTCGGCGGTGACTCGCGAGGCGATGCGGCCGACTGGCGCTTCCGGCGAAGGATCGAAGAAGCGGAAATGGAGTCCCAGGGGGTAGCCCGCGAGCGCCAGCATGTAGCCGAGCTGCCCGCCGCCAAGAATGCCGATGGTCACGCCGGCTTCCTTTTGGCTGGAGGTGGTGTAGCGCTCCGCTGAAACGACGCGCCTTGCCGGGCGGCGGGGTCTGGATTAGCAAGAACGCGCTCGGTCTGCGCCACCCGGAATTTTCGCAGTGACTCGCGAATCGCCGGGTGTTTTGCGCCGAGAATGGCGGCCGCCAGTAAAGCGGAATTGATGGCGCCGGCCTTACCGATCGCCAATGTGCCGACCGGAATGCCGCCAGGCATTTGCGCGATGGAGAGCAACGAATCGAGGCCCTTGAGCGTTTTCGATTCGACCGGAACGCCGAGCACCGGCAGGACCGTCTTGGAGGCGGTCATCCCTGGTAGATGCGCCGCGCCCCCCGCCCCGGCAATGATGACCTCGATGCCCCGACTTTCGGCGGATGAGGCATACTCGTACAGCAGATCGGGCGTACGGTGAGCGGAAACCACGCGCGTTTCATGTGGAACACCCAGCTCCGCCAGGGTCTTGGCAACATATTCCATGGTTTCCCAGTCCGAAGCGGAGCCCATGATTACCCCGACCAGCGGCCGCGAGTCACCCGCCGGGTTCTGCGAGCCCGCTGAAGGAATGGCGACGGGGTCGGCAGCCACCGCGTAGGTATCGCTGTTCGGACCTTGGCGCTTTTTGGCCATGCGACTCGGTGAAACACCGCTCCGTTCCGCTCCGATTTCCCGAGCGCACATTCTAAGGTGTTTTTCAGCGCGCCGCGACCTGCGTGCGCTGCTTCCAATAGTGGCGAAGTTGCCCCACAAGGTAAAGCGAGCCGGTGATGAAGATGGCGTCGCCAGGTGCAGCTTTCGAAAGCGCGTAGTCCAGCGCTTGCTCGGCATCGGCAATCACGGCGCTCTGCGCTGCATGGTGGGCTGCGATCTCCGCAAGCTGCCCCGCCGAAATTGCCCGCGAAGTGCGCGGCTCGGTAAAGATAACCTCCGCGGCGATGGGGAAGAGCACTCCCGCGACTTCGTCCACGGCTTTGTCGCGGAGCGCACCATAAAGGAGATAAATCCGGCGCCCCGCGAGGTTCTGTTCCCAAAAGGTTGCCAGCTCCCGGGCCGCGCCTGGATTGTGCGCGCCATCAAGATAAACGTCCGGATGTGATTGCACTTTCTCGATGCGTCCTGGCCAAACCGTATCGCTGACGCCTTGGGTGATCTGTTCGTCGGAAATTCGAAATCCTCGTTTCCGGAGCAGCCCCGCGGCGGCCACGGCGTTGAGGGCGTTTTGTTGTTGAAAACGTCCTGGCAGTCGCGGCGCCAGTTCCACCGACCAACCGGAGGACGTTTCGGTGACACGGGCGCGAACGCAGCCGTCTTGCATGGATTCGCGATCAACCCGATACGCGGAAGTCGTGTGGACAATGGGACAGCCGAGTTTGCCGGCGCGTGTAACGATCACCTCCCGTGCTTCGGGTCGCTGTTCCGCCAAGACGACCGGTACGCCAGGCTTCAGAATTCCAGCTTTCTCGGCGGCAATTTCTTGCAGCGAGTGCCCCAGAAAATTCTCGTGATCGAAATCGATGCGGGTGATGACGGAAACCAAAGGAGTAATAATGTTCGTGGCATCCAGCCGCCCGCCGAGTCCCACCTCAAAAATGGCGAACTCCACCCGTTGCCGCGCGAAATACTCGAAAGCCATCGCCGTCACGCATTCGAAATAGGTGGGATGTGCGCGCAGCTTGCCGGCGGCCAGCAATTCTTCCGTGATCGCCTGAATGCGGGTCAGGACCGCGGCAAAGTCTGCGTCGCTGATTTCTTCGCCACCGACGCGAATCCGTTCGTTGATTTTTTCCAGGTGCGGAGAGGTGTTCAGCCCGGTCCGAAAGCCTGCATGGCGAAGAATGGACTCCAGGAACGCCGCGGTCGAGCCCTTGCCGTTGGTCCCCGCAATATGCGCCGACGGATAAGCACGGTCGGGCCGCACCAGGCGCTCCGCCAGCACCGAGATATTCTCGAGGTCAAACTTTGCGGCGGCCGCCTGCGTCGGAGCAGCCAATTCTCTGCCCAGCGAAAGCAAATACCGCACCGCGGCGTCGTAGTTCATGTCAACCCAACAGGAGATCGAGCGAGGTGGCAATGAAACTCTTCAGTTCTTTGCGAGGGACGACGGCATCGAGAAAGCCATGTTCGAGTAGGAATTCAGAACGTTGAAAACCATCCGGGAGGGTCTGCCGAATCGTCTGCTCAATCACGCGCGGACCTGCGAAACCGATTAGCGCTCCGGGTTCACCGATGTTAAGGTCGCCCAGCATGGCGAAGCTGGCCGTGACGCCGCCGGTCGTCGGATCGGTTAGCACGGAAATGTACGGTACTTTCGCGTCGTCCAGCCTCGCGAGTGCGGCGGAAACCTTGGCTAGTTGCATGAGGCTGATAGTACCTTCCATCATGCGCGCGCCTCCGGAGCAGGAGACGACAATCAGCGGCTGGCGCGTTTCCAGCGATAGCTCAATTCCGCGCGTCACCTTTTCGCCGACTACCGCGCCCATCGAACCGCCGATGAAACCGAACTCCATCGCGCAGCAGACCACCGGGCGTCCGGCAAGCTGCCCCTCCGCAGTGATGATGGCGTCGTTCACGCCAAGTTTCTTGCGCGCTTCTTTCAGGCGAGCGGCGTACGGCTTGGTGTCCACGAATTTAAGTGGATCGGTCGAGGTCATACGTGCATCGTGCTCGGTCCAGCGGCCGTCCAGCAGCAATTCCAGCCGCTGCTTGGCGTTCATTTTGAAATGAAACCCGCATTTGGGGCAGACCAGGGAATTCGCTTCCAGATCCTTCCGGAACACGATGGTTCGGCAGGACTCACACTTCACCCACAGCCCCTCGGTGCGCACCTTGCGTTCTTCGGGCGGCGTGGGCTGCTCAATCGATTTCTTGTCCCGCTTGAACCAAGCCATAGTCGAAGGTCGTCGGTTGCTCGCAGTTCGCGTTTAGCCGAGAAAAAAGGCCGCTGGCTACCCCGGCGGCCGCAACCCAACATTAATAGTCTATACCACGCTGGGCCAGAATGCCTTTGGTGTAGGGGTGCTTCAATTCGCGCATCTCGGTGACTAGGTCCGCGATCTCAACCAGCTTAGGATGCGCGTTCCGACCCGTACAGATCACGTGCACGCGCTCGGGACGCGCCTTGAGCGCTTCAACAATCTCATCCGGGTCCAGCATTTTGTAACTAATGACGTAGTTGATTTCGTCCAGCACTACAAGATCGTACGTCGCGCCGTAAATCGCATCACGCCCAGCGACCCAACAATCGTGCGCCATCTTGATATCCTCCGGATCGGTCTCGGCGCCGCCCACTTTGACGAATCCGCGCCCCATCGGCCGAATTTCGAATTTGTCATCGCCGAGCATTATGGCGGAATCAAGCTCACCGTAGTGCCATGAGCCTTTGATGAACTGCACCATCAGCACGCGAAGTCCTTGGCCGACGGCCCGAAAGGCCGTCCCGAGCGCACAGGTCGTCTTGCCCTTGCCCGGCCCGGTGTAAACGATCAACAATCCTTTGTTTTCTGGCATGGTGTCTTGCCGCGCGGGTCACAAAAGCTACATCGCGGCGAAAGGTCTACGAGTGTGGGGATTAAGGGGAGAAAGGTCAAGCTTACCTGACTCTGGAAGCGCAGGGCGAGGCTCCCCGCGCTGGGGGCTTATTCGAGTTGCAGGCGCTTGACCAATTCGTGCGCGATGGCGTCGATGCGTTCTTGCGTCGCTGGCGGAAGGCTTGCTTTCGGGTTGGCGTGGGGGTCCGACAGCACGATCCACAAACCTGGCCGGTAAACCTCGTCGTCGCCCGGACAAATGGCGCCAGTAAGTTGTGCAATTTCCAAAGATCGCGCCGCGTTATGCGTCAAATCGAGCCTGGTCCGCGAAGAGACGCTGGGCTGCAGCGGTTCGTGCGCCAGCAATTCCATCAGGACCCCGCGTGCATCATCGACAAGGTCGCGGAAACCTTGCGAAACCAGGATGGTGTCCACGTCGCGAGGCGTGGGTTGGTCGATCTGTTCGAGGTCGTAATCGGAGAGCGGTTGCTCTAGCGGTATTTCGATGGCCGCCGAAGGTTTACCTTCATCGTGAACGATACGCATCGCCATAGTGGGTACGTTTGTACATCATTTAAAGCGTTGTTGCATTTCTTTCGCGCCGGCGTTTTCTTCTCCGTTTGGATGCCACTACTTCGGATAGGGACTGCCAGACAGGATGGCGAAGGCGCGATACAGTTGCTCAGCCAGCATGACGCGGGCTAACTCGTGAGAGAAGGTCATGGCGCTGAGTGAGATTTGCTGCCGCGCTCGCTCGCGTAGCGTGTCCGGGAATCCCTGGGCGTCACCGCACAGAAAAATCATTTCGCGGGTCCCACGGTCACGCTGATCGGCAAGCCATTTCGCGAAAGCTTCCGAGTCGAGACTTTTACCTGCCGCGTCAAGGAGAACCAAGACGGCCGCGCGATCGGCGTCTATTTTCTGTAGCGCCGCGCCCGCGTCGCGGACTTCGTTGACTTCGATCGGCAACTGGTGACCGATGCGCTTCACATAATCGTCGAGTACGGCACGCATTTCGGCCCGCCGCGTCTTCCCCAGCATAAGCAGGCGAATCTTCATTTCAGCTCGTATTTCTTGCGTTTTTCCAACAGCGTCTTGCGGCTGATGCCCAATATTTCCGAAGCCCGGCCAATCTTGTAGTGGGTCGCCTCGAGGGTAGCTGCAATCGCTTCCTTCTCGATCTCTTCCAGCGAACGAAGGTGCGCGGTCGCCCCCGCCAGCCCGGGCACGGCGGCGCGAACGCTTTCGGGAAAATCTTTGGGTTCGAGAATTTCCGTTCGAGAAAGGATCACCGCCCGCTCCAGCGCATTACGCAACTCGCGAACATTACCCGGCCAGTCGTATGCCGCCAACAAACGCCGCGAGGCATCGCTCAATTGCGCTGCGGGACGTCCAAGCACGGTGCGCACGACGTCCAATAAATGATCGGCGAGCGCGAGGATGTCGGCCCGCCGCTCACGCAGTGGCGGAACATTTAGGGTTAGCACGTTGAGGCGGAAAAACAGGTCTTCGCGAAAAGTACCCGCCTCGACCGCAGCGCCTAGGTTCACATTGGTTAGCGCAATCAATCGCGCTTCAATTCGAAGCACCTCCGTGCCGCCCAGCCGTTCGAACACTCGCTCCTGCAACACACGCAGCATTTTGCTCTGTGCCACGGCAGAAAGCGCCGCCACTTCATCCAGCACGATCGTGCCCGCGCCTCCCAGTTCGAAGCGTCCAAGCTTTCGCTCCACTGCGCCCGTAAACGCGCCCTTCTCGTGACCAAACAATTCGCTTTCGACAAGTTGCGGCGGCAAACTGGCACAATCAATTTTTAAGTAGGGAGCGTCCCGGCGCGGGCCCATTTCGTGAATCGCACGCGCAAGATAGTCCTTGCCGGTTCCACTTTCACCGGTGATTAGAAGCGTAGTCGGCGCACCAGCAACCTTCTGCGCCAGTTCGAAGAGACGTACCGACGCGGGGTCCGCCGAGATCCACGGCAGCCGCTCGCCGGTCATTTTGAAGAAGCTTCTCCCTGCGCAGGTACCCAACCCCTGGCCACATTGATGGGAATGGCTTTGCCCGCCGGTCCGTCCGGCGCGTCGGGAATTTCCAGCTTTGGCGCGGTGCGCCATAATCGCTCCAGGTCGTAATACCGCCGAGCCTGTTCACCAAACACGTGCACCACAAATCCCCCAAAATCCAGCAGCGCCCAGTCCGCCGAGCCGCGCCCTTCGCGATGTTCTGGTGAACGCTTGGCGTGCTTGTGCAGCTGTTCCTCGATTTCCGAGCAGATGGCCTGCACTTGCGGTGTGCTGAAACCCGTGCAAATCACGAAGTACGACGTGAACGCGCCAACTTCGCGCAGGTCAATCACCGTAATCCCCGAGGCTTTTTTATTTTGTGCGGCCTCGACGGCGAGGCGTACGGTTTCTGGCAACGAGCTTATGTTCAATGGTATAGGTCCTGTTTGAGAATGTATTCCTCGACGCGTGCGGAGACAAGTCCGTGAATGTCCTGCGCCCGGTGGCAGCGCCGACGGATATCCGTTGCCGACACTTCGCTTGAAACGTTATCCAGCAGATACACCGAGGTGCGATGCAAGTGCGCAACGACACTCGATTCATGCACCGCTTCGACATCTTTGCGCACGCCGCCGCTGGCCATCAAATCCGGCGGAATCACCAGGCGCAAGGCCTCCACGCGAATTCCCGGCCGGTTGGCCACGATGAAATCGCACAGTCCGAGCAGGGTCTCGTATTCCTTCCACATCGGAATATCCAGGAACGCGTCAGCGCCGATGATGAAATAGACGCGATCACCGTGCCCGTGGTAAGCGTGCCGAAAATAGCGCACGGTATCGACCGAATAATGAAGTTGCGCCCCACTGAAATCGTCCCCAGCTTCGGCGACCGACGGGACAAAATGTGGATGCTCGGCGCAAGCCAGGGCCACCATTGCAAATCGGTGCGGAAATGGAGCTAGGTGCGCCTTCAGCTTGTGCGGAGGCCGGCTGGCGGGTACGAAATGAATCTGATCGAAATTGAAGCGCCGGTCGGCGGCGCGGGCCACAGCCAGGTGGCCGTTATGAATCGGATCGAACGATCCGCCAAAAAGCGCGATACGGCGAGGATGATGTTTTGCTGCGGTGCGCTGCGCCTGCGCGGTCGTCAATACCCCTCCCAAGGACCTTTACAGCATTTTCTCATAAATCCTTGATCCGGACCGATGATGTGTTCTCAGCCGACGCGTCGCTGTGCACTGTACTGCCATCGCGACGAACCCGGCCACCCGTCTCCGGGTGCCCGTCAGAGGCCAAGTCCATCCCGGAATCTGGCGCCGGCTTGGGAATCTTGTCCAACGCATCGGCGATGGAGCGCACCAATTCGCGAACACCCTCGCCGGTAGCAGCGGAGATAGCATGGAATTTCAAACCGTGCTCACCGCAGAACGCACGCAAGGTGTCGAGACGCTCGCGATCGGTGGTGGCGTCCAGCTTGGTCGCCACGACGATCACTGGTTTTTCCGTCAGCGCCTCGCTAAACGCCCGCAGCTCGCCAGAAATAATCTCGAACGAATGAACGGGATCGGCGTCGGAAGTATCGCTAGTGTCGATCAAGTGCACCAGCAAACGCGTACGTTCGACGTGCCGCAAAAATCGAATCCCCAGGCCCGCGCCCTCGTGCGCTCCCTCGATCAATCCAGGCAAATCCGCGACGACAAACGTGCGGCCCATCTCCCGGCCTTGGTTCCCCGTACCGCCATCCGCGTTCACAACGCCAAGATTCGGCTCCAAGGTGGTAAAAGGATAATTCGCAATTTTCGGTCGCGCCGCCGAGATAACCGAAATCAACGTGGACTTTCCCGCATTCGGGAAACCAACCAGCCCGACGTCCGCCAATAATTTCAGTTCAAGCCGCAAATGACGTTCTTCGCCCGCGAAACCATCCTCATGCTCACGCGGCGCTTGATGCCAGGGCTTCGCAAAATTCTGATTCCCGCGCCCACCCCGTCCGCCTTGGGCAATCAACACCCGCTGCCCAGGCGTAGCGAGATCCGCAAGTGTTTCTCCGCCTAACGCATCGAACGCTAGCGTCCCCACGGGAACCTGCAAAATCATGTCCGCGCCGGAATGCCCGGTGCAATTCGAACCTTCACCATGGCGCCCGCGGTCCGCTTTAAATTCGCGGTTATACCGATAGCGCAACAAAGTGTTGTCATTAGGATTCGCTTCCAGATAAATGCTTCCGCCGTGCCCGCCATCCCCGCCCGAAGGCCCTCCGCGAGGCACAAACTTCTCCCGCCGAAAGGCAACGCAGCCATTGCCGCCGTCCCCTGCCTTAACCAATATTTTAGCTTCGTCAACGAACAAGGATGAACACTCCAGAAATTGGATGCCACCAAGATCATCATGGCCGCACAAAGATCAAATGTGGGGCGTACTTCAGCGGGTCCTTTTCCGGCCGCCACTGAAAACACAAAGGCGGTCCGGCACCAGCCGAACCGCCTCAGTAAAAAGCAAACTTAGTTGACGGCAGCAGCAGCCGGCGCAGCCCGCTCAACGGGCTGTACGCTAATGAACCGCCCGTGCCGGCCCTTATCCTCAAACTTAACAATCCCGGTAACCAAAGCAAACAAAGTATCGTCCTTGCCCTGACCGACATTCACGCCCGCTTGGTGTTTGGTTCCACGTTGCCGCACCAGAATGGTGCCGGCATTGACGTGCTGCCCGCCAAACCGCTTGACGCCCAGCCTCTGCCCATGGGAATCGCGGCCGTTGGTAGAGGAGCCGCCGCCCTTCTTATGCGCCATGACACTTTCCTTTTCTGAACCGTATAGTGGCCGGTCTCCAGACCGGTCAAACTATTCCAAATTCTTACAGCTGAATATCGCTAACCTGCACAGCCGTATAATTCTGCCGGTGCCCCCGCGAAATCTTATACTGATTCGTTTTCTTAAACTTCAGCACGGTAATCTTCTTATTCCGCCCATGACTCACAATCTTCCCGGTTACGGTAGCCTTCGAAGCGTCATCACCCGACAAAATCTTCTTCTCGTCGTTGTGCACCGCCAGAACCGAGCCAAAAGTCACCTTCTCACCCACATCACCCTTAACCCGCTCGATCCGAATCGTGTCGCCGGGCGCGACTCGATACTGTTTTCCTCCGGTCTTAATTACGGCGTACATCGACCCTCCAAGACGTCAAAGCAAACCATGATTATACGGGCTTTACACCCGCACCGTCAACGCGAACAAAACCCCTCGCGCAACTTTTCCCCCGCCTTGGAGTTAAACTAAGTGAGGCAAGGGAAGAAACAAGAAGCTCCGAGCCCCGGTGACACATCGAGTATAGTGGTGGAGGTTGGGATCTCGAAAGGAGGTCCGGTTATGCGCTATCTAAGGATTGCAGGGTTACTCGCGGTTTGCATGTTCTGCGCATCGTTCGCTAATGCCCAGAGGGTGGCGGTCGGCATCGGAATAGGCGGGCCGGTTTATGCCGGTTACGGCTACGCTCCGGCTCCAGTCTGCTCGTACGGCTATTACGGCTATGCCCCTTATGCCTGCGCGCCTTATGGGTACTATGGCCCTGATTGGTTCGTTGGCGGCCTCTTTATCGGTGCCGGCCCATGGTTCCGTGGCGGCTATGGGGGCCACGGCTTTTACGGTCGCGGCTATGGGGGCGGACGTGGCTTCTACGGCGGTCGCGGATACTACGGCGGTCGTGGCGGCTTCTATGGACGCGGCGGGTATGGCGCTTATGGTCGTGGCGCCGTTGGCGGTGGCGCAGTTAGCCGCGGTTTCGCAGGCGGTGGATCACGAGGTGGATTCGCAGCCCACGGTGGCGGTGGTTCCCACGGCGGTGGCGGTGGTTCCCACGGCGGCGGCGGTGGTTCCCACGGCGGCGGTGGACACCGCTAAGCAACAGCACCCATCATCCGCTGGAAATAGGACGGCTGGCAGCAACCGCTGCCAGCCGTTTCTTCATTTCTCGCGAGACTTAGTGTTCTTACACGCAGACGCCTTCATCCGCCGGTTGCGGAAACTGCTTTGAAAACCAGAACGAGAACGGCGTAGCTCCGTACAGCTGATACCGTTCGATCCGCTCCCGCCCCTCGGCAACCGGCGGCCGATGCCCCGCAGGCACCCACCACAGACAATAACTAGGCTGATCCATCTTCACAAACCACTTCGCGCGATCCCGGAAAAATCGGATGTGATCGGACCGGTACGTGAAATCGCGCAAGGCTTCAATCGATTCCCACACCGACATGTTCACCAGCATGAAAGGATCGTCGTTGTATGCGATGTCTGTAGCGTTCCCGGAGTCCGACTGCAGCCTCCACACAAATCCAGGCGCCCGGTCGGCGAGTGCATTGATAGGCTGGAGTCCGGCGATGAATTCCGCAACCTGCGGATCGTCGACCGGCGCAACCAGCCTTCCAATATTGATCTGAGCCAGATGGTAATTCATCAGTCCTCGGTAACCCCCAATTCAGAAGTCGAAACGATACCCGAGAATCATCTTTGCGATCAAGTGATCGGTCGAGCGTGTCAGTCCCACCCCCAACCCAAAGTTGACCTCCCACTTCGGAGAAAGGTTGAGATCGACAGCCGGAAAAATCTGGTGCTGCTGCTCATAAGTGGGCAGGAATCCGGTGACCGGCCCAACCGATCCGTAATATTCCAGCCCCCCCGAGATTTTCTTCGTGAAGTCATAGCTGAACTTGAAGTTCGGCGAAAACACCACGCCTTGATTCACGCTTGCGCCGTGGAACGATCGATCCAATGTAGGATTCAGCGAAAAGTACCAGCGCCCAATTTGCTTGTCCGCAATCGGCCGTATCTCCCAGGTCCACGTATCCACGGAAAACTGCCGCCGCTGATATCCAATCTCGTTCGACAGACTTAACCCGATAGGCCATTTCCATTTCGGCGGAATCCTCACGCGCGGCCGAATGTGGTCGCCAACCCACTGCACGCCTTGCCCGCTCTTCTCGGAGGTAAATATATAAAAGCCGACTTCAAACCAGTCAGTAACGCCGTGGGTAATCTCAATAGTCTCGTGCTCGACATGATTCGTCGGCAGCATCCCGTCGACCACCGCCTTAGACCCGTCGATAGTATAGTTACTGTGCAGTTCCACCATGGTATGGCCCGGTTCCACCATATCGTAGCCGTAGACCTGAATTTCGTAATTGTCCTGCGCCCGGGCAGGCGAAGGCACCGCGGCCAGCCCGCTATAAAAAAGAAACGAGCCCGCAATAAATCGTCGAACGGGGTTCACCGGCATCTCCAATCCACAGATACAGCATACTTAACCCCAACTCATCGTGCTTGGGCTCTGCAGTTGTAGCGGCCACTTTAGGAAGGAGACGCCTTAGCTCAAGCATGCGGATGCGACTTATCGTAAATCTCCATCAACTGCCGTATCGAAGCATGCGTATATTTTTGCGTAGTAGAAAGTGACTGATGCCCCAACAACTCCTGAATCGCCCGCAAATCCGCCCCATCCGCCAGCAGGTGCGTAGCAAAAGCATGCCGCAAAGAGTGCGGATGCAAATCCCAATCGACATTCGCCAGCCGCACATATTTTTTCACCAGTCGCCCGACCGACCGCTGCGTCAACCGCCGCCCCGCATAATTTAAAAACACGGCCTGCACATGCGCAGGTCCTCGCGCCCCGCCCCGCCGCGCAGATTTCTGCAGCAGCAACTCCCCGCGCAATGGCCAATACTTCTCAAGCGCTTCCTGAGCTTTCGAACCGTAAGGAACGATCCGCTCCTTATTTCCCTTGCCTCGCACCCGCAGTACCCGCTCGTCCTGATCGATATCTACTAAATTCAGCCCCGTCAACTCGCTGACGCGAAGACCCGCTGCATACAGCAGTTCGAGCAAGGCTCGATCCCGTCGCAGGAATAATCCTTCTTCCTTGATATTTGTCGGCACCGGCTTCGGCGATCTAGCCGCCCGGCCACGTTTCGATTCAGGCGCTGCCGCAATTCCGGCACTCACTCCGGCGCCCATCTCCGCCAGCTGATTCAAGAAACCATTCATCTCTTCCGCCGAAAGAACCGGCGGAATGCGCTTTGGCAATTTTGGCGTTGGAACCAGACGCGCAGGATTCTCCACAATCAGCCCTTCTCTCACGCAATACCTGAACAGGGACCGCAGCGCCGCCAATTTCCGCGCAATCGAGCTTTTCTCCAGTCCCTTGTCGTGCAAATGCCCCACAAATTCACGGATGATCCTATGCGTGATTCCCGTCAACGGAGGCGGCTGCGCCCCAGGGGGCGAAAGGTATTCCAGAAACTGGCTAAGGTCCCTGCCATAATTCAGAATCGTGTGCGGCGAGGAATTCTTCACCGAGTGCAAATACTGCAAGAATTTTTCGACGGCCTGCTTCATTCGTGAAAGTTTCCGGATTCCTCTTGACCTTATTATAGCCGCGCCCCTTGGCCTTGGCGGCTCGCTCTGGTGGTGTCCGGATTAACAACCGAAGGCCGGTGTTCCATCCCAAAAAGAGCCGATCCCTGGCCTGGGCGTTTTTACCCTGAACCTCGAAAGGCCCTGCCCCGTCAACCCCGGCACGACTCGCGACGTCACCTGCAAAGTCCGGCGTCAACGCCTGTGGCATTAAATTGGAGGTATCCTACGCGAAATGGGCTGCCGCGGGGATGCCAAGAAAGCCGGGGTGATCCGACTTATGGCTTAGCACCGACCGGGGTGGCGTCTTCAGGCTGGGCCGCGGGCTGAGCTTCCGGGGCCAGTTGCTCCCAGTCGCAGCCTTCCTTAATGCAAGTATGCACCGTTCCGATTTTGGACTTCTTCTCCACAATAAACGGCGCCCCGCACTTAGGACACGGCTCCGGCATCGGCATGTAAGGCGTAGTGAAATCGCAATCCGGATATCGCGAGCACCCGTAGAAAACGCGCGGCCGTCCCCGCCCGCCTTTACCGGCGCTGCCTCGCCGCACGAACTCGCCGTCGCTGCACTTCGGGCACTTGATCCCCATCGTAATCGGCCGAGTGTACTTGCACTTCGGATACCCGGAGCACCCGATGAATTCCCCAAATCGCCCGTGCTTTTTGATCAGGTGATTGCCACACAGGGTGCACTTTTCTTCCAAGGGCTCATCCGGCTGGTGCGCGATCCGCGTGCCTTCCACCAAACGCCGCGTCGTCTTGCAATCCGGATACCCGCTGCACGCCAAAAACGCGCCAAATCGTCCACGCTTCAGCAGCATTTCTTTGCCGCAGTTCTCGCAATATTCCGTTTTGCTCTCGCCGTCGTCTACCAGCTCCGGCGCCATATCCTGAATAAAGTCGCAATCCGGGTAACGCGAGCAGCCCAGAAAGAATCCATGCCGGCTGATGCGCTCCAGCAACTCACCCTGCCCGCATTTCTCGCAGGTTTTGCCGGTCGGGATTCCAGCCTTGTACGAAATCATTTCATCGCCGGCCTTGGCTAGATCGACGACAAATTTTCCCCAGAACTCCCGCACCGCATCTCGCCAGGGCAGTTTGCCTTCTTCGATCTCGTCCAGCTCCTCTTCCAGCCGGGCTGTAAATGTCACGTCAAACACGTCGTCAAAACTCTTCACCAGCAGAATGCTGACGCGCTCCCCCAGCATCGTCGGCGTAAATCGCCCCTGATCCTTCCGCACGTACTCGCGCTCGACAATCGTCGAGATAATCGAAGCGTACGTGGACGGCCGCCCGATGCCTTTCTCTTCCAAGTCCTTTACCAGCGTCGCTTCCGTATATCGCGGCGGCGGCTCGGTAAAATGCTGGTCTGGTCGGATCTGGTCCAAACGCAAAATCTGTCCCTCTTCGACACGCGGCAAGGTTTTACCTTCGCCCTCGTCGTCCTTCTCATCTTCCTCGCGGTCGGCCGCGGCCACCGGCAATTGATAGACCCGCAAATATCCGTCGAATTTCTGCACCGATCCGGTAGCCCGGAAGGTGTAACCCCCAGCCGAGATGTCGATGGTGGTTTGATCGAAAATCGCCGGCAGCATCTGCGAAGCCACAAACCTCTGCCAGATCAATTGGTACAGCTTGAAAAGATCGTCATCCAGATACTTCCGCACATCCTCCGGCGTCCGCGAAACATCCGTAGGGCGCACCGCTTCGTGCGCTTCCTGTGCATCTTTCTTCGACTTGTAATAATTCGGTTTTTCCGGCAAATAGTTCGACCCAAAACGCTCCGAAATTAGGTCCCGTACCTGCGCTAGGGCATCGGACGAAACATGCACCGAATCCGTGCGCATATACGTAATCAGCGCCACGGACCCCTCTTCGCCCATTTCCACGCCTTCATACAAGCGCTGCGCAATCCCCATCGTGCGCTTCGCCGTATACCGCAGCCGGTTGTAAGCCGCCTGCTGCAATTTCGAGGTCGTAAACGGCGGCGGCGGATTGCGCTTCTTCTCCCGCTGCGCAACCGAAGCAATCTTCCACTCTGCTTTGCTGACCGCCGCGACGATCTTGTCCGCGGCCTCCTGATTCGAAACTTCGATAGCTTCGCCCTTATACTTGCTTAACTTCGCTTCAAAAAATGGCGGCTGCCCAGCATCCAGCATCGCGTGAATCGACCAATACTCCACCGGCACAAAGGCCCGAATCTCCAGCTCCCGCTCGACAATCAACCGCAGCGCCACGGTCTGCACGCGCCCAGCGGAAAGACCTCGCCGCACCTTGTCCCACAAAAGCGGTGAGATTTTGTACCCCACAATTCGGTCCAAGACCCGTCGCGCCTGTTGCGCATCCACCAGGTTCGAATCTACTTGCCGCGGCTTCTCAAACGCCGCCCGGATTGCCTTCGGGGTGATCTCATTAAAGGTTACACGGAAAATTTTCTTGGGATCGATCGCCGGAACGCTGATCTCGTCCTTATTCTTCTTACCTTTACCCTTGCCGGTCTTGCCCTTGCGATCTTCCGCCTCTTCGGCAGCTTTCGCGTCCTTACCATTTTTCCCATTCTTGCTGAATCTGCCGTTCCCCGACGCTTCCGCTTCCTCGTACTTCATCGGCTTGGACAGCACCATCTGCAGGTGCGCCGATATCGCCTCGCCCTCGCGGTCCGGATCGCCCGCCAGGTAAACGAAATCCGCGGTGTTCGCGGATTTCCTTAAATCATTAATAACTTTGCCCTTGCCGTGAATAATCTGCAGGGTAGGCTCGAAAATCTTGGCATCATCGAGGGTAATCGGTTTCTGCGGCTTCTCCGCCAGTGCCTTGCCCTTCTTACCTTTACCTTTCTTCTTTTTCTTTGGCTCGTCAGGCAGACGAATACCGATCGTCTTTTTGGGCAGGTCCATCACGTGCCCGATCGACGCTTTGACGGTATAGTCCCGTCCCAAATATTTGTTGATCGTTTTCGCCTTTGCAGGCGATTCCACGATTACCAGCGAACGTCCCATCGTATCTATGTAACTCCGGATTCTTCTGCAGGAAGGCCCAGCGGTAGGGCTTGTGTCCTTCTCGCTACCTTAAACAGATGCAGCAAATGCTCCAGCGGATTCATGGCCGCCGCAATGTGCCGTACAACTTCAATGATCTGAATAACTTTAGGGGACTACCGCAGAACTACAGCAACGCCTTATCAAACTGCTGACCAGGCGTTTGCCGAACGTTCCCTTTCATCTCCAGATCGAAAAGAGTAGCCACAACCTTCGACCAGTTCAAGCCCGATCGTTCCACGATGTCATCAATATGCACTGACTCATCCGAATTTTACAAATCGTAGATCTTCTTCTCTGAAGAATTCAGCGAAGCCGCCGGCAGCGTACCGTTCCTTATTTTTCCTTGGGATAGCACGCGTTCAGGCCTGACCCGAAACGCCCAGCGGAAATTTAAAAATGGGCCCATTTTTCGGTAGTGTCCTAATTTGAATTCTGACGGTATGAAAACTTCGTTCGGATGCACCAAGAGCCTTCGCATAAGTCCCGCCATGCGCTTCGTGTGCTTCTGATAGGCTCTGCGTACTACAGGAGTTGGCGGAACAAACGTCGCGGTGAGCGGAGACGGATCTGCGCCGCGCCTACGACGGGAGCGAACCATGTCCAGGAGGGTTCTGTGGCAAGAGGTCTGCAAGTTTCTTGCGGGCGCCTTTTTTGTCAGCGCGGGAATACTTTTCTATCTTTACCTCTACCGGGTTTCTGTGCCTATCTTCAGCACCGGTTTTACCGAGACGCCCCAGATGAGCGGCGGGCGCTCCCTTGTCCATGCCATTCTTTTCTTGATTTTCTTCTACCTCGGCTTCATCCGAAAATGGAAAAGCCCATCGAACAGCTAGACAGCGAAGACGAATCCAATGAGATTCAAATTAGGACGCTACCCATTTTTCACCTGCGAAAAGATAAGGCCTACGATATATTACTTAAGAGATATAGAGGTATGCCGGCCGGTACCACCGGCCATGCGGACCAGCCGCAATTAGACCGCTGGGTGGAATAATTAAACAACTGCTTTAGAATGAGGTCGTTACATTCCAGTGCGAGCTGGCACCCATTAGAAGCTTATGGTTATAAAAAAAGGGGAGGGAAGGTGGGTGCCTGGGTAACGGCCACCCTGGAGCCGTCTATTCCGCCTTAGGCTGTGCCGCGGCCGGGTGCGGTGGTCCGAATCCAATCTCAAGCGGCGTGTCCCTGGGCAGCACCACGTCATGACCCCGCGACAAGAAGTTCGAGTAAATCGACGATGACGCCCCGTAAGCCCCAAACGCAATAGAAACCGGCGTCGACTTCACAGCAAATCCCAAAATCGCCCCGGTCAATCGGAACCCAGAGCCACCCGCCGCCGTCCGCACGCTAGGATCGCCCCCGGCATCCACGGTTCCATGATCGGCATCCGGATGCGCCGCAGCGGCCGCCAGCAAAACCGCCAGCCCGGTCGACAGGTACCGCGTGTTACTGTCCGTCGTGCGCGCCCCGCCTTCCTCATCCAGCTTCATGTTGGCCTTGCGGTCCACCTCCACGCCCTCAAGGTTGCCGATCATGGCCTGCGAACGTACATGGGGCCGCGGCGCCGCGGTATCGGCTCCCCGCGCTGGCGCCTCTTTTTGCGTCTGCAGCAATGCTTGATGCGCGTCCTCCGGAGTCTCAATCCGCTCAAAAATGACGCGCAATTCGCCATTGTGATGCATCATCCGCGCCGGTTTGGCTTTCACCACCTCACCAATAACGCGGCTGTTAGCCGGCAAAATCAGCTGGTGCGACGCCGAATAAAGCGGTTCGGTCAGAACGGCAGCAACCAACGTTCCCCGCGAAGCTGTCGCCGAACTCACTTCGCCAACCAATCGCGCCTTCAGCGTGGTATCCGCCGCCGGAGCGTTTCCAATACTGGCGAGCTGTTCCCCGGAGCGTGTAGCCTCGCCAAAATTCAGGGGCGCGTCCAAGTCCGCAACAAAGCGCGTTCCTGGCTCGAGATACTGCCGTCGGTAAGGTGATTGCGCTAGCAAATACGCCTTCAAGCGGTGCATTTTGCCCGGAGCAGTAATCTTCTGCCACGAATCATGCACCTGATCCTTGGCCTCCTGGATCTTCCCCTTCGCTTCTTGCTTGGCCCGGTCCGTCGCCTGAGCCGCCACACCCTTCTGCCTTTCCTTATCCGGGTTGCTAACCAAGTGCACGACATCGGCGGTTCCCGCCGACACCGTAGTTTGCACGCCGAGTTTCTTGCCGTCAGGAAGGGTAAGCGTATCGAACGTAACCATATACTTGTGATAGGGAGAGAAATTCCCGTTGCTATAAGCCATCACCCGTTTTACGGCGGTAACTCCAGCAACCTCGATAACGCGACCGGTCGCAACGCTTCCCGCAGGAATGACCGGTTGATCGAAGGCATACACCGTTTCGACAACCTTCCCATGCACCAGTTCTCCGGGATGGTCGACGGGCGTTCGCTGATCGAGCGCAATGCGAATGGGCGTCCCGGTCGGAATCGCCAGAGCGATGTTAGCCGTGGGCTGGGCCGCCACGGGAACTGCGACAATTTCCCCCCGTTCCGCGAGGGTGGCCGGAGCGCAGGTGGACACCAGCGCATCATCCTGCGGAACCTCGTTGCAAACTGCGAAGCCGGAAACCGCTAAGCGCCGCGATGCGGGGTCATCCGGTGCCGTCTGCGAGGCTCCCGTCGGCACGCACAAGAATCCCAGAGGGGAAATACAGAAAATCGCGCGAACAAATCTACGTCCCATTGGATTGACCTTTAATCGCGAAAGCGCAAGAGTCGCCGGGGCGGACGCGAACTGAAAACATAGCGCCTTGGATGCACAATGTCTACGCAGACGTTGCCGTAGGGGCAAGCAAAGATTGGGCTCGCGGCCGGGCGGCATCTTCGCGCAGAATCGAGTCCAGCGTCTCGACAAACAAATCCGCATCGGCTTCCGAAAAAGTCAGCGGCGGCCGCAACTTGATCACATTGTGACCAGGCCCATCGGTCCCGGCCAGAATCCCTCGCTCTCGCAAGCGGTTCACAACATATTCGGCCTGTTCCGAAGCCGGCGCCCGAGAATCGCGGTCGTTCACGAGATCAACGCCCAGAAACAATCCGGATCCCCGGACATCGCCGATCAAAGCATAGTGTTGCTGCAATGACGTAAGTATTCCCATCCAGTACTTACCAACCCGCCGGGCATTCTCCGCCAATCGTTCCTCTCGCAATACATCAAGCACTGCTAACCCCGCCGCGCACGCCACGGGGTTACCTCCAAAAGTGCTGAAAAATTCCATGCCGTTCGCAAACGAATCCGCAATCTCCGCTGTGGTTACCACGGCCGCGAGCGGAAACGCATTTCCGATCGGCTTACCCAGCACCACAATATCCGGCACCACGTCTTGGGTCTCAAATCCCCAGAAATGCGTCCCCAGCCGGCCAAACCCCACTTGCACCTCATCCGCGATGCACAGACCGCCCGCCGCCCGCGTCAACGAATACGCCTCCTTCAAATAGTCCGCCGGAAAAACAATTTGCCCCGCAACGCTCGGCAAAGTCTCGGCGATAAACGCCGCAATCTCGCGTCCCGACCCGCGCGCGCGATCAATCAGCTCGCCCAGGTGCCGCGCATACTTCGCGCCAATGTCCGCCTCACCACGCCGGTAAAGCCCACGATAGTCGTCCGCAATTGGCGAGACGTGCACCCAAGGTTTTCGGCCGCTCCCGCCCGGCCCGTCAAATTTATAGGGGCTGATGTCGATCAGCGCATTGGTATGGCCGTGATACGCATGTTCCAACACGATCACATCTTCGCGCCTAGTATGGGTGCGCGCGAGCCGCAGCGCCAATTCGTTGGCCTCGCTCCCCGAATTCAGAAAGTAACAAACGCGCAGCGGTGCGGGCAAAAGCTCGGTGAGGCGCTCCGCGTAGCGGATCACATGGTCGTGAAGATAACGACTATTGGTGTTCAGAAGCGCCAGTTGTTCCTGGGCCGCATGGGCAACACGCGGATGACTGTGTCCCACCAGGGGAACATTGTTGTAGACATCGAGATATGCGCGCCCGGTCTCGTCGTAAAGATGCTGCTTCCAACCGCGAACAATCTTCAGCGGACGCCGATAGGAGACCCTCAGATTTGGTCCCAGCAGCGTTTTCCGCGCCGCTAATGTTTCCGCGGCATCTTTTTCTTCCACGAGCAAACGCTCGCCGGTAAGCCGAAACAACAAGTTGGGATCCGGCGAGAGACAGGTCCAAACAGCGCGCTCGGTCGCAGGCGCAACGCCCGGAAAATCTGTACCGCGATCGAGCAAATCCACAATGACCTGAAAATGCAGATGCGGCGGCCACCCGCCGTTTTCCTGAACCGCCCCAATGCGAGCGAACCGCTCGCCGCGCGCAATGCGCTGGCCGGCTTGCAGCTTCGTCAGGGATTCCCGGGTCAAGTGCCCATACAACGTAAAAAATTCCTCGCCTCCGCCGGGGCCATGCCGGAGAATCACCACCGGTCCATAATCTTGCGCGGCGGTGTTGTTCGCCAGTGCGTGCACCACCCCTTCCAGCGGCGCATACACCGCGCTGCCCGGCGCAGCGAAAAAATCCATCCCCAAATGAACGGTGCGGCGCTCGTCGGTAGGATTTCCCTCCGCTCCAAACAGCGCCGAACTATAAAGCAGGCGCGCTTCGTTGTATCGCCCGACGCCGACGCTCACGCGAACCTTCTTCAACTCGGCGACAATCTTTTCGCTTAACACTTCGGTAGCCGCCGCGCCCGGGTCCGCGCCCAAAAATGCGCTGCCGACTCCCAAATCAAAAACCCTGCACGGCGTTCCCCGCAAATTCACATCCAGCAGGGAAGCCGCCGAACTCGCGTGAGCAGTGAGCCACTTCATGACCGCACCCGTTTTCGGCACGGGCGGCAATCCACAAGCCTCGCGAAACGCGTAATGCGCAAACCGCGGATGAATCGCGGCAAGCCGCGTGAGCGCTTCCCATGCAGGCGCTTCGGTAATGGTCACGTAGGAATCGTCCGGCTTCACCGCGGCACGCTGTGCTGAATTGACAACGCTGACCCCAAGGCGCGTTCCAATCAGCGCATAAAGAATTTCGATCTCCGCTTCCGTAAGCGGAAACGCTTGGTGGTATCCCGCAACTACCGCCGCAGCCGCGCGCAGCGGTTCTTTTTTCCCGAGAATTGCATACGCCGCCGCAATGGCCACTTCGGAAACCGTAAACGTTTCGTGCATATCCCCGAAATCGATTACGCTGACCACGCGCCGCGGCACCGGCCAAGGCTCGCTGACCACCACGTTGTAATCGTTCGCATCGCCGTAAACGACGCTCCGGCGCAACCGCCCCATCGCCGGCGCAACCACGGACTCGTAGAGAGCCAGAAATTTTTCAACCAATCTTCGCCGTCCGGCGTCGCCGATCAAATCTAAATGTTCGCGAATCCATCCGGCTCGCGCAAAATCCCACTTAAGCTCGCGCTGCGCGGCCGGATGCGCGAAGTCGGCGAGCGCGGCATCCATTTCCCCGAGCAAAGTTCCCAGGCTGGCCAGAAGTTCCGCTGAATGGGGTCTGGCCTCCGCCAGCATGACGCCCGGTACATAGGTGAGCAGCCACACGAGACGGGACGATCCGTCGGCCGAGGTGATCGCAGTAAACGCTTGGCTGTTTTTTGTGAGACAAACCCGCGGGAGGGTGAGTTGCGGAGCGCGTTCTGCGAGATGTTGCAGTGCCTGGCACTGCAGATCGATCAGCGCCGACTCCCGCGCCGGGTGCATGAACTTCAACACCCAGGCAGACCCGTTAGGCCAAGGCCCTGTAGATCCATCGACAAGGCGAGCCGCCGCGCGATGTAGCGCGGACTCCGAAGCGCCAAGGTCAGAGAAGGTCTGCTCAGCCGTGGTCAGATGAAAATTGTCGTCGTATTCGCCGGGCAGCGCCTTCGCGGAAACCTCCAGCCCATATAATTCGCGAGCAAAACGTACCGCTTCGGCCTCGGTCGTGGCTTGCCCGACACGCTCTTCCAGCAGCATGCGGAAATCTTATCCGCAATCGCCAGAGCGCGTCCACACTGGGGGGATGTCCTACAGCGTATTGACCGAGATCGGCCCATTCTGGGTCGACAAGTGGATCAGCGGTGTGCCGCTTCCGTACTCGATGCGGCGATGTTGGTCGTCCCAGGTCTTGCGCGCTTGGTCACAAATACTGCCATGGCAACTTATCGGTGAATGCCCGTTCGATTCCAAAAGGAAGCTGGACCGGAAACCCGGCGACACATTTAATGACAATGGACCATTTACCGCCTCCGCCTCCAGGCTGCTCCCATTCCAGTTCGCCCCATCGAGGTCCACGCTGATAGGCCCGTTCTGCGTGTGCAACCGCAGCTTTCCGCCGGTGCCAGAAAAACTGATTGGTCCGTTCACGGCTTCAATATCGGCTTCCCCGGTGCAATCCGACAAGGTGATCGGACCGTTTGTGCCATGCGCTGCGATCTTGCCATCGACTTTGTAAAATGACGCCGGTCCGTTGTGCGCCTTCAACTCAACTTCCGCCGCCCGCGGCGTGCGAATCAGCAGGTAGACGGTCCAGTCATTGTTATGTCGATCCGGACCGCTGACCGAGACTTGGCCAGCTTGAACGGAAAGCTTGATTTGAGAAAGCAACTCTTTCGCGTCGCCTCGCGAAGCGTCCGCGGCCTTGCAGGCGGTCACCGAATACCTATCTTTGTCCCAACCTTGAACTTGCACTCCACCATTCTCCAACTCGTCGATATGCAGTGCGCGAGCGTCCGCCTTGGAAAATGTACGTTCATCCGATTCAACCACCGCAGGATGGTCACGAAACTGGATATGCAAGTCCGAACAGTCGGCAGCCGGCTCCACGTGCCGCCCTCCCTGCCGGCCAAGCTCGGTGTTTTCCGTCGACTCGGCCCAAGAAACAGGAGACGCAGCAGCGGGGGGAGTCGCGGGGGCAGCTGGCGCCGCCGGCGCAGGGGGAGCGCTAGGCGCGGAGGGAAATGACGGCTCAGCCAGCACCGCATTCAGCACCGGGAACACCGGCATCTCCGGGGCCGCCGGCGCATTCGGCACGCCGGGCGCGTTAGCCATTGTAAAAGTCCCCGGCGGAACAGGCGAGGCTGGGGCCACCATAGCGACGGGCACCACCGGCATGACTGGTTCTTGCATCGCGGATTGAGATCTTCCACGCGCCGCCGCCAAAACCGGGCCGCACGCCATAGCTACCATCGTAAATACACCCAGGTCGCGCCATCGCATCGGCATACCCTCCATCGCGTTTATAGACGACGAAATCGCCGATTGGTCTGGTACCGAAATCACATTATCTTTGGTACCTGAGTTGTATGGCTAAGTTGATTGGGACGGAGCTTGACGTGCCGATCGTGCCTCAATCCGATCGGGAAAGACAAAAGTAGCGCGGGCGAACTCTGCGTTGAGGGTCTCCTCCCGATAGTATTTCTTTAAAATGCTTTCATGCCAATCCAGCAGGTCGGCATTGGCGGCGGCAAATTCGGCCCAGGACTGGCGGCGTCCGGCGCGGGCCAAGCGCTCGCGGATGAGCAGCAAGTAAGCCCAAGTGATCGTCTCATTGTAAAGATTGGCTTTCCCGTAGGCAGTCGCCAACCGGGCCAGGGAAGACGAAAAATGGCGAATTGCCTCGAGCAACGGATATCTTTCAAGGAACAAGAAAGCCATTTTCACATGATCGGCGTGGTGAAACAATTCCTGCGGCAGCGTGCCATTCTCAACGGCCGCGACCAATTCGTCGTCGGTCATACTGTCGCTCGCCGGTGATCTTCGCGGATTGCTCCGTCGCGGTGTGCCAAACTCACCAGCACCACCATGGCGTAGAGCACCAACGCGCTGACGTCGTACCACCCGTGAAGAATGTGAAGAACCGCAGCGAAAAAGAAAACCACCAGCAGCGAGTACCCACCTACCACCGCAGTGACAGGCACGAGGAATAATATCGCCGCCACGATTTCGATTCCTCCCAGCGCCGGGCGAATCCAGGAAGGCAGTCCGGTCTCGGCGAATTTCTGTACGGACAACGCACCGAATGCGAACCTCCAGGACTGCCACAACACCATCAGCCCCAGGCACCAGCGCAGCCCAGGCACAGCGAGCGTCCTCAATCGTTCATTCATACACAGGCGCTCTCGATTTTTGCCGCCGTAGCATCCGAGTTTTCAATCAGGCGATGGCTCGCCCGCGAGTCCAAATCGAGCCCGTAAAATTTCTTCAAATCCTTAACGCGCTGCAGGCCCACGCCCTCCAGCAAATCGCCCAGGGTCAAGTCGTGGTATTCCGCCAGGGCTTTAAGGACTTTGAGAAGGCGCTTTTCCATGCGAACTCCGGTTTGCACGCGTTCCACGACAAATGGCTGTGGCTCCGGCATTCCGAGCTCCCTGGTAACAATATACCTAGGTACCATAACGAAGTCCATCCGCGTAAACAATGCAAAAGGGGTACAGATTGTTGATATCAAGTGCGAGTCCGCCGAGTAGGCGATGCGGTCGTTCTGAAACCCATGATTAGGATGTCGGGCGTTGGTTTGCGAAGCTCGACAGCATGATCCAATTTGCGCTTGTTCCGCAGCATCTGAATCGTGGTATGGCGTCGCCAAGCACGGGTCCCGAAGCGAATGCCGCTCGGGTCGAAACATTTTCCCCGGGGACCGGTCCGGCTCCTAGTGTTTGAGGAGAAACATTCCCGTGCCGGGGGGATCGATTCGCGCGGCTAGGGAAATGGCGGGACGTACCATTGGCGCTTACGATTTTGCTCATCGCCGGACCCGCGCTTGGTCGCGAGATGACGCCGGTTACCGCCAAGGTGCGGGAGTTCAGGCTTTTTCGGGAGGACTGGGTACGAGGTTAGGAAAGGCTATGCGAAGGTCCCCCAGCGGGAACAATTTTGTGAACGTGCGCCACTGAGGACTAATTCGTTATGGCGATAACGTTCGCGCTCAGGAGGGCGCTCAGATCCGCGACGATGCCGGTCGCGGTGTCCTTGACGGCCTTTTCGGTGGTGTCTTTCTCGATTTCAAATTTCGCCACCGGCGCATAGGAAGTTACCGTGATCGCGGTTCCCGCTTTGCTATCGGCGCCAGCGGAATCGGCGGGGGCGTACAGCGCCTGATCGGATCGGGCCAGATTGCTGATGCCCACGAACAGCGCCATTTTGCCGTCGCCGGCGATCGGGCCTATCACGGCGCGCCGCAGCCGGTTTTGTTCATCGGGCTCACCGAAGATTCCGCTGATGCGTATGCCGTCGGTGGGGCGCGTTTCTCCCGGCCGCAAGCGATGCGCCGAGTAGCCCGCCTTTTCGAGCTCTTTCACCAGCGTTGCGGCGATGAAATCGACGAGTCTGCCCGCTCGCTCGACGGAACCTTGCTCTCTCTTGGGATCCAGTTGCGGCGTGTTGGAGGGCGGGATCGCCGGAACGCTTTTTTCCAGTTTGCCGTTTGCATCCACGGCGTCCAGTTCGAAATCGCTGACATAGACGATTTTAGATTTAGCGGGCTCCGATGCGGCGGCGGGTTGTTGCATAGAAGGCGGCGGGACCTGGGACGCTGTCTGCTGCGTGGATGGTTGTGATTGTTGCGAGGAAGAAGCCTCCGCAATTTCTTGCGCTTGCGCGCGGGCGGTGAGCGTGAACACGGAGACACACAGAGAAATCAGGGCGAGCCATCGCATGGTGAACCCCATCGGCGAACAATCTGTAGGCTGGTGCCATCCATCATAGTGAACAAAGGTGGGTGGCAACGTTCAAACCGGAACAGCGATGCCCCAAATGGCACCAGTACTTTATTATAATTGGTTATCGCTTGGTTTACAATCTAACCGGGCGCACCAGATGACCGCGAGAAGGGATGGATTGTCAGGGAAGATCATGCTTGTTCTTTCCTGAGCCAATTCCGAAGAACGCATCGTTGGCTGCGGCCGGGCTTGGCACGCACCGACTATCGCAGCGCGAAGTCATCGTCGGCCCCGATGGGTGGGCCATCGGGAGGCTCCGCCGGAGGAGTCAGATTCAACTTGGTGGGGTCTTTCTGGAATTGGTCGATTTGCGCGGCGTTGAAAAAATAGTGGGCGCGCAGAGCGGGGTCCTGCTCGGTGGTGGCCCCGGCGGCGCGCTTTTGTTTCAGGCGATCGAGTTCCAACGAGCCAACCGCACGCACCTGCGCCGCCGCTTTGACATCGTTCGCGAGAATCATCAGGTCATAGAGCGCGGTATTGTCTACGACGCGTCCGATCTCCCCGAGATATCCGGGGCTGCGCGCCCAGGTGTCGGTAGAAGTGAAAATCTGATTCAACATTTCCTCGAGGCTGGGGTTCGCCGCATCGCGAGCGTGGAACTCCACGAGGCGAGCCGCGCGCTGCGGGTTGAATAAGAATTGGAGGGTTTGCTGCGCTGCGGCTTCGGCCGGAGCGAGCGCGTCGAACGCCGGGCTGGTGCGAATTTTAAAATCTTCGCGCCCACGGGGGTAGTCGACCGGTCTCGGCGGGATTATTTTCAACAGCGATTCCGGCAGCGCCAGTTCTTCCGGTTTAAGCGTTGCGAGAACTGCAGCCAGAGCTCGCCGTTGCTCCGCCGCAGTAACGATTTGCGTCGGCGCCTGGCCGTCGCCACGCACGGCGAAGGTGTAGTCCATGCCGCCGACGAGCTTGCTCGCCGCCTCGACCTGGTAGCGGTGCAGCATGTAGATGGGCACGAGTACATCTTCGATGGTGGCCAGCGGCGCGCCTTCGCGAATGTTGTTCTCGCCAAAGCGTCGCAGCGCGGCACCCCGTACCTTCATCAGACGATCGAGCTCATCAACGGCGTTCGAGCCGGAATCCCACAGGTGCGCCACGCTGCTTGACGACCCAGCCGGCCGCGCGTCTTGGTCGGTGAGATAGCGCAGGTGCCGGTGGAAAAACGCATCGTCCAGAATGTGATTTAGCGCGGCGTTTTCGTCCACGCCCGGAGCGAAATCTTGATAGCCCCAGGTAATCGAAACTTTGTCCCACTCGCCGATTCCCGTCGCATACGCTTGTGAAAAATCGGGCACGCCATCGGCGCCCAAGGTCACCACCGGCGGCGGATAATCCATCACCGAAGAACGATTCACCGTGCTGGCCGCGTAATTGTGCATCAAGCCCAGGGTATGGCCGACTTCATGCGCCGCTAGCTGCCGGAGTCGAGCCAGCGCCATCTCGCGCATTTTCGGCGAAACCGCTTGGCCCTTCTCATACGGCGAAAGCAAGCCCTCCGCGATCAAATAATCCTGCCGAACGCGCAGCGACCCGAGCGACACCTGCCCCTTGATGATTTCCCCGGTCCGCGGATCGCTGATCGCCTCGCCATACGACCATCCGCGCGTAGCCCGATGAATCCACTGGATCACGTTGTAGCGCAGATCCATCGGGTCGGCGCCCTCCGGCATCAACTCAACGCGAAACGCATTCTTGTACCCCGCCGCCTCGAATGCCTGCTGCCACCAATTTGCGCCCTCCAAGAGCGCCGAACGAATCGGCTCCGGTGCCCCGCGATCCAAGTAATAAACAATAGGCTGCACCGCCTCGCTAACCGTCGCCTTAGGATCCTTCTTTTCCAAACGATGCCGCGCCGTAAACCGCTTAACGATCGGCTCGCTGATCGGTGTAGCGTAGTCCAGGTACGAAATCCCAAAAAAACTCGACCGCGGATCGTACACCCGCGACTTGTATCCCGGCCCCGGCAGCTGCACAAACGAATGATGCTCCCGCACGGTAATCGATTCCGGCGAGGGCGTAACATCCTTCACCCACTGTCCGGGCTCGTCCCCAGCAAAAGTCAGCGTAGCCTCAACCTCGGTGTTCAATGGAAAATTCTTAGTCCGCTGCAAATAAAGCGCACACCGAGTATCGTCCAGCTTGTAAGACCCTTGCTTGGTCCGCCGCAGCACTTCGGGCAGATGATGGGCATCGCGCAAAAAGAATTTAGTAGCGTCGACCAGCACCCGCCCCCCATCCTCAGCCTCAACGGTAAATCCCCACAGCGCCGACTCCGCAAACGAATCCCGCACCGCCCGCCGCTCATCGGCATCGTCACTAACCGCGCGATAATCCAAATTCGACTGGATCAGCAAAACCTTATTGCCGCTACGCTCAAACCGCACTACCCGCGTAGCCCCCAACTGCCCCCGATCCAACCCAATATCATTCGACCCCACCCCCGCAGGCAGCGAACTCTGATACAAAAACTCCGCCCCCCACTTGTCAATCTCCAACCAAAGCTTCCCACCCTTAGCATCCCAATAAAGATTGAAATACCCCGCCAGTTTCGACGCCCCAGCCGTTTTCTCTGCAATCGTAGCGGGAGCCTTCGCGTCGTCAGCGCCAGTGCCCGCAGTTGCCCGTAGGTAGGCGCCGCGCTTAAGTCCGGGGCTGACACCGTTCGTGGCCAGCAACGCGCCGACCATCAATGCAAGCGAAACCTTCGACATATCAGTCTCTCCGACCAACCGGTAGCGGCACAGTACACAACCGCGCAAACGTTTTACATCAAATCTCCTCATCCCGACACAAAATCGCGCCCAACATCTCTGCTATACTACCCGTTCCCCGAAAGGCGCGAACAATCACGACGTCGCCCAGAAAAACCACAACTTGCCAAAACTTCGCATCTCCATCGTCAAATATCTAAACACCACCCCGCTAGTGTGGGCCTTCACCAACGGCCCCCTAAAAGGCAAATACGAACTATCCTTCACAGTTCCGTCCCAATGCGCCGAAGCCCTGCGCACCAACGCCGCCGACATCGCCATCATCCCCGCCATTGAATACCAGCGCATCGACGACCTGGTAATCCTCCCAGACCTAGCCATAGGCAGCAAAACCAGAGTCCGCAGCCTGCTCCTGGTCTCCAAGGTCCCGCTAGAGAAAGCCCGCAACATCGCTCTCGACAGCAGCTCCCGTAGCACCCAAGTCCTGACCAAAATCCTCTGCCAGCAAAAGTGGAAGATCACTCCAGAATTCCTGGAGATGCCCCCGGACCTCCCCACCATGCTCCAACGCGCCGACGCCGCCCTGCTAATCGGCGACCCCGCCCTGCGTCTAAGCCTGGCTACCGAGTCCGGCACCCGCCGCGGCGAAGCCGGCGAACAAATCTGCTCCGCAGCCAGCGCCAACCTGGCCGCAGCATCAACCCCGGCGACCCCGGCGACCCCGGCCAGCCAAGCCTACCAACCCTCCGCCACCCTGGACCCTGACACTACCCTGCACATCTATGACGTAGTAGAACAATGGCGCCGCTTGACCGCCCTCCCCGCTGTCCTAGCCGTCTGGGGCGCCCGCCGCAAAGTCGCAACCCCCGAAGTCATCGACGACTTCCAGTCCTCCCGGAATTACGGCCTGCGCCGCCTAACCGAAATCAGCACCCAAGCCGCCGCCGACCTAAATCTCCCTCCCAACAAACTCCAGCGCTACCTAACCGAAAACATAAACTACACCCTGGACGAAGAAAATCTCCGAGGCCTAACCGCCTTCTTCCAAGCCGCCGCCGACCAAAACCTAATCCCCCAAGCCAAGCCCATAGACATAGCCACGGCCCGCAACGACCGCCAACGCGACACCGCCGCCTACGCCAAAACCCGCTAACCCTCAGTCCCGTCTGTGAAACCACCGCGAGAAAGGATATGCCCTGGTGAATGTAAGCGAGCGGACCGCCCCGCTCCTCGACGCATTCAGCCCGGCATTCCCACCCTGAGCAGCGCCCCGCCCCCAGGCGAATCCGCAGAGTGGCCTCAAGGTGGAGGATGGGAGCAAGCTGCTAACTGGAATCGCGTAAGGAAAGCCTCTCGTTCGCTTTGGTTACCTCATTACGTCGGTACATGCTTACGTCAGTCTTTCGTCTCGTTGCGTCCTTACTTCTATCGGCACTTGCGGCTAGAATGGAAGCTCGGTACAAGGATTCCGTGTGGGACTGACCAAACAACAAGCGATCGAGATGCTGGAGTCCGATGACCTGGTGGGCATCGGCATGGAGGCGCACCAGCTGCGGCTGGCCAAGAACGATCCGCGGGTGGTGACCTACCAGATCGACCGCAACATCAACTACACCAATTTTTGCACCGAGTATTGCTCGTTCTGCGCGTTCTACCGGCCGATTGG
>Ga0182024_10000795_pt1 | contig 82891 bp, 60 predicted proteins | sample P32metaG_FD_120480 | JGI IMG/M metagenome (GOLD analysis project Ga0182024, IMG submission 120480) | Permafrost microbial communities from Stordalen Mire, Sweden - P3-2 metaG (Illumina Assembly) | ecosystem: Environmental > Terrestrial > Soil > Wetlands > Permafrost | place: Sweden: Stordalen...
CTGGGATGAAAATCACATCCTATAATCATCATGCGAAGGCTCCTTCCTTTCCGAGAAGCCTTAGTCCTCAAACCAAGACTACCCCGGTTTCGATTCGAGCCTTCGCTCTTATCCAATCAATTCCTGCGCGTTCTTTGCGCAGGAGTGGGATTCCACAGTCGTGTCTCCCATGGGGTTTCACTCCTGCGCCGAAAGGGCAGCTGCGCCAATCAACTAAGCCAAACAAGACGCTCCTCCAAGAAGTCCCGAACCGCGCTTTCGACTTGACAGGTCCGCAAGACCATTTACTATTGATGAATATTTATGCATCAAAATGGATAAATATGCCTAAACAAGGAATCAGGCGATCCTGAAGGTGTTGAAATAAACTTGATGGCAGCCAAACTCAAAATCGCGGTTCTCGGCGCGACTGGTTATTCCGGCCTCGAACTCGCGCGCCTTCTTGACCGCCATCCGCGAACCGACGCGCCCCTGCTATTGCGGCGCAGCGCGGAGACGGCCGAGTCCGGCGGGCCCGCCTTGCCGCACATAACTGGCAACGGCCATTCGCCGGTTCACCCGTTTTCGTGGTCCACACTGGAGCGGCATGGTGTCGAGTTGTTGTTTCTGGCTACGCCACACGCCGTGTCCCGCGAACTCGTTCCCGAGGCAATTGCGCGTGGGTTGCGGATCGTCGATCTGAGCGGCGCGTGGCGGCTGAAACAGGAGCAGCATCGCGCCGTCTATGGTTTCAAGGACGCAAACGCCGTGACTGCGGCGGAACTCACCGACAGCGCCGTGTATGGCCTGCCCGAACTGAAGTCGAATGCGGATCGTATACCTTCGGCGGTTCTGGTTGCGAACCCAGGTTGCTATGCAACTTCAATCATTCTTGCGCTGGCGCCCTTGCTCTCAGCGGGCCTGGTCGATTGCGATCGCGGCATTATCTCGGATTCGAAGTCCGGCGTATCGGGGGCGGGCAAGGAGCCCACGGCGCGTACACACTTCGTCTCAGTGGCCGACAATTTTTCCGCCTACTCGGTCTTTGGACACCGTCATACCGGCGAAATTCTCGAGCAGTTGTCGCTCAGTTCAGGACAATTGATTTTCACTCCTCATCTTTTGCCAATCCCGCGCGGGATTTTGTCCACGATATATGTCTACCTTAAACGTGAGATGACGGCGGATGAGATTCAGAGTTGCTTCCAGGATTACTACAAAGGCAAGCGGTGGGTGCGGATTTTCCCGGCGTCGAGTTTGCCGGAGATTCAATTCTCAGTGCACACGAATTACTGCGACCTCGGCTTTTGCCTCGCGCGCGATGGCCGCCGGCTCGTTGTGGTTTCCTGCCTCGACAATCTGCTCAAAGGCGCTGCCGGTCAAGCCGTACAGAACATGAACCTCATGTACGGCTGGAATGAGGCGGAGGGTCTGCCATGAAAATTGTCGTCAAGATCGGCGGCGCGGCGCTGGAGGATAAAGAGACCCTCAAGAAGTGCGCGCAAGCAGTGGTGCAACTTGCCGAAGACGGACATCTGGTCACCGTGGTGCACGGCGGTGGCAGCGCGCTGACGCGCACGCTGAAACTGCTCGGAAAGACAAGTGACTTCGTCCACGGACTGCGCGTGACTGACGCCGAAACGCGCGATGTTGCCCTGATGGTGCTCGCGGGCATCGTGAACAAGAGTCTGGTGGCGGCGATCGCCGCTGCCGGGCGTCCGGCCATCGGTCTTTGCGGTGGAGATGGCGGGATATTTCGTGCCCGCAAGAAACAGGACGCGGAATACGATTTGGGGTTTGTCGGTGAAATCTGCTTTTCGGAACCACGATGGCTCAAAGCCATTTGGGCGGAAGGCGGTATTCCCGTGCTCTCCTCGGTTGCGCTCGGAGGCGATGGGGAGTATTACAACGTAAATGCGGACCAGATGGCCGCTGCGTGCGCCATCGCGTGCGAAGCCGACGCGCTGATTTTTCTCACCGACGTCGCCGGCGTAAAGCAGGCCGACGGTTCGGTGATGGCCCGTTTGGATACAAAACAGGTGGCAGGTCTTATCGACGAATCCATCGTCAGCGGCGGCATGATGCCGAAGCTCGAAGCCTGTACGCTGGCTCTCAAGAGCGGCGTAGGGCGCGTCCGCATACTACCCGCGTCGCAAGTCGAAATGTTGCCGTTGTTTTATTTCACCAAGCTGGAATGCGGGACGGAGGTGCTGAAAGCATGAGCCTCGAGTCTGTCTCCCGCATGGAGTCGAAGCTTTTGCTTCCCACCTACGATCGCCAGCCGATTTTATTTGTGCGCGGGCGCGGTGTGTATCTCTGGGATTCTCGGGGCAACCAGTATCTGGATTTCCTGAGTGGAATCGGAGTCAATGCGCTTGGCCACAATCATCCTGCGATCCAAGGGGCGATCAGACGGCAGGCGAGCCGTTTGATTCATGTGTCCAACCTGTTCTTTCACGAGTATCAGGCGGAACTCGCGCGGCTGCTGACCGGAATCTCCGGGCTTGACCGCGTTTTTTTTTGCAACAGCGGAACTGAGGCCTGGGAGGGAGCCCTCAAGCTCGTCCGCGCCTTTGCGCAAATGAACCATACCAATGGCCACAAGCCAAATCCAAATCCAAATTCAAATTCAAATTCAAATTCAAAGACGCGCATTCTCGCCATGGAAAATTCTTTTCATGGACGCACCTTTGGCGCGCTCGCCACTACCGGTCAGCCGAAGTATCGAGCTCCGTTCGTTCCTCTCATGCCCGGTGTGACTTTCGTCAAGTTCAATGACCTCGACGATCTGCGGCGAAAATTTGATTCCAGCGTCTGTGCGGTGTGCATCGAGACCATTCAGGGAGAAGGCGGGATTCAACCCGTCAACAAAGAGTTTCTTGATCTCGCCTCGCAGTTAACGAAGACCACACAAAGCGGGGCACTGCTCGTGCTCGATGAGATTCAGTGTGGTCTCGGCCGCACCGGCCGCCATTTTGCATACCAGCATTACGGCGTGCAGCCGGATGTAGTTACCGTTGCCAAGCCGCTCGCTTGCGGCTTGCCGCTCGGCGCTATCCTCACCACCGAGCGGGTGGCGAGGTGCATGCATCCGGGGATGCACGGAACGACGTTCGGCGGCGGCCCGTTAACCTGCGCTGTTGCGATTGAGTTCTTACACGCGGAAAAGAAATTGCTGAAGCATGTGCGCGCGCTGGGCAACTACTTTCATGCCGCGCTCGAAGCGCTCGACAAGAAGCACAAGTCGATTCAGGAAGTCCGCGGGGTGGGATTAATGCACGCAGTAGAATTGGACTCGTCCGAACTGGCGAAGGCGGTGACCAGACAGCTGCTGCAGGAAGGGATCATCATCAATCGGACGCACGAAACCGTGCTGCGTTTTCTGCCCCCCTATGTGATACAGAAAAAGCACGTCGATCGGGTGATCAAGGCCCTGGACACGGCATTGCAAACAAATGAGGAAATCACGCGCGGAAAAAAGAAAACCGCTTCGCCGCAGCGCAAAAAGAAAGAGTTCCATGCGCACGCGTGAAGCGGTCCTGCCCGATGCCGAGCAGATTCACGCTCTCATCGCGGCCTACTCCGGCGACGGCACTCTGCTGCCGCGCTCGCTCGCGGAAATCTGCGAAAACGTTCGTGATTTTGTCGTTCTCGAACATGATGGACGCATCATCGGATGCGGCGCGCTTCACCTCTACGGTGTGCACCTGGCCGAGATTCGTTCGATTACCGTCGATCCCGCCAGTCAAAGCGGCGGTGGTGGCAGACGCCTGGTTAAGGCTCTTATGGCGCAGGCGGAAAAACACAAAGTCACCTGCGTATGCCTGTTTACTCGTATCCCCGAATTCTTCTCGCGCCTGGGATTTACTACCGCGAATCATCAGGATCTTCCCGACAAGATCCACAAAGATTGTTATCAGTGTCCCCGGCTTTATCGTTGCGATGAAGTAGCGATGGTCCGCGGAGATCTGCCCACATTCGCCATCTTGCCGCCGCCGAAGAACTGGCTGAAGATTCAGGCATGACCTCGATGCGCCGTTCTCCTGACAAAATTCATTTGCCCCGAGGGTTTTCTTTCTCTGCGGTGTCGGCCGGAATCAAAGTCAGTGGCCGTCCCGACCTCGCGCTAGTGGAAGTAGGAGTGTGGGGACGGGCGGCGTCGCCCGTCCAAGCCGAGCGAAGCTCGGCAGTTGCAGCGAGCGCAACCGCAGCCGCATTATTCACCAGGAATCTTGTCGTAGCCGCTCCCGTGGAAGTGGGCCGCGCGAATTTGCGTTCGACGGGCGGCCGAGTTCGAGCAGTCCTCGTGAACTCCGGAAACGCCAACTGCGCCACCGGACGCGCCGGCATTCAAGCCTGCGAGCGGGTTTGCCGGGAAGCCGGAAGACTGTTGGGCGTTCCCGCTGCCGAAATCTTTCCTTCCTCGACTGGCATCATCGGTGTTCCACTGCCGGCAGAGAAAATCCAGGCCAGTTTACCGGAGCTCATTGCCGCGCGATCGCACAGCCAGCGTTGTGCTCTCGCCTTCGCGCACGCCATCATGACCACCGATACCCGGCCGAAGATCACGTCCGCGCGGCTGCGCGTGAGCTCGCAAGGCGACTCGAAAGACGTCACCGTGTTGGGGATCGCCAAGGGTGCGGGTATGATCCATCCGCAGCTTGCGACCATGCTGGTGTACCTGTTCACGGATGTCGGCGCGAGTTCACGCGAACTGCAACCGCTTCTGCGCGAAGCGTGCGACCAGTCGTTGAATTGCATATCCATTGATGGCGATACCTCCACGAACGACACTGTGCTGCTGCTGGCAAGCGGCGCCAGCGGCGCTCGGCTCAGGGATGCCGGCGCCAGAAGGAAGTTGTCCGCGGCTCTGGGTGAGGTATGCCAGTCGCTCGCCGAGCAGATCGTCAGTGATGGTGAAGGCGTGCAACATGTGATCCGTTTGTTCATCGAACGGGCGCGCAGCAGGGAAGAGGCGTTGATAGTCGCCCGGACAATTGCTCACTCGATGCTCGTCAAAACCGCGTGGGCCGGCGCCGATCCGAATTGGGGACGTATTCTCGCGGCCGTTGGAAGGTGCGGCTTGCCCATCGATCCATCGCGCGTCCAGATTTTTATCGGGAGGCAGAAGGTATGCCGCAATGGAATCGCCTGCCAGTTCAACGAGAATCAAGCCCACCGCTATCTTGCGCAGCCGGTCTGCGATGTTCGCGTTCAGCTTGGGCGCGGCCAGCAGTCGGTGCGATTTCTCACCACCGATCTGACCGCCGAGTATGTGCGGATCAATGCCGATTACCCCACCTAGAAGAGGTCTCCGGTGATAGGGCGCAAGCCTCAGGAAAATCCGCAGGCGCGCTCCAGTTGTTCCTCTGAGACCTAACACATAACACCTGACACCTGCCTCTAGAAGCTGAACGCCGCCTGCAATTCAATTTTTCGATTGGCCGCTGCGCTCGAGAACGGCCCGCCCGCTAGAGCAATCGACTGCCCGAACGAGGACGAGCTGAGAGTGCCGATTGGAGTTGCCGCATTCACCTTGTTCAGAATGTTCCGAGCATTTACGCTAAACGTCAGGCTGTAGCGTCGAGTGGTTGCCGCGCCCAGCCCTCCGCCACCACCTCCTCCCGGACCACGTCCAAAGCCGCCACCACCGCCCCCGCCGCCGCGAGGTCCCCCACCACCGCCGCCACCGCCACTCGGAGGACCACCGCCCTGCTGAGCCCCGCTCTTTCCGCCACTTTCCGGCCCAAAGCCGAAGGTTTTCGCCAATCTCAAATTCAACGTGAAGTGATTGGGGCCAGTCAAATAGTTCACCGGAATTAGAGCCGAGAAACTGGTCGGAATCACATAGCGGCTGCAAGCGGCCGGGGTCGGAAATGGGCACGAACCCGAAGGATAGGCGCCGAACGCAGGCCGGTCATTAAATATCGAATCATTGTTCAGGTCCTGACCCACACTGACGTTGTAGGGCGAGCCGGAATTGAAAATCATGAATGGACTCAAGCGAAAGCCACGTGGCAGCCCGACCGTGCCCCCAAAAAACACACGGTGCCGGGTATCGAACGACGCCCTCCCATAGTCCGCAGCCAAGTTGTACTGGTCCGATGGAAAGCTCGAAACGCCCGCTGTGTCGCTATTAGCATAGTTCAGACTGTAGTAGCCGAACAGCGATAGCTTCGCGCCTGCTCGAATGTTGAAATTCGTGATCAGCTGGTTCTGCCGAAAAACTCCATCCGACACGTATTGGTAGATGGGTCCTGCATTCAGGTCTGGAAGGTTCGACAGCGGCGAACCCGGTGTCCCCGGCAGCGGGGCATTGACATTCAAGGAGAGAAACTGGTGAACTCCCCGCGCATTGAGGTAGGTAACCGTAAGATTCGCGATCTTCGTTAACTGACGCTCCAGGCTGAACGCAGTCTGCATGATGTAAGGTGCGCGCAGTTCGGAATTGATCTGGTAGATTGCCTGGGCGGTCGTCGGCAACGTGTTCACCGGAGGTACGGCCGGATAAAACGTCGGATCGGGTACCACCGCCTGTTGCTGTACCACGCCGTTTTCCCGGTCCGCGTTCAAAATCGATACCTCCGTGAAGCGGTCGTAAAACAGACCAAAGCCGCCGCGCAACACGGTTTTCGGAGCGCTCTTTCCTCCTCCACCTAAGCCCCAAGCGAAGCCGAGTCGAGGCGCCCAATCCGCATGATCGTGGATGTCGCTCTGCGTTTCGAAGCGCAGACCACCGCTCAGCGTGATGTTGGGGCGCACCTTCCAGTCATCCTGCACATACAAGCCTGCATCCACCATCGTCACGGGGACGCGAGCAGGCGCGCCGCTGGCGGTGCCATTAATGGAGAACTGAAGCGGAGTACCCATGGGCATACCCTGCTGAGCATTGGCGTAAGTCGTAAGGTCGGGGAATGTGTAGGTCCCATTGAACCCGGCGTTAGACACATTGTCATCGTGAATTGCCCGGAGGCGCGCGCCGAATTTTACGAAATGCTTGCCCGCCGATATCGAGGTGTAATTCTGCAATTCATAGTGGTCCTGATGGTCTATCTGTGTTCCCGAACTGCTGCCACCGCCCGTAAATTCTCCAAACACGTCGATGGCTGTGGCTGTGCTCAACGGATTCTGATTGCTGTTCTCGCGCAGGTACTGGAAGTGAGTTTCGTTTACGACCTTCGTCCCCAGAATTTGTGTGTCGCTGACCTGCACCGTGTGTTCGGTGGAGTTGGTGTCATAGCCGGCTTCTGGCAGCACCAGTCCGCCCACGCCGGCGTTCTGTTGTGTATCACGATAAAACTGGTAGCGTGCGGTAAGCGTGTTGTTGGTGCTGACTTGATAGTCGAAACGCGAGCCGACGTTGGTTCGGGTGTGTGGGTTGGGAACGCTCTCATTGAACGGTGCCGGCAGAAAGTCTGTGCCGAGGATGGTTGCGTTTACGACTGCGATTTCATCGATGTTGCGCCGTTGCACATCGAAGAAGAACGACGCCTTTTTGTTGATGGGCCCGCCGAAGTTTCCCTGGTAGATGACGGAGTCGTACGGTTGTTGTTCAGCATCGCCGAGGAAGGGGTTGCGGGTGTTTAACCCAGAACTGTTTCCCACAACTGAAAACTGCCCGTGGTACTTGTCGGTGCCGGGCTTGGTGAAAATTTCGATTCGTCCATAGCTGAGTTTGTCGTACTCGGCCGAAAATGGATTTGAATTGATGCGGATTTCTCGAATCGAGGACTTTGGCGGAAGCTCTCCGGCAGTGAATCCATCGATGTAGAGCTGCCCGCCATTGGGGCCGGCCGAAGGCCCGGCGAGGGCTTGCAGGTCAGCCAGCAATTCATCGGGATCGTCGGGAAGGGCTTCCAGATCCTGGCCGCGGAGCACGATCGCACTCGCATTGTTCGCGGGGTTGACGTCGAGGGTTGGCCCTTCACCTTCCACGTTGACCTTTTCTTCTTTCACATTGATCTCGAGCGGAATATTGAATTGCGTGACCTGCCCGGCGGCCACATTCACGTCGGTCTGCCCAAAAAGAGCGAATCCCTTCGCATTCGCTGTGACCGTGTACTTGCCGGGGGCCAGATTTCCGATTTCGTAATTGCCGCTGCGGTTGGTGGTAGTCGATTGCGTTTGAACGCCGGAGACGACGATTGCCACCGTGGCATTAGAAACTACCGCACCCGAGGGGTCCGTCACTTGCCCGCGCAAGCTTCCTGTCGCTGCCGATGACTGGGACTGCGCCGCTGCGGATGTTGCCGGAGCAATCAGCGTCGCCCAAATCAAAATCGTCAAAATCAGATTTGTCGGAAGCACGACCGATAGCTTCAAACTCATACCGTTTCTTTCCAGGCAGCTCATGATGGTTGAGATTGTTTACTGCTGCGCGCCTTCTCCCTCTCCCCCAGACGTGTTTAGCGACCACGGCGATAGCAGCGTGGATGCGCTGCGGTTCGGCGCCGCCGTCAGGATAGCCTCCACTCCCGCCACCAGCTTGATTGCCGTAGCCGCGTCCGAATTTCCACTCACTGTCGCCAGGATCACAACCGCATCGCCCTTCTGCAAGTCCGCGAGCTTGATGTTGGGTAGGCGGCTTAGCATGCGCTGGAGATCCGGAGGACCATTTCCGCCGGGTCCGCCCCCCGGCCCGCGCTCCCCGCCCGAACCCGGCGCAGCACCTTGCCGGCTGCCCGTATTTTGGACTTGGCGTTGGCTGCCGCCGCCCGGTCCACCTCCGCTTCCGCCGCCGGCTGTGCCTTTCAATCGCGCGGCGATGCGTTGCGCAATTTCCGGCGGCAGCCTCCACATTTGCGAGTCGGGAGAAAGTCTCACCACCACTGCGGTTTTGGCGATCACATCCTGCACCGTGATCGTGTTGGCCGCCGCGTCGACAGCTTTGATTAGCCCCTCAATGTACGGAAACGATCCGGAGACAATTTCCTCCGCACTCACCTCGCTGCCGTCCGGGCTACGAGTTCCGCGCGCGCGCAATTGATCTCCCACCTTGATCTGATCGACTGGGGCGGACTTCGCGTCATCGAATTTCGCCGAACCGGGCGCGTAACGGCGCAAGATCGTATCCCTGGCGATGTGGACGGCGATATTCTTGTTCGCGCTCATCCGCCCGGGTGAGATTGTGATGACACCGGTCGCAGCATCCACCGCGGTGACGACCCCATCCACCCCGCGCTTCTGCCAGTCTTCGAGGTCGTGCTGCTGCCTCGCAGCCACATCGGACTGCTTCACCACAATCACTTCCAGCGCGGTGATTGTATGTTCATCCCCCGATGCCTGGCCGCGAACACGCACGCCGTCCCCGGGCTGCAGGTCTTGCGCCTGGATAGCAATCGCGTCCTTCAAGTCTTTTGCTCCCGGGAGCACGCGGAGTATCTTCGTCGACCCCGATAGCTTTGCGGTGATCTCGCCACTGCCCCCAGCAATGGTGATTGAATCCGCCTGGACGCTCTTGATTGTCCCAACGGCCTTGGCGACTTGGGGGCTTCCCAGGTTGTTCGCTGGTTTATCCTGCGCGCGGACATACGTGCTCGCCAGCAGCAGAGCGAACATCGCTGCCAGCAGGCAGCCCGCGTGATGGGATGTCTTTAAGCACGCCTTCGCGACGCACAAGTGCCACGGCTTCTGCCGGACGAATCGCATGATCTAACTTTAGCATCGCGAAAGCACCAGATTTGATCCTTTACGAAGTTTTACTGGCCATTGACCGTGCTTTTACAGGACGCTGGCAACTGCAACTCCATCGCCCCGCATCCAGTCAAATAACTCTTCTTGTGGATGAAAAACCATGCTTGCGTGGATGTCGATGTCCGCCGAGAAGTCCGGTTCCGGAAAGCAGGCTGAGCCGGTCGCGACGGGCATCCTCTGCCGGTTGACCTTGGCCTTCCCGAGTTGGGCGGGTGCGATCCTCGCTGTGTACACGATTTCCCTGTGCCGATTCAGCGCTGTGAAAATTCGCTCTAGATAAAATGCCAGACAAATGCTAAACGGAGGATGCGCGGTGAATCAGATCCGGCCGTACAATCCCCGGCCCAGTCGATATAAAAACGAGGGAGCGGTTGCGCGCCAGTCATTCCTGGGCAGGTCATTCTTGGGCAAGTCGTTCTTGGGCAATCCGGCGTTGGGCAAGCCGGTTGCTTATGTGTTGATCGCCGCGCTGGGTATGGTTCCCGGAGTCGGCCCGTCGATGTGGGCTCAGGATCCGGCCACGACCATCGCCGTCGACGTCAAGGTAGTCACGCTGCCGGTTACCGTCCGCGACAAACATGGCAAGATCGTCCGCGACCTTGCGAAAGACGATTTCACGCTGCAGGAAGACGGGCGCCCGCAAACCATCAAATATTTTTCGCAGGACGCAAATCTTCCGCTCACGATGGGGCTGCTGGTCGACACCAGCCGCAGTCAAACCAACGTGCTTGAGGCGGAGCGCAATGCGAGCCGCAGTTTTCTCGATCAGATGCTGGTGCAGCCGAAGGACAAGGCCTTCCTCATTCATTTTGATCGCGAAGTTGAACTGTTGCAGGACTTGACTTCATCCCGTGAAAAGCTGCAAGCGGCGCTGGAATTGCTCAAGACGCCGTCGGATCGCGAGCGATCGAACGATCCAAATGACTCCGACGACTCACGCTCCGGCTCGGGCTCGCATCATGGCGGCGGTACCCAGCTTTACGATGCTGTCTATCTGGCGTCCAACGAGTTAATGAAAAAGCAGCAGGGCCGGAAAGCCATCGTCATTCTTTCAGACGGCGTTGACCGTGGCAGCAAGACTTATTTGGAGGGCGCGATTGAGTCCGCGCAACGTGCCGACACAGTGATCTATTCCATCTATTTCGCGGAACCCCACCACAACGAAGGTCAAAGGCAAGGCAGCGGAACGGGGCGCGGCGGCGGCTGGCCCGGAGGTGGTGGAGGCTGGCCTGGTGGCGGCGGCGGATACCCGGGCGGCGGTCGAGGCGGTCGGGGAGGCCAACGGCGTACCGAAGAGCCACGTACCGATGGCAAGAAAATTCTTGAGCGGATTTCCAGAGAAACGGGGGGGCGGTTCTTTGAGGTTACTAAAAAGGAAACTGTCGGCGACATCTACGACAGTATTGTCGAGGAACTGCGCGTCCAGTACAACATGGGCTATACGCCGGATAAAGACAGCGCGGCTTCTGGCTATCATCACATTCAGTTGACGGTGAAGCGCAAAGAACTGACCGTTCAAACGAGAGACGGATACTACGCGGATCGCTAGTGTGGCGTCCCATAAATTCGCGGCATAAATAGAAATGCTTTGAAAGGGCACGGCTTCACAGCTTGCTGAAAAACTCGATGTTGCCCTTGATTTTGGGTGGCGCAGCGGTTCACCGCTGCGATAATTGCCATATTTTGAATAAGGCTTTAGCCGCTGAGGGACCGGCTCTCGCTCACAAAACGACTTTTCCGCAAACTGTTCAGCCGCGCCGTAACCAGAACCAAAGAATACGGGCTTTAGCCCCTGAGGCAAAAGGCCTATCCTCCCCGAAAAGACGCCGGACTTATTCCGTGAATTTCCGGGACGCCATTCAACGCGATAGGCGCCATGGGCCTGGATAATCGGGTCTACCTTAGTCATGGTTCTCCGTTTCGTTGATTTCGCCGATCTTGCCTGACTCCTCGCTTAAACGTGCAGCGTGATAACAATAGGCGCTGAGCCGCCCTTTGCGGAAATCGAAACTACTCATGTTTATCATTGCAAATTTTTATTTACGCATCCTTGCGCGATGAAAGTGAGCACAGCAACATGTGCGGCGGGCGCCCTCGCCCGTCCATGAGGAAGCCGCCGTCCAATTGACGCCGGGGGGCTTTTGCGGTTGGATGGAAGCTGCGTGGCACTTGCGCTTCCCATTCTCGACCCCGAGTCGCGGCGGTTTAGCCGTCTCGACGCCGCCTGGCTTACCATCTGGCTCCTCTTTCTCGCCGGATTAGCGGTGCTTCCTCCGCAATTCGAATGGCATAAACAGCTGATCCTCCTCGCTATAGGCATCGTGCAACTGCTGGAGACAAAGTTGATCTCCCGCTTTCAAAGGCGAGGAGTCTTCTACGTCATCCTTCTGAAGATTCTGCTGGCAACCCTGCTTATCGATCACACCGGCGAAGTCGGAATCAACAGCAGTTACTATCCTATTTATTATCTGCCGATCGTCACTGCGGCGCTTTACTGTGGTCCGTGGCTGACGCTGCTCTGGACCTTGTTTGGTTCCGCCGCTTACTGCTCGTACCTCTATCCTGCGATGCAGGAGTATGAAATAACCCCCGAGGCATTGGGCTACCTCGCGCTGCGCATCCTGTTTTTCTTTCTTGCCGCCATGGTCGTCAACCGCTTCGCGCAGCAAAGCCGGCATCAAACCCAACTTTATCGTGAACTGGCCGAACGCCTTGCCGAAACCAATCGCCGCCTCGAACAGGCTCAGGCCGAAGCGCGGCGTTCGGAACGGCTGGCTGCCCTTGGCCAACTCTCGGCCGGATTGGCGCATGAAATCCGCAATCCTCTCGGAGTCATCAAGGGCTCGGCGGAAATGTTGACGCAGAAACTGCAAGCCTCCGACGAACTCGCCCGTGAGTTGGCCGGTTACATTTCGACGGAGGTCAACCGGCTCGGCGACCTGGTTACCGAGTTTTTGGATTTTGCCCGCCCTCTTCATGCCGAACTGCATCCGGCGGACCTAATCGCGCTACTGGATCGCGTTCTGCAAATTGTCGCGAGTCGCTTTGCTTCCAAACAAGAGACAGGCAAAACAGTGCGCGTGGAGCGGCACTACGCGACCGGACTGCCGCCCGTCCCGCTCGACGAAAGTCTGTGCGAGCAAGCCTTCCTCAATCTCGTGCAGAATGCCTACGAAGCCATGGAAGACAATGGCGGCACGTTGCGGGTCGAGGTTCGACCGGCTGCCCAGAACGATCGTGAGGGAGTGGAACTCCGTCTCGCCGACAGCGGTCCCGGTGTTCCCGAAAATCTGCGCGAAGAAATATTCAATCCGTTTGTGACCACGAAGGAAACCGGCGTGGGACTGGGCCTCTCCATCGTTTCAAAAATTGTGGACGGGCATCATGGGTCGATCCGTGTCGAGAACGCTCCGGAAGGCGGCGCTGTATTCACGCTTTTCTTTCCTCTGGGGACAACTGTAGAGCCGCTGGCAACTGCCGAGCTGCGCTCGGCTTGGACCGGCGAGCGCGCCCGTCCCCACACTGGCTTTCCCCACACTGGTACTAACTAACCAAATGCCGACTATTCTCATCATAGAAGATGAAGCCAAAATGCGGCGGCTGCTGGAGCTGAACCTTGGCGACGACGGCTTCAAAACGCTCTCCGCTGGCGACGCGGAAACCGGGTTGAAGATCCTTGTCTCCGAACCTGTGCACCTCGTCCTTACCGACCTGAAACTTCCCGGCATCAGTGGGCTTGAATTTCTTCAGGCGGCCAAGCGGCAAAATTCCGCATTGCCCGTCGTCGTCATGACCGCGTTCGGGTCGGTGGAAACCGCGGTCGAAGCGATGAAAGCCGGGGCCAGCGACTACGTGCTCAAGCCGTTCTCGCTCGCCGAGATGCGCATGGTGGTGCACAAGGAGCTCGATAACTCCCGCCTGCGCGAGGAGAATCGCTCGCTTCGTGAAGCTCTTGGAGAGAAGTACAGCCATCCCAACATCGTCGCCGTCAGTCCCAAAATGCAGGAGGTGCTCGCCACCGTCGAGCGGGTCGCGCCTACGAACTCCACCGTTCTGCTGGGAGGCGAAAGCGGAGTGGGCAAAGACCTCATTGCCCGCGCCATCCACGAAAAATCGCGGCGCGCTTCCGGCCCATTCGTGAAAATCAACAGCACCGCGATTCCCGAGAATCTTTTGGAGAGCGAACTCTTCGGCTACGAAAAGGGAGCCTTCACCGGAGCCACCACCAGCAAGCCAGGCAAATTCGAACTGGCCGACAAGGGCACGCTGTTTCTCGATGAAATTGGAGACGTGCCGCCGGCCATCCAGGTCAAACTTCTCCGCGTGCTGCAGGAGCGCGAGTTCGAGCGCCTGGGCGGCACGCGCACCATCAAAGTCGATGTTCGACTGCTCGCCGCCACCAACCGAGATCTGCGCGCCGCGCTCGAAGATGGAACGTTCCGTGAGGACCTTTACTACCGCCTCAACGTAGTCCCGATCGATATCCCGCCGCTGCGCGAGCACAAAGAAGATATTCCTGGACTCGCAAATCTGTTTCTAGCGCGCTTCGTCAAAGAATCCGGGAGACCGGAAATTATCACCGGCATTTCGCCCGCTGCCATGCAGCTTCTCGTGGGCCATTACTGGCCCGGCAATGTGCGTGAACTACAGAACGTCATCGAACGCGCTTCAACGCTGGCATCGGGCCAGCAGTTGGAAGCGAGCGACATTCAACTCGACTCGCCGCGTAATCGCGTCTTTTCTTCGCCGGGCGCGGCATCGGATCGCGATCGCTTTCTCCCCGAAGGGATGACGCTTGATCAATGGGAGGACGAGATGATCCGCGAAGCTCTGAAGCGCGCGGCTGGGAACAAGTCGCAGGCGGCGCGTTTGCTCGGACTCTCGCGGAATGCGCTGCGGTATCGGCTATCGAAGATTGGGATTGACGACAACGACGGCGAGTGAGGCAGAGCGTCGGATTATCTGGGGATCTCTAAATGCGCAGCAAGCCTTGGGGAACCCCACACCCTGGCTGAAAACCACCACTCTGGTGGAACCGGGCCACCGGTTCTCTGTGATCGCTGACTTTCGCCGCTGCCATGCCTGTTTCTAACTTGCTGACAAATAAGCACGGTAGATGAATTCTCGTCCGTCGTCTGACATTGGCACTCTGCCTGCATCATTGCAGGCGGAGTCTGTGTCCCGAACAAGGTGGAGGTATGTCGTGAAATTCAAATTAGTAGCAGCACTTCTAGGATTGATGATGGCGATTCCAGGCGTCGTCATTGGTCAGAACGGCGCTCAGAATGCGGGCGATCAGGCACCGGATCAGAATGCGAAGCCTTCGCCGAACATCCCGATGGCGGGTCCCAACAATCAGGGGTCAATGGATCAGGACCAGGACCAGAATGGCGCGGATCAGGATTCGATGGAGCAAGGCCCGGCAAATCAAGGTCCGATTAATCAAGGTCCGCCAAATCAAGGTCCGATGAATCAGGGCCCGACCGCGGGTCCGAACGATCCAGGTTCTACTAACCCGGGTTCCGGTAGCCCGGATTCCAATAACCCTGGCCCGAGCTACAACACGCCCGCTCCGGCCGAAAATAATGGCGTGGCGCGCATCAGTTTGATTCATGGCGATGTGTCCACGCAGCGTGGCGACTCGAAGGACTGGTCGGCGGCTGCGCTGAATGCTCCCGTGCTGGCCGGCGACCGGGTTTCTACCGGCGACAAGGCGCGCACTGAACTTGAGCTTGATTACGCCAATACGCTCCGGCTCGCCGAGCACTCGCAGGCCAACATTACGCAGCTGACGCGTTCGCAAATCCAGATTCAACTCGGACATGGGATGGCGAACTACACCGTCTACAAGGGCAGCGATGCGGACGCGGAAATCGATACGCCCAACGTTGCCATTCGCACCGAGCGGCGTGAATCCAGCTTTCGAATTCTGGTTACTGCGGACGATCACACTGAGGTCCTGGTCCGCAAAGGCGAAGTCGAAGTTACCACTCCGCAAGGTGGCACGCGCGTCGGACAAGGGCAGTTCATTACCATCGCGGGCGCTGGCGCGGACGCGCAATACAAGATTGGCGAAGCGCCGGCACGGGATGACTGGGACCAGTGGAACACGGATCGCGACAACATGATCCGCAACTCGGAAGCGCGGAAGCACACGAACGACTATTACGTCGGAACCGAAAATCTGGATGGCCATGGCACGTGGTCGGAAGTTCCGGATTACGGCCCCGTGTGGCGTCCGAATGAACCGGCTGACTGGGCTCCGTATCGCGATGGCCGCTGGGTGTATGAGCCTTATTGGGGATGGACCTGGGTTTCGTATGATGACTGGGGTTGGGCTCCTTACCACTACGGGCGCTGGATGCAGATCGACGGAGGCTGGGGATGGTGGCCGGGTCCGGCATATGGATATCCGTTCTATCGTCCAATCTGGGCGCCGGCTTATGTTTCCTTCTTTGGATTCGGCGGTGGTTTCGGATTCGGTTTCGGCGGCATCGGCTGGCTCCCTCTTGGGCCGTGTGATCATTTCCATCCGTGGTGGGGACGCTGGGGAGGCGGGCGCTTTGGCGCGGTCGGGTTCCGCGATTACAACCGCGGCGGCTTTGCTGCGCTGCACGGCGGCACGCGATTCTCGAACGTGAACCTGGCGATGCATGACCGGAACTTCCGCGGCGCGACGTCGGTCTCAGGCAGGGAGTTCGGCACCGGGCACATGAACGCTCACGCGATGGGTCACGCGGAATTGCAGAACGCGCATTTCAACACCGGGAGATTGTCCGTGACTCCGAGCCGGGAGAGCTTCTCGGCCAGCGGACGAGCGGCAGCCGCATCGACGACTCGGAATGTGTCGCAGAATCAGCACTTCTTCTCGACCCAAGGACAAGGAGCGAGCCGAGGCAACACGAGTGCGGCGTTGAATGGAAGGTCGTCGGAAGCGAGAGGCAATTCGAATCTGGGATCGGCATCCAGATCCGGCAATTCGAGTGGGTCGATGGCGGGACGCGCGAATGGCAACAGCGGTGGCTGGCAGAAGTTTTCGACGATGACTCCGCGGTCGTCTTCTGAGTCAGGCAGGTCTGAGTCAGGCAGGGCGGGTGAGTCGGCTGGCCGTACATCGATGGGTGGATCTTCGATGAGCCGTCCGTCGATGGGTCGTACAGAAGAAAGCCGTCCGTCCACGGGTCGTTCAGAAGAACGCGGTTCATACGGCTCGCCTCGCAGTTCGGCCCCAGAAGGCCGGAGCTACGGTGCAGGCGGCTACGGATCGCGCGCCTACGGTGGATCCTCTCGTCCGCCACTTAACATGCGGCAGCCGATTGCCACTCCGCGTTCCTACGGAGGAGGCGCTTATGGCGGACGTTCGGCCCCAAATTATGGTGGACGCTCGGCTCCGAGTTACGGCGGCGGACATTCTGCTCCCAGCTATGGTGGTGGCCATGCAGCGCCTAGCAGTCACGGTGGCGGTGGATCCTCCCACGGTGGCGGCAGTGGATCGCATGGCGGCGGTGGTGGCGGCAGACATGGGCGGTGACATAGATATGGATATTGACATTGCGCTGGGTTTTTTCCCGGCGTAGCGAGGTAGCAACACTCTACCCAGCAGTGAGACGCGCGAACCGCGTTTCACTGCTTTTTTATTGGAAACTATCCATCGAGCGGTACGGGATTGTGGATTAATGTTTTGGCGGAAGCGTGTGTGAGTCGAACACACCGGCGACATCGAAGATGTCGCCCGCCGGTTTTGAAGACCGGGACGATCACCGGACCGCATGCGCTTCCGAGATTCGCAAAAAGCTCGCAAAGAGTTCGCAAGCAGGTTTCGCGAACAAGTTCGTGGGGAACGTAGCACAACCTACTTCGGCTGCGCCACCACTCGCAGGTAGGGTTTCAGAGTTTTCCAGCCACCAGGGTATTTCTGGCGGTGGGCCTCTTTAACGTGGGAAGTATAACGTGGGTTGGTTTTGAATGTGGACCGAAACAAACTGTGGGTGAGCCACTCTCGCGCTTTTTGAGAAGTGGCCTACCGAACAGCCCACACCGGGCCTTTCTCGGTCCGGGGGGGATCTTTCACCATCATCGGAGGTGTGCGTCGTCACCGCGCTTACCTCACCGTGCCGCCATTGTGTGGCGATGCGGCGGAATCTAAAGCGCTACTGGGGCGCGGGAGAACTCCATTTCAATCCAAACTCCCTTACTGCGAGGATAGGACACCAAACGCTTTTTGAATGAAGGCAACTCAACAAACGGCGGAATCTGGTTCGGGACCAGGGGGTCGGAGGTTCAAATCCTCTCTCCCCGACCATTCTTTTCAAGTAGAGATCATCCTTAAGTTATGCGCGATCAGGGGCAACAGGAAGTGTCAGCCCATGGTGTCGGCTGTCCGGCGTGCCACTTCTCAAAAGGCGTGGGCCTTGCGCCACCGGAACATGTCGGTCACGAGGTCGAACTACATCCGGCAGGACAAGAGCGAGCTTGTGGCCGCGATGAAGCCGTTGGAAGAGAACGGCAAGGGCTAATTGTGGCTGGGAGGAGGGTTCGTAGCACGGCGCGGCTCCGTGAGTTCTGCCCGAACCGCGGCGCGCAAGGCATGTCGTTCTCGTAAAAATTGTTTGTCCAATCCCGAGACGTCCTCACCCTTGGAAAGTCCAACAGCGGTTTTTTTGAACAGTGTGTCTAGCGAAACAAGTCGCTTGTCCACCTCTTGACCGCACACCAGCGAGACCTGGGCACGAGCAGAGTCAAATTCGGCACCAGCGGCCAGCCATTCCGCCGTCGACTTCCTCCTCAAATTTAAGGCAGCCTGATTCTCGGGAGGATGGTCCTTGGCCACGTCACAAGCCGACATGAAACCAAACAGTGCGTTTGCCGCCGCACTCTCTGCCTTCATAAGGACGAAGAATGCATCCCTCTTCATCTCCCACAATCGCTGCCTGTCCCATACCTCATCGGAAATCCTGGCCTCTATTTCCTTCGTGGCCTTGGTTACCGCGGAAACCTGCTCCACGAGTTCGCTGATGTCCTCGTGGGTGGCCAGGTTCTCGCCCTTCTTTTTCAGGTAAGCGCCGAGGAAGGATCCAAGCCAACCTCCCACGAACGAGATGATCGGCACGATCACATAAAGTTCCATGCTCTGCGGCCTCGCGCAGATTCTAGCATCGGGCGATCAGAAAGCGAAACCTCGGTTTGGATGGTGCTAGAATCCCCTGATAATCATGTCTTCGCTCTTCGCGGCGATTCCCTACCTCCTCGCCATCGGCACGATCATTCTCGGAGCGTTCGAGATCATGAAGGACTGGCATGATTATAGGGATTCGCGCCTAAAAATGGCCGTTGCGTCGGTCTTCATCATTGTCGCGATTCTGTCCTTAGTCGGCTTGTACCACGACAGCCAAGAAAAGACGACATCCAAGATCAAAGCAGATGGAGACATGAGGGTCCTTCAAAGCAAGGCCGATGCCGCCGAGCAGGCGCAAAAGGACAACACCAGGTTGTTCACGGATAAGTTCACCCAGATGTCGGCGCAGGTCGGCGATCTGAAGGCCGAAGTCAAGACCGAGGCGCTGCAAAAGAAGCTGACCGCCGTGCAAGCAGAACTTCTCAATACCCAAAAGGCGATGGCTCCGGGCCCGAAGGCCGAGTTAGCCCTTACGTTTATACCCTTCTTCACCCCCGCCCTTAAACCGGCGATTCTCACAAAGGAGGTCACAGTCGCACGGGGCAGCGATGGGGCCGTCCATGTAGAGTTAGGAGTCGTGAACACGACGACAGTTGACGCCCTCGACACAGTGGTGGATGTCGAAATCTGCGACGGTTGCAAGTTCGCCAAGGAGCCTCGCGGCCTCGATAAGGTTCCGGACAGGGAGACAATGCGCATCCTAAAGATTTCAGATATCCATGCATTGGAGGCTTATGAACCCGTAGACCTTGACATAATTCCTCCGCCTGGTTTTTCACAAATGGGGATTGGGTTTGAATACCGCTGCCACACGTGTGTTGTTTACCGGAGTCTGATTCCAGAGACCTCGGGAATCATCCACATCGAATGAAGGTGGTTAGAACTGAAACTCTTCCTGCTTTTCGCGGACCTCAAGCAGGTCAGCATCTCTTTATTCCAATCGCGTGCAGCCTTGACCTGTTCCCTGGTGAGGCCGAACGTCTGCATCAGCCTTTGTGCCGACCAACCATCTTCCTCGGCCTCATAGATCACGTTGTCGGGGGCTGGCTCACTTGGCTCACCTTTGCATCGCTACAAGTGAGGCTGCCCCCTCCGCCGCGATCTTCGGCGGGTGGGACACGATGCTGCATGGGCCACTGGGCCTCACCCACGTTTCGCGTCATATGCCCGCGATCCGGTTTCAACTCCGGAGTCGCCATGGATACGATCATCCTCGGTGCTCATCCTTCGAAAAGCGCGAGGGTGAGGCAGCCGACTTTTGTAGTATTGCTTCCAGTAAAAACCCAGGTTGGGCCAGTCCCCCGTGCCCCTCCCAAAGCGATTTATGGGATCGAATCTAACTACTTCGGCTGCGCCACCACTCGCAGATAGGGCTTCAGAGTCTTCCAGCCGCCAGGATATTTCTGCTTCGCCTGATCTTCTGAAACAGAAGTTGGGATGATCACGTCCTGCCCGGGCTTCCAGTTTACGGGTGTGGCTACGTTGTGTTTCGCGTTGAGTTGGATCGAATCCAGCGCGCGCAGCACTTCATCGAAATTTCTTCCGCTGCTCATGGGGTAGATCAGCATCAATTTGATCTTCTTGTCCGGGCCAATCACGAACACCGTGCGCACTGTGGCGTTGTCGGCGGCCGTGCGGCCTTCGCTGGTGGTGCCGGACTCGGCGGGGAGCATGTCATAGAGCTTCGCCACCTTGAGTTCCGGATCGCCGATCATTGGATAGGTCACCTTGTGACCCTGCGTCTCTTCAATGTCGGCGGCCCACTTGCCGTGACTGGTTACCGGGTCCACGCTCAGCCCTATGATTTTCGTGTTGCGCTTAGCAAACTCCGGTTGCAGACCCGCCATGTAGCCCAGTTCGGTGGTGCACACCGGAGTGAAATCCTTGGGGTGCGAAAACAGGATGGCCCAGCCGTCGCCAATCCATTCGTGAAAGTTGATTGGGCCTTGCGTGGTTTCGGCGGTGAAATTGGGAGCTTCGGAATTGATGCGTAGAGACATGTCTTTTCCTCGCGTAGTTTTTAGTTATGTTATCGCATCGGGCGGCGATTGTGCGTCGTCTAATGGGAGAAGGAATTCTGTAACTTTTATGGATACCTCAATACGGAAATTCTCCATGGTGCAGGTCGATGTGTTCACCGACCGCGCCCTCACCGGGAACTCGCTGGCGGTTTTCCTCGACGGACGCGGCCTGAGTACTGAGCATATGCAGGCCCTGGCGCGCGAAATGAATCTGTCTGAAACTACGTTTATTCTTCCGGGAGATGCCGCCGCGGAAAAGACTCGCGGCGTCCGGGTGCGCATCTTTACCGTGCAGGAAGAACTGCCGTTCGCTGGACATCCCACGCTGGGCACCGCTTTTGTTCTGCACGGTGAGACCGGCGCATCCCCTCACCCAGACGCCGACCCAGACGCCGACCCCAACGAAGTCCGGCTCGATCTGAACATCGGCACCGTGCCGGTGCGCTTCACCCGAGGAGCAACTCAGGAACCGGCACAGCCTGTCTTCGGGGAAATGACGCAGAAGGATCCGGAGTTCGGCGCCATCCACGACGTAGACGCCGTCGCGCGTGTCACCGGCTTGAGCGCGGCGGACTTTGACGACTCCGCGCCCATCCAAACCGTCTCTACCGGAGTTCCTTTTACCATGGTTGCGCTGCGGTCGCTAGAGACCGTGCAGAAACTGCGTCTCGACCTGGACGCCTCCGCCGAATATCTGGCGCGCAGCGGCGGGAAGTTCTTTTACTTTGTGTGCCGCGAAACCGTCGATCCGAAAGCCCGCCTCCATGCCCGCATGATTTTTTACAACGGAGACGACCCCGCCACGGGGTCCGCCGCCGGATGCTGTGCCGCCTGGATGGTGGCGCATGGCGTGGCCGCGAGCGAGGAGCAGGTCTTGATCGAGCAAGGACTCGAAATGCGCCGTCCCAGCCGCATTTTTGTCCGCGCCACCAGGCAGAAGAATGGACAAGATAACCAGGTGGTCAATGTGCGTGTCGGTGGAAATTGTGTAGAAGTTCTCCGCGCCGAAGTCACGATTCCGTTCTAGCCGATCAAAACCTGTGACCGGCGCGGCTCTCGGACTCGTAGCACGATCCTGCCAAACACCGGAGTGCCATTGGCGAGCGCGCTACTTTACCAGCGCCCCGATTCTGTTTAGCATTCTCCTCGCTCGCAATTCCCAAAAAAAAAGAAATCAGGCGTCGAATTCAGACAAAATCTGTGACGACAGTCTTCCGGTCAGCCCCATGAAGCCCAAGAAAACGATTCTTTGCGTCGACGATAACGAACAGGCGCTCTCCATCCGTAAAGTCATGCTGGAAACGCGAGGCTACCGTGTGCTCGCGTGCAACAACGGGGAAATGGCTCTCGAGGCCTTCCGCCGCGGCGGGGTTGACCTGGTGCTCACCGACCTGATCATGCCCGGTTTGGATGGTTCGAAGCTGATCGAAGAAATCAAACGTGTTTCTCCGCAGACCCCCACGGTGTTGATCTCCGGCCACACCAAGATCTACGAGCGCGAAACACTCGCCGATCTTTTTCTGCCCAAAGGAACGTACGAACCCGCGGAATTGCTGGAACGCATACGCCTGTTGCTGGTGCGCAAACGCGGTCCGAAGCGTCCAGCCGAACTTCGCGCACGTGCGAGGGACGTGGAGCACGCGACGGTGGCGTGACGGCCGCGATATTTCGTGCTGCCGGGTGAGTCGGCTGCGGGCTGCGAGCTGCGAGCTTCCGGCCAACCGGTTCACTCGTAGCTCGCGGCTCGAAGCTCGCAGCCGGTGGTGCGGCGACACGGACGTGGTCCCACTCCAACCGCTTCGAATCTTGCCCGCTCCCCTGTGATATCGTTTCCACTGGATGTCGGCCTTCATTGAAGCCAGGGAACTGCGCAAGACCTACCGCGTGGGCAAGGTGGATGTGGCCGCCCTTCGCGGTGTTTCCTTCAGCGTGCAAAAAGGAGAGTTCGTTACGGTCGTGGGCCCATCCGGCAGCGGCAAGTCGACGCTCTTTTATCTGCTCGGCGGACTGACCCGCGCCGACTCGGGTAGTGTCACCATCGACGGCGTCGATTTCGCCACGCTTTCCGACGGCGAGCGCACACGGCTGCGCAAGCGCAAGATCGGATTCGTCTTCCAGAAATTCAATCTTCTGCCGACGCTCAACGCGCGCTCGAATATCGAAATCGCGGTTGATATCGCCGGCTTGGGCGCTCCCGATCCCGCGTTCCTGAAAAAGATCACGGAGATGCTCGGCATTGCCGGACGTCTGGAGCATCGGCCGAACGAGCTTTCCGGCGGCGAACAGCAGCGAGTCGCGCTGGCCCGGGCGCTCATCAATCGCCCCGCTATTGTGCTGGCCGACGAACCGACAGGCAATCTGGATTCGAAGAGCTCGAGCGTCGTCCTCGACATGCTGCGCCATTCGAACAAGGATCTCGGGCAGACGGTGCTGATGATAACCCACAATCCCGAGGCCGCCGAATATGGCGACCGCATCGTTCACATGCGCGACGGCCAGATCGTGACGCCGGATGAAGATCCGCAGTGGTCGCCGCATCCTCCGGCGAACACTTGCAACCCGAGCGCGTAGGAGACGAAACTCGAACTTCGAGCGCAGGAATCCAGCGCCTGAAGGCGGGTTGAGGCTAATTTACTTGCGGCACGCCTGAAGGCATGCCCTGATACGAATCTCGGGATAACACTGACAGGTTCCGAATGGCACATCGCGACGAATTTACGAAACCGATTCTCCCCGGCAAGGGAGCGACCGACTACGAGCGCTATCTGCGCACCGACGAGCTGCTCGCTCTGCAAAAGCCGTCCGAAGAATTGCTGCACAAGGACGAAATGACTTTTCTGGTCGTGCACCAGAGCTCGGAATTGCTCCTAAAAGGAGCGGCGTTTGAACTGGGCCGCGCCCTCGAAGCGCTCGAGCAGGGCGACTATGGCAATGCCACACGCCTGATCCGTCGCGCCATCTCATTGCTTGAGCCTCCCATCGGCCTGCTGCACATTTTGGAGACCATCACTCCCCACGACTATCACCTGATTCGCGGCGGCCTTGGGCACGGCAGCGGCCTGGACTCTCCCGGATTCCTTTCGCTGCTGCACATCGGCCCCCGGCTCGGCCACGCTTTTCACGAGCAACTCAGCCGCGCGGGCCTGACCGTGGGCGAGCTTTATCGCCGTCATGCGGAATTCTTCGGCTTGCACGATGTCGCCGAGCGCCTGCTCGACTTCGACGAACGGATGCAGCTGTTCCGTTTCCACCATCTCAAGCTGGCAGAACGCATCATCGGGGGCCGGGTCGTCGGCACGATGGGAACGCCGGTGGAAGTCCTGCAGCAACGAATGGAAAGCTGGTTGTACAAGGATCTCTGGGACGTGCGCAACCAGATCACGGCGGCCAATCAGACCACGGTGGGGAAACAGTATTAGCGCAAAGGGACCGCAATTCGGCGGATCACAGCATCGCTTGTGCTGCCTTCACCGAACCACGCGGTCGCGGGTCTTTCCGCGCGACGTTGGGAGCGTTTTCCCGAGGCGTGGGTAGCCTGCTCCCGCACGGAACGGCGTGACCCTCTTCTGATGGCGCTGTGATGCTCGCCACAGATCATACTGGGCCTGCATGCCGATCCACAGATCGGGACTCGTGCCCAAGGCATCGGACAGCTTCAGCGCCATGGCTGCGGAAATTCCCGCGGCGCTGCCATTCAAAATGCGCGACAGGGCGGCCCGAGTCACGCCCAGATGTCTGGCGGTGTCTGTGACCGACATCGCGCCGAGATATTCCCGTAGAACACTTCCCGGATGTGCCGGATTGTGCATGCGCATAAAAACCTTTCAGTGGTAGTCCTGATAGTCCACGAGCACGGCATCCTCAGCTTCAAATGTAAAGGTCAGCCTCCAGTTGGCGCTGACTTCCACCGACCAATGGTTTTTGAGACTGCCGTGTAGAGGATGCAGCCTCCAAGCGGGTGCGTTCATGTCCTTCGCGGATTTGGCATTGGTTCGCCCGCTTGTTGTTGCACGTGGGTGTAACAGTCCTCGCCGGAAGGTTATTAGGCACAATTACAAACTGGCCCTCTTGCGGAAACGGGCAGGCGCCCTTGCATGTTCTCGATTGCGTCTCGCGATGAGATGCCGGCAACGGCTGGTATCGGTCAGCGCTTGCCCCCAACTGCGTGGCCGCGTCCATCCCGCATTTCGTTTCCTTTGAAGTGGGCAACCTTATCGAGACGTTTTCCCGGCTCGGGTTTGTCGCCGCGGTTTGGCCTTGGGCCGTTATAACCGTGCTCAGGATGGAAACGGTTATTTACGTGGCCGTGGAAGCCTTCAGCGCCATGGAACCACGGGCCAGCGCCAATGAAGATGCCACCTGTAAACCACTCCGGGCCGTAATAGCCGTAGGGCGCGCAGTCGTACGGAGCGACATCATAGTAACCGTAGGGACATACGGGCGCGACTCCGATCTCGACGCTTACCTGAGCCTGTGTTTTGGGGGTGGTCACCATGAAGCAGATTCCAGCAATAACAGCTAACGCAAGGAACTTAAATACCTTCATTAAATTATCCTCTCCATCGTCGGGGCCGTTATGCATCCGCCCGGCATTATCCACCATATGACCCGGTTCAGCCTTGAATCTGAGCAATATTATACAGGCAGATACGATTCAACTTTCCTGCAAAGGGTTGGCTCACGACTTTGACAAGGATTCCTGCCGGAGCTAGAGCCCTGCTCCACACATTACGAGATGTACGACAAGCAGACCCGCATTTAGGGGGCACGACGGTCTTCACCGATTCCGCTTCCGCCTGCCTCCACCGCTGCGATTGTCATCGGGCGGGACGATCCTTTTTACCAGCGAAGACCGGCTCAGTTACGCGACAATCGATTCCTCGTACTGTTCTCTGAACTCCTCGTGGCGTAGACGAGTGAACCCAATGCTTCGACGGCTATCGGGAATGGCCAAGCATGTCTCGCCGACAACGCGGTCAACGATCTCTTCAGCGCAATCGTGGTACAACGTGTGCAGGGTATCGCGCCAGCCCGAGAGTTTGCCACAAAGGAACTCGGTCTTGTACCCTGCGGGGTCTTTCTCGTACTCGGCATGGAAGGTCTTTAGAAGAAATTCCCCTTGTGCTACCAGTCTATTTATAGTTTCTGCATTTTGCATTAGATGCATGATTGTCATCCTTAGCTCGAACACGGGTGAGCATCACTGCCAGCGATTAAAAGGGGCGGCCCTTCAACGAGCCGCCCACACCGCGATCCCTCTTACACTGCTACGGCGACGTTATGGAAGGTCGAGGTGACGGCCTCAAACGTCTGAACCTTGGGAGTTCCATCCATCATTCCTGCCAAGGTCTTCAACACTTCTGGGTAGGCAGTGGTGTTGTAAGCTTCAGCATTGGCTTTGTTCTCCCACAGACTGATCAGAATCACATCCACGCTGCCGGGATTTGACAGTGTGATTTCGTCCTTGAAGCCCTTCTGCTTGCGAAGTAAAGGAAGGACTTGGTTCTCAAACGTCCGGGTATAGTCGGAATAAGTGTTCGATTTCAAACGAAAAGATACATTGCGTGCAAACATATCAACCTCCTAAGGTTGTAGTTCGCTAAGAGGAGAGAACTTCAGATGGGCTGACTTAGTTCAGGGAACCTGAAAGAGGTGGGAACCACCTCACTCTCGACACTAGTCCTCTGGAACGCTATTGTCAAACCGCCCGAACCTCAGCGACAAACTTAATCATTACGTTGCTTATGGCAGAAGAAAACGGGCGAGGACAAGGCGCACTCCAGCAAGATCACGGATGGGCGGAACGCACGGCTTCATCTGAGCCGCTGGTCGGGATACGTGGATGGTACTGTGGCTCTGACCGATGCGGAAAAACAACGTAACGGCCAGCGGGTGCGAGTGCGGGTACAGAGAATTGTCAGCGAATATGCGACTGCTGTAGAATCATGGGACGGGCGGGAGTAACTCAGTGGTAGAGTGCGACCTTGCCAAGGTCGAAGTCGCGGGTTCAAATCCCGTCTCCCGCTCCAGTTCGCAGCCCCGTCCCCGCGTGGGCTTTCGTATGGAAATGGCATCCGGCGCGGTAGCCAAGTGGTAAGGCCGAGGTCTGCAAAACCTCTATCGTGAGTTCGATTCTCACCCGCGCCTCCAAAATCCAACCGTCAACTTTTAGCCGTCAGCCGTCAGTTCCAAAAAAAATCCCATCCGGCCGCGATTTTTTGCGATCGGATGGGATTGCGGTCAAAGCCGGTTTACAGCCGTGCGCACACCGACTTGGTCTGCGTGTAGAGCGCGAGAACGTCTTTGCCCATCTCCCGTCCCCAGCCGGATTGCTTGTATCCTCCGAAGGGCAGCGCCGCATCGAAGATGTTGTAGCAGTTGATCCAGACCGTTCCGGCGCGTAGTGCGGCCGCCAGACGGTGCGCCTTGGAGATGTCCTTCGTCCAGATGCCAGCCGCTAAACCATAGACCGAATCGTTGGCCCGAGGCAGCAGTTCTTCCGGATTATCGAATGGAATCGCCGCCACCACCGGTCCGAAGATTTCTTCCTGTACCACCCTCATGTTGTCTTTCGTATTCACCAGCACGGTCGGCTCGACAAAATATCCCTTGTCGCCGAGCTTCTTTCCGCCGGCCATTGCCTTCGCGCCTTCCTTCAAGCCCACCTCCAGGTAGTTGCACACCCGCTGCAACTGCTCTTCGGAGACAAGTGGTCCCATCGACGTGTCCGGTTCCATGCCCGAGCCTACTTTGATCTTCTTGGCTTTCGCCGCCACGCCTTCCACCACACGATCGAATACCGGCCGCTCCACGAACAGACGCGAACCGGCGCAGCAGCATTCACCCTGATTGAAGAAAATGGCGCTCGCGGAATCCGAGATCGCCGCGTCCAAATCCGCGTCCTTGAACACAACGTTCGGCGACTTGCCGCCGAGTTCGAGCGAAACCTTCTTCAGATTTCCCGTCGCCGCGTGGACAATCAGCTTGCCGACTTCGGTCGATCCGGTGAATGCAATTTTGTCGACCAGATCGTGCGCCGCCAAAGCCGCTCCCGCCGTCTCGCCATATCCCGGGACGATGTTGACCACACCATCCGGGAATCCGGCTTCCATGATCAGCTCGCCCAGACGCAGCGCGGAGAGCGGCGTCTGCTCGGCCGGCTTCAACACTACTGTGCATCCCGAGGCCAGCGCCGGCGCCAGCTTCCACGCCGCCATCAGCAAGGGGAAATTCCACGGGATAATCTGGCCCACGACGCCGACCGGCTCGCGCAGCGTGTAGGCGTGATAGTTTGCGCCGGGCGTGTACGGCACCGAGAGCGGAATGGTCGTGCCTTCGAGTTTGGTCGCCCATCCCGCCATGTAGCGGAACATTTCGGCGGCGAGGGGAACATCGGCGGCGCGCGCCACGGTGAGCGGCTTGCCGTTATCAAGTGTTTCCAACGTCGCGAATTCTTCGAGGTGCTCTTCCAACAGGTCGGCAAGTTTCCATACCAGCTTGCCGCGCTCGGAGGCTGTCAGGCGCGACCATGGGCCGCTGTCGAACGCTTTGCGGGCGGCCTTCACGGCCAGGTCAATGTCCTGGCGATCCCCTTCCGCGATCTGAGCCAGCACTTCGCCTGTGGCCGGGTTATAGGTTGGGAAAGTCTTGCCCGAAACGGCATTTACCCATTTGCCGTCGATCAGCATTTTGCGGGGCTTGCCAATGAAGTCGCTGACGCGTGAATCAATCTGGATTGGGGAAACTGCGATACCCATATGTCCTCCTTAGAACGAGATCGAGTGAGAGAGTTTAGTTTGGGGGTGAAGTGGCCCTCAAAAATACTAGTCCGGCGGGACGGCGAAGGCAACTGCCCAGAATGTCCCCGAATTTTCCCCAGGCCGCCTCTTACCGATTAGTAGACATTTTTCTAAAGCGTGACAAGCACAAACCGGGCTTATAATTTCCCCATGACCCAAGAAACCCGAGAACTGCTGCAAAGGGCCTTGGCCCTGCCGGATAACGAACGCGCGGAACTGGCCGGAAACCTAATCTCCAGCCTGGACGCCACCGTCGATCCGGACGTAGACGCCGCCTGGCAGGAAGAGGTCGTGCGCCGCCTGCATGAGGTTCAATCCGGCAAGGTGGGAACTATCTCTTGGGAAGAGGTCCGGCAAAAGGGACGTACACTGCTGCATGGCAAGTAAGCCGCTTCGATTTCATGCGCAAGCGGAGCAAGAATATTTGACGGCGTTGTCATGGTATCGGGAGCGCAGCCCAATTGCAGCCATCAATTTTGAACGCGCCTTCGGTCAGGCAGTAGAAAAAATCAGAGACGCTCCCCAGCGCTGGCCAATCTACTTCATGGATTTCCGAAAATATACTCTCCGGCAGTTTCCCTTCAGCCTTGTGTATCAGGAGCTGTCTTCTGGGATCGTGGTCTTTGCTGTGGCTCACGGGCGTAGGCAGCCGGCTATTGGCGGGATCGTATTTGAGGGGAACGTCCCGTCCTGTCCCGAGATCGCCCGATCACCTGATTTACTTGATGTCTTTCATCGCGAGGAGCGTGCCGTAGTCCCGGCCGGAAGGATCGACCGCCCGCGCTACCACACTGGCAAAAGCATCCCGCAATTCGGGAAACTTCACCACCAGCGTCTTGATCACGACTGTATTCTCTTGAAAAGCGTGCGCGGTGTCCGAAATATCCGCGGATTGGTACTTTACTACCACCTCAAGATCGTTACCCACGGCGAGGGGAAATAGGTCGGTCAGACGATAAGTCTTGCCACCGGCGCTTAGATCCGCTGCGTTTCCGTTCGCGGGGACATCGGTGGGTTGCAATCCCTGGAGTTCGTCATAGAGGTTGTCGGAGGCGAGCGTGCTCATAAAGTCGACAGGGGTCGACAGGGCAATCGCCTCGCGGAGATACAGCCAGGCGTTGTGATTCTGCGACTTCGCCTTGAAATCGCGGGCGCGCTGCAGAAACCATGCGGCATCGCGTCCTGCCGCCTGCGAGGATCTGGGGAAAAAACCGGCCAGCTTCCAGTCGGCGCCTACTTGTTGCAGAATCAGCGTCAGCGTCATGGGCGCCTTGCCGCCATTTGCGTCAAGGATGGTCACGCCGTATTTGCCCGGCGGAAGATTATTCAGCACAAATACGGCGCTGTCCTTCGTCTGACCCGACTTCCCAAATACTCCGCAAAGGAATTCTGCGCGCGCCAGGGATTCCGGACCCTCGGCGGTCAGCAGAAAAAGAGGACGAACCGTCGCTTTTGCGCCGGCGAACGCGCCTTGGTTCTCTTTGACAGCCGCTTCAATGCCGGCAAAACTGGCTGCCACCGCGGCGATGGAGTTCTGCTTCAAGGCAGCCGTATCGCCGCGCGCCGACATTTCGAAGTAGCGATTGGCTGCGGTCTCGAGCGCGGTTCGTACCGACGCATCGATGTCCGCGGCGCTCTGGCAGGTCTGGGCGTGCGCGAAAACCGATGCTCCCAGCAGCAGCCACAGCCATCGGCGGCAGCGGCCTCGATTCCGAAGCGCCACTTTTGAAGCAATACTCAAAGCCAAAGGCCTCCGCTGGCATTTTACGCGCTGCTGTCCCCGAAGATAAGCGTGAAAGTTTTGCAAGGGGCAGGGTTTTGCAAGCCATGGTTCTATCCGGGCAACCCCTGCAATGGGCCTTTCGTCATAGTGCGCAAGAGACTGGTCCGTCGGCGTTCTCTAAGGAGTGATAAAATGAATCAGGGCGTAGTGGCTCTTGCAGCCGCTGGCGAAAGCGCGGAGATTCTGATGCGGTGCACATGCAGATGGGTGGTTTTGGGGCTCTCGCTGGCAGCTCCGGTGCTTATTGCTCAGACCGTGCCCGATCAGACCAATTCCCCTGGCCCCGCGGCCCCACCCCCCGACAACCCTAGAGTCCAGAAACAACCGGTGCTTCCGCCGATGCCGAGCGGTCCACTGAGTCAGATGCCGATGGATCAGATCCCGCCGACACCCGCGAAGGTCAGATTCCAAGGCGGCTTGCTGGAGATTTCGGCTCAGAATTCGACTCTAGGCGAAATCCTGCGCGATGTGCGCAAACTCACGGGCGCGTCGATTGAATTTCCTCCGGGCGCAAGCGGTATGAATGAACGAGTGGTCACGCACCTGGGCCCGGGAGCTCCGCGGGATGTTCTCGACGTATTGCTCAACGGCTCCTCATTTAACTATGTGATGGTCGGTTCCAGCACGGACCCCGGCGCGGTTTCGAGCGTGATACTTACGGCAAAGCCATCGGCGTCGGGAGAGACTCACACCGCCGCGAACGTTTATCAGAACGGGCAGCCGATGCCTCCGAACGGCATTCCTGCGGGTGCGTTCGACCCGTCCGGCCCCCATATAGGACGACCGGGCAACCCGCAACCACCGAGTGCGGATGTCGAGGAGAGCAAGGACGACGATCAGGAAACCGCAGCCGACGACAACGCCGACGACCAGACGCAGCCCGTCCAACCACAGCCCGACACCACCGACGCCGAAACCCAGGGACAGCAGCCACCACCGGATCCAAATCAGCCCAATGCCGGACCGAAGACTCCCGAGCAGATTCTGGAGATGCTGCGCAGACAACAGCAGCCTGGTAGCGTCGTTCCTCCTCCGCAGCCTCCGCAACCGCAGCAACCGCCGCAGGAGTAGACGTCGAGTATGGCGTCAGACACGGCAAGCCGCGTCTCCACAGGAAAACGGACTGGGACTCAAGCGGGAAAATCGCAAACGGACACCTAATCGCCGCTCGCGGGGCTTTGCTGGGGCGCCAATCCCGAGAGAATATTCGATGGTCGCGAGGGACTAAGGACGGCAAACACAGCGCTAATCGCGCAATACGCGCCAAAAATTCCCAGAACAACGGTTAAGATGGCGGTGCTGCTGACCAACAACCCTACAAAAAGTGCGTTCACGGTAACGGCCCTTGCTGGCAGCCACTCCTGTGAAATCGCGCGGCTGCAAATGACTTACTTTATTCGCATTTGACCCCCGCCGCTGTTAACAACTAAGATACGGGAATCGGACTGCGTATCTCCACTCTCCAACATTTCCCAGGACCCGTCCACGTTACGGAAGTCCACAAAGTTTTGTGTTAAATGGCCATCACCCGGATTTCGGTGCGCGGCGCGCGCCAGCACAACCTGAAGAATATTGACGTCGAGATCCCTCGCAACACTCTGACGGTCATTACAGGTCTGAGCGGCTCGGGCAAGTCCTCGCTCGCTTTCGATACGATCTACGCTGAAGGCCAGCGGCGTTACGTGGAAACGCTTTCCGCCTATGCCCGCCAATTTCTCGATCAGATGGAGCGCCCCGACGTCGACTCGATCGACGGCCTCAGCCCATCGATTTCCATCGAGCAGAAAACCACCAGCCGCAGTCCGCGTTCCACCGTCGGCACCATCACGGAGATCTACGATTATCTGCGCCTGCTCTATTCTTCGATCGGAGTGCCGCATTGCCCGAATTGCGGGAAGCCCATCACCCGCCAGTCTGCCGAGCAGATCGTGCAACGCGTCATGTCACTCACGCCCGACGATCGCGTCATGATCATGGCGCCCATCGTCCGCGGCCGCAAAGGCGAATTCAAAAAAGAGATGGAGAAACTCATCCAACACGGTTTCTCGCGCGCCCGCGTGGATGGTGAACTGGTGAACCTGGAGGACGATCTCGCGCTCGACAAGCGCAAAAACCACACTATCGAAGTCGTGGTGGATCGCCTGCTGGTGAAACCCGGGATCGAACATCGCCTCGAACTCTCAGTGGGGTTGGCCATGAAACTCGGCGGCGGTCTTGTGTTGGTGGCCGTCGTCAACGGAGACGAGACTCTGTATTCCTCGGTTCTCGCCTGCCCGGACTGCGGCATCAGCGTTCCGCAACTGGAACCGCGATCATTCTCGTTCAACAGTTCGTATGGTGCGTGTCCCGAATGCCACGGCCTCGGAAGCCGCTACGATTTAGATCCGGGCAAAGTGATCGTCGATTGGTCGAAGCCGCTCCTCGATGGCGGTTTGGGGCCGGGTTCGGCATCGCAGAACCTGATTCACGGCCTGCAGTTGGTCGCTCAAGCTTACGGCCTCGACTTGGCGACGCCGTTCGAGAAAATTCCCGACAAGATTCAGAACCTGCTGCTGAACGGCGAGCCGCAGCGCGGCGCCCAGCGCGAGGGCCAGCGCGAACGAAAGACTGGTTTTCTCGGGATTCTGGGCCATCTCCGCCAGAATCTTGAAGCCTCCACATCCGATACCTATCGCGACTATCTGCTCGACTACATGTCCGCGACCGAATGTTCCGCATGCCACGGGAAGCGTCTGCGTCCGGAAAGTCTGGCCGTCAAGGTGAACAGCATGTCCATTGCCGATTTCACCAGCCTTCCGATTGCCCGCGCCCTCGAAGCTGCGCGCAAAATCAAACTGACGGGCAGGGAACAGACCATCGCTGGACGCATCGCGCACGAAATCACCGAACGCCTCGAATTCCTGCACAACGTCGGACTCGGCTACCTGTCGCTGGGGCGGTCGGCTTCCACACTCTCCGGTGGAGAAGGCCAACGCATTCGGCTGGCGACGCAAATCGGATCCAAGCTGCGCGGCGTCCTTTATGTGCTCGACGAACCCTCCATCGGCCTGCATCATCGCGACAACGGGCGCCTTCTCGCCGCGCTCGAAAACTTGCGCGACCTCGGCAACACCGTTCTCGTAGTCGAGCACGATGAAGAAACCATCCGCCGCGCTGATTATGTAATCGACCTCGGTCCCGGCGCGGGCCGTCATGGCGGCGAGCTGGTCGCCAGCGGAACGCCCGCCGAAATCATGAACTCGCCTGCCTCCCTTACCGGCGCGTACATTGCCGGACGCCAGCGGATCGCCATGCTTTCCCAGCGCCGCAGCCCCAATGGGAAGGCCGTCGCCGTCCTCGGCGCGCGCGAGAATAATCTCAAGAATCTCGACGTCGTGTTTCCTCTCGGCGTGATGATAGTTGTGACCGGCGTTTCCGGCTCGGGCAAATCGACTCTGGTCAATGACATCCTGTACCGCGCGCTCGCCAAGCAACTTTATCGTTCCCGCGAGGAACCCGGGACGCACAAAGCCATCTCCGGAGCCGAATTGATCGACAAGGTCATTCGCATCGACCAGTCTCCCATCGGACGCACCCCGCGTTCCAATCCCGCAACTTATACCGGCATCTTCTCGGCGATTCGCGATCTCTACGCCATGCTGCCCGAATCCCGCGAGCGCGGATACAAACCCGGACGCTTCTCCTTCAACGTTTCCGGCGGACGCTGCGAGGCTTGCCAGGGCGAAGGCCAGCGCCGCATCGAAATGAATTTCCTGCCCGACGTTTACGTTCAGTGCGAAGTCTGCGGCGGACGCCGCTACAACCACGAAACGCTTTCGGTTTGTTACAACGGGTATTCCATCGCCGATCTGCTGGAGATGCCCGTATCGGATGTCCTTCCGATTCTGGAAAACATTCCGCAGGTCAAGCAAAAGCTGCAAACGCTGGTCGACGTTGGCCTGGGATACATTCACCTTGGTCAATCTGCCGTCACCCTTTCCGGCGGCGAAGCGCAGCGCATCAAGCTGGCCCGTGAACTCAGCAAGCGCCAGACCGGCAAAACTCTTTATCTGCTGGATGAGCCGACCACGGGATTGCACTTCGACGATGTACGCAAGTTGCTGGACGTTCTGCACCGTCTCACCGATCTCGGAAACACGGTCATCATCATCGAACACAATCTGGACGTCATCCGCAACGCCGATTGGATCATCGATCTCGGCCCTGAAGGCGGAGAAGAAGGCGGCCGCATCGTCGCGCAAGGCACGCCCGAACAAGTGGCGCGGGTCAAGAAGTCCTACACGGGACAGGCGCTGACCGCCTATTTCAATGGATCTGCAAAGAATGGGTCTCTAAAAAATGAGTCGGCAAAAGATGGATCGGCCAAAATTGAGTCCGAAAAAAACGATTGTGGGAAAAATGGCTCAGCCAGAAATGACCTGGCAAGAAGAGTGCTGGCGCCCACCGGCACCGGGGAACACGCGTGAATGTTTCACCTGACGATCTCCCTGAGAGTGCATCTCCCATAGATCCGGGGCCCGTGTGGGGACGGGCGCCCTCGCCCGACCAAGCCGAGCAAAGCTCGGCAGACACCTGCGGCGAGAGCGGCACCCCCGCCTCGCCGCTAGTCATTCACTTGGTCGACGCACAACCGCCCGATCCCGCCTGGAATGGCTGGGACATCCTGCGCCTCATCTTCCTCACACTCGTGGCCCTCTTCGTCGGCGTGTTCGCAGTCCTGTTCGTCGCTCGCTGGCTGGTGTATCCACACATGCATCTCGGCGACATTGCCCGCATCCCGCTGGTCGTGGTAGCCGGACAGGCGGTGGCGTACCTTCTCATCCTCGCCTACATGTATGTTCTCGTTACCCGGGAGCGTAGTCGTCCGGATTTTCTCGCTGCCATCCACTGGAACTGGCCTTCCAACATTGCCATCTACGTGCTGGCGGGCTTCGTGCTTTCGGTCTCGCTCCAGGTTGTAGCCCATTTTCTGCCGATTCCCAAAGAGCTGCCGATCGATAGCTTTTTCCGCACGCCCGCTGAAGCGTGGGCGCTCGGCATCCTCAGCATTACTTTCGCGCCGCTGATGGAAGAACTTTTCTTCCGCGGCTTTTTGTATCCCGTGCTCGCGCGCCGCCTCGGCCTGCCAATTGCCGTGTTCGTGACTGCCCTCGGTTTTGCCTCGCTGCACGGCGCGCAACTGATGTTCTCATGGGGACCAGTGCTCGTAATTTTTCTCGTCGGCATGGTCCTGACGATGGTGCGAGCGAAAACAAATTCCGTCGCCGCCGGAGTGATCATCCACATGGCCTACAACGGGACCATCACCGTGGCGATGTTCGCCGCTACGGACGGGTTCCGGCATCTGGAAAAACTCAGTAGCCAGTAGCCAGTACCCAGTACCCAGTAAAAACCAATCCAACAAGTCTGTTTGCAACAACTGACACCTGCAACTGGGTACTGGGTACTGGGTACTGCCTTTCTGCTATCGTAGAAATTCATGTCTGCCGCCCGACAAGAGCTTTTAAAACTGCTGGCGCAAAAATCATTTCGCTTGGGCGAGTTCAAATTGTCGTCGGGCGCCACCAGCGACTACTACATCGACTGCCGCACCACTACACTCGACGCTCGTGGCGCACAACTGACCGGCCAGGTGTTCCTCGATGAAATACGCGCCCAGGGCTGGCACGCCGACGCCATCGGAGGACTGACCATGGGCGCCGACCCCATCGTCGCGGCGGTAGCCGTAATCAGTGGAACCCTAAATGGCTTCCTCGTCCGCAAGGCCGAGAAGCAGCACGGCACCGGCCAACGCATAGAAGGCTTCCGCGAAAAAGGCGCGCGCGTCGTGATCGCGGACGACGTTTGCACCACCGGATCCTCCACCGTGCAAGCGATCGAAGCGGCACGAGAATTCGGTTTCGAAGTGGCAGGAGCGATGTGCCTGGTCGAGCGCGAGGATGCAAAGGGCCGTCCCAATGTAGAGAAAGCCGCCGCGCCAGCAAAATTCATCTCGATCTTCACAGCCAATGACGTGCGAAAAGAGCATTTGGCAATTGGCACATAACCTATATGGAGTTCTCAGTTCCCAGTTCTTAGTGTCCGGCACGCGACGCCTATTCTGAGACTGAGACTGAGAACTGAGAACTGAGAACCGAGAACCGAGAACTATTGTGATTCAAACCCTAGAATGGACCGACCGCGGCGTAGTCTTCATCGATCAGACAAAGCTGCCCACCGAAGAAGTTTATGTAACCTGCACCACGCATCAGCAGGTTGCCGACGTGATCCGCAACATGGTTGTGCGCGGAGCCCCCGCCATAGGCGTGGCTGCCGCCATGGGCATAGCACTGGGCGTCAAGAATTCCAAAGCCGAAAACGCCGCCGACCTCGAAAAAGACTTCGACCAGATTTGCGAAACCATCCGCCAGACCCGCCCCACCGCCGTCAACTTATTTTGGGCAATCCGCCGCATGACGGAGAAATTTGGATCTCTCCGCTCACTCGCGATCGCGCAGATCCAGCAATCGTTGATCGAAGAAGCCCAGCGCATGCACGCCGAAGACATCGCCGCCAACCAGGCCATGGGCCGCCACGGTGCAACGCTGATGCCGTCAAGCGGAGGCGTGCTCACCCACTGCAATGCCGGAGCGCTAGCCACCGCCGGCTATGGCACCGCGCTAGGAGTGATCCGCGCCGCCGTAGAACAGGGGAAGAAAATCCACGTCTACGCGGACGAGACGCGTCCCTTTCTGCAAGGCTCGCGCCTCACCGCCTGGGAGCTGATGAAAGACGGCATTCCCACCACCGTCATCTCCGACAACATGGCCGGAGTCATGATGCAGCAAGGCAAAATCGGAGCCATCGTAGTCGGCGCCGATCGCATAGCCGCCAACGGAGACGTGGCCAACAAAATCGGAACGTATACGGTAGCTGTTCTGGCAAAAGAGCACGGCATCCCGTTCTACGTCGCGGCGCCGATTTCCACCGTAGATCTCGCCACGCCCGACGGCAGCAAGATTCCCATCGAGCAGCGCAACGCCCGAGAAGTTACGCACATCGGTGGCAGGCAGATGACGCCTGACGGAGTGGAGATCGAAAATCCCGCGTTCGATGTGACGCCGGCAAAATACGTAGCCGCCATCATCACCGAACGCGGGATTGCGCGTGCGCCGTACGAGAACTCACTGCGCGATTTGGCTGCGGAGATTCCGAAGCACCCCTGAACCTTACGAACACCTGTCACGGTCTAGGCACGACCTCTGCGTTACAACAGCTATCGTCGGTTTCTCTGGGATTCCGTCAGGGAGCCTCTGACATTTCTTGTGAAAACGAGATGTGGTGCAAAAGACCCCGATTGTTTCAACAGTGCCAACTTAATGTGCTTTGCAATGAGCAGATTATGCACCGTGTTCAGGTATTCCTTGCGGTATTTCTTCCATATCAGGTCCCGCAAGTGTTTCTTGGGATCCGGGAGTGACTCAGGATTCCCGGGGATTCGAGGGGGCTCGCTCTCGCTGAATGCCTTCGCAATAGCTGCGCCATCGTATAGCAGCCAAGCTTCGATTTCGCGCTTTGGTATCAACACGACGCTGGCCCTTGCCTGGGCTGGCGCGATCGCCCGCGTAAGCTGGGCCCGAAGTTGCTGCTCATCGTAGACGTCGAGGTCATGAACCACCACAATCCATGGACACCCCTGTCGGACAAGATTCTTTGCCCAAGCACCGCACTTTCGTCGCAACTTCCCGCAGCCATCGCCTACAAACCTGCTGAATCCGATGGCGTGCGGCTTCAAGAGAGCTAGCGTGAGCTCGCGAAGAACCCCAACGTCGCTGTCGTCCTCCGCAATGATTCCCATTTTCATGGGCGGTCCCCGAGGCCACCTTCACGCCAATACTCTCCAAGGTTGCCCTCCTGCTCAAGGTATTCCCGGAGGGCCGAATACTCTTTGGACGTCATCGTTTTTCGAATATGCCGAGCGACTGTACCCTTTGATTTGTCAAGAGTTACTCGGAATACGTTGTCTGGGCTGACGTGATCCAAAACGTAGTCTGAATGTGTAGAAATGATCATCTGCTTGCGCCGCGAGTACGACTTGATCAGCTCAAGGATGCTGGACAGCAGACCATGGTGGACACAAACTTCTGGCTCCTCGATCAGAAGCGCGCTGCTCTCTTCCGTGATCACATGGAACAGCAGCGCCAAAGTCTTGAAGGTCCCCTCTGATAACTGGTTTGGAGAGAGCGTCTGCTTCCCGATCTTGAATTGGGGAATCACGAGAAGCTTATGCCGCGTGCGCACCTCAACCTTTCCTCCGACTCGAACAGAGTGGTCGACGGACGAAGTCCGAACCACACGAAAAGTCAGACCGTCAATCAGTCGAAGCCCCTTGGGGCCAACGATCTCGATGAATTGTCTGTACTTGGCGGATTCGTCCCGGTAGGCCGAGTACATGCTGTAGAGGATTTTCACGTGCGGACGTGACCGCGTCAGACTGAGGCGATTTCCCTCCCGATCAATTTCGAAGGATGCTGGACAGGTGCCCGGGTTTGTAAACTGCGACGCTCCGTAGTACCTGATCCCGGCACAATATGCTGAAACACCCCTCATCGCTTTCCAAATCCATCCCTGAGACCGTGTTGGCATCGAGGGTAGACGGAGCCTGGCCTTCACGTACGAGTAATATTCTTCGCTCGGCCTTCCGAAGACGCTCCGATACATTGAATATGTCCCGACGTCTGCAAGGGAGAGTGGAACATCCAGTGAGTGCTTCCCGTTCGGCCCCTCTAGCGTCCATTTCTGTCGCGCGCCCACCATCACGTCATTGTTGGACTCGTCGGCATATGCATCCACCGAGGCACGCAGTCGAACTTCGGTGAGCCGCTGCTGGAAGGTGGCTTTGAGGCGAGAGGTCACGCTGATCCCACCCCGCATCTGCGACCGATGTTCGGTTCCACGAGCCATCTTATGTAGGAACATTATGGCTTGCAGGATGTTAGTCTTACCGCTACCGTTGGGGCCAATGAGCACGGACAACAGGGGATGCAAGTCAATTGAGGTGTGAAGGCAAGACCGATAGTTCTCGATAACAACGCGCTTCAGCATTGGTCCCTCTGTTCCTAGCGCCCGGCCCCTTATCGTAGCGCAACTGCACGCCGTCCACGCGGACTTTAACAGTGGAACCCAGAACTAGAAATCTAAGTTGACACCAAGGCCTATAATGAGTTCTTAGGTCATCATAAGAAATAGGATTCGGCGTACCGGCGAGATTCGAGTCCCGGGGCAAGGCATCGCTTGGGGTGAAAATGCCTCTTTCTTTTCAAGGTAATATTGGCCGCTTTTTACGTAAGTCTTGGAACATCTCGCAAAAATTGACCCACTGTAAGCCATTGACTCTAAAGATTAATTCGCCAGCATGTTATTGTAACTCTTTTGTATTGAATACTTTGCTAGTAAATAACTTAGAATGAATACTTTGACTCAAAAAGGGGAGGAGGGGGGGGTACCCTCACAAGTACACCCACCGTCCCGAAAAATGTGCCTCAGCATGTTTTCCAACCGCCCGTAGGCGCAAACGAACTTCATGCGCATCATCATCGCGGGCGGCGGAACCGGTGGCCACGTTATCCCCGCCCTAGCCATCGCCCAACAGCTAAAAAAGCAATTCGGAGCCGAGGTCCTCTTCATCGGCACCGCGCGCGGCATAGAGACGCGTCTAGTGCCGCAAGCGGGCTTTCCGCTCGAACTGATTCAGGTAGGTGCCCTGAAAAATGTCAGCCTGATGACGCGCGCGAAGACAATGTTCGATTTGCCGCGAGCCATCGCGGCGTCTTCGCGGATGCTTTCCGAATTTGATCCGGAAGTAGTAATCGGAGTCGGCGGATACGCCTCCGGACCGGCGATGGTGGCGGCGATTCGTCGGCGTCTTCCGACGCTCGCGTTTGAACCGAACGTCGTACCAGGATTTGCAAACAGGATGATCGCGCGCTGGGTCTCGGCCGCGGCCGTGCACTTTGAAGAGACTTGCCAGTATTTTCATAACTGCAAAGTGACGGGCGTTCCGGTGCGCTCGGCCTTCTTTTCAATTCCTCGGAAAACGGACGGCACGCCCACCCTGCTGGTTTTTGGAGGCAGTCAGGGCGCGCACGCCATCAATCAGGCAATGACAACGCCCGAATCGCTCGCCGGGATGCGTGAGAAGATCCCTGGACTCCACATTATTCACCAGACAGGACAGCGCGACTACGACCGTGTGTTCGCCGCTTACCAGCAGTCGGGCCTCTCGAGCGAGGTCCACAAGTTCATTGACGATATGCCAGGCACGTTCGCGCGCGCCGATTTGCTGGTATGTCGTTCGGGTGCGAGCACGGTTGGGGAGATTACCGCAGCGGGTAAGCCAGCCATCTTCGTGCCATTTCCCGCTGCCGCCGACGACCATCAGAACGTGAACGCGCGGGCGCTGGAGCGAGCGGGCGCGGCGGTGGTGGTTGAAGAGAGTAATCTGGGCGCGGCTTATCTGGTCGATACGGTCGCGGCTGTGATCGGCGACGCGCGGCGCTTGCAGGGCATGTCTGCAGCCGCGAAGTCGCTGGCGCATCCCAAGGCGGTCGAGGAGATCGCGGAGATGGTGGTGCAATTGGCTCGCGGTGATTAGAAGCTAAATTTGTTTGGGAAGGGCACGGCGTTCAGCCGTGCCGCTCAGAGCTTTTAGAGTTGTGGGCTTTAGCCCCTGAGGGCTAGCAGTTACTCGGCGTCACGGCCGTCGTTCGGGACTGAGTTCTCATGTTCGCCAAGATTCAGCGCATACATTTCGTCGGTATCGGTGGCATCGGCATGAGCGGGATTGCCGAGGTGTTGCTGAATCTTGGCTACCGTATTTCCGGGTCCGACCTTAGGAATTCGGCACTCACGCAGCGGCTCGCCGCTTTGGGCGCGGTCGTCTTTGAGGGACACGCTGCCGCCAATATCGTTGGGGCCGACGTTGTCGTTACCAGTTCTGCCATCGCGGTCGATAATCCCGAAGTCGCCGAAGCTCGGCGTTTGCATGTTCCGGTGATTCAGCGTGCGGAGATGCTCGCCGAACTCATGAGGCTGAAGTACGGCATCGCGATCGCCGGAATGCATGGGAAGACCACCACCACTTCGATGGTCGCAGCCGTGCTCGCAGCTGGCGGGCTCGACCCCACGGTCGTGGTTGGAGGGCGTGTAGATGCGATGGGTTCGAACGCGCGCCTGGGCAAGTCGCAATACCTGGTCGCCGAGGCGGACGAAAGCGACCGTTCATTCCTGAAGCTGTCGCCGATTCTCTCGGTGGTCACGAACATCGATCGCGAGCACATGGACTGCTACCGCGACATGCGCGACGTCCGCCGGACGTTTCTCGAATTTATGGAGCGCGTGCCGTTCTACGGCATGGTGGTTGGATGCAATGACGATGTGGTGCTGAGGCGGCTGTTGCCGCGCGTGCATCGCCGCGTGACGACGTATGGGACGAGCCAGGGGTCGGATTTCCTGATCAGCATGGGCGGATTGACAGGTTCGTCGACACTGGGCGGTGAACATAGCCCGCTCAATCGCTTCCGCGTGACTTATAAGGAGAGAGATCTAGGAGAGTTCACGCTCCACGTTCCGGGCACGCACAACGTGCTGAACGCCACGGCGGCCATTGCGGTGGGCACCGCGCTTGATATTCCGGCGGAGCAGATCCGTTCCGGGCTCGACGGTTTTCGTGGTGTAGATCGGCGCTTCCAGCTCAAAGGCAAGGCTGCGGGCGTCAGCGTGGTTGACGATTACGGACACCATCCGACGGAAATCCGGGCGACGCTGGCAGCAGCTCGGCAGTGCGGTTTTCGGCGCGTGCATGTGATCTTCCAACCGCACAGGTTTACTCGCACCCGCGATCTGATGGACGAGTTCGCCACCGCATTTGCCAACGCCGATACGCTCTGCTTACTTGATATTTATCCCGCCAGCGAGAAGCCGATCGAAGGCATCACGGCGGAAGCGCTCGTCGGCCGCATTGCCGTGGCAGGGAAGCGGGCGGTGTACGCTCCCACTTTTTCGGACGCCGCTGCCTCGGTTACCGCGCTTGCGCAAGAGGGCGATATGGTGCTGACCCTGGGCGCAGGCAGCGTCTCGCAAGTGGCGGGGATGATTCTGGAGAAACTGGAAAGCGCGAACCAACTTGGCACTGTTTCGATTCGCGAAAAGCGGTTATAGTAATTTTGCTCAGCGGTTTTCTGTCGACAACTGACTCGAAAGAGTGGCGCGGAAATCAAGTTCCACCGCCTTGCAGGAAGAGTTGTATCCGCTTCCCCGCGAGATTTCTTACCCCCAGGCTCACGAGCGTGAGCCATTCGACGACGCACGGCTTGTCGATCTGGAAGCGGAGCAGGAATCCCCATTTCTGCGCGGACAGAAGCGGGTCTCGGTCCGGCGCGGATCACTCCCCAAAAAGACTGCAGCGCGGTTGATGTGGGCTGTTCTGGCGCTCATCCTGCTTGCAATTCTGGGAGCTGCCGGCATGGAACTCTACGGTTACGGCAAGCACTCGTGGCGTTTTCGCATTAATTCAAGCGATCAAATCGAAGTTGCCGGCGCCGAACACGTCACGCACGTGCAAATCATGGAAGTGATGGGCGGAGATATCGGCCGCAACATTTTTTTCGTCCCGCTGGCGCAACGCAAACAGCAACTGGAGCAGATTCCATGGGTGGAATCGGCGAGCGTGATGCGCTTCGTGCCGAATCGCCTGCGCATCGAGATTCATGAACGCACCCCGGTTGCGTTTGCCCGCATCGGCTCCCGCATTGCGCTGATTGACGCCGGGGGCACGTTGATGGAGCTTGGTCCGGCGGGCAAGCACAAGTATTCATTTGCGGTGATTGCGGGCATGAATGCGGGCGAACCGCTTTCCACTCGCGCCGCGCGGATGAAGAATTACAATGCATTGGTTCGCGAGCTTGATGCCAGCGGCGGGCATTATTCGAAGGAACTGAGCGAGGTGGATCTCGGCGACCCCGAGGATGTGAAGGTGCTGGCCGCCGATGCCAACGGCGAAGTCCTGGTGCATCTTGGGTCGGGAAATTATCTGCAACGGTACAAGACTTACGTGACGCATGTGCAGCAGTGGCGGCAGCAGTTCGACAAGCTCGAATCGGTGGACTTGCGTTACGACGGGCAGATCATTGTGAATCCCGATCTTAACGGGATGGCCCGGCAGCCGGCCTTGACTCCGGCGGCGGCCAAAGCGGCGATGGCAGCGGGAGTGAAAACCGCGGCGATCGTAAATTACGAAAAATATGTAACCCATCCCGTGCCGCCGGCTCCAGGTCCAAAAGACACGAAGCCGAAGGCGAAAGCCGCGGTGAAGGTCGCGGCTCATCATGTTCAGACCAAATCACAGCCAGTCAAATCCTTGCCTGTCAAACCAGCGCCAGTTAACCCAGCGCCGGTTAGACAAGCGGCACTGAAGCCATCGGCGAAAGAGCCGCCGCCTGCTGCTGTCGCGGGACAGAAGAAACCTAGCGCCGGCATTCCGAAGGAGAGTCCGCAAGACTAGCGATCATCATCTTAATTATTAATTATTATGCCGAGCCATCAACCCAATTTTATTACCGCAATTGACGTAGGCAGCGCCAAGACGACCGTCCTGGTAGCCGAAGTCAGCGAAAACGGATTGCGTTATCGCGGCCACGGCATCAGCGAATCGCGAGGTCTGCGCAAGGGCGTGATTACCGAACTCGACAAGGCGGTCAGCAGCATTCAAAACGCGGTGGAGCACGCGGAAGACCGGGCCGGGATTCCAATCGAGCACGCGCTGGTGGGGATTGCGGGCGCACACATCCGCGGGATGAACAGCCACGGCGGCATTACTTTCGGCGCGCGGGCGCGTGAAATCGGCCGCGAGGAAATCCGCCAGGCCGTGGACAAGGCTCGCACCGTGCCCTTACCGGCCGATCGCGAAATTCTGCATTTGCTGCCGCAGGAGTTCATTCTCGACGATCAACCGGGCGTGCAGGACCCTACCGGCATGATGGCTACGCGGCTCGAAGTACGCGTGCATATTGTGACCGCTTCTTCGAGCGCCACACAGAATCTGGTGACTGCGGTGAACCGTGCGGGTGTTCACGTGGACGACACGATCTTTGAGCCGCTGGCTGGCGCGGATTCGGTGTTGCGGGCGGATGAACGCGAACTTGGCGTCTGCCTTGTCGATCTCGGCGCCGGTTCGTGCGATCTGATCGTTTTCCAGCAGGGAGCGGTGGCACATACGGCCGTCATTCCGATCGGCGGCGACCACTTTACAAGCGACCTCTCGGTGGGGATGTGTACGGGGTTGGCGGACGCGGAGACACTCAAGAAGAATTTTGGCAACGCGGTCGCGACGCTGATCCCAGAGGGTAATGAAGTCGAGGTGCCATCGGTCGGCGACCGGCCGTCGCGCATGATGCCGCAGCGCATGGAGGGCGAGATTCTGGGGCCCCGAGCTCACGAACTTTTCGAAATGCTGCGCGACAACCTGCGCCATGCCGGCGTTTTGGAGCATTGCATCGCTGGATTGGTCCTGAGCGGCGGAGCTTCACGGCTGCCCGGGATGCTGGACGTGGCGGAATCGGTGCTGCGGAAAGCTGCCCGCCTTGCCTGGCCAACGCCGATGGCGAAGATGCCGTCGTTGTTCGCCGAGCCGGAGTTCGCGACCGGCTTGGGTATGGTGTATTACGGCCATCGCGCCCGCCTGGCGCGCGGTTTGCAGGAGCCGGGGTTTGGTTCGCGCATGAAGGCGCTGTTTGCGGGAAAGGGCGCGTGATTGTCCCTACAACTGATTTTGGAGGTGATCTATGAATGAAGACAACGGACTCCGCATCTGCTTCAACGAAGAAGCTCCCAACGACGCTCGCATCAAGGTTATTGGGGTGGGCGGCGGCGGCAACAACGCAGTCAATCGCATGATTGACTCTGGCATGGAGCACATCGAATTCATCGTCGCCAACACCGACTTGCAGGCGCTGCGGATGTCCCGCGCCGCCACCAAGATTCAGCTTGGTGTAAAGCTGACCAACGGGCTCGGCGCGGGCGCGAATCCCGAGATCGGCCGCAAGGCCGCGCTCGAAGATTCGGACAAAATCATTGAAGTGCTCGAAGGCGCGGATATGATTTTCGTCACGGCTGGACTCGGCGGCGGTACCGGCACTGGCGCCGCGCCGATTATCGCCTCGCTCGCCAGCGAAATGGGCGCTCTCACTGTCGCCGTGGTTACCAAGCCGTTCGCGTTTGAGGGCAAACGGCGCATGCAGCAGGCGGAGCGCGGCATTGCCGAGCTTATGGAGTCGGTCGATACCACGATTGTGATCCCCAACGAAAAACTGTTGGCGGTCGCCGAGAATGCGGGCTTCTTCGAATCTTTCCGCATCGCCGACGACATTCTTCGTCAAGGAGTGCAGGGCATTTCCGACATCATCACGATTCCGGGCATCATCAACCGCGACTTTGCCGACGTGAAGGCGATTATGGCAGGCATGGGCTACGCGGTGATGGGCACGGCTACTGCGTCGGGCGAGCATCGCACGGTGGAAGCGGCGCAGCGAGCCATCGCCTCGCCGCTGCTCGAGGCGGGCGCGATCGATGGAGCTCGCGGCATTCTGATCAATATTACGGGGTCGAATTCGCTGAAGCTGGCCGAGGTGCAGCAGGCTTGCACGATCATTCAGGGCGCGGCTCATGAGGATGCCAACATCATTTTCGGCGCGGTGCTGGACGAGAAGATGAAAGACGCGGTCAAGATCACGGTGATCGCAACCGGCTTTAAGGAGGCCGGGATGCGTCGTGCGCGGCACCACGAAAATTACGATCCCGTCATAATTTCTCGTGAAGCCTCGCGCCATGTTTCTCACCATATTTCACATCAAGGTGAACATTTCGACGAGCCTCAAACGGTAGCCGAGCCGGTGCCCGTCTTTGAGCCAGAACCGGTGTTCGAGCCAAATGCCGCGTCCGTGGCCTTTCATGAGGTGGCGCCGGGTAATGCATCGCTTGCCGAAGCAATTTCGCTCGACGCGATGCGCTCGGGTGCTCCCAACTACCAGGCGGAAGATCTCGACGTACCGGCGTTTCTGCGCAAGCGCAGCGACGTGATGTAGCAGTGGGAACTAGCGGCGTTTTGACGATCACTTCTGCGCGGCGATCCAGGCATTGATCTTCGCTTCCAGCATGTCCAGCGGAAGCGGGCCCTGATCCAGCACCGCGTCATGGAAGGCGCGCACATCGAATTTCGTTCCCAGTTCTTTCTGAGCTCGCGCCCGCAGCTCAAGAATTTTCATCTGGCCCATCTTGTAGGAAAGCGCCTGCGCCGGCCACGCTATGTAGCGATCTACCTCGGTGTTGATGTTCTCATCGTCCATCGCGGTGTGTTCGTGGAAGTAGTCGACCATTTGCTGGCGGGTCCAGTGCTGCGAGTGCACGCCCGTGTCTACCACCCAGCGCACGGCCCGCCACATTTCGTTCTGCAGGCGGCCGTAGTCGCTGTACGGGTCTTGATAAAAGCCCACCTCTTTGCCCAGACGCTCGGAGTAGAAGGCCCAGCCCTCGGTATATGCATTCAGATCGAGGTTAAATTTGCGGAACGGGGGGAGGCCGGTGAGTTCCTGCGCGATCGAGAACTGCAGGTGATGTCCGGGGACGCCTTCGTGGTACGCGATAGCTTCCACGTTGAGAAGCAATCGCTTTTCCGGTGCATACTCGTTGACGTTGATGCGCCCGGGCCGCGAGCCATCCCCGGCGCCAATGGAATAATCGGCAGGGGGAGCGGAGGCGCTGCGGTACGCTTCCATTCGAACCACGGCCAGCTTGTTCTTCGGCAGGCGTCCGAATAGTTCCGGCAACTTGAGGTACATCTGGTCGCGATAGTTTGTGTACAGGTCAAATAGCTGTTGACCGGATTTGGCGTGCAGTTTCGAATCCTGCCGGATGTGATCGTTGAACGATTTCAGATCGCTGAATCCCTGCGTTTTCGCGATAGCCAGCATCTGGGTTTCAATCTCCGCGACGCTCTTTAGACCAAGCTGGTGAATCCGGTCGGCGGTGAAATCGGTAGTCGTCTGATGACGGATGGCATGGCGATAACGCGCTTCGCCGTCGGGCAAGGCCCACACGCCAGGATCGAGCCGGCCATGAGGGGCGTAATCCTCGCGAACAAACTTGGCAAATTTCGCGTACGCCGGCGCGACCTCGTTCTTTACTGCTCTATCAATTTTTTCACCTAGCTCTTTGCGGTCGGCTTCGGAGATGGATTCGGGAAACTTGCGCAGCGGATCGGTGAACGGACTCTTGTCGAGCGGATCGTCGGCAATTTGCTGCGCCTGACCGGACACTTTCTCGAGCAGATACTTTGGCGGCATGAGGTGGTCGCGCAGTCCGTCGCGCATATGTCCCATGGCTTGATCGAGCACGCGTGGGATCTGGCGAAGACGGGACAGATAGTCTTCGTAATCTTTCTTGTTGCGGAAGGGGGAATCGAAAGCCAGCCCTGCGTATCCCAGATGAATGCCGCCAAACTGCGTGGCCGGCATGTCCCAGTCTTTGAATTGCGCGGTGTCGAGCGCTTCTCGCAAGCTGCGCAGCATCAGCGCGTGGTTGAGCTTTTCCAGATCCGGAAATCCAGTGACATCGATGGCTTCGAAGCGCCCCAGCACCTGACGAGTATGCTCGAGGTCGTCGGCAATTGCCTTGTCCGAAAAATCGCTCAGCCGGTTGTTGTAGCGATTGTCTCCGGACTGAGTGGCTAGTTCGGGCTGCGTGCGCAGCGTGTACTCCCACTCGTCAGCGAGCAGGCGGTTGAGTTCAGCGCGGCGGGCTTCGAGGGTCTGTTCGGCAGCCTGGGCGAAAAGTGGGACGGCTAGAGCCAGAGCGAAAGAGAAGTTCACAAGCAATAGCCTGAGCGATGTTCGCAAGATGCAGACCTCAGAAGAATTTGACAAGATGCGCCGTCCGAAAATATCAGAAAAACGCGAGGAGTGGGGCGCCGATTGGACGGGAGAGACGCCAGTCGCTTCACTCCGTGACTGATCGCGTTGCGACGGTGCGTCTGCCGAAGGATGTGCAAACTGATGCAGAATCCGACACTTTCCCGGTAACAAAGCCAATCGATTACCAAGGTGTACTGTCCCTCTCACAAAATCAAAGTAAATGCAATTTACTCATATAGTTATCGGGAAGATTCGGCCATTGGTCCTCTTGCACTTTGGCGTTGCGCGGAAGCGCCTAAATCGCCTACTATCGGACAGATGCAGGCACCGGAGACTCTCTGGCGCCGGTTTGGCGAGACTCTTGCATCCTAATTATTAGCCGATAGATATATTGGTTGAGTACTGGACTGACTGAGCACTAATTTGGCAAGTACCAACGGGGATGGTGAAGTGAAGTTTAGGGCCTGGTTTCTTCGTCTTGCATTTTTCTTGGGATTGGCAATGTTGCTGGGGGCGAGTGGCATCGCAGCCAGCATCGATCCCAGCACGCTCACCCCGCATAAGAAAGCTCACGGCGTTACGGAAAATCAGCACGCGAAAAAGCGAATGCGAACGCTGGCACGGAGCCGCGCTCCGCGGTCGCATTATGTCGCCACGCGTTCTGCGGCCACGGGCTACTCCAGCACGCATTCTTCCGGCACGCATTCTTCCGCCATAAACCGCCGCCATCGTTATTATGAGCGTTTCCACACCAGTTCATTTGCGTCCGATATTACCGAAGGCGACGTAACCGCCGGCGAAGACCCCGTGGTTCGCCAGGCCGCAATCGATGCTTTGGGCAACATGAACGGCACCGTGGTTGCAATTGAACCCACCAGCGGACGTGTCCTCGCCATGGTCAACCAGAAACTGGCGCTCTCGAGCGGAGCGCAACCGTGCTCCACCATCAAACTTTCCGTGGCCCTGGCGGCACTGAGCGAAGGCGTGATCGACGAGGGGACTCAGGTTTCGCTCGGAGGCCGCAGCCGTATGAATCTCACGGAGGCGCTCGCGCATTCGAATAACGCGTACTTCGAAGCGGTCGGTCGCAAGCTGGGATTCGAAAAGGTGCAATACTACGCACACCAGTTCGGCCTGGGCGAACTTGCCGGCTATCGCATTCCGGGCGAGCAGTTGGGTACTTATCCGGAAGTAGAAATCTCCGCCAAACTTGGCGGTGTCAGCAAGATGTGCTCGTTCGGCGAGGGAATCTCGATGACTCCGCTGCAACTGGGCGCGCTGGTTACGGCAATCTCAAACGGCGGGACGCTCTACTACCTGCAACATCCGACTGATCCGGTTGCAGTGGCCAACTTCCAGCCTCTCGTCAAGCGCCATCTCGCCATCGAGCCGGTGATTCCCGAACTCTCCGGCGGCATGGCCGGAGCGGTTGCGTACGGCACCGCGCGCAGCGTGCGTTTGAACTTTAACGAGGAATCGATCCTGGGCAAGACCGGGACATGTTCGCACGCCGGCACGCGCTTCGGATGGTTCGCCTCTTACGCCAATACCAACATCGGACGCATCGTGACGGTCGTCTTCCTGCAAGGCGGACGTCCCACGTTCGGGCCCAAAGCGGCCGAGATCGCCGGACGCATGTACCGCAATCTTTACGACCGCAACTTCTTTGTGGCGGGTGCTGCCGGTGCAATTTCCGCTCCAAATTTCGAGAAAGCCATCAACCCGGCCCCGACGCAGTAATAACTCGCGCGCGGACTCTCCACAAACTCCTGAGCTTCGTTCCGCATGGCGGAGGAATGCGTCCGCCCCTGCCTCGGCACTTTTATTCATGACCAACGGAACTCATGCTCGCGGTTCTTCTCGCGAAATCGTGCAGAGCTGAGTCACAATAGTCAAATCCATGAGTTCCTCTACTTGCGCGGTCGTGGCGAAGCGCGTCGAACCACCTAGAGTCGCGGCCTTCTCAGGACTATTTCAGTCGCCTCAGAAACGTACGCTGGTGTTGTGTCTGGCGCTGACTGGCGTGGTGCTTCTGGCTTACAGCCCGGCGACTCACAACGGCTTCCTCAATTATGACGACGATACCTACATCACGAACAATCCTCATGTGAGGGCAGGCCTGACGTGGGCGACAGTGCAATGGGCTTTTACCACATACGACCAGGCGAACTGGCATCCACTGACCTGGCTTTCTCACGCTCTCGACTGCCAACTTTTTGGCTTGAATCCTGCCGGACCCCACTTCGTGAATGTCTTGCTTCATGCGGCCAACGTTGTGCTTCTTTTTCTGCTGCTGCAGAGCGCCACGGGGTTCCGCTGGCGCAGCCTGATGGTTGCGGCTTTGTTTGCGCTTCATCCCATGAATGTCGAGTCCGTGGCATGGGCGGCCGAACGGAAGAATGTCTTGAGCATGCTGTTTTTCCTGTTCGCCCTCTATGCCTACGTCTGGTACGCGCGCAGACCTCGTCTCGGGCGTTACGCCGCAGTGACTTTTTTCTTTTCGCTTGCTCTGCTCAGCAAGCCGCAAGCGATCACGTTCCCGTTTGTGCTCTGCCTGCTGGATTACTGGCCGCTACGCCGGATTGGATCTCGGGCTGCGACCGACGCAGGCGGTCCGGCCGGTAACGTTCCCAGCAGTAATGTTCCGAAGATGTCGACCAGTTGGCTGGTGTTGGAAAAGCTGCCACTGCTGCTTCTCTCCGCATCCAGCGCGTTGATTACTCTGAACGCGCAGAATGCTGGAGGCGCGATCAAGACTCTTTCCCAATACAGCCCGTTCCTGCGGCTGGAGACAGCGGTGATTTCGAATGTGAGTTACATGGGGAAGGCGCTCTGGCCATCGAACCTGGTGGCGTTATACCCGCACCCCACCAAGCTCTATCCGGCATGGGAAGTCGGCGCGGCCGGGCTCGTACTAATGTTGGTCAGTGCATTAGTTGTGCGGGAGCGTGACCGCCGCTATCTCGCCATGGGGTGGTTCTGGTTTTTGGGGACGCTCCTACCAATGATTGGATTGCTGCAAGTTGGCGCACAGGGGATGGCGGATCGCTATGCGTACATCCCGTTTATTGGTTTGTTTCTGATGTTGACATGGCTGGCAGCGGATTGGGCCAGGGCTTACCAGCTTCGTGCGTCATGGCTTGCCATTGCCGCGGTAGGTTGGCTGCTGGTGCTTGGAACCCTTACGTACCGTCAAGTTGGCTACTGGCACGATATTCCGTCATTCTGGGGCCGCACGTTGGCGCTGACCCAGAACAATTATGTCGCACACGACACATTCGGAGAATATCTGGCTCGCCAGGGTCGAACTGAGGAGGCGGCCGCGCATTTTCGAGCTGCGCTTGCCATCCGCCCGGATGATCTGCCCGCCAACTTGAATCTAGGCACCTATGAGCATGACCGCGGCAATCTGCCGGCGGCGATTGAACGCTATCAGATAGTGGCTCTCCACGCGGGCGACGTGAACCTGCGCGCTACCGCCTATGGCAATCTGGGATCGGCCTACCGTCAAATGGGAGAGTTAGTGAAGGCGAAGCAGTGTTTCGAAATGGCGCTGCAGTTGGCGCCGGATCGGACCATGGCAATGATCGGACTAGGATTGATCGCCCAGAAGAATGGCGACCTGGCAGAGGCGGTTCGGCAATATTCCCGGGCTATGTCGGTGCAGCCGACCGACGTAGGATTTCTGCTGCTTGCGCACGCTTTGCAGCAGGAAGGACGTTCGGACCAGGCCAACGCGGTTTTGGAGCGCGTCGGACGATTGTCGCCGAATCTGGCCGAGGCGCAGAGGACGGCGGATGCGCTGCTCTCGGGAAAATAAAGACGCGCTTCTCGCAGGACTTTCGGGGAGAGGCCTCTACTAGAACCTACTGCTTCACTTCATCCTTGGCGACGACACCGTCTTTGATGTAGACGATGCGGTGGGCGTACTCGGCGATGTCGTGCTCGTGGGTGACGAGAACGATAGTGTTGCCTTCGGCGTGCAGACGGTCAAACAGGGCCATGATCTCGTTGCCGGTTTGTGAGTCTAGATTGCCGGTCGGCTCGTCGGCGAGGATGATCGCCGGCTTATTGACCAGAGCGCGGGCTATGGCTACGCGCTGGCGTTGTCCGCCGGAGAGTTCGTTGGGCTTGTGGCTCATGCGGTCTCCCATGCCGACTGACGTCAGTGCTGCCTTGGCACGCTCGGTGCGCTCTTCGGAAGGAATTCCGGCATAGATCAGCGGCAGTTCGACATTGTGCAGCGAGGTAGCGCGCGCCAGCAGGTTGAATGTCTGAAAGACAAAGCCGATTTCCTTATTGCGAATGCGGGCCAATTCGTCATCGTCGAGTTCGCTGACCAGTTGTCCATTGAGCCAGTATTGCCCTTTGGACGGGGAGTCGAGACAGCCGATCAGGTTCATCAGCGTGGACTTGCCCGAGCCGGACGGGCCCATGATGGCCACGTATTCATTGCGCTGGATGCGCAGGTTGATGCCGCGTAGCGCGTGCACCTGCTCTGATCCCATATCGTACGTCTTCCACAGATCCTCGGTTGCGATCATGCAGAAATCAGGGGCAGACCAATTCGCAAGCTTATCGATTGGCAGAACCTCGGCAGTTGCCATCTTACTCTCCTTGTCCGGGCCGGGCTGTGGCACGCACGCTCCTATAGCCGTTCTATCTTGGACGTTCTAACCTGGCAGAGGTTAGATACCTTCTTGTAGAGAGGCGGCTTGCCGCGTCTCCTGCCGCAGATTGAGACGGGGCAAGCCCCGTCTCAACAGCGTGAAACACCTAACTTTCGTCTTCTTTTTTCGGAATCGAGTTATCTATTTTGACACTCGTTTCCGGCTTCAGGGTACGCAAGACCTTATAGCTGCCAGTGATTACTTCGTCGCCTTCCTGCAAGCCCTTGGCGACCTCGATATCCGTGGTGCCGCTGATTCCGGTATCCACTGGAACGAATTGGGCTTTCTTGTTGCGGATTACGAACACGCCCTGAATCTCTTCTTTCTGTTTCGATGCTCCCGTTGGAGCGCTGGTGGAGGCCTCCACGTTGTTATTGCCTTTGCCCGCATCCTTGGGCGCCAGATCGGCCTGGGTACGGACCGTGAGCGCCTGTATCGGAATACTGAGAACGTTGTTGCGGGTCGCGGTCGTGATTTTGGCGGTTGAAGATAGGCCTGGACGCAGGTCTGGCGGCGGATCCGTCAGCGTCACCACGACTTTGAAGTCCTTCGCTTCCTCGCTGGTCGAGGTGGCCTGGGAGGTGGCAACACCGGTCGAGCGCACGATGGCGTTGTCCCCGATTTCGCTGACGATGCCGTGGAAGGTTTTGTGGGGAATGGCGTCGATGGTCACGTCGGCGGGCTGGCCGAGATGCACGTTGACGATGTCGGTCTCGTCCACCTTGACCTCGGACGTGATCACAGACATGTCGGCAAGCGTCATCAGCGTGCTGCCGGGCGAATTCTGGATTCCGATGACGACGGTCTCGCCTTCGCGCACGGGAAGATTGGTGATTACGCCGTCAAAGGGCGCTTCGTACGTGGTTTTTTGCAGCACATCGGTAAACCGGGTCAGGTTGGCCTGATTCTGGGTGATGTGCTTGTCCATCGAATCCTTTTGCGCTCTGGCCTGGGCCACTTTGGCTTCGGCTTGGGCCAATCCGGCATTGGCGGTCTCCCATGCGGCCTTCTTGACGTCATAATCCTGCTTGGCAATGAGGGCCGCGTTGTACAGACCTTGGGCGCGTTCCCAGTCGAGTTTGGCGTGGACGGCGTCGGACTTGGCGCGGTTCACGTCCGCGAGCGAGGTGTTCAGGGCGGCATCGGCCGCGACGGAGTCGGTTTGAGCCGCCTGCACCGAGGCGCGAGTGGCATTGACGTCGGCCGAGGATTGGACGTTCTCAAGCTGCGCCAGCAACTGTCCCTTCGTTACGCGATCGCCTTCCTTGACGTGCAACTTGATGATCTTGCCGAAAGCATTGGCGCCGATGTTCACGTAGGTCTTGGGCTTGATTTCACCCGACGCGCTGACCACCGAGGTCAGGTTCTGCTTTTGCACTTTCCCAGTTTGCACCGTCACCAGGTTTTTCCGGCTCTGGTAAACAGTAACAGAGACGATGATGACGAGCAGCAGGGCTGCGCCAACCCCGATCAATACTTTCTTCCAGGTCTTCATGATGCAGGTCTTGGCTCCAAAATGGTCTTAGGAAAAGCGAAAGGTCGGTCGCAAAACGCTTCCTTAGACCTAACACTTTAAGACCTTTAGTTCAATTACGTTCAGACGAAGGGGAAAGTTCCCGAGTCCCCGCGAAACAGGTCTCACCCATCGTCGCCACTGTGGGCTTACGGAGTTGAACGTTGGGCGAAAATCATTATATCGCGCCCGGGGGTTGGGTAGCAGCCCGGCGAAGCGATCATGTAACTTGCTCACCGTCCGGCCTCGGTCCGGTGGCCTTCGCCACAACTCGACCGCAAGACACGGATTCTTAAGTGGTTAAAAGGGTGGCTCCGGGGAAGAAATCTTTTCTTAGCCAGGCCACTTCTCCTTGCCTTGTCGTATCCAATGAACATAGAATTAGGCTACTGAAGTCTCTCGCGAGGTAGGCCCTTCTATGTCTTCCACAGGTTCTCGAAATCGATGCTCGATTGGTTTGCTGGTTTGCGTGATGGCGTTGGGCTTTTCCGCCGTTTCCCTGGCGCAGGACAAGAGCGCCAACACTTCGGATGACAATGGGGCGGCTGCTGCGCAGGGGAGCCAGGCGGACCCGCTCAAGCGCCCGATCCCAGAAAAACAGAAGCAGAAGAACGCCAAGTCGCTCAAGATTGAGTTAAGCAAGACGTATCGGAAATGGCTGGACGAGGACGTACGCTGGATCATCACCGACGAAGAGCAGAAGGCTTTCAAGTTGCTCTCGAACGACGAAGAGCGCGATCAGTTTATTGAAGCCTTCTGGCAGCGCCGCGATCCGACGCCGGACACCGAGGAGAACGAATTTAAAGAAGAACACTACCGGCGTATCGCATACGCTAACGAGCATTACGCAGCCGGCATTCCGGGTTGGAAGAGCGACCGCGGCCGGATGTACATTGTCTTTGGACCCGCGGACGAGATCGACTCCCACCCGTCAGGTGGCAGCTACGAGCGTCCCATGGAAGAAGGCGGCGGCGAGACATCCACCTTTCCGTTTGAAACCTGGCGCTACCGTTACCTGGAGGGAATTGGACAGGAAGTGATGATTGAGTTCGTCGATACCTGTATGTGCGGCGACTATCACATGACGATGGACCGTTCGGAAAAAGACGCGTTGAAATACACCCCGAATGCGGGCCTGACCCTGTACGAGCAGATGGGCATGACGAGCAAGGCGAACCGCTTCACCAACGGTGGTATCGAGCAACTGGGCGCCTCGCCATTCAATAATGATTTGCAGACCAAGGAATTCGACCGCCTCGAACAGTTTGCCAAACTACAGGCCGCGCCGGCAGTGAAGTTCAAGGACCTGGAAGAAGTGGTCAACACGAAAATCATCTACAACCTAATGCCCTTTGATGTGCGAGCGGACTTTGTGAAGGTCACCAGCGACACGGTGCTGGTTCCAATCACGATTCAGATCAAGAACCGCGACGTCACCTTCCAGAACAAGGATGGCATCGAGCGCGGCACCGTCAATATCTTCGGGCGCGTGACGTCGCTCACCGGCAAGATCGTGCAAACCTTCGAAGACACGGTACAAGTCGATGTGCCGGTGGAACTGCTGCCCAAGACCGCCGAAAATTCCTCGGTGTACTGGAAAGCAATCCCGCTGCGCATCAGCCAGAATCGCTACCGTCTGGATGTGGTGGTGAAGGACGTAAATGGGGATCGCAAAGGCAGTTGGAGCCATGCGATCCAGATCCCGGACTTCAGCGAGGACAAGTTGAGCAACTCCACGCTGATCATCGCCGACCAGATGGAACCGGTGGCGGCCAAGAATGTGGGCACGGGCAATTTCGTGATCGGAACCACAAAAGTGCGGCCACGCGTGGCGCCTTCCGACGGCAAGCCCATCTCCTTCAAACGGAATCAGAAGCTCAATTTCTGGATGCAGGTTTACAATCTCAGCGTAGACGAGAAAACTCATAAACCTTCGGCCACGTTCGAATACAACGTGACCGACGCCAACAACAAGGCCGTCATCCATACTGTCGAATCGACCGACACGATGGGCAATGTGGGCGACCAGGTTACGCTGCAGAAGACGCTTTCCGCTGCGAACCTGCAGCCGGGTTTGTACAAGATTGTGATTAAAGTGAACGACAACCTTTCCAAGCAGACAGTGGATCCATCGGCAACTTTCGCGGTGGAGTAAACTACTGCCTGGTTCCCCAGAGGTGGTGGGCGATGTTGCGAAAGCTCGGGTTCCTCGCGGTCGTCGCTGTCGTTGTCACGACCATGGCTGGTCCGGCTTGGTGCGGAAGCGCTCCGGGCGCGATATCCGGATACGTTCGCGACGGAAGCGGCGCGCCGCAAATGGGTGCGGCGGTGGAAATCATGGGTTCGGCAGCCCTGGGTTCGGCGGCTCTTGGTTCGGCCGTCCAGGCGCTGAAGGTCTTCACCGACGATCGTGGGTTCTACTCGGTCGCCAGCCTGCTGCCCGGGACCTATAGCGTCAAAGTAAGCGCGCCATCGTTTCTTCCTTCGCTGAGAGAGAAAATCGGCGTGCGTGCGGGCGCGCAGCTTATGGTGAACGTCACGCTAACCACTCTCTTCGAAGCCATTCAGTTGGTTCCGTTGCGGAGTCCGGTGGACGACGACGACTGGAAGTGGACGCTGCGCTCGGTGGCTAACCGGCCCATTCTGCGCGTGCTTGAGGATGGCACGACCGTGGTCGCGCAGAATGGAGAATCGAATGCGGCTCATGACTTGAAAGGTAGTGTGACCTTCCTCGCTGGATCGCCTGGTCAGGGCTACGGCAGCGCCTCCGATATGACGGCGGGCTTTGCCGTGGAGCGTTCGCTGTTATCGAGTGGAACCCTGCGCCTGAATGGCAACGTCGGCTATGGATCCGACGGTCAGGGCATCCCGTCGGCAGTGCTCCGCACGACCTACAGCAACCGTTTCAACGGTGTTTTTGAACCTGCGGTAGCAATTACGGCTCTCCGGCTGAGTTCGCCCGATCTGAACACGATGCCTGGCGCCACACTGCAAGCGCTGTCGGTAAAGAGTTCCGATCGCGTCGTCGTCGGCGACAAGCTGGAAATGAAGCTGGGCAGCGAATTGCAAACGATTCAGTTTATGGGCCGCGTAAACGCGTTCAGGCCCTTCGCGTCGGCCGATCTGCACATCACGCCGAACACCGTCCTGGAATATCAATATGGGAGTTCAGTTCCAAATATGGGGATGGAGGCTCGCTTGAGTAGTGATCGTCCGGGCGACGATTTGGATTCGGCGTCGGCGGACTTGAGTGAAACCGCGCCGCGTATGAGCATAACGGGGTTTGCGCCAGCGGTAGAACGGGCTCATCACCAGGAAGTGTCGGTCTCCCAGCGTATCGGCAAGAATAAGATGCAGATCGCGTTCTACTCGGACAGCATCATCGATCCCGTGCTCACTGGAGTTGGCCAAATGACGCCGGGCGAAATGATGGCCGAATCCGGTGAAGTGCTGCCCGATGTGTACTCGAGTACCTTTAGTTATCAGGGCAACGATTTCGCAACGCGCGGGATACGGGTGGTAGTGCAGCGGAAGCTGTTATCCGATCTGACCGCGACCCTCGATTATGCATACGGCGGCGTGCTCGACCTGTCAGTCCCCGACGTCCAACTCCAGGACGCACGGCAGTGGATTCGCGAGGAGCGGCGCCAGTCGGTGGCAGCGAAGTTCAGCGGAACTGTGCCCAAGGCGAAGATGCGCTGGATCGCCTCCTACCGATACGCGGGCGGCCGCGCCTTGACGCCGGTTGATGAGTTCAACACTTCGGCTGGCCAGTCCGACCCTTACTTGAACCTCTGCATCCGGCAACCGATTCCGGCCACCTTCCTTGCCGGACACATGGACGTTCTCGTGGACCTGCGAAATCTTCTGGCGCAGGGGTACGTGCCCGTGATGGGTCAGGACGGACACACTGTCTATCTGGTGCAATCGGCGCGCTCAGTCCGCGGCGGCGTGGCTTTCAGCTTCTAGAATCTCGTTCCAGAATCGGTAGATTCGCGATCTGTGATTCTGTAGATTGTCTGCGACAACGTGCGATGAGGTTGCGTCTCCAAGCGCTCGCCGTCTGCACTTTTGTCTGAGTCGATTCTCTTCGGGCGACTCAGTCCTATCGCCGATCCGTCCCATCACCTCTTTCTATGCCGTTCAGCGCTGATCTTTCGGACCGACTCATTTATAATTCCGCGAATCTCAAATGGAAGTGAATTTGCTGCTCGCGACGCGAGCGGGTGTTTCCGCCCGCGCGATTAAGGAGAACGAGAATGAAACTGTGCTTATGGTTGGTATTTATTCTGTTTTCGACAGCCACGCTCGTTGGCCAAACGTTTCGCGGAACAATCCTCGGCTCCGTGACCGATCCCTCCGGAGCAGTCGTGGCCGGAGCGACGGTCAAAGTGCGCAACGTGGGAACGGGCCTGGAACGCACCACGACAACCAGCGCCGACGGCAGCTACAGCGTGCCCGAATTGCCGGTCGGCACATACTCTGTCACCATCTCTCTGACTGGCTTCCAAACCGCAGTTACGAATAATGTCGAAGTGAACGTGGCCACCGAACGGCGCGTGGACGCGCAGTTGAAAACCGGCCAGGTCACGCAGATGGTCGAGGTCTCCGGCGGAGACCTTCCCCAGATCGAAACCCAAACGAATGACCTGGGAGGGGTTCTGACGAGCAAGAGCGTCGAAGATCTACCGGTCAACGGCCGCGACTACACCAAGTTGATCTTTCTCAATCCCGGCGTCGCTGGTTCGCCCGATCAGATCACCGACTCGCCGGGATCGTTTGGCGAGTTCTCGATGAACGGCGCCCGTGGACGCTCCAACAACTACCTGCTCGACGGCACCGACATGAACGATGGTTACCGCAACGACCCCGCCATCAACCAAGGTGGTGTGTTCGCCGTTCCCTCGGCCATTCTGCCCATTGGCGCCATCGAAGAAATGAAGGTGCTTTCCAACTTCCAGCCTGAGTACGGACGCAACGCTGGTGCCGTGGTCAACATCGTGACCAAGAGCGGATCGAATAATTGGCACGGTGAACTGTTTGAATATTTCCGCAACGATGCGCTCGACGCGCGCAATTACTTCAACTTTGAACATCAGCGGTCGCCGTTCCACAACAACCAGTTCGGTGGCTCGCTCGGCGGCCCGATCGTGAAGGATAAGACCTTCTTCTACATGAACTACGAAGGTCAGCGCGAAACCGTGGGAACGGTGACGCTTGCTTGTGTGCCCGATCCCAACACAATTGCTGCTGACATTCTGCTGAATGGACCGCCTAACCCGGTGACCGCAGCTATGCTGAAATTCTGGCCGGCCCCGAACATCCCGGGCGCAACCTCGAACAACTCCGGCTGCACGGGCGGTCCCAACGGGAGTTCCAACGCGTCTCTGATTACTCCCTCGTACAACAACCTCAGCAGTGTGATCGGAAAAATCGACCACTATTTCAATCAGAACAACATCTTGACCGGACGCTATTTCTTCGGCGACAGCACGCAGTCCTTCCCGCTTGCCTTGACCGCTTCCGGCGGCCAACTTCCAGGCTTCAACACCATTACGCCAACCCGCGTCCAGTTGGTCTCTCTCTCTTACTCGCGCACGATGGGCACCAAAGTGAATGAACTACGCTACGGCTGGAACCGGTTCGCGGAAGGTTTCTTCCCGCAGGATGCGAACTTCCATCCCAGTTCGATCGGACTGTGCGCCGCAAGTTCAACTGCCGATTGTGCGGGCGGTGGCATGCACGACTCCGGTCTGCCCATTACCCTCGTCTCCGTGACGCCCACTGGTGCCAATAGCTTTTTCGCACAGCCCGGCACGACCTCTGGTGATCCCCGTGCTCGCGTGGATACGAACAGCCAGTTCATTGAGAACTTTTCCTGGAAGATGGGGAAACACGATCTAAAAGCGGGTTTTGAGTTCCGCCGTAGCAGCATTAATCAGCAGGAATTCCAGAAGTACTTCCGCGGCCGGCTGAAATTCGCCGACCTGAGCTCTTTCCTCCAAGGGACTCCGGAGGGAGGTGGTTTTGGTAGTCTCCAGTACTCGGGGAACTCCACCAGACGTCATACCTCCGAAAACGGCTACGGCCTTTATCTCCAGGACAGTTTTCGTGTGACACCCCGGATCACTCTCAACTACGGATTGCGCTGGGACTACTACGGAATCGTTAAGGAGAAGAACAATCTCTTTGCCAACTTCCTGGTGTCGAGTTTTGACCCAGTCAGCGATACCGGCAGCGGCGCGTTGACCCAGGTCGGCGCCTCCGGACTCAGCCGATTGTACGAGCCCGACTACAAGGACTTTTCTCCCCGTGCCAGCATCGCCTGGGACGTGACCGGTAAGGGCAAGACTGTCGTTCGCGTCGGTGCGGGGCTGTTCTATGACGCCTTCTCGCAGGACATCTTCCTCGGTCATCTGCCCTATCCCGCCTATTACGCCCCCGGTCCCGCGTACGGCAATTTCGGATCGGCTCCGATCACCTCCGCAGGGCTTAGCTCCGACTCCGCGACCATCACTGCGGGCGTGCCCGTTTACGGACCGTCCAACTGTGCCTTGGTCGAGTGTGACATCTTCGCCGTCGACCGGCACATTAAGACGCCCTACATGGAGAACTACAACATCAACATCCAGCAGCAACTCACCAGCAAGACTACATTGCAGATCGGCTACGTGGGATCGCAAGGCCACCGGCTATTCCGCTTCTACGACCTAAATCAGCCGAATCAGGCTACGATCACCGCGTGCGACCTCGGCACGCTGGCAGCTTGCGCTGGCGCTCCCACGATTCACAGCGGTGGTGTGCCGCGTCCTTTCGGCACCGCCGGCGTGGGCGCAATTTATGTCTTCCAGGAAAAATCCACCGGGAAGTCAAACTACAACTCCCTGCAGGTCAGCTACAAAATCAACGGCTGGCATGGGATTACTTCCGCAGTGAACTATGTCTACTCGAAATCCCTTGACAACTCCAGCGACCTCGAAGACTTCGTAGTCAACGCGGCGCAACCGCAGGACAGTAACAACCCGCAGCGCGAATACGGACCATCCAACTTCAACATTCCTCATCGCCTCACCTGGGTATTCGCATACGAATTGCCCAACCGGGGCGGAAGCATGCAACGGCTGAAGAATGGCTGGGGTCTTGAGAGCACGGTGTCGTTGCAGAGCGGCCAGCCTTTCACGCTGAACTACAACGGTGAAGATGACTATAGTGGCGGCGGCGACTTCTTTGATCGGCCCGACGTCGTCGGTCCCATCGTGTACCACAAACGCAATCCCGCCACTTTCCTCGACCTCTCGGCTTTTGCCATGCCCTGCACTAGCAACGGAGCCCTCTCGGGCTTTGCGTCCGACTGCGTTCCCGGCACCCGGCACTACGGAAACCTGGGGCGCAATGCACTCGTTGGTCCGACCTACAAACAATGGGACTTCGCCCTTTACAAGAACACCGGGATCGGGGAGCGATTGAAGGTGCAGTTCCGCGCCGAGTTCTTCAATGTGTTGAACCATCCCAACTTCTCCAGCCCACTGCTGCCCGCGTTTATCGCCGACCCGGCCTCCAACCTTTCCAACGGCGGACCCGGCTTCGTGCAAGGTCAGGGCGCCAACAGCAACCGTGAGGTTGGCGCTGGCAGTTACCACATCACCGCCACCGGCGACGTAGGTATCGGTAACCCGTTCCTGGGTGGGGGCGGGCCGCGCGGCATTCAACTGGCACTGAAGTTTACGTTCTAGTGGGTACAAAAATGTCCCGGTTCCTCTCGCGAATATTGCGGGAGGAGCCTCTGATTTTTGCAACCGTCGTTCTGACTCAGAAGTTCCTTATAAGGTGTGCGCCCTACAAGAGGCGGGCGCGGCCGTCACCGGAAATCAGTCGATGAGTTGACACCAGGGACTATAATTTAGGGGACTTAGCCGAGAGTCAGCGGATTGTAGAGACGGGGCTTGCGCCGTCCCCGCTGCGGCCGATAAACCATAAGTTATTTGAAATCAAGACTTTGAGCGACTTAATAAGTCGTAAGTCATTGATTCTAAAGACAAAGCATAGGTCGGAACTTGAGCTAACTCCTTTATTATCAATACTTTGTAAGTTAAACCATTTAAAACCATAGACTTACGAGAAAATCATTACGTAACGCGATGATTTTAATAGACCGGGTGAGGGGGGGGCACCAGTACCAACTGGTAACTATAGTGAAGCACGAGTGTTTGCTGGCCTGCTCTCCAGCAGGCGGAAGCTAGAGCCCAGTTCTCCCATCCTATGACCGAGAAAACTACGACCACTGATAGGCGCTCGGGATCGCGCGCAGCGGTTCGTGTTCCAGTCAAAGTTCGTCACGAGGGCGGTGAGCATCAGGCCCTGACCCGCGATCTGAGTTCATCGGGAATTTTTATCTATTCCGAATCGGGGATGAAAGCGGGTTCGAAGCTGGAACTGGTCATCATGATCCCTCCCGGCCTGGGTTTGGGGCCCGGAGGATGGACGCTGTGCGAAGCCTCGGTCGTGCGGGTGGAGGAATCGGATGGCAAGGGTATAGGGGTTGCCGCCACTCTCGACCGCATCGCACTGCTGCCGGAACTCGGCTGACAGAAGCACATCGTATGGAACGCCGCGCTGCCGTCGGACACCATTCTCAAATTGATCCAGGGCAATGCAAAAAATTCTCCACTTTTGCAAAAAGATTGCTTCCCATTGCCCCGTCCTTGGTGCAATAATGGCCCGCTTTTCAGAGCAAGGGCGGAAGTGGGCCGTCTTTTCGGATGGGGTAGAACATGTGGATTGAAAAACTGAGCAACGGCGTTCTTGAGCTGGACACGCCGATCGGACCGCGATACATACAACCGAATCTTGTAGAACGCGCGTCTTTGATATGGACGTTCCGAAATTTTTTCTCCCTGCCGCAGCCCGTATTGCGTCCATGGGAACGCCGATTGATTGATCGTCTATGGAGTGAGAACAGATTCGTGTCATTGTCGGCCGTGGACGCGCAAGACAGACCGGTCATCGGAAGAGTCGAGCGGCGCGCGCCCGCGAAAGCGGAAGTGCTACCGATTCGCAAACCGGTTTCCGGTTCAAAGACTGCCGTGACCGAGCAAAGCCGGGAAGCCGCCTCGGCATAGATCCAGCGGCGCGATTGCCGCGCGTTCAAAGTCAGGTCGGTATCAAACTCACATTTTCAACGTAGCGAAGCCGACTCAGGCGCGCGCATGCGGGCCGCAGAGTGGATGGTACAATCAAAGATCATTCCCACCTTGCTTAGCAGGGGCGCGTAGCTCAATTGGCAGAGCAACTGACTCTTAATCAGTAGGTTGTAGGTTCGATTCCTACCGCGCTCACCAACCTCTTGATTGCAATCCTTCATATAACGTCAATTCATCTGGCTCTTGTCATGAGACTGTCCGGTGACGACTTGCTCTTCGGCGTTGGCGCGGCGCGATCGTTTCATCCGGTACATCGAGTGATCCGCTGCTGACAGCAACGTTTCTGCGTCTTCTCCATCGGCGGGATAAGAAGCTTTGCCCACGCTCACCGATAACAGGGTGCGCCCGCACACCGCGCTTGTGACATCCGCCGCCATGGTCTGCAACCGGTCGGTTATTTCCACAACTGCCTCGGGCGGCAACCCTGGGACGACGATGACGAATTCATCGCCACCGATTCTGGCGGCGTAATCATACTCGCGACACGAGTCCTTCAAAGCCGCCGCGAACATCCGGAGAAGGTTGTTCCCTTCAATATGCCCGAAGCGGTCGTTTACCTGTTTGAATCCGTCCAAATCCAACACCAGGACGGTCAGCGGACTATTCGAACGTCTGCATCGAGACAACTCCCCTTCCAGATGCCGGTACAGTGAACGGGTGTTGGGAAGGCCGGTGAGAAAATCGGTGGTCGCAGAATCCTCGGCTTGTCTGAATTTCAAAGCGTTGTCAATGGTGATACCAAGCTTGGAACTCGCGCTCAGCACAATTCGCAGATGGTCTTGTGTAAACGCGTCTTGGCCGGTGCGATACAAAGCTAGTACGGCAACGACGGCAGCATCGCCTTGTAACGGGACCGCGAGCGCCGATCGCAGACTGCTGAACTTGGTCGGATCGTTCAGGTACCCAGGTTCGACCGACGGGTTACCGTTCACAATCGGCTTGTTGTTATGGGCAACCCACCCGGAAAGACCCTCCCCAAGAGGAATCCTCAGGGAAGAAAAAAGTCTGAAATTGTCGCCACTCACGTACTCCGCGGTCAACACTTGGCCATAGCGTACATAGACCGCCATTGCGTCATAGCTTACTAATCGTTTGAGTCGAACGGAAAACATCGAGAGAGTGTCATCAAGACGCAGTGACGTTCCCAGGTCGTGGCTCAATTCGAATAGGATTTGCGCTTCTTGCCGGGCTGCCGCAATGCTTGAAAGGTAATCGCTGCCAGGGCCATTCTCCCCTTGCGCAGTGGCTTCCCGATCTTGCTCAAACCCCGCCGCAGGCGCCAATCCGCGCTCCACCTTTACATCCACGGACAACCGCGCGGGCCGCTTCTCTTGAGTTTCTTTTTCGTGTGCCAGTTTTTCAAGCTCCACATACCGCTCTTCGAGGATTTTGACAATCCGCGGGTCGAAGCTGCTCCCCGATTGGGCCGCGACCTTTGCCATTGCTTGATCGAGGGGAAGAGCCGGTCGATACTGCCGATGGGAAGCGAGGGCGTCCAGGCAATCGACTGCCGCTAGAATGCGCGCGCCAATCGGTATTTCTTCTCCTTTAAGTCCCCGCGGATAACCAGTTCCGTCCCATTTTTCGTGATGGGAGTGGACAATCGGTACGACTGGATAGGGGAATCGCACCTGTTCCAGAATCTCCGCCCCGATGATGGGGTGGATTTTCATTCTTTCGAATTCCTCGGGAGTAAGTTTTCCGGGCTTGGAAATGATGTGCTCGGGCACCGCCAGCTTACCGATGTCGTGAAGCAGAGATGCCGCCCGCAGCGCTTCCACCTCTTCGTCGGTTAGGCGAAGTTCTTTCGCCAGTTCCATGGCGTACACGCGAACTCGTTGCAGATGCTCGTGGGTAGTATGGTCCTTGGCTTCAATGGCGAGCGCAAGCGCCTCAATTGTGCGCAGGTGCAGGTGCGACATCTCCTCGGCATGAACTTTTCCATCTTCGAGTTTGCCCACATACAGCCGATACGATCGATAAACGACGTAGATGACCGGGAGAGTAAGCAGCGCGGTCTGCCATCCGATCTGTCGATTGAGGTAGCTGACAAAACCCGCGATACCCGCGCCGATCAAGTAATAGGGGAACGACCAAAGGTAGCTGTCAATCCACACCGGCAGAATAAATTTCCTGTCGCTCAGAGAGATAACCGTAGCCATTGCCGCCGTATTAAATAAGAAGTAGACGATGGCGGCACTAGCCAGGGCTAATGGCCGCTGCTCGCGAAGCGCATGCATACTAAGCCACTTGAAAGTGCAATACGCGGCCGTGGTTGCAACCGTTAATTGAGAGACATTGAATATCACTTGAATTGGCTTCAGCCGTTTGGATGAGTGCCAATACGATTGGACGAACACGGCTACCACGCCCATGGCCAGCGTCTCGGAGTAGGTCATTTCCAGCATGCCCAGGAAGAGAAAAATGAAGTTTACGGACAAGGTCCCGTCGATTCCGGGCAGCGTCACTTTGAGTGTCGAGGCCAGCAGTACGACCGCAAGATAGCAAAGAAATTCCCCCGACCCGCCGAGCGCAGGGTGGGCAATCGCGGCTGTAAAGCATCCCAGCGCGGCTATGGCATTCACGAAAACGAATGCTTTCGTGCGGTCAACTCGGAGCATATATAGCGATTGTTCTCCAAAATGGGATAGATGTGTGACTAGTGTCGAACAATGCGGATTACTAAAGTGTGTGGGATCGCCCGCGTTCAAGGCCTTTAGGGGAGCTCTGGTTGATCCTTCGCGGCGGAATTTTATCGGGACGCGGCACAGCAGGGCCGAACCTAAACCTCACTAATTCCCCCTCACCCGACGGGACAAATTGGCCCAACCCGCGGGCGGTTGGCCAATCTGTCCCGACTCAGATATCTATCCTATAAAAACTCATTCGTATTTTCAGCGAGTTAGGCGGATTCTTCGGTGGCGAGGAACGTGCTTTTACCAAGCCGAAGTTGAAACACTGGAGTCTCAATGAAGAAACTCTTGCTTGCGTTAACGTTACTCGCCGCGGTCTCAGGATTCGCGCAAAGGCCCAAACTCTCGTCCGAGCTGGTCGGGCGCCATGACACATCGAAGGTGGAAGTTATTATCCGGTACAAGGTTCCACCCTCGGATCAGCATCTCAGAAGGATCGCCTCCCGTAGGGGAACGGTTCTAACCGACTTTTCCTTCATCAGGTCGGTGCATGCCTCCATACCGGCATCGCGCCTCGCCGAATTAGCGAGGGACAAGGACGTCGAGTACATATCGCTCAACCGTAAATTGGGGTCGAAGCTTTACAACACTGCCGGAGCCGTGAACGCACAAGCTGCCTGGAACTTGAACCTGGATGGAACCGGCGTGGTCGTCGCCGTAATTGATAGCGGGATCCATCAAGTTCCAGACCTGAATGCTCCGCCTGGCTCTTGGCAGAAAGGGTCTTCGATTATCTTCAGTTACGACACTATCGGCGGCGGCACAGACGATCATTACGGTCATGGCACGCACGTGGCCGGCATAATTGCCGGAAATGCTCAAGCCTCCAGCTGCAAAAATTGCGATCTTCCGCTGCGCGGCCTTGCCTCGGGTGTGCGACTTGTAAACTTTCACGCTCTGGATCAGAACGGAGCGGGAACCGACGCGTCAGTTATCAACGCGATCAATGGAGCGATTCTCCTCAAGACGACTTATAACTATAACATCCGAGTCTTGAATCTTTCCCTCGGCCGCCCAGTCTACGAAAGCTATACCCTGGATCCTCTATGCCAGGCTGTCGAGGCGGCGTGGCAAGCCGGAATCGTTGTTGTCGTCGCCGCCGGAAATGACGGGCGCGATAACACTGCGGGAACCAATGGATATGGAACTATTACCGCTCCGGGCAACGACCCTTATGTCATCACTGTAGGCGCCATGAACGCCATGGGCACTCCGAATCGCGGCGACGACATAATGACAACTTATAGCTCAAAAGGACCAACGCCAGTTGACCACATTGTCAAGCCTGATTTGGTCGCTCCTGGCAATCAAGTCGTGTCATTGTTGGCATCGAACAATGCAACATTGGTGAAGGCCAATCCTGGCAACATACCTCCTATTAGTTATTACCAGACGGTAAACTCAAACCAACCATCCAATGCATATTTCACGTTGAGCGGGACGAGCATGGCGACCCCGGTAGTCAGTGCCGCAGCAGCTCTATTGCTTCAACAGAACCCGAACTTAACTCCAGACCAGGTTAAAGCACGCCTGATGAAGAACGCCTACAAGGTTTTTCCGCAGTCTTCCACAATTATCAGTGTTGGGCAAACTTTCGTGGTTCAGTACGACGTGTTTACAGTGGGAGCAGGGTATTTGGACATCCAGGCAGCCTTGGCGGATACGAGCGTTTCGACCCTCCCTGCTCAATCGCCGGCCGTCGCTTACGATCCAGTTACGGGATCGATTTACTTCGTGAACAATTCGTCAGCGTTATGGGGCAGTTCGGCGTTGTGGGGAACCTCGGCCGTATGGGGATCGAATGCATTTACAAGCACGCAGTCCGCGCTTTGGGGCAGTTCAGCGCTCTGGGGCAGTTCAGCCTTGTGGGGGAGCAGTACAACCCAAGGTTTTAGTGCCTTATGGGGCAGTTCGGCGTTGTGGGGCAGCTCCGCTCTCTGGGGCAGCAGTACGACGACCACCGATGCGATGGACATCTCAGTCAACGGGGACCACTGAGTCGTCGCATAGTTATGCGCGATCGGTTGTTCGGACAATGTTGACCAAGGAGGTTATGAAAATGGCTAGTTCCTATCCGCAGTGTGAGGCTCCCGAAAGAGGTCTATTGCTGGAACATCTGCAAGGCCTGTCAGTTAATATGCTGAAGGCGGCTACGACCGCAATGGCGTTTCGGAGCCCGGAAACAAAGCTTTCGTTAGCCGAATGCGCTGGCGGTTGCCTGGCATTCAGCGGCACGGATGTTCCCTTGACCCGCGCCATCGGCGTGGGGACGGCGGGGCGCGTTAGCGAAGACGATGTCGATGCGGTGGAATCCTTCTACCGGTCGCGAAACTCTCCGGTGCGAATAGTAGTCTCGGAGCGCACAGATTCGCGACTCCGGGACGTGCTGAGATCAAGAGGGTACAACTCTGACGATTTCATGCAAAATTGGTGGCTTCCGCTCGAATGCACGGCCGCCCCCACGTTGTCACCGGACATCGAAGTTGTTTCCGCCGGCCTGAACCAGGCGGAGGCATGGGTACGAACCGTGGCTGCAGGTTTTGTCGAGGAAAAATCGCCGGTCGACGAAACGAAAATTCCAACGCGGGCACTCGATACTTTCTATTGTTTGGGATTCGCTGACGGAGCCCAGCCTTTTTTCGCCAAGCATGAAGGCGTAATCGTCGGTGGAGGGGTTCTGCATGTTACTGGCGAAACGGCTTCCATTCGAACCACGAGCTGTCGTCTGGAACATCGTAACAAAGGCGTTCAACGCGCCTTGCTGGCCTTCCGGCTGGATGCTGCAGCGAGAGCGGGATGCCGTTTCGCATTCTCGAGCACCGATAAACCAGGACCATCATCCCGCAACTTGCGAAGACTTGGATTTAACGCCCTCTCAACAAGTTTCACGATGTCCTTACCGCATTGATGATGGATTGCGACTCTTCCCGTCGCGGATTCCAGACCGAATACAGGCTTGCAGGGAAGGCCCCTGAGCCCATGACTCGGCATACCCCGGGTGCCATTCAGCCGCGCCGTTGCGAGCCAACCGTCGCGCTTAGTCCGGCAGCACTCTGCCCCGCGTCTCCTCGGCGAAGGGAATGACGAGCAGGCCGATCCCAAAGGCAATCGCTGTGAATGCAACCGGCTTGCCGAGAGTCCCCATTCGGCTAACCGCCGCGCCCACCGCGAAGTTGACTCCTGCGGCGAAAAAGCGTCCGAACGAAGTGGTGAACGCAAACGCGGTGGCGCGCACCGTTGTCCCGTACTGTTCCGGCAGCCAGAGACTGAAGATAGCGAAGTTGCCGCCGAAGAAGCCCAGAAAAAACAGCACCGCGATGAATGGAACAAGTCCCTGCGGCAGGTAAAATGCCCAGCCAAAACTGAGCAGGATGCAGACCGCCATCCCAAAAAAGTAAAAAGCCAGGGTCCGCTTGCGGCCAAAGCGCTCGGCCAATGGAGGAACTGACAGGCATCCCAGGATTGTCCCCAGCGACAGCAACCCCATGCCGAGGGAAGCGACTTTCACGGCCTCGGGCGGTGACATGCCCGCGTGCTTCGCCAGGCTGATGATTGCCGTCGGAGCGTAGACGGCAGCCGCCCACAGCCCACAGATGGCCGAGGCCAGCAGTACAGTGTTGACCACCGTGCGCCGCGTATAAGGAGGACTGAAGATTTTGCGCAGAGAAGAAAGTCCACCGGTAGCCTTGACCTTGGCTTTTTGCTGCCACCGCTCTGGTTCCTTCACGCGCAAAAAAACAATGAAGGCCACGATGACCGGCGTCAGGCCGCACCAGAACATGGCGCGCCAGCCATACCGCGCGGCCACCCTGTAGTTGAGAGCCGAAGCCAGAAAGAAGCCCGCGTAATAACCCGTTTGCAGATATCCGGCGCCCATCTTACGGCGGTCTTCCGGCCAGGCTTCGGCGACGTATGTGCCCGCCAGCGCCCATTCGCCGCCAATTCCAATTCCGGCCAGCAACCGGAACAATCCCAATTGCCACACTGTCTGCGACAAAGCGGCGGCTCCGGTGAAGACCGCATAAACGAAGATGGTCGCCGCGAGCACCCGGCTGCGGCCAAACTTGTCGGCGATCGGCCCCCAAATTAATGACAGTCCCCATCCCACAAGAAAGAGTGCGAACAGGATTGATCCGGCATACCCCACGTTGGCAGGAGTGGCTTTGATTCCCGACTTCGGAAGCAGTTCTGTGAGAGCCGGGCTGAGGACAAGTGCATAGATCACCGAATCCATTCCGTCCAGCGTCCAGCCGCCCCACGCGCCCCAGAATCCCGTGATTTGCTGGCGTGTGAGTTTGGTGTGAGTTACAGGTACCGGGCGGATCACTGCTTCATTGGCCATGGTGTCCTCATCCGAAACCGAAAGCGCAAAGCCGCAATGCAAAGAGATTTATTGGGCGTGGGCAGGATACCACGGCTTGTCAAGCAAGCCGTCTAGGCGGTAGTGGGCTACTTTGAATTTTGGTTCCGTTTGTTCATGACTAGCCCAAAGACTATGCCTAAGGCTACTCCGATGCCAACGCCGACAGGGATGCTATGCAGCGCTACTCCGAGCCCAGCTCCTACGGCGATGCCAATTCCCATTCCCCTGCCCATGTAGTTATTCATGTGTTATGCCGCTCTTTCCGCCCTGAGAGTAGCCCACTACCATCTAGGCGACAGACTCGCCGCGGCTTTCCGTTCGAAACAGCGCCGCCACCGCCGGCTTCATTACCTTTCCCATCGTATTGCGCGGAAGCGTCTCCAGCACCAGAAGCCGCGAAGGCAGTTTATGCGCTGCCAGCAACTTTCTGGCCCAGTCGCGAAGGGACGGCAGGTCGAGTGCATCGCCCTCATTTACCACCACCGCCGCAGCCACGCGCTCGCCCCACTCCGGATCGGGCACGCCGACCACGGCACACTCCGCAATCGCGGGATGCTCCCGCAGCGCTTCTTCAATCTCCAGCGCGGATACCTTGTGTCCGCCCGTTTTTAGGATGTCGATGTTCGTCCGCCCAAGAATGCGATAGACACCGTTCTCGACCACCGCGGTATCGCCCGTGCGAAACCATCCATCGCGGAAGGCATCGCGGGTGGCGTCGGGCTGGCTCCAGTATTCCGCGAACACGCTGGGACCGCGGACTTCAATCTCGCCCGGTGTTCCCGGAAGAATCGGCTCGCCGTTATCTCCAACAAGCTGAACCTCGACGCTCGGCAGCGGAGTCCCGACGCTGCCCGGCACGCGCTTGCCCCGCAACGGATTCGAGAGCGCCATGCCAATCTCGGTCATGCCGTAGCGCTCAAGGAGTGTATGGCCGCCGATGGCCTGCCAGCGTTGGAGCGTGCTCACCGGCAGCGCCGCCGAGCCGGACACCATCAAACGCAATTTGGCGCTTGCCTCGCTTAGGACCGCGCGACGCTCCGGCGAAGCCGCGTCCCAGGCAGCGATGAGCTTCGCATAAACCGTCGGCACCGCCATAAACAGCGTTACGCTGCCGCTGGCGATGCGGTCCCACACGGCATTCGCGTCAAAACGCGGCAACATCTCGCAGGCCGCGCCCGACCACAGCGCACAGCAAACAACGTTGATGATTCCGTGCACGTGGTGCAGCGGCAAACACAACACGATCCGATCGCTCGCCGACCACTCCCACGCCTCCACCAGGCTCATGATTTGCGCTGTAATGTTGGCATGGCTTGTAACCACGCCCTTGGGACGGCTGGTCGTGCCGCTGGTGTAGAGAATCATGGCGCGCCGGTCGATGACGATTTCCGGGGCGAAGGCCTGCAATTCTGCTGCCTGGCGAACGCTCAGTTCGTCATATGCCAAAGCGCGAATACCACGGGCCGCAGCGATTGTCGAAAGCTGGGAAGCCGCCGCCGCGTCGAATATCAATGTCGATGCCGAGGTATCGTCGATTAGGTACTCCAGTTCCGGCCCTGTAGAGTTAAGCGGCAACGGGACGGCAATGCCACCTGCCCGCCAGATGCCCCACTGCACCGCCGCCCAGGGAAATCCCGGCGTCACCAGAAACGCTACTCGCTCTTCCTGAAGGTCGTCACGCTGAAGGTCGCCACGCTGAAGATCGTCACGCTGAAGATCTTCGAAGCCGGCCAGCAGCGCTGCCGCTACACGCGACGACGCATCCAGCAAATCGTCGTAGGTGTGGGTAGAAGATCGCTGCGAGTCCACGATGGCGGTGCTTCCGCCATGCCTCTGGGCCTGAGCAATCAGTGGAATACGACTGGCGCGGCTGATCACACGCAGACTTTACGTCGTCCGCGCTGCGCTGTCCACTTGTCCATTCGGGTGGTATGACCCGACGCCGTTGGGTATAGGACAACCTGCGGGAGCAGAGGGAGTATCATGCGGATGACTAAATATGGAATCAATGAAAACGGAGTCCTGCAATGCCCGAGTCCATTGACTGGCCGCCACCGCGTCCGTCGTATCCAAAGCTGCCGCCGCGCCGCCGCCGCCGGCTCATTATCATTTTCGTCGTTCTCGTTGTCATCTTCTTCGGTGGCCGGACCGCGTTGTCCTATTACGTGGACGTCCTCTGGTTCGGGTCGCTCGGCTACGGGGAAGTGTTCTGGAAAACGCTGGGCCTGCAGTGGGGAATCTTCGCGGCTTTTGCGGCAGCCACATTGTTCATTGTGTATGGATCGTTCCTGGCTTTGAAGCGGGCGCATCTCCCCGACCTGCCGAGTGGCCACACGATTTTTATCGGGGGACAGCCGTTGAAGTTGCCGGTTGAGCCTGTCCTGCGTCTCATCGCACTCGGCATTTCGCTCGTCATCGCCGCTGCTACCGGCGCCGGAATGATGGCGGAGTGGCCCACCCTTGCGCTCTTTTGGTACGCCCCCAGCGCCAGCGTCGTAGACCCGATTTTCGGCAGGCCCCTGAATTTCTTTTTGTTCACCCTGCCCGCATGGCAGCTTATCGCCGGCTGGTTACTGACGCTCGCCGTGATTACCTGTGCCCTGGCCGTTTTCTTCATCCTCATCACCGGCGGGACCCGCGCGCTCGCCGGGCGTCTCAGCCGCTCCGTATTGCCTTGGCGCGGGTTCTCCATCACCTTTGCGTTTCTGTTGCTGGTCCTCGCGATGCGCGTGTACATCAGCCGGTTCGAGTTACTGCTCGACGATCATACGATCTTCGGGGGTGTGACCTACACGGACGCGCACGTCACGCTAGCAGGGTTAGTTATCGTATGCGCGGCGCTGTTTGTCGGTGCCGCGATCGCGGCCGTCAACGCGGTGCGGGTAGCGCGCGGGAGCTGGCTGGTCGCGGCAATCCTTCCGGCTGTCATTTGTTATGTCGTCCTTCAAGGAGTCGCCTGGTACGTCAGCAGCTTTATCGTCAAACCGAACGAACTGGTTCGCGAGAAGCCCTACATTGTCAACAACACCGACATGACACGGCGGGCTTACGGACTGACCGGCGTATTGCAGCGCGAGTTTCCCGCGGAGACAACCGTCGATGCGGTCGACCCGGCAAACAATCAGGCCACGCTGCAGAACATCCGTCTCTGGGACTGGCGGGCGCTCCAGGACACGCTGCGTCAGATCCAGGAAATCCGCACCTACTACGACTTTCCCGACATCGACATTGATCGATATGAAATCGACGGCACCACGCGCGAGGTGATGCTAGCGGCGCGCGAACTGAACGTCGACAAGCTCCCGGAGAGCAGCCGGAACTGGATTAACGACAAGCTGATCTACACCCACGGCTACGGCATCACCATGAACCCTGTAAATGGATTCACGCCGGAAGGCCTGCCCACGCTGATGCTGAGCAACATGCCCGTCCAGAGCACGGTGCGAAGCCTAAGCGTGACGCGCCCGGAGATCTATTTCGGCGAGTTGACCAACACCGACGTCTACGTGAAGACAAAGCAGAAGGAATTCAACTACCCGCAAGGCGAGAGCAACAACCTCACGTCGTATGAAGGCAACGGCGGCATCATACTCGGCGGTTTCCTGCGCCGCATCCTGATCGCGTTCGATCGCGATGACCTTGCAAAGCTGCCGTTCAGCGATGACGTAATCCAGGAGAGCCGGCTGCTGATGCGGCGCAGCCTGCGTGATCGCGTATCGGCACTGGCCCCGTTCCTTACCTACGATCCCGATCCGTACATCGTACTCGGCGACGATGGCCGGCTGTCGTGGATCATGGACGGTTATACGGTTTCAGACAGCTATCCCTACTCCACCCATTACCGTCTCGACCGCGATCCTATTAACTACATGCGGAACAGCGTTAAAGTAGTTATCGACGCCTACGACGGTACGACAACATTCTACGTATTTGACAAGGAGGATCCGATCGTCGCCGCCTACCGCAGCATTTTCCCAAGTCTGTTCAAGGATGCGGCCATGATGCCGCCCGGACTGCGCAAGCACGTGCGCTATCCCGAGTTGTTGCTCAAGCTGCAAGCGGAAGTATACGGCCTGTATCACATGACCGATCCGGAGGCGTTTTACAACCGTGAAGATCTGTGGACGGTCGCAACCGAAGTCGGCATGGCCGAGGGAGGCGCGCAAGTCACCCAGCCGATGCAGCCGAATTTCGTGCTGATGAAGCTGCCGGGCGAAACCGACGAAGAGTTCGTGGAGATTCTCCCCTTTACGCCCGCCAACCGCAATAATCTGATTGGCTGGATTGCCGGACGCAGCGACGGCGAAAAATACGGCACGTCGGTGGTTTATAACTTTCCTAAGACCAAGCTCGTCGGCGGACCGCTGCAAATCGAGGCGCGCATCGATCAAAACGCACAGCTCTCCGGACAACTGACGCTCTGGAACCAGCAAGGCTCGCACGTCCGCCGCGGAGCGCTGCTCGTGATTCCGACCGGGCGCGCCCTCTTGTATGCGGAACCGATCTACTTGCAGGCCGAGCGCAGTCCGATGCCGGAGTTGCGCCTGGTTGTGCTCGCATTGCAAGACAAACTCGCCTATGGGCCAACCTTCGAGTCGGCGATGGCAGCCCTTTTTGGCGGAGGGGTCTCGTCGTTGACTGCTGCACCGACGAATGCCGCGACTACGAGTGCCGCGACCATGAATGGCTCACCGGCCACCGCCGCAGCGGCAGTTCCCGCAGCCGATCTTAACGCGCTCATCGCGGAAGCCGCTAAAGATCTTGCCGACTATCAGCGCCTGACGGCGGAAGGCAAACTAGGCGAGGCAGGACAGAAGCTGGAGGAGTTGAAGCGCACCCTCGACAAACTCAACGCACGCCGAAGATGATCTCCCTACGGTGCGAGGAAGAACCAGCGAAATTGTGAGGGTTATGAAGCGGGTCTGTCCAGCGTTGTTGGTGTAATGGGGCCTGATATCGCCAGTTATCAGGCCAACCCCGGAGAGTCACCTTGGGTTGGTGAGCAAAACTGTGTAGGATATCTTGATACTGAACCGGCTCGCCCCGCCGGGCTAGCGTCATGATTAAATTCGCTCTTCGTTCGTGCCTCGTCATATTTGCGCTTCTGCCGTCGATGGTACCCTTCGTTTGTGCGGATGACACCCAGAAGAAGTCTCAAATAGACAGCCTGCTTGCGAATGCGGCAGTCGCCAACCTGAGGGCGCAGGATTCTCGCCCGTTTCTTCTTCGCCTTGAAATTCATGTCACACATTTAAGTACAAAGCCCCTCGACGGGCTCTACGATGAGATTTGGCGATCTCCCAGTACCTGGCAGCGTCAGATTTCGTTTCCGGGCTTTGCCCAGCAGGAGGTCGGCGACAGCGAGGGCCGTTGGCTGGCCCGCAATCTGGATTTCCGACCACACGCCGTATATCTGCTATCTCGCGCGGTGGAGACAAAGCCCGTTTCTCTCCAGCCCGATGAACAAATCAAGAAGGTTTTCGACCAGAAGAAAGATGGTCTCGAACTGCATTGTGCTGACTTCAAGCGCGGAACCTTGGAACGGACGCTGTGCTTTAACTCAGCCGGACCAATGGTGTCAGATGAATACAACGAGTTTGACGGCCGCAGGCTGCGGGTCGAGTACATAGATTTCCAGAAATTCGGCGAGAAGTTATTTCCGCGGCAGATGCGGGTGTACCAAAACGAAGAGCAGGTTCTCGAAGTGAAGGTGGTCGCACTCGACCAATTGACGGATGCGACGCCAGCGCACTTTGATCACGCTGCTAACGCCCACTTGATTTCCGTCTGCGACAGGTGGGGGGAACGCCCAGCCAAAAAAGTAACGCCGCAATATCCTCTCGAAGCGCTAAGAAATCACCAAACGGGGCACCGTTACTCTGTACGCCGCCCTTGCGGCGGATGGTTCTGTGGATCGGTTGAAATTGTTGGATAGTGCGGGTACGGCTTTCGACAACGCCACTATGCAGACCGTCCGGCAGTGGTTGTACCCGCCTCTCACCTGCGGCGCCAGACCCCTGCCAAGTGAAATCGAAGTGGAAGTCAACTTCTCACTCCGCAAGTACTGAGACCACGACTCGAATCCAGCACCTGTACGACCACCGAGGGCAAAGCCAGTGAGACGAATGTGCCAAGCGGGACAACTGTTGCAAAATCCCCGTTGCACTCATTGACGAGGTCGTTTTCGTCAAGCGGCACGGCACTTTATCCCTGCGGTTCGCTGGGTGATGTTTCTAGCCTTTACGTCCGCGTGCTGCCGCTTTCTTTCCCACGGGGGAGACGTGCTCGATCCGGTTCCGGCCTTTTTCCTTGGCGGTATAAAGGCCGGCGTCGGCCTGGTTTAGCAATCCTTCTACTTCGTTCTTTCCATCGCAATCGGAGACCGAGATTCCCATACTCATGGTGACGGATCTCTCCACTCCGGAACATACCACGGGAGTACTGGCAATGATCTCGCGGAGGTCATTTGCGCGTTGCAGCGCGTTGGGCAAATCGCAGTTGGGCAGAATCATGAGAAATTCTTCTCCGCCATACCTGCCGACGCCGTCGTAGACGCGGAGTTGCGCGTGGAGTCGCCGGCCGACTTCGCGCAGCGCTTCATCGCCAAAAAGATGGCCGAGGGTGTCGTTGACGTTTTTGAAATGGTCGATATCGCCAAGAATCACGCTCACCGGCCTGCGCTCCCGCCGCGCGCGTTCCAATTCCCGCGTGAGCATGTCGACAATCTCTCCGCGATTCATCAATCCGGTGAGGTTGTCGTGGGTGGCGGCGTGGCGCATGGACTCGCGGGCGGAAACCAGTTCCTCCTGCAGTTCGAGGATGCGTTTGCCGACCAGCAGGCGCGCTCTTAATTCCAGCTCATCAAAAGGCTTGACCAGATAGTCGTCCGCCCCGGCTTGCAGGGCATCGAGCATGTGCTGGCGGCCATCTTTACCCGTGAGGAGGATGACGTAGACGTAAGGCCCGGACAATCCCGCTTCGCGGATTTGCCGGCAAACCTCGATACCCTCCAGATCGGGCAGCACCCAATCGAGCAGAACCAGCTTGGGAGCATCCGGCTGCTCCAGGACTCGCCAAGCCTCGGAGCCACTCTTTGCGAGGGTGACGCCAAAGCCCCAGCTTTGCAGATGATCGCCGATCAATTTGCGGTAGACAGCGGAATCATCGACCACCAGTATTTGCATAAGCTTTCGACCTCCTATCTCGGCTGCGTCCCACGCCCCGCCAAGCATGTGCAAAAGGCTGGGGCAAGCATAGCGCCAAACATTGTGCCAAGCGTCGCGCCAAACGACGACGAGCGGCCATTTGTCCTCCCAGCCAGATCAGTGCGCTATAAAGCCTGCCCTAACAATCATACGACCCGCGAAGCGGCTTGAGGAGTGGCTGAAATTGGGCTGGCCCGTACATGCAGAGACACGTCTTGGAGAATCGGCAAACGGAGCCAGATGCTTTAGGCCGCTGAGGGTGGGTGCTATGAAGGCTACTTTCACAGGCCGAAAGCCTCCACGGGAGCGCGCTTTTGTGTGCCTTAACATGCGGTCCCGACCCCACCGGGATATATCGGGCTTACAGGGTTGACCTGGAGTTAGCCAGCGGCCTAACATAGCCGCCGACGGGAGTGAGGCCCTCGGAATGATCGGCGAGACAGTCTCCCACTATCACATCGTCGGAAAACTCGGCGGTGGCGGCATGGGCGTGGTGTATGAAGCGGAAGATACACGCCTGACCCGCCACGTCGCCCTCAAGTTTATTCCGGTGGAGATGGTGCACGACAAGAAGTCGCTCGACCGCTTTGTGCGGGAAGCCCGCGCCGCTTCCCAGTTGAACCATCCCGGCATCTGCACGATCCACGATATCGACGACAACAATGGACATCCCTTCATTGTCATGGAGAAGCTGGAAGGGGTGAGCCTGAAGGAGCGGATGCGGGGCAAGGCAATGGAGGTCGATGAGATTCTGGACATCGGCATCCAGGTGGCGGATGCCTTGGCAGCATCGCACGCCAAGGGAATTATTCATCGTGACATCAAGCCCGCCAATATTTTTGTGTCCCAGACCGGTCAGACAAAAATCCTCGATTTCGGATTGGCCAAGTCGATACCGGAACCCGGTTCGAGCGAGGCCGCGATGGAAGACTCGCTGACCGCGGTCGGCGTGATCCCGGGAACGGCGGTGTATATGTCTCCGGAGCAGGCGCGCGGCGAAGAACTGGATCCGCGGAGCGATCTGTTCTCGCTCGGAGTCGTGCTCTACGAAATGGCGACGGGCAAGAAACCGTTTGCCACGGGCAACGTGATCAGCACGCTGGACGCGGTTCTGAACCAGAAGCCGGTTTCTCCTCTTAGTCTCAACCCATCGCTACCCCGGGACATGGAAGGCATCCTCGGCCGGGCCATGGAAAAGGACCGGGGACACCGCTACCCGAATGCGCTGGCGATGAAGGGCGATCTGCAGTCGTTGCGGAAGGAAACGGAATCGGGGCTAACGAAGACTGGGGCGCGGCGGCCAATTCTGCCTTATCGCATTGCCACGACCACGTTTCAGGCTTCGAGTAAATTTTCAACCTATCTTCTGCTGGGAGTCAGCGCGGTCCTGCTCATGGTCTTAATCGCAGTAGGAGCGTGGTGGTTCAAGATGCGTCAGATAGCGGGCGCGGGCGGGTCCAAGAACACCATTGCGGTTTTGCCGTTGCAGAACAGGAATGGCGACATCAGCGTGGAGTTTTTGCGCTTCGCGCTGGCCGATGAAATCGCCAACACCCTCACCTACACGCGGACGCTGGACGTTCGGCCCTCCTCGATCACGCAAAAATTTGTAGGGAACGACGTCGATCCACAGGCGGCGGGGCGCGAATTGCACGTGGCCAACATCCTTACCGGGCACTTCCTGAGACAGGGTGATCGCCTGATGATTACGCTGGAGGCGATCCAGGTGGAGGGGGACAAGCTGTTGTGGCAGACCAATATTACCGCCCCCGCGCAGGACCTGATCGCATTGCAGGCGCAGATGGCGGCCAAGATACGAGGGGAGTTGCTGCCCGCGCTCGGGGTGGTTGGCGGCTTGCTCGATACCGGGACGCGCCCGAAAAACGCGGAGGCTTACGACCTCTACCTGCACAGCCTTGCTTTGCCGCACGATACAGGGCCGAATAAGGATGCCATCGCAGTTCTGGAGCATGTGGTCGAAGTGGACCCAACCTATGCTCCTGCATGGGAACAACTGGGAGTTCGTTGCTACTATGACGCGGACTATTCCGATGGTGGCGAACCGATGTTCCAGCGCTCCAACAAAGCCTGCGAACGTGCGGTAGAGCTTGATCCAAACCGGATTACGGCGGCTCGACAGTTAATTGCCAATCGCGTGGAGCGAGGCGAACTCGGCAAGGCGTATGAAGCGGCGCAGGCGCTGGTCAAGCGTCGTCCGGAGAGCGCCGAGGCCCACTTCGGAATGGCCTATGTCTATCGTTATGCCGGGATGCTGGAGCAATCGACGAATGAATGCAACACGGCGCTGGCGCTCGATCCCGGAAATTATGTCTTTCGTTCTTGCGCATGGGCGTTTATGGAATTGGGGAAGACCGACCGGGCGAGAGATTTTGTCCGTCTGGATGCCGGATCGGAGTGGGCAGCGTATGTGACGCCATCGATTTTTCTGCGCGAGGGGAAGATCGCAGAAGCACGCGAGGCCGCGAAGCGTATGCCGACCAACCCACGCTATCACCGCGATCTTGTGGAGGCTTGCCTGCAATTGCGGCCAGCCGCGGAACTGGACCGGATGGCGCAGGAAGCGGAAACTAACCCGCCCTCTGAGCCCGACCCGGAGACGTGGTATTACCAGGGATCGTTATTCGCGTACTGTGGCAAGAAGCAAGCGGCTCTCCATCTGTTGCAGAGCGCGGTTGAGCAGAACTACTGCGCGCACGAGAATCTGCTTTCCGATCCTCTGCTGGCGAAGCTCCGCACAGATACAGCGTTTGACAAAGTGTTGACCGCCGCGGGCCGTTGCCAGGAAGTGGTGCGAAAGGCGGCCGTCAAGCAGGGCCCATGAAATGCAATTCATGAAACGCAATTAGTGTTCGAGGCAGCGCGCAAGCTGGTACAATCTCGCTTGCCGAAATGGTTTCGTCATCCGCTAGTTATTCCCGCAAGAATCCCCTGAGCAGGCTTTGGAAAAGGCTTTTCCCGCCGCGCGGTCTCACCTCTGCGGCTAAAGCCGACTCTGAAAACAGTTTACTTATCGCAGTGGTGAACAGCTGCGCCACCCAAACTCAAGGGCAACATCTAGTTTTTCCGCAAGCCGCGAGAGGATCTCCAATGATTTCCAGTCGAAGTTTGTTCGCGTGCGCCGGCGTGGTCGCCGGTCTTTTTATCGGCTGTGCCTGTCTGACGGCGGCGCAGGAAACTCAAGAAGGACGCCTGCTGCGTTTCCCCGACATTTATAAGGACAAGATTGCATTCATGTACGGCGGCGATCTATGGCTGTCTACAAGCTCGGGAGGCACGGCGCGCCGCATTACTTCACATCCGGGGCGCGAATTATTTCCAAAGTTTTCGCCGGATGGAAAGTGGCTGGCGTTCACCGGGCAGTACGACGGAAACTTTAACGTCTATGTGATGCCCTCCGAGGGCGGTCAACCGAAGCAGTTGACCTTTTATCAGGGATCGGCGCAGCCGCTTAGCGACCGCATGGGCATTCTCAACCAAGTGATCGGCTGGACGCCCGATGGCAAGAGCATTATCTTCCTTTCGCGTCGCGACGCCTCAAATGGCTGGATAAAACGGCCGTACACGGTGAGCATTGACGGCGGCCTGCCCCAGCCGATGCCCATGGATGAGGGCGGCCTGCTTTCGTTCTCAGCGGACGGCACAAAGATCGCCTACAACCGGATCTTCCGCAATTTCCGGCAGTGGAAGCGCTATACGGGCGGCTTGGCGCAGGACATTACTATCTACGACATCAAAAATAATGTCGTCGATCAGGTCATTCCGCACACGGATTACACCGACACCTTTCCGATGTGGCGCGGAAACACAATTTATTTCACTTCCGATCGCGGGCCCGAACACCGGCTCAATCTTTACGGCTATGACACGGGCAGCAAGCAAGTCGAACAACTTACCAAGTTCGACGACTTCGACGTGATGTGGCCGAGCCTTGGTCCCGATGCGATTATTTTTGAGAAGGGTGGTTTCCTGTATGCCTTCGACCTGGAGACCCGGCAACCGAAAAAACTGACGATCTATGTGAGCGGGGAGCGCGACTTCGCGATGAAGCACTGGGTCAACGCGAGCCGGCGTATCACCGATTTTGACATCGCGCCCGATGGCAAGCGCGCCGTGATCGCGGCCCGCGGTGAGGTCTTCACCGTTCCAGCGAAGGAGGGAAGCATCCGCAATCTGACGCAATCTCCCGGTGTTCGCGAGCAACATGTAGCGTGGTCGCCCAACGCGCAATGGATCGCCTACATTTCCGACCGCACCGGTGAGGATGAGATCTACATTGTTCCGCAAGACGGGCTGGCCGGGGAAGAGGAGATCACCAGCGGACACAAAGGTTTCATGTTCCAGCCGGCCTGGTCTCCGGACAGCTCCAAGATCGCGTGGGCCGACAAGGATTTGAAACTCTGGTATGTCGACATCAAGGAGAAAAAGCCGGTCGAAGTGGATCGCGGCAAGTACGGCGAGATTACGAATTATAGCTGGTCTCCGGACAGTAAGTGGCTGGCTTACGATAAGAATGTGGAGTCCGGCTATTCGGTGGTTTATCTGTACGGTTTAGCCGACCGCAAGATCACCGCCGTGACTTCAACTCTTAATAATAGTTATGCCGCGGTGTTCGATCCGGACAAGCGATACTTATATTTCCTCTCCGATCGCGACTACAACGAAGTGCTGGGAAACATCGACTTCGAGTTTGCGAACCCGAAAACGACGAGGGTTTACGTGGTTACATTGACGGCGGACGAACCTTCTCCCTTTCCGGCCTTGAGCGATGAGGTGAAGGTGAAGAGCGAAGAAGCAGCCGAGACAATGCCCGAAGCGAACAAGAAGAACCCTCCCA
>Ga0182024_10000796_pt1 | contig 82876 bp, 64 predicted proteins | sample P32metaG_FD_120480 | JGI IMG/M metagenome (GOLD analysis project Ga0182024, IMG submission 120480) | Permafrost microbial communities from Stordalen Mire, Sweden - P3-2 metaG (Illumina Assembly) | ecosystem: Environmental > Terrestrial > Soil > Wetlands > Permafrost | place: Sweden: Stordalen...
CCGGCCAGCATACCCACCGAGAACGACTGAGGCGCAAAGGCCGTCGAATACAGCTCATCCGGAACGGTCTGCCAAAGTATTTCGCGGATGGCGACCTGTAGCTCCCACTCATCGGGCGAGATCCAGTGTTGGCCCCACGAAGTAGCATCGGCAACGCGTTGCGAATAAGCGAAGAGCTGGATGTCGCGTCCGGTTGGATCGAAGGTGAAGCACGGCTGGGCGGGCGATTTGGCGCCATTGCTCACCGGCGTGGCCGCCGAGATGGGAAACGCTTGCAGCCACCACACAAAGACGCCGAGATTGCGAATGTTGAAGTGGCCTAGTGTTTGGCCGCCCGTGCGCAGATCCGCTGTGTAGAAATACTCGTCGAAAGCGCTGCCTGTATTGCTGGCGGCATAGGGATTGCGCAGGTCGGCGAAGCCCCCGGCGGGCGTGTTGCTATAAGCGCCGATCAGGCCTTCGGCGATCTCGAGCGTGTTGCCGGTGAATCCCACTGGCCCATCGTTCTGGTTTTCGATTTGATAGCTCAGCGGCGGATCGAACTGATGGCGCGTCCTGCTCATGCGGCGGAAGAACTCGACGACGCGGGCATCGCGTGAAGCGATGTCGGCGGCCAGCTCTTCGAGCACGCCCACGGTGCCCGCGCGGCGGCGATAGTAGATGGTCTTGGCAACGTCGATGCGCTGCGCGGCCGCATCGAGGCAACTCACCAGACGCGTTGCCACCAGGTCGCCAATATAGGGAATCGCCCAGTCGTCGCAGGTTTCGATGGACTGGTTCTCGCCCAGCCGGTCAACCGAGCGGCGCACCACGGCGGCCTGGGCGCCGATGCGATTCACCAGCTCCCGCAGCGGGCCCGCTGAGCCCGGCGTGGGCCCCACATCGAGAGTCCGATAGATGGCCGGCAGCAAATTCCAAAGCCGGTTGGCGTACCACTGTGCGTATCCGTCACTAATCATTGGCGGCCACCTGTGTGCTGGGGAAGAAGTTGGCGGGAACCAGCGAGAAGTAGGCTCCCTCGCCCGGAGAATGCAAGGGTTCGGTATCGAGCGTGCCGTTGATCGTGAATTGGCTGCCAGTGATGGCGACGACACCGCTCACCGCTAGGCAGGCGGCCTCGATCTGGCTGTCGAAGAGTCCTTGGCCGATGGCGATTTGCGGCGGTGAAAATAGTCCAAGGGTCGGATCGCAGAGAGCGGTCTGCACTGCGGTTGCGATCGCCCCGCTATCCATGCCCGCAGTATAGACAATGGTAAAGGTCAAGGTTACGACCACCTCGGTGGCTGTCAGTACGGTCACGGGACGATTCGGATCTCCCGCCGCGGAAAGTGAGGTTTGAACGGAGGTGGCGACATTCAGTTCCCCGGCCACGTAGACTGTCACGCTGCCTCGCGCATTGTTTTCATCCCACGACCATGTGGCCGCCGCCATCGTCACTCCGGGAGCCTGCGCCGCCAGCGCCTGGTAGTCGAAGACCGAGACGGCGCGCCCAAAGGCGAGAACCGACCGCGGCGCATACTCCTTGAGCAGGCCGGCGGGGTCAGGGTCGCTGCCGCCCGTAACCGCTACGGGATTAACGATCGATTGCAATCCTGGATAGCTCTGCGCAATGACGGTCAAATTATTTGCGGGCGGCGAGCTGGCCCCTCCACCGATGCGATAGGTCGCGACCACATTGTTTGTGCCGGTGGTCAGCCGCGCTCCGTTGACTCCATCGCCGAATGAAACCCAAGTGTTCTGGTTGGAGTCTTCACGCGTGACGAAAACCTGCGCGTTGGCGGGCTGGTTGTAGAAATTCAAAACCTCGGTCCAGGGTTGGCCGTTGACCGTGAGGACGATGGTGCTGGCGTAGGTAACACCGACGGTCAGATAGGTCACGGGCGACTTCGAGAGCTTGAAGGTTTGGCCCGCGGCGGTGGCATCGCCACTGCCTAGAACCTCATTGGCGACAGTCTTGCCGCAAGTGACGGGAAGCAGATTGTAGTAGACGTTGATCGGCGGTTGCAGCACCGGCGAGAGCGGTGGGGTGGTTCCTGTCGGCCAGAGGACGGAGAGCAGGTTGGTGGCGTCGGCATTGCCCGTGGCCGCCTGCCCGTTGCCGTTGCTGTCGAGAAGAAGGATCGGAGTCGAGCTTTGCATGGGGAACGTCGCCGGCTGCACGGCCTGGAGCGTGGGGGCGGTGCCGTCCCACAGAGCAGGCGGCTGATCGACGAGGGTGCCCACTTCAACCCAGCCGAAGAGCACGCTGACATAGGAAGCCGAATTGCTGCCCAGAGAGCTCAACGTACCATCCAGAGTCAGCATCGTATGCAGCAACGGAATCGGAGTCTTGTCGGTCGACGGAATCGAGCCGGGCGCTCCGGCTGAGGTGGCGTCGCCAAAGACGTCGGCAGTCTGCGATACCTGGATCAATTGCGAAAATCCGAGGGAAGGCGCACTGAACACCACCCAGTCGTTGGGCCGTATCTGGCGCACCACGCTCGCCATGTGGACCACTGTCTGCGAGCCGGAGTTGTCGATGGCCCCCGAATTCGCCGTCCATAGCGCCGCAGTCTGGCCCGCGGTGCGCAGGCGCGCATTGGACGCGGTCATGGTCATGTCTGGAGTGGTAGCGGCTGTAAATGTCAGCACCGTTTGCTTGCCGCCGCCAGGCGCGGGTTGCACCACGGGCGGGCCCTGAAGCGTAATCAACGTCGCGGCAACGGTATCGTCCCTGGTCCCCAGCAGCAGCATCGTTCCGTTGCTCACCGAGGTCACGCTGCCCTGTACCAGTATTCCGTAGAGCGTGGAGGTTAAAGCCATGTCGTGATCGATATGCTCGGCCGCGACTGCGGACGATGTTAATACATGGCTTTCGTACACGTACTTAGACAGGCCTGAAAGCACGCCGCTCTCGATAATCGTCTCGTCCTTGAGCCACAGGAAACTGCCGAGATTCGCGATCAGGCTTGGCGGTGGAATCGTGGGCACCAGGCCCGGCGGTCCAATGGTAGTTGCGGCCGAGAGCTCAAAGGTCTGCGGCGCGCCGCCTGGGCCTGGCTTGCTTTGGAATTGCAAACGCGCGGGCAGAGTCACGGTCTGGCCCGGCAACACACTCGGCGTCACCAGCGCCGCGAGTGTTCCCACGGCGCCGATGGTGGGTCGCGGCCGATAGCCGAGAATCGCAATCAGGTTCGCCGGCGTCTCAGGCAGGATCGCGGTCTGGAGGTAATCCTCATTGGCGATGCGTTCGTTATAGAAGGTAAGGATATCCGCGAGGTACGCCCACCACTCCACCATCATCACGGCAAGATCGACCACCGACGGGTTGGTGTCGACGCCCGATTGCCACGCGCCGAGCGACTGCTCAAGCGGCGGCTGGCCGGGCGGGTTGAGCAGCGGCGTGAGCAGAGCGCTGCGGAAAGAGTTGAAGTCGCCCGCGCGGAATGAGACCTGCGAGAGGTTGGGCAGATTGGTGATCGCCGGGGGTGCGGCTGAGTCGCAAGGGCATATCGGCGTTGTGCTCATCGTCCACCCTCCGCAATGACGCGGATAATGCCGCGCTCGGGATAATTGGGGTTATTCTCAATCCGCAACAGTTCGTCGCTGCCCAGCTGCAACACATCCGGCAGCGGCTGAAAGACATTGCTTGCGCCACGGCGGCGGTACTCGATATCCAGCACGCCGCTGACCCCGTTTACGCCTTGAATAGCAGCTTCCAGAACGCTGCGGTACAACGGCGTTCCAAAAGAGAAACTGTCGGCATAGAAGAATCCCTGGATCCCATTGGGCTGCTGGGCATCAGCAAGACGCGTCAGCACTCCGGCCTCAACGTCGCTGGAGAGCCAGCCCGTCTGTGCGCAGACGGTGATGTTCAGGTCGATCGAAACCAGTGTGGGCGGCGGCGCGTACGACTCGTATCCGGCGAGGCGATAGCGATTGAGCAGTTCAATGAGCGTGATCTGCTCAGACTCCAGCACGCTTGCGCCTTGAGTGCCGTTGGCCGACGGATCGACTGTCGTGAAGACGGTGAGCCAACTGCCTGTCCAGCGAAAGGCTGTGCCGGCCTTCAAAACCCAGGGCAGCGTCTCGGCGGCGGCCTGATAGTCCGATGCCAGCACAGCGCGGTACTGCACAGCGCGAAAGGCCTGAGGAGCCATGCGCTGGATGTGCTGCGGAGTTTCGGCGTCGGCCCCGTTGGTCACGACAAAGGGATTGCTGACCCCGCTGAGATAACCGGCAGCGCTGGGATCGACGTTCTGAATGGCTCCCGCGGCAACATTGCCGTTAGCGCCGAGACCGATGCGATATTTCACATTGAAAACATCGCCATCGTTGGGTTGCATGCCGAACGTGCCGTCGCCGAAGCGAATCGTATCGCCTTGATCGCCGTCGTACTCCCACTGCGTGGTCACGCCGAAACTATCGGTCGCCACGACCCTCCAGGCGGTTGGATCCACGGTGAAAGCGGGTTCGGTCGCCGTGGCGTCAAGCAGGCTGGTGGCGAACGTGAAGCCTTCGGGTTCGGGCAGCATCTGGTTCACGACGATCTCCGGCTGCGGCTCAACCACATCCGGGTCCAGGGCTTCGGCATTCGCAGTAGTGTTGGCAAGCCAGGTGAGAGATCCTTGCTGGGCGTTCGATTGCGCGAGAGGATAGCGGACAATCCAGTTGGGCTCCGCATCGGTGCCGTTGGGCCCGTAGCGGGCGACGGCGAGTTGCACTCCCGTTGAGCCGGGCGGAACAGTGCCGACGGCGAAGCTCTCAGAGAAGCGCTGGCCCTGCGTCGCGGGTAACAGGTTGCCGCCAAGCTGCGTCTGCGTGAGATCATGGTCTCGGGTCAGCGCACCCGCCCCGCCCCACTGGATGAACGTGACTTGCGCCGGGTTGCCGTGGCTGTCGGGAAAGACTGGGTCCAGCAGCTCGATGGCGCCGGTGAGATTGACGACCTCGCGGATGCTCTCGCCGGGAAGGTCGGTCTGAATGAGTAGATTCATGGTGCCTGCGGCGATCTGCGGGCCGAAGTTGTAGCCGTGGCCTAGAATCCACATCGATGTCGAGCCGCAACTGAGGCACCGCTCGCTGTCGTCGAGCCAGTAAGGCTGGATGCCGAGGTTCCAGAGCGGTGAAACGGGGTATTGCTTGGTGTCGGCGAGACCCGTACCGATCTCGAATGGGACAACGACACCTACCGGCGAGAGGGCGCTGACGAGAGTGCCTGCGGGAACTGTGTTCCCGATAACGTTGCACTGGACTGTGGTCGTCGCGGACAGCGTAGGGGCCGGCTCGTAGTCCACAAGGCGGGCCAGGCTGACCAGCGAGCGCCGCTGCGTGGCAGTGAGCAAAGAAGCTTCGATGGCGACGCGGTCCTGTAGGTAACTGAGTTCGTCCGCGAGGGCGCAGAGAGCTTCCATGAACATGATGCCGAAGTCGGCCTCGGAACGCTCTTGCCACGAAGGATAGCGCTGCGAAGAAAAGTCGGTAAGCGCGAGTTTGAAGCTGTTGAAGTCTTTGGCCGTGTAGTCGATTGCGGGCAGCGGTGGTTCGTCGGGCGCGCAGCACGATGTTTGCGGAGCGCAATCGAACTCCGATGGGCAGAGAACCTTGAAGGAGAAAACCGCGCTCGTATACATCGGGTCGAGCAGGCCGCCGGCCAGGGTAAGCGTATAGTTTGAAAAGTCACCGGCTTTATTGACATAGACGGCCAGTACGGGCCGCCCTTCGGCATCGATGGACCAGTCGGCTGCCTTGATCTTCTGGGTCTGGATACCCTGAATGCGGTCTCCGCCCGTGATGGTTGCCACGAGAACGCCCGGCGACGGCGGCGAGACCGGCTCCTCGTTCAAAAAGTGAACGTAGAGCGTCGTCGCATCCACAGTCTGTAATTCGACGAAGTCGACGCCGTTGATTTTGAGCGCGGCTCCGTTGACCGTCTTTGAATCGGTCACCAGCACCAGGCGATTGCGGGGTTCGCTGAGGGATGAACTCATCTCATATCACCTGCACCTGGGTTTGCGCGATGGTCTGCGTTTCGATCAGCACATAGGTCACCTGGATCGCAATGGCGCTATCCGGCAGCGGCGGTCCGGGAGCGGGCCCACCCGTGGAACTTGTCGCGGTCTGCACCGTCACGTCCTGCACCGTGATCTGGTTAGACAGCCATTGATTCAAGGACTGAGTCACGATCAGCTTGGTCGTTGCTCCCAGCGATGCATTCAGCGGAGCGAAGAGCAGACGCCGCAAGCCGGCGCCAAAGGTCGGCTGGCAGACGCGCTCGCCAGGATTGGTGAGCAGCACCTGACGAATCATCTGATCCACGTGACTGGCGTAATCGGTCTGCGCCGCCTGTCCCGACGCGGCATCAATCGCAAACGGAAAGCGTATGTCCTGGCGCGTCATCGCATCATCTCCTCAACTTGCTCCGTTCTGGTAAAACCTGTCCTCATCACGCTCGTCATATTCCTGCTGCCAGCGCCTGCGTAGCCACAATCATTACCGGGCCCTGCGGAGCCTGCGTTGCCGCCAGACATAGCCCCACGCTGCCCTCGTGCAACACAAAGTCTCCACCTGCCTGCACCTGCGTCGCGCCCACCACCCATTGCACCGTCACGCAAGGGCTGGCCACCGGACCAATGAAGAACGGGCAGCCTGCCACCGTGCAGGTATCCGACATCCTCAGCACCGGCGAATCTCCAATGGCCTGCGACTGTCCGGGCACAGGCATCACGGTGCCTCCATGCGGGCACATCAGCGTGCTCGAAGTTGTCAGCAATGCCGGCATCAGCTCGTCACCTGAAATGCGCCGTTGTTCACGTTCACGCCCGAGGCTCCTATGGCCACGGAGCTAGCTCCCGACGTGCTCGTCACTCCACTGGAATCCAGCACGACCGTATTCTGCTGCGCGTCGGTCAGCGTAATGCTGCCCGCGTCGTCGTCGAGCGCCACTGAACCCGCCGTGGTGATTATGTTCTTTACGGTCGCGCTGGCCTGCGATGGAACCTCGCCGTCGTGCCAGTACATGCCCACCCATATCGGATACGAAGGATCCCCGCCTTCAAACTCAATCCACACGCCGCTGCCTGCCTCCGGCAGCATGATGAATCCCACCTGTGGGCCCGCATAAGGAACGCAGGGCCTGCACCATCCCGTGACGCCTCCCGGCAGAACCGACGGCAGTGAAGCCTTGATGCGCATTGTCGACGCATCCACGTCCGTCACAACTCCCCGGAACTTCCCGTAAAAGCGGCTGCGTACCAGGTCCATCAATTCTTGAAGCAACGGATCGCTCATAGGCCCAATCCTCCGGGAAGAAGTCCCGCGCCCGCGGGCGCGCCTATGCCGTTGCGCACGAGCACAAAATCCATCGTGTGTTTCTCCGACGTAATCTTGTGGCGCACGCTCCAAACAAAGTAATTGCCGGAGTGCATCGAGCCGGCAGCATTCAGCCCTACCACGGTTCCCACGCGCAGAATCGATCCCAGCCGGTTGACATCCGCGGTTCCCGTGCAACGCACAAACCAGCCGGCTTCGATGAGCACAGCCTGCGCCCGCTCGGTCAGCTCCTGCCCATCGTCCACGGTCGTCGTCAGCACCGAAGTCACTGTGGCCCCGGCAAACGTAGCCAGATCCTGCGTGGCAAGGGGCGTTAGGCCGGAGTCGCTGGTCGTGCCTCCTGCGCCGTCCTGGTCGCTGTCGGTAAAAAGAGCCTGGCGCGCGATGGTTGCCGATGGCCGCAATACGTCCCAGGTGACGTCGACCGAATCCACCGTCGCTGCGACCGTGTCATTGAGTGTGAGCACCGTAACCGGGTCGCCGTCCACCGACGGCGTCGCGAAGGAGCCGGTCCGCTCTCCCGGCGTATCCGTACAAAAAACGCGGAACAGCTTGCCGTTTCTGCGTGCCAGGCGGCGCAGGAATTGCGCATCCGTTGCTCGCTGCATCAGGCTGTGGCCGTCGGAGGTGTGCGCCGGCGAATCGTTGGTCAGATTGTTGTCGTCCGGCGTCATGCCGTAGGTGCCGAAGATGGTGTTGGCGACCGCTCCGTCGGTCACATCTACCCACTCCTTCACCTGCTCGGTGGTATTCATCAACCATGTCGCGTCCTGGCCCCAGACCTTGATCGTGCTAGCCGCGGTGCCGGTGTCGAGGTGCGCCGTCTGCGACAGCACATATCCATCGATAATGCATTGCGTGATTCCATCGCTTCCCTGAGCGGTGATGCATATATTCGATAGCGGAGCAAGCCGCGTATCGTTCACGAGATCGTAGTCGCCCGCGGGAGTGCGGTTGACGGGCAAGGTCATGGAAAAGGCGCCGGGCATGTCGGCGTTCTCCTCGACATCGAGCTCGGAGATGGCGGTGGCCAGATCGGTTGCCGCCTGGCCAGCCACCAAGATGGTGAAGTTATTGGCCACTACTGCCCTCCAAGAGGAATGCCAATCAGGGGACGAGCTTCGAGCGATGCGGCAACCGGCGTTCCGTTTGCGTCGCACAACTGCCAGAAGAGCGTCGGGTCCTGAAGATAGCGCGCGGCGATGAGGTCAAGCCGGTCTCCCTGCGCCTTAGTGTGATAGCCGGCGAGCGGCACCTGCGCCGGGGACTGATACACGCGCGTCGCGGTCACCACCTGCCCGTTCGGCATGGTGACGGTGTACGGGGCAAGATTTGCGTATCTGCTATCCGAAGCAAACATATCGTTGTCTTCCGCCTCCACTTTCGCCGGTAGCTAAACCGGCAGCATTCCGATGATCGATTCAATGCTGTTGGCCAGGTTGGCAATCGCCAGCGCCTCGCGCAGGCCAGTCGTATAGGTCGCCGCCGCATTCGCAAGCGTGCCCAGCGGCCCATCCACGTATTGCAATTCAGTCGGCGTGAGCACCTTCAATGCAATCTGCGCCTCGGCGTGAGTCGGGATCAGCAGCGTGCCGTCGTAGAGCTTTTCAGTGATGGTCAACGTCGTCACCCGCACTGGGGCGATTCGGCCAGGACCCCAGACAAACAGCACAGTGGGCAACTGCGCCGCCGGCACGGATGTGGCTGGAGGCGCGCCGCCGCCAAGCCCCAGCGCCGACGACACCGACCCGATGAGACCGCCGCCCGGCGGAGCGGTGGGAAACAGAAGCATCTCCAGCGCCGCAATACGCGGGTATACGCCGCTGATGGTGGCGAGCCCCGCCGTGATGGCGCTGCCATCCGCAATGGTGTCGTTCGAGTCCATCGTCACAGTAAACGAGAACGATTCCTCGGGAGGCCCGGTGATGGCCAGGGGATTGCTCGGACTCTGGCCCGGCGTGTTCGCCCCGCCGCTCTTGGCCGGCGTCCAGGTATGCGTCATGGTCTCCGGGTTGTACTGAAAAAGGATCACGTTGGGCACAGGAATAGGAAAGCTCTCAGTGAACTCGATCAGCGCGCCACGAAGATATTGACCAGCCATAACTCCCTATCCAATCTGCCGTAGAATCGAGTCGACGATCTCTTCCGCCAGCCTCGGTAAATTCGTGCTGGTCGCCTGCTCGTTCAGGTCGACCGTAAGCGATCTAAAATTGCCTTCTTTCGGTTTGGCGTCGGCCAGACCCTGTCCCACGCGTTGCGAAAGCTCCTTGGCCTGCTCGGGAGTCAGGCCTGGCATATCGAGCACCAGATGATCGATCAGGATGTCATCCATCCGCAAGCCTCCCTTTCCGCGCAATGAATGTTCACAGCGCGGTCGCCTTTCCCAGCGACCCGCGCAACAACTGTCCCTGCTTGGCGTACTCGCGGTGCGCCGACAATTCGATCTGCTCCATGCCGATCCGCTTTCCGGCGCTGCGCGCCAGAAAAGCCGCACCCAAAGCGATTGCCTTGATCTGTGCGCCGTTTAGTTCCAACTCCTCCGACAGCATGGCAAAGTCGATGCCGTCGGTGATTCTCTCGCCCTCAGGCGTGAAGGCGGGCAGGGATTTCTCCCACAGGATGCGCCGTTCCTGTTTGCCCGGATTGAGGAAATCCACCACGAAGCGCAGCCTTCGCAGAAAAGCGGTATCAAGGTCGTTCTTGCGGTTTGTGGCGAGAATCGCGATGCCGTCGAACTGCTCGATGCGTTGCAGCAGGTAGTCGATCTCGATATTGGCGAAGCGGTCGTGCGAGTCCTTCACCTGCATACGGCTGCCAAACAGCGCGTCAGCCTCGTCAAAGAAGAGCAACGCCCCCGAGCGCTCGCAGGCATCGAATACATCGCGCAGTCGCTTCTCGGTCTCGCCGATGTATTTGTTCACCACCCCAGCCAGGTCCACGCGAAACAGCTCCAGTCCCAGTGATCGCGCCAGCACCTGCGCCGCCATGGTCTTGCCCGTGCCGCTGGGCCCTCCAAAGAGCGCCGAGATGCCCTTTCCCAGGTGCGTGAGCCGCGCAAAGCCCCACTTCTCATAAACCTCCCAGCGCAGCAGCACCTGGGCCTCGAAATCCTTAAGCGTCTTGTGCAGGCCTGGCGAGACCACCAGATCGTCCCATGTATACGGACAGGCAAGCGGCTGCACCAGTTCCCCATGCGTTTGCATGGCGCGCCGCAAAGCCATGTGCGGCGTGGCATCCGGCGCGGATTGTGCCACGTGCTTGATCTCGTCGGGGGTCAGGCGTTGTGTGCATACAATAGCCGGAGGAGGTTCGTGGCTATATTCCTCCCAGGCTTGCAGCCTTTGCGCCGTGGGCAACGGCAGCAAAGTGTACTGGTGGGTCGCGTTGGCGACGGCCGTCGTGGAGCCGCGCAAGCTGCGGCAGCCGAGTTGGCCGAGTTCCAGCCACTCCGCCGCCGTGACCGCCTCCGCGTCGCGCAAGTAAAGAATCGATCCCGTCGCATGGGCCAGCCGGGCGGCTTGAATCAATCCATCGATTCTCGATCCCATAGTATTTGTCGACGGCAGCAGCCCCGTCTTGACCGACAAAAGTCTGCTTTCCACCGCCGCGGCAAACTGGGCGGCCAGCGTCTGCCGGCCGGATCCCTCCGGGCCGGTCAGCACGACCTCGATGTTCCGCTCGTCGTTTTTCGCGGGGTCCGAGGAAAGTTCCGAGAGCATCTGGACCAGCAACTCCGGATACAGACACGACAGCGGCTTCACTTCGTCAGGCAGAACAAAGCGCGCGCAACGGTCCAGCGAGGGATCGACCCAGCTCTCAGCCTTGACTGACAGCACCACAGCCTCATCTGCCTGCCAGGCTGTTGTGGGTCGCGACGCCGACTCTCCATTCAACGGGCGTGCCAGGCGCAAGCGTAGCAGGCCCGTCATTGGCGTAAGCAGGCTTCCGGTCCAGCCGAAGAGTGCAGCAGCGGCAGCAGCGGTCGGCTGGGTCGCGCGCGTATCGTCGGCTACATAGGCCAGCACCCTGCCTAACCTCGGGTCCAGCTCCACCGCCACGCACAAAGCCAGTAAGTCCTGCTCACAGGCTGTCAACCCGAATATCTTGACGATCCAGCCCCAGAAGGCATTCGCAGCGAGCGCCTGCTCGGCCGCCGCAGCCTCTTGCGCCAGACGCGACGGCTCCTCCTCGCCAAGGAAATTCTGATATCGCGCCTGCTCGCTTACAGGATCGGCAAGAATGCGCCGGATCTCGCCGGGCTGAATCGCCAACCCCTGATCGGGACTGGTCTGGCCCTCGGCCCACAGGCGCTCGGTCCAGGCTGCGAGCAACCGCGCGCTGGCTCGCACCCGCGCTGCAATCGCGTCTGCCGTTCGGATTGTGCTCATGTCGCTCATATCGTTATCAGGGAATCAGCACCCACCAGCCCGGAGGAATATCGATCTGGTTCACAACAACAATGACCGGCTCATACGTTCCAGAAACGAAGCCGGCAGCGGGAAGCTGAAATGTGATCGTTCCCGTGGCGGCGTCTACGGTCGACACTCCCGGCGCAACTGTTGCCTCGACCGGCAACTCGGTTTGATCGAGCCAGACCGTTGTTTGCCCAGCGACGAGACCGGTTACATTCAGCGTGTAGACCCCAGAAGCATTGGACGTCAGAACCGGGTAGGGAATCTGTACCCACCATCCAGGCGGAGCCTCGATTGCGTTCACCACCACTCGAACCGGTACATAACTTCCCAGAGTGAAGCCTGTAGCCGGAAGCTGGAATGCGATGGTTCCCGTGGCAGCATCCACGGTGGCCACTCCCGGCGCAACCGTCGCCTCCACGGACAGCGCGGTTTGATCGAGCAAGATCGATGTCTCGCCGGCGATAAGCCCGCTCGCGGAAAGGGTGTAAACTCCTGCCGCACTCGGCGTCAGAACAGGCTCCGCGGGACCGATGCCGTTTACCTCAGGGGCAATCGAGATCGACAGCGCATTGCTGCGAACCTTAGGGGTCGCAGTGGGCGCGTTGCCCACTGTGAGCATGTACGTTCCAGGTAGTGGCGTTGCGGTGAGGGCGGTGTCTGATGCGGGAACCGCTCCATAAGCCTGCGGAAGCCGCAGCACAAGCTCATCCGCATCGCCCGCTGTGCCGGAAGCCGAGGTTCCCAGGACACGCCATCCGGTGATTGGCCACTCCGCCCCGCCGCCTGACGGGCTTAGATACACTGCCGCGCCATCGATTCCATCCAGGCCGCTTCCCCGGACCCGCACACTCTCTCCCGCAGCCGCGGCCGGTTGGCCCAGAAGCGCCGTGATCTGCGCCGGTTCAGTCGCATTGGGGGCAACCCAGTACGCTACCTGCATTGCGACTTCAAATAGCACCGGCTCCGGCTCAGGAACAGGATCGGGCGCGTTCAGATCGGCTCCAACGCTCAGCGAAACCTCGACCGGCGTGCGCATCGGGACCGGCGGTGGCGTCTCGGGGGTGAGGAAGACGATGGCAACGCGAAACATCGCCGAAAGCCGGATGGGCACCGTGATCGCCTGCCACAAGCGGCTCATCTCCTCGATCGAGTCGGCCTCCACCGTAACCGTGAACTCGGCAGTCGGACTGATATAGACGGGATTCGCGTGGAAGTACGCGAGCGCCACGCTCATCAGGTATTGCTCCATGTGCCAGTTCTTTTCCGAATAGCTGGTCAGCAAATAAGAAAGGTTGAGGCTCAATGGCTGGGAGATGTTCAGCTGGGCCCGTTGTCCCTGCACCGGCGTATTCCTCCAGTAGGGATCGCGACTCACGTGCAGCAAGTAAAGGCTCAGTACGTTCACCCCGTCCGCGCGCGACACTGCGGGCATCAGTCCTGAGACCTCAAACTGAAATTGGTTTTGCACATAGCGCGGCGAAGCCTTGATCGCATCGCTCAACTGGGTGGTGAGCAGATGGGTCACTTCCGCAAGATCCTGGACGCTCCATGCCATCGCCGTTACCCCTGAACGAGCCCGTAGCTCCAGGACAATCCGCGAACCAGCGGCTCCGCGGCCCCGGCTGGCACCCGCGATTGCGCTGACCGGTTCTCATGCGCCCGCACAGGCGCTACGATCGCTGGAGGTGTTGAGGATGGAGGAAGCACGGCGCGGATTTCGATCGTCCCAATGTGGACTCTCGGTTCTCTGCGCGCTTCCTCATGCGCCCTGTTTTCTGAACTTGCCGCGATACCCGCAAGAAGTTCCCGCTTCGCTTGCCCGTTCGCCACACTGGCCGGCGGAGGCTGCTTCTCGATGACCGGTTGCCTTGGCGGCTCGCGCCTTGCTGCTGCATCGCTCTTGCCCGCCGGCATATCGGCTCGATTCCCATTCAACATCGACCGTGGGACCTCTGCGCGTCTTGTCACTTCCTTTTCCTGCCTTGGTCCACGCGCATCCTCGGCAGCCGATGGCGATTGTGCGTGAATGCGCTCCGAGTGAACTCCGAGGTCCATCGCCGGAACAGCCGCCTCGCTTGCCGCCGTGAAAGACATGAGCGGGGTTTCCCGCTGCTTTCGCCGTGCGGAGCGTGGTTCATGCTGTGGCCGAGCAACTGCAGACGCTTCCACCACTACATTGCGATCGCCCTCCGGCTGGCGGCTCCGGCTCTCGCTCGCCGGCATGGGCGCGGATGGTTTCGTTGAACTTCCAACCACGCCCATTTCTTGCTGAGGCAATGGATTCGCCGTTACGGTTCCTTCGCTCAAAAGCGGCTGAAGTGATGGCTGATCCTGGCGCACTACAGGCGATTCTCGCCGCGGCTCAAAAGCTGGCGAAGGCCACGTCGCGCGGGAATTCTCCGCAGCGATGAATCGATCCTCAACGGTGGGTATGAGCGAACGCTCCGTTCCTGCGTAGGATCGCGCGCTGTGCTGCACAGCCAACACCGGCTCGCCGGGCAGCAACGGCTCAGCGAGTTGGCTCAGGTATCCGCGTGTGTGTGCCTTCCGCTTCGTCATACAGCCACCCGCTCCCGCAGCCGGATTGTCTCCGCATACGCCGCGCGCCGCCGTTGCGGCATCGCGAGAATGGTTGCTTCATCCCAGTGGTACGTAGCCGCGATCAGATGAATCTCATCGAGTACCGGCGCCGCGGAGATCTGCAACTCATCCATCAGCAGGCGGGGCACATTCAGCGACGCCGTCACCTGTTCACCGCAACCCGGACAAATCCCCTCCAGAGGACGGGATACCAGCGGCGCCAGCGCCTCCATTGCACGCTCCGCGCGGGTTACTGCGCGAGCGCCGCTCTTGCCAGCGTCTATACACCGCCGGGCGAGCATCGATGAGGCCTGCGGCTTGCCCATTACCTGCAACTGATCCTCCACCGAAGGCAGCCGAAACCGCACTATATTCTCTGCGCCTCCAGCGAGCGAAAACCATTGCGGATCTTCCTCGCTGCGCTGCGCCCCACGCGGCGCGCCGGGCTTCGCCTCCTCGAGAAACGCCGCAATCGAGAACTGCAATTCCATCCGTTCGTCGCACCCGTGCGAGTTGTCGCGAAACATGCACGACACCGTATCTCCGAAGAGAAACCGCCGCAGGCCCAAGCAAGCCGTCTCAAAATCCGTGATCGTTAAAGCTCTCCAGAACGAGTCGCCGTCATCCCCAAACGGGAGAACACCACCGGTCTGCTCATCGACCCGAGCCAGCCGCGACAGCACAGCGAGCGCTCGCTCCACAGCTCCGCCCGCCGCCTCCAGAATTGCCAAGTCGTCGTTGCCGTCAGGCGCGCGAAACCTTACTTCCAATCCGCTCACCGGCAGCTGCATGCTAGGTCTCCAGGGGCTCGGTAAGGGTCGTGTCCTGCTCCCAACCCTCGTTCTCGAGCTTGATATGCTCGATCGCGACAGCATTCGCGCCCGCATCCAGATCGGGAAGCGCCTGATACTCCGACACCCAGCAGCGATGGATAAGGAATCGCCACACCGGCTGCCCTTCCTCGTTGAGCAGATCGATGCGGACTTCCTTGCGCAGGTTCGCCAGAGACTGGCTCGGCGACCCCGAGTCAAGCACCTGCGAATAATTCGCCCATGTGACAAAGTCCTGATCCTGCGTGAGCCCCCGTTCGAGGGTGATGGGCTCGTACTTCGTGCGCCCCAGCCCTTTGCGGATCACCCCGTCCCCGCCCGACTTGTACTCGATCACTTCAGAGGATCGCTTCAGCGTTCCAACCTTGCTCACGACCGCAACCGGAGACGTAGACGTTCCGAAATACACCAGGAAACGGTAGCTCTTGTACGGGTCGAAACGATTTACATTGACAGTGAACGGCTTTCCCATAACTCTCGCTCTCCTCGCTTGAATTTCATTGATGCTGGCCGACGCAAACGCACTGCTCCAAAACTTACGCGGTCTGTCCCGCCAACTGCGAGATCGTGATGACCACGAACTCCGCCGGCTTGAGCAGCGCCACGGCAACCACGATGTTCACGATGCCCAATTGCTGGTCAGCAGGGGTAGTCGTCGTTGAATCGCACTTGACCTGGAACGCCTCGCTGGGCGTCGAGCCTTGCAGCGCCTGCTGGTTGAAGAGCGCCAGTAGAAACGCTTCGATCGAACTCTTGATTGCCAGCCAAAGCGGTTCGTCGTTCGGCTCGAAGACTACCCACTTGAGATTTGCAATCAGCGTCTGCTCGATGAACAGCGTCATCCGCCGCACCGGCACATACTTCGATGCCGCAAAGGCCATGTCTCCGGCCACCAGCGTGCGCGCGCCATAAACTACCGTTCCCGTACTCGCGAAACTGCGCAAACAGTTGATCGAGTCCAGGTTCAATACGCCTTGCTGCATGTCATTCATCAGTCCTGTCGTTACCGGCCCTGTGGTCCCCAGCAGCGACGTGGCGATGCCCGCGGGAGCCTTCCAGACGCCGCGCGATGCATCCGTTGCCGCATAGATGCCAGCCACGTATCCGCTCGGCGCAACCGACATCGGCATGCCGCTCACCGGATCCGTCGTCAGCAAATAGGGGAAATAAAGCGCGCCGTTCTGGCTGAGCGGGATCGAGCCCATCAGCGAGTCAATGCTTGGTAGCGGACTGCCCGGGACCTGGAAGGCCGTCGCCTGTTCGGGTGGGTCGATGATCGCGAAGGCTCGCTTGCGCTCCGCGAAGGCCAGCGCCGCGCTCAGCACCAGATTGTCAGATACGCCTGGGGTCAACAGCAGATTGAAGATCTCCACATTGTCCAGCGTGGAGTTCACCTGGAAGACGGGTAAAAAGTCTGCCGAAGCAAAGGATCCGGTGTAACCGGCCGGCAGTCCAACGGCCGGCGACGATCCCAGAACGGTCAGCGTAAAGCTGGCCGGAGCCGGAGCGCCAGCAGGAAACTTCGCGCCGTAGGACGTACCAGTGATCGGAGCCACCGTCACCAGCGCAGAAACATTGTTAATCAGCGAATCCAGGCTTTTGGGCTGGCCCTGCGGAATCGTAATGTCCACGCTCCGATACACTTCGACCTGCGTGCCGTAGGTGATTACCAGATCGAAGAGCGTATAGAGGGTCGGCGTCGCGGGGTTGACCCGCAGATTCGACACCTTCGCGATCATCGGCACCACATCCGCCGGTTGTAGCGCTTGTAGCTCAATACCGATCATGGGTTGTGTGCCGTCCGGCAGGATGCTGGCCACAAAGCACAAGTCGTCCGGCTGGTTGCCGAACTGCACTGGCCCCGTAGGGCTCTGCGCCGAAGGCTGCAACCCAACGACATACGCATTGTTGCCTCCGTTGAGAAAGAACGAATACACCGCACGGGCCACATCGGAGTCGACCAGTCCGCTGGTATAAATCCCCCCGAAATAGTTCTGGTAGTCGGTGAAGCTGAACAGTTGCACGGCGGTGTTGAACGCCTTTGTCTGCCATGGATGCGTGTAGCCCACAAAAGCCGTGATGGATGTAGGCGCGGGGGTGATCGTCTGAGTGCTGAGCGGCAGCTCCTGAATGTAGATGCCGGGATAGCTATAGGCAGTGGACATGGGCAAACCTCATAACTGGAGTGAACTCCAACTGAAGATTGAAAGCCGATCTGACGATTGCTGCGAGACTATTCGACAAGCCTGAAGGTTGAGAACCCGTGAGTGAAATTCCTTATGCATCGTCTTCGACCTGAAATTCAAATCGATCGAAGCTTACGGGTGCGATCGATCCAGGATGAACCGGGATCGATCGGAGGTCAGGAAGAAGCGTACACGTTCGCTGTGGCATATGTGGCGGGTACAGCCGGGGTGATAGGCGGGGTGGTCGTGGCTGGAATGGCGGCTGCGCCACCCGCGAGCGTAATCGTGCTCGTCGCGGGGACCGGCCCGGCCTGTCCACTGAATGTGACGAAATACAAAAATGGATTGGTGGTCAGCAGAGAAGCTAATGTCACGCCCGCCGCGGTGGTTCCGGTCCAGGTCACTGTCACTGTAAAGGACGGCGGCGGCGCAGGAGTGGGTGGCGGAGTCGGCACCGGATCGATCGCGATGGCAATTTGAAGCGACCAGGCTATCCCTGTCGGAGTCGCATTGGTTGCGGCCGCAAGTGTGAACGCGCCCTCCGTGTCGCCGCCCGGGTCAGGAACCAGCAGCGGGGTAGGAGCACTTTCGGTGATCGATCCCTTGAAGCCGGCATCCGGCGGCATGGTGTCGGCCGGGTTTTGCTCCTGCACATAAACCAGTCCGCTAGTGGCTGCTGTTGTGCCCAGCGTCGCGCCTAAACTAGCGGGCGTCAGCCCAGCATAAACCTGGGTCGCGGTTACGGCTATAGTTACAGTGCCCGCCGGGGCCGAAGGCTCCGAGAAAGCGACAGTGATTCCGTTGCCCGACGGACCCGCCACAGCCGCCGATGCGATCATGGATGGCAACGACGCAGACGTAAGCGACGTTGTCGCCGGTGCGATCAGGCCCTGCGCAACCATTTGTTGCAGCATTGCGTAGAGCACCGGACCATCGGCAGTTAGAAGCGGCGATGCCGATAGATCGATCCCATTCGGGGTAAAAAAGATCTGATTGAGAGGAACTTCTTTTTGATTCTGCGAGCTATCGACGAAGGATACGGGGCCAGTGCCAAGTGCCTGATAGATGGACATTGCCTGTTTCTCCTTGGGGGATTGGCCGATGCGCGTACCTGAGCAAAACTCCCAGCTTGCACGGAATTGGGCAAACGCGGATGACAGGAACGATACAGGGCAATCTGAAAATGTGAGAGACGCGACCGGGGGAAGTCCAAGCCTAAAACGGGGAAGCGCGAACGATCAGTGATGCAAATCTGAGTGGTTCGCTTTTGACAGAACAATTTGTACCACAACTTCTATCGGTACGCAAAAAAAAATGAACGAATTTTAAATGCTCTCCCGCACACTACCTCGGAGTTATCGGAAAGTCGTTGATTGGAATTGAGTTGCCAGCTACAAAACCGCGCAAAACTTCAGGGAGACCGGTGACTCTCAAGTAAATAAGCAATTTACGCGGACTAAACAACGAGGTTGAATTATTAGTCCATGGCCCCTTTTACCTTGTTTTTTAAGGCGTGTGCGACTCTCGCGGTAGTCCTCAGTTACGCCTGAAGAAGCGGCTTTGCAGAAGAGACGAAGCGTCCCTCGCATCGATACACTTTACCGGGCGCTGCCCCGAAAAGTCATAGTGTTGCCCGGTGACAGGGCCGCGCACAACGACCGGTGAAGCTTCGACGTACCGGATACAAACAGGCGCCTGGATCAATGCGGTAGGAACTGACCGATTCAAAATCGGTGCAGGCCTTCGAACAGGCTCGCTTGGCATAGTGGCCCGCGCGCGGATTGCCGAATCGCTCGCCGCGCTTTGGAGCCGGCCTGGCCGGACCAACGAAGGGTTAACTGTCGCCTGGCTCGCGACGCGCGTCGTGGGTGTCGTTGAACTGTTCCGCAATGCTGCTCGTTTCTGACCGCAACACATGGTCGGCGTCTCCTTCCGAAAGCTGTGAAGCCGGTTCCATCCCTGTATATTTGCCGCCGAGCCGTTCAAGCAGACATGAAGCACCAGATACGGCAAGCCACACCAGCACCCAGTCGGCGATTTTCCGCGTCAGAAATAGGGCGGCCGGAGCGGCAATCCAGAGGCTCAGGCAATTGAAGCAATCCATCAGTTTACCCACCAGGCTATTCCCTAGCAAAGCGCGAAACCTGACGATCGCATCCGCTGGGCCGTCCTCGCTCGCCAGCAGGTGCGTGACCCGCCAGACTGCCAGGACCACCAGGATGAATCGCAAAGGAAAGCCTATCGAGTCCACGGATCGCCTTTCCGCCGGGTAGAATTCACTCGCCAGACTGCTTGCCATGAAGCATGAAGCCGCGCGCGATCAACACGCGTCTTGCGACGAACAGCACCACCATGGTGAATGAACGGTTTTCCATTGCGGGAGTATAGCAGAGGGGTAGCGCCAGCTTTTCGGCTCTGCGTTCGTAGGCGCTGAATCGAGGGCGCGAATTCGCCTTATAGCCACTCGAAGTGCTGTGTTTTGTGGGCGGCTCTCGGGCTCGATTGCGCGGAGAGGTAGGACTGCCCAGTCAGAATCGCCAGGGAGCCGCCATGGTTGATTGCGATGCGCTTACCAGCGGACTCCGAAGCTTACAGGAATGAGTTCGGTGGTTCCCACGGGCACGGGCCCGGTGAACGCATTAAATCTCGGAGTATCCACAAAGAGGTATCGAGCCTCGGCGAAGAGCTTCGTTTGCCCGTCGCCATAGACGCCGCCCAGTCTGTGGCTGATCCCCAGGCCTGCGTTGAGGCCGCCCTGATTGGATGAGAAGTGATTCGCCACCTCAGGCACCAGATACCCATAAAAATCGCAGCAAACATCGACGGTAAAGCTGGTGACTTTGCGATAGAAGCCGCCGCCGCCAGTAACGTAGATGCTATTGGCCCGCTTGGGAAACAGGTCGACGACCGGTTCGACAGTGAAGGACCAGATGTGAGCGTCGCCGTTTTGCCCGCCGCCTGCCGCCACGAATGCGCCCGGCAGCTTGTCGTCGATGAACTGATATTCGATCAGCGTGGCGATGCGGTTGGATAGGTGCATGCCGGCGCCAACCGTAAAGTTGCCGCCCCAGGTAATGAAGGGCGTGTCGTTGCCGATCGGCGCGTTGAAGCCCGCCCCGGCCTCGAAGGCCAAATGGCTAGGGCTAAACCTCCCGTGCCTCCAGCCCCCGCCTTCTTTCTGGGCGGCTCCGGAGCCCGCGCCTGAACCGAGAGCGGCCACCGCAATACTCAGGGCTTCGCCATCGCCGAGGCCGCTGTCAGCCACGAGCTGGTTTGAGGTGGAACTCGACTCGGAAGCCGAGAGGGTGTTGGAAGTGTTGGAGGAGGATGTGGACTGGGCGCTTGCTGGGCCAACCGCAACAATCGCCACGCCACACAAGAGCAATACACGCCGTAGCAGCGACATCCAATGGGGAGATGACATGTCATAACCTCAAGAATTGATTTGTGTTTGCCTACTCCCGGAAGTCAAGCAGTGCTCCGGGTATTGGGTTAGACACCAAATCCAGCGGAAGGTTGCACCGACAGAAGCAGCAAAGGCCGGAGCATCGCTCCGGCCTTTGCCGTTCGTGGTTGGTTGCCTGCTCAGCCCTGAATGTCGAACTGCTCGGGATGGAGGGTAGCGTCGCTCTTGACAAGGATGTTCTTGCTGACCAGCTCTTCAAATTCAGTGAGCCAGCTGCCGTTGTTGGCCTTGAGCACCTTGACCGTCTCCGGGTTCACGCGCAACAGAACGTCGGCGCCCTCGAAGTGCTTTTTCATCTTGCGCAGCTCGGTGTAGATCTCGTTGCAGACCGTCGTCGGGCTCTTGACCATACCGGTGGCCTGGCAAGTGGGGCAAGGGACCGAGAGGGTGCGCTCTAAAGATTGCTTGACGCGCTTGCGGGTGATGGCAACCAGGCCAAAGTCATTGAACTGGAGAACCTTGGTGGGTGCGCGGTCACTCTTGAGAGCTTCTTCGAGAGCAGCCAGCACCTTGAAACGGTTCTTGCGCTCGTCCATGTCGATGAAGTCGATTACGATGATGCCGCCCAGGTCGCGCAGCCGAATCTGGCGAACGATCTCCGGCACGGCGTCGAGGTTGGTCTTGACGATGGTGTCTTCAAGCCGCGCGGACTTGCCGACGTACTTGCCTGTGTTGATGTCGATGGCTACCAGGGCTTCGGTCTGATTGATGACGATGGAGCCGCCGCTCTTGAGCCATACCTTGGATCGCATCGCCTTGGCAATCTCGTCCTGAATGCCGAATTGCTCAAAGAGCGGAGTGTCTTTGGTGTAGAGCTTGACACGCCGGACCAGCGCGGGCGAGAAGCGGTTGAGAAACTTGACGATGCGCTCGTAGTCCGCCTCCGAATCCACCCAGATGGCGGAAAAGTTGGAGCTTACCTGGTCGCGCAGTATGCGCTCAATGAGCGAGAGATCGCGATAGATCAGGGAGGGTGACTTGGATTCGTCGGAGCGCTTCTTAATATCGACCCAGAGATTGAGCAGGAAGCGGAGGTCGGCGCGGAGGTCTTCTTCCGACGCGCCCTCGGCAGCGGTGCGGACGATGAATCCGCCTGAGGCTTCGCCGCGCTCGTGGACGAGAATGCGCTTGAGGCGCTGGCGCTCTTCATCAGAGTCGATCTTGCGGCTGACGCCAATATGAGAGACGGTCGGCATGAAGACCAGGAAGCGACCCGGCAGAGCGATGTGGCTGGTGATGCGGGCGCCCTTCTTGGCGATGGGTTCCTTGGCAATCTGGACCAGAATCTCCTGCCCCGGCTTGAGCAGGTCGCTGATGATGGGAAGGTCGGAGGTCTGCATCGAGCGGCGCGAGGGACCGCCGCCGCGGCGGTTGCCCTGCGATCCTTGCGAACTACGCCCGCGGCGACCGCGGCCACCCCGATCGCGGGGCTGCTGGGCCTGGCTCTGGCCTTCGCCGGCGGCGCTGGATTGGCCTTCGGCGGATGGCTCGTCTTCGTCGTCTTCTTCGTCGAATGCTTCGTCGTCCTCGCCATTCTTGCCATCGAAGTTCAACTGGATTTTGTGGTCGAGATGGGCCTCCTGCAACATTTCGCCCAAGTCGCCGGAGCGCATCTGGGCCGGAAGCGTCTCTTCTTCATAATCTTCAAGGTCGTGTTCCTCAGCCTTACCGTGATGATGAGGAGCATCGAACTCTTCCTCTTCGATGAGTTCTTCCTCGAGGACGCCGCTGCCGGGGGCATAGGCTGAAACCGGGGGCACTGGATTGGTTTGGACCGGAGGCACGACGTCATCCGGCGCAGGCTCCTCGATCTTTTTTTTGCCGCCCAGTCCAAAGATGCGAAAGGTGGAGGGTGGCACCGGGTCGACGTGATGGGAGGCGGCGCGATCCGACTCCGGCTCTTCGGTTTCGGCGGTTAGTGGCGCGAGCGCTTCCGCATCGGGTTCAACGGGCTCTGGGGCGCTCGTGGTCGGGTTCGTCTCGTCCTGCCGTGTGACCGGATCTGCCAGCGGTTCATCGGCCGAGGGCTCATCGATCACTTCCTCCACCTCATACTCCGTTGGCTTGTTGGTTGAAGGCTCCGGCGCGGACTCGGTCGATACCTCAAGCTGGTCCTCTTCAAAGGGTTCTGCTGATTCTTCCTCGGCCAAGTGGTCTTGCACGACTTCGGGGACAACAGCTTCCGGCGTTGCTTCGAGTGCTTGGACAGTGGCGAACGCAATGTAGGGATCGGTCCGCTCGGAGACGAATTCTTCCTCTTCAAACAAGTCCGGGGCGTCACCGTTGTCGGGAATAGAGTCGGAAGCGATGGTTTGTGTCTCGGCTTCCGGCGTAGGCTCGGGCTCGCGAGTGCGATGCTTGGAGAGCGATTCGCCGGGGAGCAGACCGCTGCCATCCCATGCGAGGGGCGCTTCAATCAGCGTTGCCGGCTTGAAAGTGCTGGCCGGGCGGGCCGGTGGGGCTGGGCTGGCTGCGAAGTCGGATTTGAGGGCTTCGTCTTCCGAAACGCCACCGTACTTGGAGAGCGATTCACCGGGAAGGACGAAGGGCTCGGGAGCGGAGACGCGGTCGGCGCGGGGCGCGGGAGCAGCTCCTCGGCCTTGCGGCGAAGAGCGGTCGCCCTGATGGCCGACAGCCGCATGAATGACCGGCGCGACCTCAGGTTCTGCGGACGTCTCGGTATAGTTCTCAGTGGACTCTTCGCTGCCGGTAGCTTCGGTATGGCCCCCCTGGGAGCCGGCAGAACCTCCGCGGCCACCACGGCGGCGACGGCGTCCGCGCCAGCGTTTCGCGCCGGGTTCGGCGGAATCCTCTTGCGCGTCGTCTATAGACTCGGAGATAAACGACGATTGAGGAACAGAATCGGCAGCATCCGGTATGGCTTCCACCGATAGCCGCTGTCCCTTGGGTTGACGGTCTGGAGCTGGACACTCTGGCCGGGATTCCTGCTTCTGATCCGATTTTTGGTCGGACTTCTGACCGGGGCGCGGAGGGCGAGCTCCGCTGCGGCCGCCATTTCCCTCTGCAGCCTGGCTGTGGCGGACCTCGCGCGGAGCTTGGTTGCCTCCGCTGGCAGCGGCCTTTTCAAGCTCGTCCGTCTCTTCCGGGTCTTCAAGCTCCATGAAGTCCGTTACATAGAGAAAGGCGTCGCGCTCGAGCCCCACATCCACAAAGGCGGACTGCATGCCGGGCAGCACGCGTGTAACGCGCCCGTTGTAAATCGAGCCAGCCAGGGTGTATTCGTTTTCGCGCTCGTAGTAGATTTCCGCGAGTTGATCGTCTTCAAGAATTGCAAGCCGCGTCTCATGCGGCGTTGAGGAGATGCAGATTTCCTTTGCCATCGTACCTTTCCGTCCAGCGGCGTTTGCCTGCTGGGAACTGCGGCAAGGTTGAATGGAGACACACGAAAACGGAAGGAGAGGCGATGCGCGGAAGGGATGACCTGTGAGTCGCTAGTGTGGCGGAGGCCGCGCGGCAGCCAGCCCCTGGGGGGGCGGCGAACTGCGGCGGATGTCCTGCTCAGCGAACTGTATCGTGCGGTGATCCGATTGCAGAGAGTTTGTGGCCAACCAATCCGGAGCCCCCGGCAACAGGTTTTTGTCGCTGGGGTGGAACCATATCGGGGCCGTTCCAACCTTGGCGTATGCACGACCGTGCTGCGCGATCGGAGCGGGGTTGCGAACCCCGTTACACTCCCGCGTTGCGTGCAATTGATACGCTGCCAACGGTTTTCCCGTCTCTGCGTGCTCATGAATCCAATCCTGCCGGGCTCGAGATCCATACAGACCTGGCCGGCTATCGCGTTTTTTCCAATTACAGTCGTCCGAAACCACCATCGCCAAGCGGCTTTTTCCTTGGGAAAAAGCCTTCCTGAACGATGCCGGAAAGGCAGGTCAGATTGGAAAGACGCCGTAAATGCTTAAAAATCATTCTCTTGTGGTCCGGACAGTTCCGGAGAACGCAAGAGGTGGACCTGTGGAACCCGGTCTCGACCCAAATGGCCACGAAACCGTCAGTTTACGAAGCGGCGCATGCGGACATTCATCGCCGCGCCCAGCGCCAGAAACGTAAACAACACCGAAGATCCGCCGTAACTCATTAACGGTAAAGGAATTCCGGTGACTGGCATAAAGCCAATGACCATGCCGACATTGACCGCAATCTGGAAGGTCAACACAGCCACTACCCCCATGATAATTAGGGATCCTGACAAGTCGGCGGCTGTTTGAGCGTTCTGAATCAAACGCATCAATATGAAAAAGTATAGCAGCAGCACAAAAAACGCGCCGACAAAGCCGTGCTCCTCGCCAAATGCAGCAAAAATGAAGTCGGCATGGGGGATGGGCAGAAAGTCGCCCTGGGTCTGGCTTCCCTTTGCGGCGCCTTGACCCCACACGCCGCCGGAGCCGACGGCAATCAGCGACTGGCGGATCTGGTATCCGGTGCCCTTCGGGTCATTGTCGGGATTGACGAAGCTGGTGAGGCGGGCCTTCTGATACGGCTTAAGGATCTTGCCGCTTGTCCAGACGCCGGCAATCATCACAGTTCCGCACGTCGCAAGAATCAGTGCTTGGCGAACATTGATGCCGCCCAGAAAGAGGCCGGCCACCAGGATCGGTGTATAGGTGAGTGCAGTCCCCAAGTCGGGCTGAATCAACACAAGCACCATCGGAATGCCCACGAGCGCAAATGCTTTGAAGATGTCCTTCCAGGTAAGGCTACGCCCGCCGAGGTTCGCAAAGTAGCGGGCCACGAGCAGAATGAGAATCAGTTTGACCCATTCCGAGGGCTGAAAGTGCATGGGACCAATCTTGATCCAACGGCGGGCGCCCAGAACCTTGGTTCCAACCAGTTTTACGGCGACTAGCGCTACCAGGCAGACGGCATAGGCCCAGGGCACGAAGTCGATCAGCTTGTGGTAGTCGATCTTCGCGAAGAGAAACATGGCTATGAGGCCAGCGGCGATCCAGTACATCTGCTTGGTGTGAAAGCCCGAGTACTTGGTGTGGAGGGTAGCGGAGTAGATTTCTAGAACTGAAATGGTGCAAAGCGTGAGCACCATCGCAAGCAAGGTCCAATCGAAGTCGCGGAAACTGAGAAAGCGGCGCACGTCGGCTATTGTCCCTTTCCGGAACTCGAGGGCAGAACTGCGGCCACTTGTTTCGGGGCTGCGGAGGGGTTTACCGAGGCTGGTTGGGATTCATGGCCTCCCACTCTTGCGCCATACAGAAGACGCAGGGAAGGGGCCAGCATAGTTTTTTGTCTGGAGACTGCGACCGTTCCGGCGGTCTTGCTCACAACGATCTGGCCGTCTTGAATAAGAAAGTGGCCTGCTTGCATCCGTGTTGCATCGTCTTCTTTTTTGCCAGTTGTCTCTGGAACGGTCCAGACGGCCCCTATCTCCACAGGCGGCGATGTTTTGACGGGTTGCAGATTGTGTGCCAGGCGGCGCTGCTTCTCCACATAGGCGGCCACAACCTTGGCGCCGATGCGCGCGGGGTAGTAGCTGAATTCGCCATTCTGCCAGAGGACTGCAACCACCAATTCGGGTTTGCGGCGGGGTGTGACGCCGACAAACCAGACATTAGGCAGGTTGGATTTGCTTTTGGCCGTTTTGCCCAGCGCCTCATGGCTCATCACCTGAGCAGTTCCGGTCTTCCCGCCGAAGTCGATGCCCTCGAGATGAGCGGAGCCGGCGGTGTGGAAGTAGCCGGGTTGGGTAACCTCCGCCATGCCGTCGGTGATGGTGACCCAGTTGTCAGGATCGATGGGGATATTGACATCGCCAGAGCCAGGAAAACTCTCCAGCAACGCCTTGCGGAAGTCCGCGGGAAGCTGCTCGGGAAAGACGACGTGGGGCCGGACCAAATGGCCACCCGAGGCGATGCCTCCGATGATCCGCGCCAGTTGCAGCGGCGTTGCTTCGACGGCGCCCTGACCGATGGCCACGTCCAGGGTCTCGTCCGGATACCAACGTGCGTGGTAGTTCTTCAGCTTCCACTGCGCGGAGGGCATGAGGCCCGCTTGTTCTCCGGGTAGGTCGATGCCGGTCTTCTGGCCGTAGCCGAATTCGGTCGCGTACTTCGAGATTCTGTCGATGCCCAGCTTGTCGCCGAGCATGTAATAAAAGGTGTCGCAAGAGAAAGGAATGGCATTGTGAATATCGACAGCGCCGTGATGTTCGTCGCAATGGTGGAAGAAGCCGTAGGGGCCCCATCCGCCGGCGCAGTTGATCTTGAGATCCTGCGCAATCCCTTCCTGAAGCCCCGCCACCGACATGAGGATTTTGAAGGTTGAGCCAGGGGCGAGCTGGGCCTGGATGGTTTTGTTCATAAGCGGATGGTTGGGATCGGTGATGAGCTGGTTCCAGTCGGCGCGATTGATGCGGACCGAGAAGGCGTTGGGGTCGAAACTGGGACGAGATACCATGGCGAGAATCTCGCCGTTGCGGGGGTCCATGGCTACGATTGCGCCATTGCGATCTCCCAGCGCAAGCTCAGCCGCGCGCTGTAAATCGTTGTCGATGGTCAGCCGCAGATCCTGGCCGGGGATCGCGTGCTGGATTCCCAGATAGCCCACCTCACGGCCATGGCTATCCACAACCACGTCTCGTGATCCGTCCTGTCCGCGCAGAAGTTGGTCATAGGTCTCCTCGACGCCGGCCTTTCCGACTACGTCGCCGGGCTCGTACGCGGCATAACGCGACTGGTTGAGGTCCTCTTCGCTCACCTCGCCCACGTAGCCGATAAGATGGGCGGCAAAGCCATCGCGGGGATACAGGCGGCGCTCCTCGTCGATAGTCTCCAGTTCAGGCAGTTCGTTGCGATGGGCCTCGATAAAGGCCTGCTCATCCGCTGTCACGTCCAGCTTGACCGGGATTGGCTGGTAACCGGGCGCGGCGCGAAAGCGGCGCAGCGTGGCGCGCAACTGATCCAGGTCGAGATTGAGGCCCTTGGCGATGAGGGGCAAATCGGCGTCCACGTTGCGGCCCTGCTCGCGGACCAGGAAGCAGGAGACTGAAGGGTAGTTGTCCACGATCAGCCGGTTCTCGCGGTCGAAGAGCTTGCCGCGGGCGGCCATTACAGGTTCCTTGCGGATGCGGTTCTGCTCCGCCTGCAAGCGATAGTAGTCCGCGCCCAGCACCTGTAGCCGCCAAAGCCCCGCTACCAGCGCCAGCATCATCAGGAGAATGCCGTACTGGACCACCGTCAGCTTGAGGGTAGAGAGCTTTTCTCCGCGACTGATCCTGCCTGAATCCATCTGTCTATGCCTAGATTACTGCCATTTTCGCGGCTTTGCCGACTTCGTTACGCTTCGGGCAATGTCCTGCCCTATTCCCTTATCTGCAGACGGTCCAGCGCCGGAAACAGCACTACGGCGAAGAGCGAGTTTCCAATTGCCTTGAAGAGTTCATTGAGCCAGCTCCACTCCAGGTCCAGTCCCAGGAGGACGCGGTAGACAAACATATACAGCGCACCGGACAGCAGAGAGAGAAGAAAGTTGAGGATCAGACGGACAGTCTGCTCTTCCACGTCGATGAGCATGCCAACCGAAGCGGCCAGAAAGCCGACCACGGTTTTAGACACGCCGTTGATGCCTATGGGGTGGTGGGAGAGCGCATCTTCAAAGATGCCCATCGTCGCGCCCATGATCGTGCCCTGGATCGGGCTGCGGCGGTCCAATGCGAAGTAGACCGTGATCACCAGGGGTAGGTCGAACCAGGCAAAGCGGCCAAGAACCCGCGGCAGCCAGGCCTGCACCACAAGCGCCGCCAACGGCACCAGGGCATAAACCAGCATGGGGTAGCGGCGAATCTCCTGATCACGGCGGAAGTTTGCATCGAGGACGGACATGACTATGGATTCCTCCCCGGATTGGCTTGCTGCGGCGCATTGTGCTGGGGTCCGAGCTTCGTGTCCTGGCTCGCATCCGCTTTCGGGGCAGGGTCTGAGTCCGTCGGAACTTCCGCAGTTGTACCTGGCGTGAAGCGGTCGGGGTGCAGCGGTTGGGGCGCGCGGGCCACAGGATTTGGGTTGGAGCTGTCTTTGAGCGGTTGTTGATCGGGCGGAAGATTGGGGTCGATCAGACCCGGAAGCCGCTCGGCCATAATCTCCGAGGCCTTCTTCTGCTCCTGAATGGCCGCCTCGGAGCCCTTGAGCGCCTCACTGGTCGCCAAATCCTGTTGTTGCTCGGGCGAGAATTTTGGCTCGGTCGAGGTAATGACCAGAACCTCGTCGAGGCGGTCAAGATGGGCGGCCGGCTTCACGATGACATCGATAAAGCCATCACGCTCCGGGTCGCGCACGACCTTTTCGACCACGCCTACGGGCAGTCCTCGCGGGAAGATCAGGTCGCCGCCGGCAGTGAACACTTTCTCGCCGGGCTGGATGCGGTTATCGGCCAGGATGCCCACAATCTGAGGCTGGCCGGCTGCGTTTCCGCGGAGGATGCCTCGAATGCGTGTGGTCTCGAGGATCACGCCGGCGCCGCTGGTTTGATCGTTAATGGCCAGCACCTGCGCAGAACGCGGAAAAACGTCGCGAATCTTGCCGACGATTCCATCCGCAGTAATCACCGCCATATCGCGCGCTAGCTTGTAGTTAGCCCCCTTGTCGATATAAAACACGCGCGACTGATCGCTGCCGCTGGTGCCGATGGCCTGCGCGGCCAGCGTTTTATAGATGTACTTCTGCTGAAAGTCCACCAGCGCCTCCAGCCGCTGCCCCTGTTTGGCGTCCTCCAGCAGAGCTGCTTGTTCGAGACGGAGCCGGTCGATGGTCTTTTGCAAATCCTGGTTCTGCTCGCGGACGTGGCGGAGGTCAAGATAGTCCTGCCACAGGCTACCGGTGCCGAGCTTCGCGCCGTGGATGAGCCGCTCGGGAGGCGAAACCAGGGCATTGGCCCACAGGCGGATAAGGCGCACGCTGGACCCGTCAGGCGTATCGAGCGTGTTTGATCCGCCCGCTGTGTGACGAACTTGCACGGCAAGGCCGATGACCTGCGCCAGCACCACAGCCAGCAGGACAACCAGATTCCGGTAGCGGATGAAAAACGGTTCCATGGCGGTGAGTGAACCAGTGAAAGAGTGAGCCAATGAACTAGCGAAGAAAGGAAATCACGTTACAATTCTCTTCCTCACCTTTCACTCTTTCACTTTTCCACTGTCTCAGTCGATCTTGATCTTGCGCAGCAGCCGGAAATCGGAGAGCATCTTGCCGGTTCCCAGCACCACGGAGGCCAGCGGATCGTCGGCCACAGAGACGGGCAAGCCGGTTTCTTCGCGAATACGCCTGTCCAGGTTCTTGATGAGCGCGCCTCCGCCGGTCAGCACGATGCCGCGGTCGCTGATGTCGGCGGAAAGCTCGGGGGGCGTGCGCTCCAAAGCTACGCGGATGGCGTTCAGGATGACGGCGATGCACTCACCCAGCGCTTCACGAATCTCGCTATCGTCGATGGTGATTGTCTTAGGTACGCCCTCAATCAGGTTGCGGCCTTTGATCTCCAGATGCATCGGCTTATCCAGCGGGTAGGCCGAGCCAAGCTCGATTTTGATGTGTTCGGCGGTGCGCTCGCCAATGAGCAGGTTGTACTTCCGCTTCAAATAATTGGTAATGGCTTCGTCCATCTGATTGCCAGCCATGCGCACGGAGCGGGAATAGACGATGCCGGACAGCGAGATGACGGCAATATCTGTCGTGCCGCCGCCGATGTCGACCACCATGTTGCCCGAAGGCTCGGTAATGGGCAAACCGGCTCCGATGGCTGCCACCATCGCCTGTTCCACCAGGTAGACCTCGCTGGCCTTAGCGCGGTAGGCCGAGTCCTCGACCGCGCGCTTTTCAACCTGCGTAATCTCTGAAGGCACCCCGATAACGATGCGCGGATGGACCAGCATCTTGCGATTATGCGCCTTCTGAATGAAGTAGTTGAGCATCTTCTCGGTGACCTTGAAGTCGGCGATGACGCCGTCTTTCATGGGTTTGATAGCCACGATGTTGCCGGGTGTGCGACCCAGCATATCTTTGGCCTCCTTGCCCACAGCCTCCACCTCGCCGGTGTTCTTGTTGATGGCCACAATGGAGGGCTCGTTGACAACGATGCCCTTGCCGGCAGCGAAGACCAGGGTGTTGGCGGTACCGAGATCGATGGCCAGATCGCTCGAAAACATGCTGAAGAGCGAACGCAGTCCGTGCGACCGCGAGGAGCGCGATGGATAACCGTTCGATGACATTGGAAAACCCGTTCCACCTCAACGCCTATTGTACGGCCAGCGGACCAGTGTCGTATCGGAAGCTCAAAAAGCGTCGAAAAGAAGCGTCCCTGGGTAAACGGCTCTGCACTCGACTGCTCGCTGCACGCTAACATTGAAGCCCCACAGAAATAGCGATTGAAACCCCACCGCGCCTGAACGGGAGCGATTGCGGTATAAACAATGTCGCAAGCGGACGTACCCCTCAGGGATTGATCAAATTCTCGCTTTGGAGCCGCCACCGTCCACCTCGACATATCTGGCCGGTCACCGCTTGCTGAGGTGCTGGCCATTTAATATGGATGCGTCAGTTTCATCGGCCGCGGGCTGGCCGCTAGAGAGAAGAGGTAAAAATGGTAACTCGACGTGAATTTCTCGATACGCTTGCGGTAGGAGCGGCAGGTTTGGCGATCGGATCGACCGCCAAGAGCTATGGTCAGATCCTCGGCTCCAACGATCGCCTCAACTTTGCGGTCATCGGCCTCAATGGCCGCGGCTATGCTCATCTTGCCTCTCTCAAGGCCAATGAGGCAGCCGCCCGCATCTCGCATATTTGCGATGTGGATAGCACGATATTGAACAAGTTTGCGACCGAATCGGAGCATCAGTTGGGCTATGCGCCCGCCACAGACAAAGATTTTCGCCAAATCCTCCAGTTGAAAGAGGTGGACGCCATCACCATCGCCACCCCCGACCACTGGCATGCCCCTATGGCCATCGCCGGTGTCCAGGCCGGCAAGCACGTCTATGTTGAAAAGCCATGCAGCCACAACCCTGCCGAAGGCGCACTTCTGGTCGAGGCCCAGCAGAAATATGGAAAGCTCGTGCAGATGGGCACGCAGCAGCGCTCATCTCCCCACACCATCGAGATTGTCGATAAAATCCACAATGGACTGATCGGCAGGGCCTACTTCGCAAAAGCCTGGTACAGCAATGTAAGAAAGTCGATCGGCATCGGGAAAGAGGCGCCCGTCCCGCCGCAATTCGATTGGGATCTCTGGCAGGGACCGGTGCCGCGCAGACCATACAAGGACAATGTTCATCCTTATAACTGGCACTGGTTCAAAATCTATGGCACCGGCGAGACCCTGAACAATGGAACCCACGAAGTCGATGTCTGCCGCTGGGCGCTCGGAGCCGACTATCCGCGCCGCATCGCGTCGTCGGGTGGAAGATACCAGTTTCAAGACGATTGGCAGTTTTCTGACACGATCATTACCAGCTTTGAATACGACGACAAGATGATCTCGTGGGAGGGCCGATCCTGCCAGGGAATGAAGTCTTACAATCGCGACCGCGGGTCCGCGATCATGGGAACCACCGGCTCTGTGCTTGTCGATCGGGATGGCTACGAGATCTACGATCTCAAAGGCAATAAGACGAGCGAATTCAAGACTGGCAAGGCCACCTCGTCCTCCGACCTTACCGGGCGCGACTCCATGACGGATGCTCACTTTGCCAACTTCATCGCCGCAATCCGCAAGGGAGACAAGCTCAATGCTCCGGTCTCCGTTGGCAACGTCGCCGTCACCATGCTTCAACTTTCCAACATTGCATGGGAAGTGAACCGGGAGCTCGCGCTTGACACAACGGACGGAAAGATCCAGCGCGATTTGGAAGCGATGAAGATGTGGGGGCGCGAGTATGAGAACGGCTGGGCGCCGCATCTCTAAGACGCTCGAGGCGCGCAAGCGCGGCTGAACGGCAGACGCGCAGCGTGGTAATTGAGCAAGCAACTTGCATCGTGTGTAACCGAGGAGTCTTACCTTATGAAAGAGTCCCTCTCGCGCCGCAACTTCATTCAATCCGGCGCATGCTTTGCTGCAGCGTGCGCAACGTTAAACGCCGTTCCTTCTTTAGCTGAGGCCTCCACCGCGGCCGGAAAGCCATCGCCGATTCGCTTGGGATTGGCCAGCTACACATTCCGCAATTTCACTCGCGCGCAATTGATCGGCTTTATGAAGCAGCTCAACCTCGTCGATTTGAATGCGAAGGACGTCAAAGACCACCTTCCCGCAGACCCAACCGAGGAAGCCAGGGCGCTGCAAGACTATGCCGCCGCAGGCATCCATCTCCACGCTGCCGGAGCTGTTGCCTTCCCAAAAGACGAAGACGGCGAAATTCGCAGTAAGTTTGAATACTGCAAGCGGGCGGGCATCTCGGTCATTGTCGCGGGCGATCCTGCGCCTGATACGCTTCCCCGTCTTGAGAAGTTTGTGAAGGAATATGACATCCGCATCGCCATCCACAACCACGGGCCCGAGGATAAGTTGTGGCCCTCGCCGCTCGACGTGCTGAAGGCGGTAAAAAATCTGGACCCGCGCATTGGGTGCTGCATCGATGTCGGCCACGCGGCGCGTGCCGGCACTGATCTCGTTCAAGCGATTCACGAAGTGGGCCCGCGGCTGTTTAACATGCACATGAAAGATCTCACGAATTTCCAGAGCAAGGAGAGTCAGGTTGCCGTGGGAGACGGAATCATGCCGGTACGCGAAATGTTTGAAGCCCTCGTTGCGACCCAGTACAAGGGGTTTGTCGATCTCGAATATGAGATTCATGCCGACGATCCCATGCCCGGCGTCATAGCCAGCTTTGCCTACATGCGGGGCGTCTTGGCAGGCATGGGATTTGCAAGCAACAGTTGAGGACGGCTGGGCTTATCCCGGTCCTCACAGTCCCCCGGCCAGTGTGTATACTTATGTTTTGATGGTGCGAGTGGTCAGACCACACCGCCTCGCGGCGAAAGGGTAAAGTTGGAATCATGTTGATCCACGAAGACCGTCTTTTTCCCGCCGAACCCGGTACGCGAACTATCGCTCAGGCGCTTTATGCGCACATCAAGGCGTTGCCCATCATCAGCCCGCACGGACACACGCAGGCAGGTTGGTTTGCCAGGAACGAGCCTTTCCCCGATCCGGCCACCCTCTTCGTTCAGCCCGATCACTACGTCTATCGCATGCTTTACAGCCAGGGTGTCTCCATGGAGGATCTGGAGATCGGGAAGCCGCAGATCAAGGATCCGCGTAATGTCTGGCGCATTTTTGCCAAACATTATTATTTGTTTCGCGGAACGCCCACGCGCATGTGGCTGGATTTTGCCTTCCAGGAGCTCTTCGGACTGGAGAAGCGGCTATCGGCGAAGACCGCCGACCTCTACTTCGACACCATTGCCGAGAAATTGCAGACCCCGTCGTTTTTGCCCCGCGCTCTGTTTGAGCGATTCAATCTGGAAGTGCTTGCTACCACCGACTCTCCCCTTGACTCGCTGACCGCTCACAAGGCCATCCGCGAATCGGGCTGGAAGGCCAGGATCATTCCGAGCTTTCGTCCCGACTCGGTTGTCGATGCGGAGTTTGAAGGATTTGCGAGCAACATCGCGCGGCTGGGCGAGCAGGCTGGCGAAGATACTACGACTTGGAAAGGCTACCTGAGCGCATTGCGCAAGGCGCGTTCCCGCTTTCGCGAATACGGTTGCACTGCGACCGACCACGGTCATCCTACCGCGCAAACCGCCGATCTGCCCGAGGCTGAGGCCGCGAAACTCTTCCGCCAAGTGCTCGCGGGCAACGCCGATCAGGCACAGCAGGAACTCTTCCGGGCCCAGATGCTCACCGAGATGGCGCAGATGAGCCTCGAAGATGGACTGGTCATGCAGATTCACCCAGGGAGCGTGCGCAACCACAACCGCAAACTCCATGCGCGCTACGGGCGCGACGTGGGCGCTGACATCCCCAGGGAAGTCAATTATGTGGATGCCCTTCGTCCCTTGCTCGACCGGTTCGGCAATGAGCGCGACCTGGCCATTATTCTGTTTACGCTCGATGAGTCCACCTACAGCCGCGAACTGGCTCCGCTCGCAGGACACTATCCGTGCTTGCGCCTGGGGCCTCCCTGGTGGTTTCATGACAGTCCCGAGGGGATGACGCGCTTCCGCCAACAGGCAACGGAGACGGCAGGCTTCTACAATACGGTCGGGTTCAACGACGACACGCGCGCCTTCCTTTCCATTCCGGCGCGGCACGATGTGGCGCGCCGCATGGATTGCGCCTTCCTGGCCAAGCTCGTGAGTGAACATCGCCTGGAAGAAGACGAGGCCTTCGAGGTGGCGCATGAGCTGACCTACGGCCTGGTAAAACGCGCTTATCGGCTGTAAGGAGATCAGAATGGCGGGCAGCACGCATATTGAAAACCTAGCCGAAAGCGGTTCCCCATTCGGCGCGCGGCTCGGGCACGTGCGCTGGACCATATGCGCCATGCTGTTCGTCGCCACATCCATCAACTATATGGATCGACAGGTCATCGCGATCCTCAAGCCCACCCTCCAACACAGCATTGGCATGACGGAGTTGGACTACGGTCACATCGTGGGCGCGTTTACGCTCGCGTATGCCCTCGGCCTGCTTTTTGCCGGGTGGTTCGTTGACAAAGTGGGCACCCGCATCGGTTACATGGTCATCATGGCCGTCTGGAGTCTCTCCGCCATGGGCCATGCACTGGCCAACTCGGTGCTTGAGTTTGGCATTGCGCGAACCTGTCTCGGACTTGGCGAATCCGGAAACTTCCCCGCTGCCATCAAAACTACGGCCGAATGGTTTCCGCGAAGTGAACGCTCACTGGCTACGGGCATCTTTAATTCCGGAACAAATCTAGGCGCGATCCTGGCGCCTCTCATCGTTCCCTGGGTCACCATCCGCTACGGCTGGCATGTTGCCTTTCTGGTAACCGGTGCTTTCAGCGCCATGTGGATCGTCTTGTGGTTCTCCAAGTACCGCAAGCCTGCCGATCACCCCACGCTCACAGGCGCGGAACTGCGGTTCATCTACCAGGAAGCGGCTGAACAGATGGGCCCGTCCACGCCCTGGGCCAAGTTGCTCAGCTATCGACAGACCTGGGCCTTTGCAGTCGGCAAGTTCCTCACCGACCCCATCTGGTGGTTCTATCTCTACTGGCTGCCCTCGTTTTTCAGCGCGCGGTTTCATCTCGACCTCTCGCATCTGGGGCTGCCGCTCATCATCGTCTACAACGCTTCGGCCGTCGGCAGCATCGGCGGCGGATGGCTGCCCGCGCCATTCCGGCGCATGGGGCTCTCGGCAGTCAACGCACGGTTGACTGCCATGCTCCTCTGCGCCTGCTGTGTGGTTCCCATCTTTCTGATCAACTACCTTCAATCGGAGTGGGCTGCCATCGGGCTGCTCAGCTTGGCCGCGGCTGCTCATCAGGGCTGGTCTGCAAATCTCTTCACCACACCGTCGGATATGTTTCCGCGCACCGCGGTCGGCTCGGTAACCGGCATTGGCGGCATGGCGGGATCGGTCGGCGGCTTCCTGCTTGCTACCTTTGCGGGCTACATTTTGCAGCTTACGCATAGTTATGCCAGCCTCTTCGCCATCGCAGCCAGCGCATACCTCATTGCCCTTGCGGTCATACTCCTGCTCGCTCCCGGACTGAAGAAAGTGGAGTTTGCCTCATGAGCCTTTTTTGCGCCAAGGGCAGTATCGATACCGATCTGTCTTCCCTTGAGTTGAATGATCTGCTCGTGGAAGGCCTTGCCAAACTGGGTCCGCGCAACAAGGTGCTGGCCGTGCCGCCCGATCAGTCGCGTGCTCACTCCCGCGCCGGCGAACTGACTCGGTATGCGTGGCAATATTACGGCGACTGTCTCAAGGCAGTGCTTCCTGCGCTCGGCACGCATACCGCCATGCGGCCTGACCAGCTCTCCGATATGTTCGGCGATGTGCCGCTGGAGCTGTTCCGCGTGCATGACTGGCGCAATGACATCGAAACGCTTGGCGAGGTTCCCGCGGAGTTCATCCGCGAGCAATCAGAAGGCAAGCTGAATTATGCGTGGCCGGCGCAGGTTAATCGGCTCATCTCGCAGGGCGGCTTCGACCTAATTCTCTCCATTGGACAGGTGGTGCCCCATGAAGTCATCGGGATGGCCAATTACACGAAGAACATTCTGGTGGGCACGGGAGGCCGCGAGGGCATCAACCGCAGCCATTATCTGGGCGCGGTATACGGCATGGAGCGCATCATGGGACGCGCCGACAATCCCGTACGCAGCGTGCTTAACTATGCCGACGAACATTTTCTGCGCCACCTGCCCATCGTCTATGTGCTAACCGTGGTCGGACGTCGCGCGGACGGCGGCCTGGCTGTGCGCGGCCTCTACATTGGCGACGATATCGAGTGCTTCCACCTGGCCGCGGAACTAAGTCTCAAGGTGAACTTCGAGATGCTCGACGAGCAGATCAAGAAAGCTGTCGTCTATCTCGACCCGCACGAATTTCACTCGACCTGGCTGGGCAACAAAGCCGTCTATCGCACGCGCATGGCGCTGGCCGACGATGCGGAGTTAGTCGTGCTCGCTCCGGGCGTAAAGGAATTCGGCGAAGATAAAACCATCGACGTCCTGATTCGCAAATATGGCTATCGCGGAACCCCAGCCACGCTTGAAGCGGTCAATGCCCATGCGGATCTGGCGAACGACCTGAGCGCGGCGGCGCATCTTATCCACGGCTCCTCCGAGGGGCGTTTCAAGATTACCTGGTGTCCTGCTCACCTCACTCAGGAAGAGATTGAGGGAGTGGGCTTCAGTTACGGCGATTTAGACACTATGCTCAATCGCTACGACATCGAAAAACTCATCCACGGTTACAACAAAGTCGATGGCGAAGAGATATTCTTCATTGCCAATCCAGGATTGGGACTGTGGGCACACCGCAGCCGCCTCTGAAATGGAAGAAAACTGAACACGTCGCCTGCGCAGCCCCGTCAAGCAGGTTCGCTTATCACAGGAATGGAGAAAGCATGGTCCCTGAACTTCTAAGCCTCGAAGGCAAAATTGCAGTTGTCACCGGCGGCACATCCGGAATTGGGCGCGCTCTGAGCCTCGGTCTCGCCGATGCCGGCGCAGATGTGATCGCCAGCGCACGCCGTCAGCAACAAGTGGACGAAACCGCCGGTGAAATCGAAGCGCGCGGACGCAAGACCCTCCGCTTGGCCTCCGATGTTTGCAACCGCGCGTCGCTCGAGCAATTGCTGGCCGCCACGCTCGATCGCTTTGGAAAAGTCGACATCCTCATCAACTGCGCAGGAAGAATCAAACGCACGCCGACGATTACCATGCCCGAAGATGAGTGGACCGCCATCCTGGACACCAATCTCACCGGAGCGTTGCGCGCCTGCCAGGTCTTCGGCAAGCACATGCTAGAGCGCGGATATGGCCGCATCGTCAACATCGCCTCGCTGAACAGTTTCGTTGCGCTCAGTGAAGTGGCCGCCTACGCAGCCAGCAAGTCGGGCATCACTTCGCTCACGCGCTCGCTGGCCGTCGAATGGTCGAAGAAGGGCGTGACCGTCAACGCCATCGCCCCCGGCGTCTTCCGCACTGACCTCAATGCGGATTTCCTCGATGGCACCGCGCGCGGAAAGGAACTGCTCATGCGCACGCCAATGGGCCGCTTCGGCAAGACGGAAGAGCTGGTCGGAGCCGCAATCTTTCTTTCTTCCGAAGCCGCGTCGTTCGTGACCGGCCAAACCCTGGTGGTCGACGGCGGTTTCCTGGCCAGCGGCGTCAACCAGTAAAATCGCACCAACTTGTTCAGGAGATTTCGGAGATTCTATGTCGGATGCTTCGTGTGATATTGGACTCATCGGCCTCGCTGTCATGGGACAGAATCTTGTCCTCAACATGAACGACCACGGCTATAAAGTTGCCGTTTTCAACCGCACTGTTTCCAAAGTTGACGACTTTATCGCCGACGAAGCCAAGGGCACAAACGTGGTCGGCGCGCATTCAGCCCAGGAGCTGGCGTCTCTGCTCAAGCGCCCGCGCCGCGTCATGCTCATGGTCAAGGCCGGCGATTCCGTCGACCAGACCATCGACCACATCCTGCCTTACCTTGAGCCCGGCGACATCGTCATCGACGGCGGCAACTCGCTCTATACCGATTCCAATCGTCGCTCCAAAGATCTTGCCGCAAAAGGCATCCTCTTCATTGGCACCGGCGTCTCCGGCGGCGAAGAAGGCGCGCGTTTCGGTCCCTCCATCATGCCCGGCGGCAACCCCGCCGCGTGGCCGCATGTGAAAGACATTTTCCAGTCGATCGCCGCCAAGGTCGAAGACGGAACCCCCTGCTGCGACTGGGTCGGCGAAGACGGCGCAGGCCACTTCGTCAAGATGGTTCACAACGGCATCGAGTACGGCGACATGCAGCTCATCTGCGAAGCCTACGACCTGCTCCATCGCGGCCTCGGCCTCACTCCCGACGAACTGGCAGCAGTCTTCACCGAGTGGAACAAGGGCGAGCTCGATAGCTTCCTTATTGAAATCTCCAGCCACATCTTCGCCAAGAAAGACGAAGACGGCCAGCCTCTCGTCGACAAGATCCTCGACACCGCCGGCCAAAAGGGCACCGGCAAGTGGACCGTCATCAGCGCCCTCGACACCGGCCAGCCCGTCACCCTCATCGGCGAATCCGTCTTTGCCCGCTGCCTCTCTGCGCTCAAGGAAGATCGCGTCGCCGCATCGAAGATCCTCGAAGGCCCCGCAACCAAGCCGGATGTCGGCGATCGCGCCGCATTCATTGAGGACGTGCGCCGCGCCCTCTACTGCTCCAAAATCATCTCCTACGCGCAGGGCTACATGCTGCTCAGCGCCGCCGCCAAGGAGAACGGATGGAACCTCAACATGGGCGGCATCGCCCTCATGTGGCGCGGCGGATGCATCATTCGCAGCCGTTTCCTCGGCAATATCAAGGCAGCCTTCGATAAGAATCCAGGCCTCACCAATCTCTTGCTCGACAGCTTCTTTTTCACCGCACTCAACAAGTACCAAGCCTCGTGGCGCAAGGCTCAAGTACACGCCATCGAACTAGGCGTGCCCACCCCGGCCTTCTCCACCGCTCTTGCCTTCTTCGACGGCTACCGCGCAGAGCGTCTCCCGGCTAACCTGCTCCAGGCCCAACGCGACTACTTCGGCGCGCACACCTATGAACGCATCGATCAGCCAAGAGGCAAATTCGTCCATACCAACTGGACCGGCACCGGAGGCCGGGTTTCGTCCTCGACTTATACCATCTAAGTCTTCGGCTGTTTATAACGGTTCTACAATGCACGCTTACTTCCCAATGCCGCTGCGGGCATCTTCACAAGGAATGAGTCTAGCGGCGGCATCGGTATTTCTAACGAATTGCGCACGCATCGGGACTGCAAATCCGGCGGATAACTTCGCCCGGATTTTTCGCGATGGCTACATCCTATTCCTCGCTGCTATAGTCATTTCTCCGGTTTTCCGTGCCGAATCGAGGCGGAAGCTGCGGCATGGAGGAAGGAACAATGCTGGTGCGCGGAGTTGTACTATGCGGCGTTAATCTGGCTTTGCTTGCGAGTTGTGGGTTAACGCTGCGGGCGCAAGCCCCTGTAGCTCCGACGGATTATACGGTGACCGTAGTCAATTCGCTCTTTGGCCCTGGCGAGTGGATGAAGACCTCCCGCCTGGGATCGAAGGTATTCGTGGACCAGATAGCTGTTGACAAGATGGCTGATCCGAAAGCTCCCCACGTGCATACTCTCTACGATCTGGAAAAGCATCGGAACATGTCGTGGTACTCGCCCGACAGCTCCGCCGGATGCTCCGACGGAACCTTCTCCGGCGATTGGGGCGATCCCTTCGGGAGCATTGACGACCTCGCCGGCCAGGCCACCAAACAGGTTGGAACGGAGATGATTCTTGGATTCGCAGCCAGGATCGTCGAGGCCTCAAGTCAGGGCGCAACAATCAGGGCGTGGGTGGACACGAAGACCGGGTTGGTTCTGAAGGCGCAGTTGAGTCAGGCAGGCGCCGTGCCGAAAACCATCATCGAGGTCAAGGATGTGAGCCTGACGCCGCCGCCGGCTTCAATCCTCGCGGTTCCGGAAAACTGCGCTGCGGAAGCTGCGGCGCCACCGCCTCCAACCGAGGCGGAGCAGATTGCAGCACTGACCGGGGGCAACGCGCAGGATTTTGTAAAGGCCATTTACGGGCCCGGCTCGAAGGACTCCTGCTTAGTGCTTTTCCGGATTGTGAAGGCGGGGAGTATGGAGCCGATCCAGGGCGGATTCCAGGTGGCCTTGGACTTGAATCGGGCCCATGAAGGAAGTCCGAGCTACACAATCGGCCTGAGCAATGAGGGACATGCGACGTTCTCTGGCGGAGGCTTGCACGAAGTAAGTTCCCAAATCCGCGATGGAGTGCTGCGCATCGACAACCCACCGGACCATTTCGACCTGGAGATGGCCTTTGGCGATGGTGGCTCGGGCTCGGCTTTGATCTACAAGCAATGCTTCGCGCCGCAAACGGTTCTGCTCTACGTGATCAAGAATCCCGGCAAGCTCTCGGATGGAGGGGAGTTCCTGTGGGTCAAGTCAGGCAAATACGCGACGGTCGCGCACTGATCCCTTCCCTAAGCGGCGGGACCAGTGCATTTTTCGCCCCGAGTTATTTAGTGGATTTCAGACTTTCGGCGATCTTGCGCGCGTCGTCCACGGTACCGCTCTCGTAGATCACTTCCACGATGCAAACTTTTCCGGATAACTGGATGCCGCGATAGACGTTGGGTTTGTTGTTCATCGACAAGCCTTCCATCTGAAACTCGGAGGCCGTGCTCTTGGTCACCTTGTCCTGCGGGTAGATCATGGGCGCCATTTGTTTGGTTGTATCCAGCGAGGCGGTGTTGATGGGCGAAGTGACCGCGACACTTACCTTGCTATCTGCGGAATTTGCGATTCCAAACATGCCGCTTACACTCCAACTGGCTGGGACGGTCACCTGGCAAGCTCCGTTGTGAGAGGTGACCGGCTTGGCCGCCTGGGCAAACAGGATTGGGCTGGCAGCGACCACTGCCAGCGTCAGAAAGACACTCTTCTTCAACATCGTCTTCTCCTTGATTTCTTCGGGGTTTGGGGAATTGACAGAGGGGGAACGCAGAGACTCGCATAGAGTAGCGCACGGAAGATTTGATTTGCAAGGAATTGGTTGCAATTCGGGCAAGCCTGCGATCGGGCCGCTTCGTCCTTAGCTCTCGATGTAGTCCCAGAAAGCGTCTGACAGTTCCGCGCCAAGTTCGTTAAGCATCCGGCGGGCGGCGCGCTCCACCTCTTCGATAAGCCCGTGCAGGTAGTCGCGCGAGCGTGAGATGGCCACCACACCGATAGTCGCCGATTGCCACGTAACCGCCTCGTCCATCTCTGCGACGGAGATATTGAAGCTCTGCTTCAACTGGTCCTTGAGCGAGCGGACGACCTGCCGCCGGTCCTTGAGCGACTGGGCGTGCTCGATGCGGATTTCGAGTGTCAGTTGGGCGACAGGCATAGCTTTACGCTGTTTCCACCGACAGTGTAAGTCCGTTCGCGCGCTAAGTGTGGAACTTTTATGACTTAAATAAACGATTTGCGCCGCCGATCTTAGGCGCGATTCAAGCTTGGCGCACCGGAAGTCGTCTAATCCGCAAACTGCGCCAGTTGTTCCGGAGCTGGTTTTGGAGTGAACAAGCTAACAACCACCATAGCGATCACGGCAGCGGCCAGCGCAGGAAAGATGGCGTCGCGGTCGGCCACAATCTGCGGCAGGTTGCGCTTGACCGCCTCAATGTCCCAGGCCAATGTGACTGCCGTGCCCGAGGCGATGGCGGCTACCGCGCCCCAGGCAGTTACACGCTTCGAGTAGAAGGCCGCCAGCACCACCGGCGTGAGTGCGGCGGAGTAGATGGTGTAGGCATAGAGCATCTTTTGCAGGATGCTCTCGGCGTACACCGCCTGGTACAGCGCCCAGCATCCCAACAGAACGACAGCCAGCCGGGAGACGATCAGCACACGTTTGTTCGAAGCCCCCGGCGCAATGTAGCGCACAAAGACGTCGTTGACCAGATTGGTTGCCGGCGAAAACAAATAGTTCGAGGCCGTGGAGATGACCTTGGCAAAGACCGCGCCCAGCAGCAGAGCGCCCATCACCGCGGGCAGGCCGTGGCGGGCCGTATAGGGGATGATCTCGCGCGGATGCAGGGCCACTTCGCCGCTGGGATAGAGCGCGCGGCCAAAGACGGCGATGGCCACGATCAAAGTCTCAAGCAGCAAGGTGCCTAGAATCCAGCCGATGACGGAAACGCGCGCGTCGCGTTCGGATTTAGCGGAGAAAAACTTCTGATACATCACCTGATTGCCCAGCATGAGCAGCAGAACGGGCACCATGTACTCAAGGCCGCGGATCACGCCCATGCTCACGGATTGCTGAACGCCTTTCGCGTCGAGCCGGTAGTTGCCCAGTACCTCAAAGTACTGAGGTGGCAGCGTGGCGTGCAGCCCTGCCCATCCGCCGGCCTTGAAGAACAGCATGGGCGCGGCAATGATGCAGATGACGGTTACCAGCGAGCCAATGGCCACGTCCATATAGGCTACTGAAGACATGCCGGCCATGGCCGTAGTGAGGATGACGAATCCGGCGATGAGAAAGGTGCCCAGTTCCGGCGTGACGGTGTCTGGAAAGATGAGATGCAGCACGTCGCCGCCGCCGCGGAACTGGTAACTCGTGATGGCGACATAGGCAATGAGGATGGCAATGGTGCCCAGCAACCGCGCCGTCTGGTTGTAGCGGGCTTCGAGCAGGTCGGGCAGGGTGAACTGTGCGAATTTGCGGGCGCGTGGCGCAATGAAGTAGATGAGCAGCAGGCCCAGCCAGCCTCCCGCGGGCTGCCACAGCGCGGCAAAGCCGTTTTTGTAGGCGTTCTCAGCGCCGGCAAAGAGCGAACCCGCGCCGATCCAGGAGGTGAGTAGGGTGAGTACCAGAACCACGGCGGAAAGAGACCGTCCAGCGAGCAGATAGTCGGCCTTGGTCTTCACCTGGGAGGTCCGATAGACGGCCACTGCGAGCAGCGCGATTACGATGACGGCCAGAACAAGAACATAGAGTTCGGACATGTGCGGGGTTCCTCGCAGGCACAACCTGGATTTCCAGCAGTGTACCGGATGGAGGAGTTGCCCGGCGCGGGCGAGCTGTGCACAAGGCTATCCTGCCTTCTAAGGATGAGTGGCGTCACAAGGCTTACAGATGCTTGAACATATAGTAGCCTGAACGTACTCAACAGAATGCGGTGCCAGAAGTGAAGGTTCCTAACAAGCTTTTCGGCTATGTACCGACACTCGACGGATGGCGTGCCATTGCGATCGCCCTCGTTTTGCTGAACCATACGAAAGTCTCCGTTTCGATCCCTGTGATTGGGCCTGTTCTTGCGCAGCTGAGCGAGCATGGGTCATCTGGAGTATGGATTTTTTTTGCTATCAGCGGAGTGCTGATCTGCGGCCGCATGTTGCAGGAGGAACAAAAGTGCGGTCGCATCAGCCTGCGGAATTTCTATATCCGGCGAGCTTTCCGCATTCTCCCGCCGGCCATACTCTACCTTCTGGTTCTCGCCGTTATTTCTCCCATTCTGGGGGTCGTCAAGCTGGAGCTATGGTCGTCGTTGTTTTTCTTCCGCAATTATGTCTTGGCCGGACCTCCATCCGCGCATTGGTTCACCGGACACTTTTGGTCGCTCGCGGTGGAGGAGCATTTCTATCTGCTGCTCCCCGGAATCATGGTGTTCTTTCCAAAGCGGCGTGTGTGGGTGCTGGGAGGACTCACCTGGGTCGTGATTGCATGGCGCTGGTGGGAACACCGTATTGACCATGATTTTGGTTATCGCACCGATCTGGTGATCGATGCACTGCTGATCTCCGCGCTGTTTGCGATTGCTGCAAACAACGATCGCTGCGCCTCGTTCCTTCGCCGGATCTTTATGCCACTTTCTTCAGTTGTCTTGCTCGCGATGTATGTAGCGTTGCTTTACATCAAAGTCCCGTTCCATCTCGTGCTGCAGAGCATGATTCTGCCTGTCGTGCTCCTGGGCACATCCCGGCACTCCGGAAATTTCATTGGCAGAATTCTTGAATCAGCGCCGCTTCGCTGGATTGGGCGCCTTTCCTACAGCCTTTATTTATGGCAGCAGCTTTTTTTCTGTGACCGGGAGTGGCAACGCCCGCTGCCGCTCGGAATGCTGGAGCAGTGGCCGCTGAAGGTTGTCGGGCTTCTCATCTGTGCCTGCATCAGCTACTACGCCCTGGAGCGGCCTATGATTCGGCTCGGACATCGGATTGCCTCTTCGGGCGTGCCGGGGCGTGATGTCGATCAGGCGCCATCACCCGAGCCGGCAATACCCGGCTCCCCCCAATAGGCCGGCGATCTCTTGAGGTCGGAAGTAGCTTGTATTTGGGCTCGAGGTTCCAACCCGGCCTGAAATACGCTGGCCGGATGGGGGCACCGGCGGGTCTGGCTTCATCTACCGGTACCGGTGGAAGGGAGCGACGAGCGGCACCGCGATTGCCTGCAACTTCCGCCACCCATTGACGGAGCAATGCCCGCGCCGTAGGCTCATAGCATGGAGTTCAAGGTAATCGATCTGGAGCGGGAACCGATTGACTTCGACCTGGAACTGGCTCCGGGCGCGGTCGATTTCGGTGAAGAGGCGGAGCAGGCTGGGCAACTGGCTGCGACCGGGCGGGCTGAGGTGCTGCACGAGCATCGAGGACCCGGGGACATTGTCGCCGACATCCGGCTTAAAGGCAGCTTTTCCGGCAGGTTCCAGGTTCCGTGCGCCCGCTGTGTTGAGCCGGTGGAAATTCCACTGGGGGCCGAGTTTGACCTGATCTTTCGTCCCGCGGACGCGGATTCCGAGGCGCCGGAGCGGTCAATTACTGCGCCGGAAACGGAAATCGGGTATTATCAAAGGGACAGTCTGTTACTTGAAGACGTGCTGCGTGAGCAGGTGCTTTTGTCCCTGCCGGTCAGGACGCTGTGCAAGCCTGACTGCAAAGGACTTTGCCCGCGCTGCGGTGGGGATCGCAATGTTCAGACGTGCTCCTGCGAGGAGGGTCCGAGCGACCCCCGCTGGCAAGCGCTGGCTGGGCTTCAAGGCCGGATCAAGTCCTGAGCAACAAGCCCCAGAGTGTCTCTGGATCAATTAAGGGTGCTCCGCCAAGTACCGGAAGGCAGCAGGACCGTGTGCGGTCTCGCGCCGGGAGAAGTAGGCGGAGGCACGAAAGGAAATTTTGTCATGCCCAATCCGAAAAGGCGTCATTCTACGCGCCGCACTGCACTTCGCCGTTCTCACGACTTTTTGACCGCCGTGGGGCTGTCCGAGTGCCCGAACTGTCACGAGAAGAAGCTTCCCCATCGCGCCTGCGCCAAGTGTGGAGCGTACAAGGGCCGCGCCGTTCTGGACGTCAAAGAAGCAGCCAAGTAGACTGAGCACCTATGCTCATCGACATCGCGCTTGACGCCGTAGGTTCCGACAAAGCACCAGAGCCGGAGATTCGGGGAGCGATCCTCGCCTGCCGTGCGCTGCCCGTGCGGGTCCATCTCATCGGGCCCCAGGCTGAGTTGCGCGATATTCTCGACGAACACCTCGAAAACGAGGATCTGCCCATCGTCATCCACCATGCCTCGGAACGCATCGGCATGGACGAGAAGGCGGCGCACGCATATCGAACCAAGAAGGACAGCTCGATGCGCGTGGGGCTGAAGCTGGTGCGCGAGGGCAAGGCGGCAGGCTTTGTGACCGCGGGCAACACCGGCGCGGCCATGGCGACCGCCAAAGGCGTGCTGGGCGCGTTGCCCGGCGTGGACCGGCCGGCTTTGGCGACACCGATGCCCAGTTCTACGGGAAATCCATGTGTGCTGCTTGATGTGGGCGCCAACGTAGATTGCAAAGCCTACAACCTGGAACAGTTCGCGGTGATGGGCGAGATGTATGCCCGCAGCGTGCTCAAAATTAAAGAGCCGCGCGTGGGTCTGCTTTCCATCGGCGAAGAAGAGACCAAGGGCAACGACCTGACCCGCGAGGCCTTTCCTCTGCTCAAGGCACTGCCCATTCGCTTCATCGGAAACGTGGAGGGGCGCGACATATTCAGCGGCCTGGCCGACGTGATTGTTTGCGATGGCTTTGTGGGCAACGTGGCGCTCAAGACCAGCGAGGGGGTCGGTCGCTTTGTGCGCGATGTGCTTCGCGAATCGCTCAAGCGCACGGTCACCGCCCAGGTGGGAGCGCTGCTATCGCGGAAGGCCTTTAACGAATTCCGCCATCGCCTTGATTACAGGGAGTACGGCGGGGCGCCGTTGCTGGGGGTGCGCGGAGTGTGCATCATCGGCCACGGCTCCTCGAACGACCGGGCCATCTTCAACGGCATTCGCGTTGCCTACGAGTTTGCCGTAGCCGGCACCATCGGGCGCATCGAGCGGGAGTTTGCCGGAGTTTCGCAGGGTACCCTCGGCGTGCGCGCACCGGGGGCAGATCATGCCGCCCATTCGGGAGCCAACCCCGATGCGACCATTCAGTAGCAGGCTCCTTTGATGCCTGCCGATTCCACCCAACCCTTTGCTTTTGACCCAACCGTACTCGACGGGTTGGCCTGCCCAGCCTGCCTGGGCGATCTTCGCCTCGAAGAAGCCCGGCTGGTCTGCGTGGCTTGCAGCTGCGCCTATCCGGTTGTCGATGGGATTCCGATCTTGATTGCAGGGCGGGCTACGTCGGGTCCCATGTCGTAATCAGCTGCATTGGGTTCACGGGGCTTACACCCTTAGTGCCGGTGATAGAACGGCAGCACAATCAACATAGCGAAGCCAATGGCCGCGGCCAGCGCGAGCGCGATCAGGCTATAGAGTAGCGTGAGGCTTGGACCTTGGGAGGTTTTGTCGCCAGAATCGGATGCGGGGCCGGATGGCTGCTGCTCGGGATCACTCATACTTGAGGGCCTCGACAGGGTTCATCTGGGCAGCGCGGGTGGCCGGTACAGTGCCAAATACGACACCCACCAGCGTGGCCGCGGTCAGTGCAATAATGACCGACCAGGGTGAGATCGGTATGGCGTAGTCGGTGAAGAAGCGTATGGAAAGCGGCAAGGCCAGCCCCACAATGGTCCCTACCATCCCGCCGACCAGCGAGATGATGACCGCCTCGGAAAGAAACTGGAGCTTGATCTCGCGGCGGGTGGCGCCCAGGGCCTTACGAATGCCGATTTCGCGGACGCGGGCGCGGACATTGGCCAGCATGATGTTCATGATGCCGACGCCGCCCACCGCCAGTGTGACAGCTGCGACCAGAACGAGGACTGCGGTCAACGCTGTTGTGATTTGATCGGCCATGGCCAGTACCGCCGTGAGCGTTTGAGCCTGGTAGACCGAGTCGGGCCTGTGACGCGCCTGGACGATCCGGACAATTTCTTTTGCGGCGTCGGGAACCTCGTCCATGCTGCTCATTGAAAAATAGATCTGATTCACGTTTTCCGTGCCAGTGAAGTAGCGGGCAACCGAAAAGGGAATCAGGATGGTCTGGTCCTCGATCTCCGATACGCCAAAGTCGTCCACGCTTTCTTTGAAGACTCCGATGATAGTAAAGGGAATGCCGCTGATCTCGAAGGTCCGGCCGACCGCGTCCTCCGCGCTGCCAAATCTTTGGCGCGCGAAAAGTTCTGTGACCACGGCGCACTTGATATGGGCCTCGTCGTCGGTCTCGTCCAGAAAGCGCCCCACGGGCACCAGCAGGTTGCGGATGTTGCGATACTGCGGACTCACACCCAGGACCAGCGTATCCCTGACCACGCCTTCGCCAAAGCTGATGCGGTCGTGCATGGTGAGAACAGGCGAGGAGTAAAGCACGCCAGGCAGCTGGGCTACCACGGCCTTCTCGTCCTCTCGGGTCAGGGAGTCGTTGTAAAGGATGCGCTCCGCTGCGGTTGCGCCGCCGCCGGAGTATTCCAGCTCGACCGAGTTGGTCTCGATTTTCTGGAGTTGCTGCAGGATGTAATGCTTGCCGGTCATTCCAATAGTGACCACGAGAATAACCGAGGCTGTGCCGATGACCATGCCTAGCGCGGTAAGCGCAAAGCGCATCTTGCTGGCCCGAAAGCTGTCCATAGCCAGCTTGAGGATCTCGCTTAGCAACATAGTGCGGCGTGCGCTTAGAAGCGTTTGCTGGAATGCGTGCTGGCGAGCCTGATCGGTCGGGTTCATTAGTTCCTATCTAGATGCGCTAAGGCGCCCCGCGGCCTCTTCATTTAAGCGACATCACTGGCCGCGCGCGCTGGCGGTTGTCATTGTTTGCTGCTCTGGGCCCCATCACGCCCTTTACTCTCTAGCTTACGCGAATTTCAGCGACAGCTTATCGGGGACACTCTCCTCACGCGCTTTTCCGCATGTTCATGCGACAATTCAAATGAACATTGAGATGACTACCGGGAAATTGCGCGGCGGAAGACTAAAGAAGCGAAAGTGGCGGAATTGGCAGACGCACCAGACTTAGGATCTGGCGGAGCAATCCATGGGGGTTCGAGTCCCCCCTTTCGCACCAATAACTTACGGTCTCATTTCAGAGCCATCAAATCTCTATGTGGTATGACCACTGGACTGTTCAGGCGTATGATTGGATTGCAATGCGATCTGATTGCCCCCGAGGAGTTCCAGTGAAACAACAAAAACAATTGCTCATGCGCCTGTTTTGGGGGCTGCCTCTATTGGCTATCCTCGCGGTTGCCAACGCAAGCGCTGTCGACTCACCCGCCAGTTGCGATCCACATGCGTATGGGGCCAAGGGCGACGGTGTTTCAAAAGATTCGGCCGCAATTCAGGCGGCGATCGATGCGTGTGCGGCGCAGGGTGGCGGCACGGTTCGGCTCATTGCCGGAACCTATCTGAGCACCCCAATTGTGCTGAAGAGCAATATCACTTTGCAGCTGGACAAGGGAGCCACGCTGCTTGGCTCCCCCGATCATGCCGATTTTCCGCCAATCACCATGTTTCATCTTCCCGACCTACAGCCATTAGTCAGCGCGGTCAACGCAACCGATGTTGCCATCACGGGCGATGGCGTTATTGACGGCAATGGAGAAACCTGGTGGCAGATGGCGCGATCAATCCGTAACGCGGGCGTACTGGGAGAGGGCCACCCGCGGCCGAAGCTCATTATCTTCGACCATTGCAAGCATGTGCGAGTCGAGGGAGTTACTATCCAAAACTCTCCGATGTGGCAGTTGGTGCCTTACTACTCCGACGATGTGACGATACAGAATGTGAGAATACTGGCGCCTTATCCCTCACCGAATACCGACGCCATTGACCCCTTCTCGTCATCGCATGTGGTGATCGATCATGTTTTTTCCGATGTCGGGGACGACAACATCGCCATTAAGTCGGGACCGATTAACTCTCCGGGGCCGGATGACCCAACCCGCGATATTACGATTACCGATTGCACCTTCATGCACGGGCACGGCCTTTCGATTGGCAGCGAACTTGCCGGTGGCGTACAAAATGTTCATGCCGAGCGAATTCATTTTGAAGGCACTGACAACGGCATTCGCGTGAAAGCAAACCGCGACCGCGGCAACGATGTGAGTCATCTCTTCTTCAAAGACATTGATATGAAGAATGTGAAAAACGCCCTGATTATCAGCGAGTACTACCCCAAGGTTCTGCCGCCCGATGGGGAAGCGCCGCAGCCCGTTACGCGGCTGACACCGCGCTTTCATGACATCACGCTGCAGAACGTGATGGCGGCGGGTAGCACATCGGTTGGCGCGATTGTTGGGCTGCCGGAAGCGCCGATACGCGGCATCGTCTTGCATAATGTAAAGATTGTCGCGCAGCATGGACTGACCATCGCGTATGCCGACGTCTCAGGCAAGAGCGTCACAATCGAAGCCAGCGAAGGGCAGCCAATCTCGATGCAGGCTGGGGCAAAGGTTTCATTGCACAGATCTTCCCCGGTTTTGCGACGATCGAATGATATTCACGAAACGAAGTGATTCCGACTTCTTTTAGCCTGAAGGTAAGACAGTCTAACTTCAGGCGAGGTCTGACCGCAATTCTTTATATTCGGACACATCTTGTGATATTTCTGTATTGGTATTATTTTAAATCAGAAATTTAATAACTCATAGGTTACTTTGGTTTCTACTTTTGAGGAATGAGGTGACCCTAAAGTTCTGCACAATCGTACTTTCGGTGCGAACATCCCAAATGATAAAATATCTATTATCAGCATTTTACGATAGATAGCTCATAGCATCGATTTTCTAGTTGACAATACCAAACCCTATGCAGGAAACTACTTTGGTTTGAGTAGTGGTCGGACCACCAATTCCAAATGTCTTAGGAATATTCATCAGGGGAACCGAAAACCGCAACGAAACAGCAAAACTTTGGGGAGGCTTGAATGAAGCAGTGCGCATTTGCAAATCAAATTGGCATGTGCAAGGCGGCGACGGAACCGAAAAGCGCGTTCCGGCGTGGCTTGGGATGGGGATGGCTGGTTCTTTTGGTCATTGCCGCAATGGCGCCCTTCGGCGCGATGGCACAGGTTTCGGGAAAGGGCGCTATTACGGGCACGGCGATGGATAAGACCGGGGCAGTGATTCCCGGCGCTATTGTTACCGCCACCAACAATGCCACCCGCCTCTCATCAACGACCACGACAACCGGAGCCGGCGATTATAGCTTCCCGGATCTGGATCCGGGCATTTACTCCGTTGTTACGGTGGCAAAGGGCTTCGAGAAACTGGCCCAGCAGAACATCCATGTGAATGCGCTGGAGTCGCAGATGTACAACCCTGTACTGACGGTTGGCCGCGCAGAGGAAGAGATTACCGTAACCGTCGCGCCGCCTCAGTTGGAAACCAGCAATGCAACGCTGGGCGCAACCATGGAAAACGAAACCTATGCGGAGTTGCCGATCGAGATGGGCGCCTATGGCCAAGCCGATCAGCGGCGCGCAACCGACTTCGTATACCTGATGCCTGGTGTACAGGGCAACGAGACCAATGGCAATGCCACAACCAACACCGGCGTAATCAACGGCTCCGGCAGCAGGGGCGCAGCTTCTGAAGTCTATGTCGACGGCATTCCGTTTGTGCGCGCAGGCGGCAACGGCGATCCGCGCTATGTGTGGACCGCTATCTCGGTCGACGCAATCGATCAGTTTCAGGTGCAGACCAGCGGATACTCGGCCGTCTATGAGGGCCAGGGCGTTATGAACTACACCGTCCATCAGGGCGGCGCCAAGCAGCACGGATCGGTCTATGAGTTCTTCCGCAATACGGCGTTGGATACATGGGGTTGGTTTGGAGCGATCCCCAATCCGGCGACTGGCCTCCCGGTTAAGCCCATCGAGCACAGCAACGAGTACGGCATCAACCTCGGTGGCCCACTGATCCCGCTCGGCGCATGGAAGGATAAGGTCTTCTACTACGCCAACTACAACGGCTTCCGCTTCGTCAGTGCGACTCCGACGCCAATGATCTTTCCCACGGCAGCTGAGCAGGCCGGCAACTTCGCTGCCGCGAACGTCAACATTTACGACCCAACTACGCAAGCCCAATGCACCGCGAACAGCACCAACGGTCCCTGCCGGTACCAATACGGCTACATGGCGGGTACCGGAACAGGCCCTGCGGGTAATCCGGTTCTGGCAGGTGCTGGGTCTCCGGTCAATCAGATCCCATCCAGAGAGTTTTCCACGATTGCAGCTAAAATGCAGAGCTTTCTTCCTGCGTCAGGCATTGGCACGGGTCTGTCGAACAACTATGTCTCCCCTAACAGCAACGGCCTCGTGAATTGGTCCACGACGGATCGTATTGATTACATCGTCAATTCAAAGGACACACTCACGTTCGTGGCCGCCATCGGCCGGCAGGCCAGCTCTTTCCCCGCCGGTCAAACCACCGCGGGCCGCAACATTGGGCCGATTCCGTATAACTTCGGCCAGGCCTTCGCTCCCAAGACGGCGGTAGGCATCATTGAAGAGACGCACGTCTTCTCGCCGCATCTTCTCAATCAGGTCAAGTGGGGGTACGCCCGTTACAACGGGCCCACCTTCAATACCGACGAGCAGCCGAATTATGCGGCTACAGCCATGGGCCTGTCTGGATTGCCGGCCGGCCAAGCGCAGCAGGCCTTCCCGTTCGTCGTCTGGGCAGGCACGGACGCCCCCACAAATTGGGCTGGCGAGCCTGCCTCGGTCACCCTAGCGGAAAACTACACGGCGGTCGATAACGTGCAGTGGACGGTCGGCAAGCACTCCTTCACCTTTGGCGGGCAGGTTGCGTGGATGCTCTATAACGTAATCAACGACACAAGCGGAACAAGCCCAATTACCCTCACCACCGCCGTGACGGAAACGGAAGGCATTCAGCCTTCCAGCAACACCGCTCCAAAGTTTACCGCTATATCCGGTACCGGTCTATCCTACGCAAGCTTCCTCGTCGGCGAAGTCGACAAGGGCAGCTTCACGCAATATCTGCAGCAGGAGTTTGGCGCGCGCTTCCGTGCCATCTCCCCCTATTTCCAGGATAACTGGAAGGTGACCTCGAAGCTCACCCTCGACCTCGGCCTGCGCTACGATTTCTTCCCAAGCATCACGGAAGTGCATAACGCCGAGAGTTTCTTTAGCCCCACGCTTGCTAACCCCGTCACTGGCATCAATGGAGCCCTGCAATTCACGGGTACTGGCGCCGGCACCTGCAACTGCTCCACGCCTGTCAACAACTACCTGAAGAATTTTGGGCCTCGTCTTGGCCTAGCCTACCAGCTTGGCTCGAAGAACGTGATCCGCGCTAGCTACGGTGTCATGTTTACGCATGGCGACGCAGTGGGCGGCAATTCGTCAAGCCTCGGAACCCTCGGCTTCTCTGCAGCGCCGTCCTTCTCGTCGAACGGTTCCCTGCAGACCACAATGCCTGGGCTTCTGAACAGCTCAACTGGGATTGCGGGCAGCGGCACGGGCGCGATTCCCACTTACACAGGCGCGTCTGGCGTAGCATCGGGTCCGCAATTCGGCACCGGCTACACCACCACCACGGGCTTCACCGGAACGCCCTCGAGCATCGGCTACACCGATCCGTACCTCGGCGGGCGCGCGCCGGAATATATCAACTGGACCTTCGGCGTCCAGCGCCAGTTGACCAATTCGCTCGCGGCAACCGCGACTTACGTCGGTTCGCAGGGTCATTTCCTCCAGACCGATGGCGGCAATCCTCGCGGATTCTATGCCGATCAACTCGATCCGAAGTACCTGTATCTTGGATCGACGTTGACCGGCCTCGGCACCGGAGCTTGCGCGGCCAACAACCTGACATGCCCGGCCGGCTTCACTGCCAGCCAGCCATTGAGCCAGGCCTTGAAGCCGTTCCCGTTCCAGACGGTCAGTGACACCTGGGGTTACGTGGCGAACGCCAACTACAACGCCCTGCAGCTCCTCCTGAACATGCGCGCCTGGCACGGGCTTCTGTTCAGCGCTAACTACACGTTTTCGCGCGCCATCGACGACGGCGGTACCTTCCGCTCCGGCTACGCCCTTCCTGCCGGAACCATTGCCAATGAACCTGCTGTTTCCTACCCGGCGGACCGCATCGAGCGGAGCGTTTCCACATCCAATCAGCCGCAGCACTTTGTGCTAACCAGCGTTTGGGATCTCCCCTTCGGCAGGACCATGCTCAATGAAAATCACCTTGTGCGGGCAGTCGTGGGAGGCTTCAAGTTCTCCGGCATCTATCAGGCGTTCTCCGGCTCGCCCTTGGCAATTACCGGATCGACTTGCCAGACAAATCCCGCGGATGTAACCTGCGAGCCCACGCTCAACCCGGGCTTCAGCGGATCGGCTCGCCAGAATGGGAAATGGGGCAGCGGCGTCAATCGAACCACCTATACCTCAACTTCGTTCATCGTCCCCAGCACCGGCACCACGCCAACGACCCTCGGCGGTCCGTTCGTCAACCCCGTCTCGACGGTGCTGAACACCTCGGCCGCGCCATCCTATACCTTCGGCAACTCACCGCGTACCGCGCCATACAACCTCTACGGTCCCGGCAACTTCCAGCTTGATCTCGCTCTGGTTCGCAGCTTCCCGCTGCACCTCACCGAGGCGTCCAGGTTGGATTTCCGGGCCGAGATGTATAACGTCACCAACCATACCTTCTTCGGTGTGGCCAGCGCGGTAGTCGGTAACGCGGCTTTCGGGCAGGTTACATCCAATCCGCTCTACAACCGCCGGGCAGCGCAGCTTTCGGCGCGGCTCGCGTTCTAAGCTTGACCCTTTGCTTCAACTCAAGAGGCTGCCGGTGTGAGACGGCAGCCTCTTCCTTTTCTGCCCAATCACTCCCATGCGCTTGCCTCGGAGACGAACCTGCAAATGACTCGGACGCTGCTCAAAGGTCGATACATTTGGACGATTGCAATGGCTTTGCTTGCGGGAGCTATTGCGGCGGCGGCATCCACCATTGGGATCAACCCTCCCATTGAGCCGCTAACGCGGGATCGCATTGCACTGCTGCCGCCGAAGGAACAGAACGCATGGCTTGATCATCTAAAACGCTCCGCGCGGCAACGCGAGGCGGACAAAAACTTCTTGCAATCGGAGTTGAAGCACGCTGGGATCGAGAAGGCGATAGAGCCGCCTCACGGCTTCTCAGCCCGAAGCATCCCGCTCAACCGTGAGGTCGCCTGGTACGCGAGCGCCGATGCGCGGCACATTGCGGATGTGATCGTCTCGTTCCAAACCCCCGCCGGAGGCTGGGGAAAGAACACGGATATGAGCAAGGAGCCGCGCCGTCCGGGCGAGGCATTCACATCCAATAATCTGTCGAGATTTCCATCTCCCGGCGACTTCGATGCTCCATTGGAACCGGATTGGAATTATGTGGGCACAATCGACAACGACGCCACAACCACGCAGATGAACTTTCTGGCCAAAGTCATCGCGGCATCGGGGGCAGGAGACGGGGCGGCTTATCGCGCTACTTTTCTGCATGGAATGGAATATCTGTTTGCGGCGCAGTTTCCCAATGGCGGATGGCCGCAGGTGTGGCCCCTTGAGGGCGGTTATCACGATGCGATCACCTACAACGACGACGCGATGACTCAGGTGGTGGAACTGATGGGTCATGCTGCGGATGGGCGGGACGAGTTTTCCTTTGTCCCCATGAGCACTCGCAAGCGCGCCGCGAGTAGCTTCGCGCGTGGAATCCAATGCATTCTCGCCACGCAGATTGTAGCCAACGGGGCGCTCACCGTATGGCCGCAGCAAGACGATGCATTGACGCTGAAGCCGGTTTCAGGGCGTAACTACGAGCCGCCGGCCCTGTGCGCAAGCGAGAGCGCCAGCATCCTGTTGCTGCTGATGAACGATCTGCCTCATCCAACCGAGGCCGAGCAGCGATCCATTCGCGCCGCAGCGGCCTGGTTCAAGAAGACAGCTATCTCTGGCCAGCGCTGGACGCGGTCGCCGGAAGGTGCCCAGCTTGTCTCTACTCCGGGGGCAGGGCCCATCTGGGCGCGCTATTATCAGGCCGGCACAGACATTCCTGTCTTTGCGGACCGCGACAAGTCGATTCACGACAATGTCAATGAGATATCGAGAGAGCGCCGGAATGGATACAGTTGGTACAGTGCCGATTCGCAGCGCGCACTGGACCGTTTTGCTACGTGGAATGCAGAGCACCCGGAGAAGAAATGAAGAGTTGCCGTAACCTTGTTTTGTCGATGTTACTGGGTGGAGTCGTCACCGGAAATTTTTTGCCGGCGCATGGACAAGAGCTACCATGGTCCGAACGCGCGGCAAATGCCACGATCACGCGCTGGCCGGATGGACGCTTTGTCCCCGACGGCGCGCGCTGGGCATGGAACTATGAGTTGGGCACGCTGCTCGAGGGCGTCGATGCCGTGTGGTTCAATACTGCCAATCCGCGTTATTACAAGTTCATCAAGAGTTCTATCGATCAGTTCGTGGAACCGGATGGCTCGATCCCTACTTATAAGGTGGAAGAGAATCAGCTCGACAACATTCTGCTCGGGCGTCAGCTTCTGTTGCTATACGGCGTGACGCAGGATCCACGCTACGCAAAAGCCGCCACACTGCTTTACCAGCAATTGATGCATCAGCCGCGCACCGCTTCGGGCGGATTTTGGCACAAGCAAAAATACCCGAATCAAATGTGGCTTGACGGGCTGTATATGGCAGAGCCTTTCTATGCCGAGTATGCGGCGACGTTTCATCATCCTGAGGCATTTGAAGACATAACTCACCAATTCTCTCTGATTGAAGACCACGCGCGCGATGCCAAGACCGGCCTGCTTTACCACGGATGGGATGAGTCGAAGCGGGAGCGCTGGGCCGACAAGCAGACCGGCCTGTCTTCGCAGTTCTGGGCCAGGGCTATGGGTTGGCACATGATGGCTTTAGTCGACACGCTTGCCTATTATCCAGAAGGGACTGTGGGGCGGACGCTGTTGATCGCTGCGCTCGAAAAAGACGCTGCGGCGATTACTCGCTATCAGGATAGCGCGACCGGCCTGTGGTATCAGGTGCTCGACAAAGGCGGAGAAGATGGAAACTATCTGGAGTCTTCAGCTTCCTGCATGTTTGTCTACGCGCTTGCTAAGGGAGTTCGGTGGGGTTATCTTCCCCAGAGTTATCTGGCCAACGCAGAGCGCGGATATAAAGGCATTCTAAGTCACTTCATTGAGACTGGCGCTGGCGACACGGTGTCGCTCACAGGAACAGTGAAAGGTGCGGGCCTTGGCGGCGATCCCTACCGGGACGGGAGCTACGCGTATTACATCGGCGAGAAGACGGCCACGAACGACCCCAAGGGAGTGGGTGCGTTTCTGATGGCCAGTTCCGAGATGGAGAATGTCGCGAATGCAAAACTCGGGCGCAGCGAGACGGTACTGCTGGACGCCTGGTTCAACAGCCAGATGCGGCCCGATGCCTTCGGCCAGCAAGTCTACTTTCACTACAAATGGAACGACCAGAGCGAGAGCGGCTACTCTCTTTTCGGTCACATCTTGCGCAACTTCGGCGCGCAGACAAACATGCTCTATGCGGCGCCCGCACCCTCGGCGCTTCGCGAGGCTCAAGTCTACATCGTCGCTTCTCCAGATACGCTTGCGAAGAACCCCAACCCGCATGTTGTGCAGCCGGAAGACGCGGCGCAGATTGCTAAATGGGTCAAAGCCGGCGGTGTGCTCATGATTCTGGCGAACGACCCCGCGAATACCGACCTGGAACACTTCAATCTGATTGCCGGCCAGTTCGGCATTCACTATAACAGTGTCCTGCGCAAACATGTGTTGGGACACTCGTATGAGATGGGCAAGATCGCGATTCCCGGCGGCGGTCCCGTCTTTCGCGATCCGCATACATTGTTCATGAAAGATGTCTGCAATATTTCGGTCAAGTCGCCGGCCGTTTCTTTGTTCCAGGATGACGCAGGAATTCTGATGGCTACGGCGAAATACGGGAAAGGAACTGTCTTCGCTACGGTCGATCCTTGGCTTTACAACGAATACACCGACGGACGTAAACTGCCGGCCGAGTATGACAATTATGCCGCAGGCAAGGAACTGGTTCGCTGGATTCTCGCGCAGGTTCCGCCTCGGCTTTTAGATACAACGCCTACCTCGTCGGGCGACGAAAACGGTACTGCTTCAAAGTTTTAGCACGGCTCTCCGCCTTGCCGATTGGAGACTTATGCGTTCACTCTCTATTCCCGCGCTGTCCATCCCCTTATTGATATGTTTTGCCGCAACTCTGCCCGCCCAGGACACTCGTACAGTATCGGAACCCCATTTTCCTTCGGCGTGCGTTGCGCTGGATGCCAGTATCGCAGCCAACCACGGGGTGATTTCGCCGCAGGATGAGAAGGCTCTGGATACGGAGCGTATCCAGCACGCGATGGACAACTGCGCCGCAGGCCATGCCGTTGTGCTGCGTGCGCGTGGCAAGAAGAATGTGTTCCTGACCGGTCCCATTGCATTGCGCTCCGGCGTGACCCTGGTGGTCAGCGCAAATACCTCATTGGTGGGCTCACGCGATCCGCGCGTCTATGACCTTGCCCCCGGCAGTTGCGGCATCGTGAGCGAACGGGGACACGGGTGCAAGCCGTTGATTATGGGCGACGGCGTCCAGCACAGCGGCATCATGGGCGAAGGCTCCATCGATGGCCGGGGCGGGGCCAAACTGCTGGGCCAGGATGTGACTTGGTGGGATCTGGCGCACGAGGCGAAGATCACCGACAAGCAGCAGAGCGTACCCTGGATGACGGCTCTGCGCCGCGTCAACGACTTCACGCTTTACAAGATCACGCTGCGTAACTCTCCAGGGTTTCATGTGGGCGTGAACGAGGCGGACGGCTTCACGGCATGGGGTGTCAAGATCATGACGCCAAAGACGGCGCGAAATACAGACGGCATCGATCCTGGTTCCTCGCGCAATGTAACAATCGCCCACTGCTCGATCCATACCGGAGACGACGACGTTGCGGTGAAGTCCAGCAAGGCGGGGCCATCTTCGAATATTTCCATTTTGCACAATCATTTCTATACGGGCCACGGCATGTCCATCGGCAGCGGAACCAATGGCGGAGTGGATCACATGCTGGTTGAAGACCTCACTATCGACGGCGCCGACAATGGCATCCGCATCAAGTCCGACCGCAGCCGTGGCGGTCTCGTGCGTGACCTCGTCTATCGCGACGTGTGCATTCGCGACACCAAGAACCCCTTGGTTTTTACGCCGCTCTACACAACGTTCGGCGGAGATCAGCTTCCTATCTATCGGGATATTTCGCTCGAAAATGTTCACATACTCACGGCGGGGAGTTATACGTTTCTCGGGCTGAACTCCGAGCATAAGTTAGGGTTGACTCTCGACAATGTCTTCGCTGATGACCAGGAGCACTCAACATGGCTGACCAAGGATGCCGATTTCACCATCGGAAGCAAGCGTGGCAACCTGGAGCCAAAGGGTGAGAATGTGACCGTGCAGCAGACGCCTGGCTCGGCGCCTGGCAACCCGCTGGCATGCGATGCGCGCTTCGTTCCGTTTCCTGAATTGACCAAAGCGCCGGAGATGGCGGGAACAGTTCCTGCGGAGGACGAAACTCTGTATGTGGCGGCCGATGGCACGGGTGACTTCTACTCGATTCAGCGCGCGCTCGATGCGGCCCCGAAGGACGGAGCTTTGGTGCTGGTCGCCCCAGGAACCTATCGTGAATTGCTGACCATCGACAAGCCGAACATCCGCCTGCGCAGCGCGAATAGCGACGCCGCGAAGACCGTGGTGGTCAACGATCGCAGCGCCGGCGCAAATGGCGGGACCCTGCATTCAGCCACGGTGAATGTGACGGCCGACAACTTCTTTGCCGAGAACATCACCTTCCAGAATGACTTCAATGCCACGCATCCGCAGCTTCCCGCGGGTTCTCAGGCTCTGGCGCTGCGGGTCATCGGCGACCGTGCCATCTTCCACAATGTGCGCCTGCTGGGCAACCAGGATACCGTGTATGCAGGCAGCCGTAACTGCTCTCCGGACGGACAAAACTGCATTCCAACGCGGCAGTATTTTTCCGGCTGCTATATCGAGGGCAACGTCGATTTTATCTTTGGAGATAGCAAAGCCGTCTTCGATCATTGCGAGATTCACAGCACGGCCCACGACGGGGGATTCATTACCGCACAGTCAAAACATTATCCAGAAGAGGACTCCGGCTTCGTCCTCAACCAGTGCAAGCTCACCGCCGACCCGGGGATAACGAAGTCTGTCTACCTGGGGCGGCCATGGCGGCCTTATGCAACAGTGGTTTATCTCAACACGGAGATGGGCGAGCGGATCGATCCGACCGGCTGGCGCGAGTGGCACCCCGGCGAAACGCATTCTTTAGAAACCGTCTATTATGCCGAATACAATTCAACCGGGCCCGGCGCGCATCACGACCAGCGCGATCCGCACACACATTTCCTTTCTCCCGACCAGGAAAAGCAGTTTGAACCGTCGATCTTTCTGCGCGGCAACGACAATTGGAACCCGGTAGCTGGCGAAACCAAGTAGAGTGCGATTGGGCCATGGGCAGCGTACATGCCGCTGACCGGAGTAATCTGGTGTAACCATGAGTCCATCGGAGAAACAGCCCCAATTGAATCTTGCCCAGTCCGCCGACTACCGCGAATCCTATGCCAACAGCGTGCAGGTGCGCGTGAGCGTGTGGGACTTTCAGCTTGTCTTCGGACTGGCTTCCAGCGCAAGCCCCGACCAGGTCACCATCCGCAACCACCAGGCCATCTTCCTGAGTCCGCAGCAGGCCAAGGCTCTATGGAACGTGCTGGGGCAGAATCTGTCGCAGTACGAGCAGGCCTTCGGCGTGTTGAACCTGGAGCCGCAGAGCCACAACTTCCCGCAAGGGCCGGTCAACTGAGGCCGCAGTTACACATCCCCTCAGAGGAGCCATCCCTTGCGTTTGATAAGACTGATGCAGCCGCGGCTGGACGCGCCCCTGCCCATCTGGATGATCTTCCCGGTGGTCTTCGTGGCGCTCTACATCAGCCACTTCACCCTGCTGCGCCTGCCCTACTATTGGGACGAAGCGGGCTATTACATTCCAGCGGCCTGGGATTTCTTTCGCACCGGCTCGCTCATTCCCGTCACCACGTTGACCAACGCCCATCCGCCGCTGCCCAGCATCTACCTGGCGTTATGGTGGAAGCTCTCCGGTTTTTCTCCCGCTGTGACGCGCCAGGCCATGCTAATGGTGGCGGCGTTTGGGCTGCTGGCGGTTTGGGGGCTGGCAATGCGCCTGGTGGGCGTGGGCGCGGTCGCCTTCTGGACCGTGGTTCTCACCGGGCTCTACCCCATCTGGTTTGCCCAGAGCACGCTGGCCCATGCGGATATCTTTGCCGCTGCCTGCTCGCTGTGGGGGCTCGTGTGCGCGCTTCCCGGCCAGGATCAAGATCGGTCCTCCAAGCCGTGGGTGGCAGCGCTCTGGTTTTCCACGGCTGCTCTTTGCAAAGAGACGGCTATCGCCATTCCGCTGACGCTGGCAGCGGTGAGTCTCGTGGAAGGATTTCGATCTCGTCGGCCGCTGCGTTTTCGTTTGTGGAGCCAGGCGGCGTGGCTCTCAAGCTGCGCTTTGCCCTTGGCTGGCTGGTACGCCTGGCACTACGCGAAGATCGGCTTCCTGTTCGGCAACCCTGAGTTCTTGCGCTACAACGCGCAGGCCAATCTCGATCCACTGCGGATACTGGCAGCCTTCGGCCATCGAGTGCTACATCTCACGGCGCACATGAACCTGTTTGTCCCAGTGACGATGGCCATTGCGGCCCTGCTGCTCGACCCTCGACCGAACTTCGACGGCGGTGACCGCCCCTGCATGAACTCTTCGGCACAGCGGCGGATTTTCCTGCTGCTCCTGGTGAATGCGCTGCTTTTCAGCGTACTGGGCGGCGCGCTGCTTACGCGCTATCTGCTGCCCATGTACCCGCTGGTGCTGCTCCTGGCTGTGTCGACGTTTTATCGCAGGGTTCCTTACTGGCAGGGGCTGGCGGTGTTCTCGGCGGCGGCGTTTGTGATGGGGCTGTTCATCAATCCGCCGTATGGGTTTGCTCCGGAAGACAATCTGGCCTACGCCCATGTGGTACGGCTGCATGTGGCCGGCATTGCCCAGCTCAAGCATCGTTACCCTGGCGCCACGGTGCTCACCGCCTGGCCGATGACCGATGAGCTAACGCGGCCCGAACTCGGCTATCTGAAGCAGCCCTATGACGTATATCGGCTCGAGGACTTTACATCCGCGCAGATTGCCCGCGCCGCAGCCGAGCCCGAAAAGTACTCGGCGGCGCTGGTGTTTTCTACTAAGTACGACCCAGTTTCGCCGCTGTTCACGCTGGGACCGGGGAGTAAAGCCATGGACGAGCGATTTTTTGGGTTGCATCGCGATCTGCCGCCCGAGGAGATTGCCAGGGAGTTAGGCGGCACGCTGGTGTGGAAGCAGGAGGATCAGGGGCAGTGGGTTGCGCTCATACGGTTCAACCGGCAGTTCGAGGCGGCGATACAGATGCCGGATCGGGCAAAGTAGCCGACGCGCATGAGCTCTACAACCTATAATCAGCCTGTCGTGCATACTTCTTTTTTATCGCGTTTACAGCAGGTTGGGCAGGTGGCCGTTCGTGCTGGACTGGGGCTTGCGTTGGCCCTCCCCATCCTGACTTTGACGGCTCCCGCCCGCGCCCAAGCAGCCGCCCAGAATGGCGCAGATGGGGCTACAGACGGCTCCGCCGCGGGGCATGGCCGGATTCTGCTGGTGCTGCCGTTTGAGAACCGCACGGGGCAGCCGAGCCTGGATTGGATTCGCGAGGCGGCGCCGGAGATCTTGAGCAGCCGGTTTGCGTCGGCAGGTTTTGCGCCTATGAGCCGCGAGGACCGTCGATACGCGTTGGATCATCTAGGGCTGCCGCAGGGTTTTCATCCCTCGCGAGCCAGTTCGCTCAAACTGGCCGAGACGCTGGACGCCGATTCGATTGTGGTGGGCAGTTATCTGACCGACGGCACCGGCATTGTGGCCCAGGCGCAGGTCGTGGATGTGCCGCGCCTGCGCATGAGCGAAGCGGTGAGCGCGCGCGGCGAGATGCACGACCTGGCTGTGGTCTTCGACTCGCTGGCGTGGAAGCTCACGCGGCAGCTCGACCCCGGCTTCAGCGGCTCCGAGGAGACGTTTCTGGCCGCTGGCGCAGGGCTGCGGCTCGACGCCTTCGAGCAGTACATCCGTGGCATCACCGAGCCCGATCAGGCGGAGCGGCTGCGCCACCTCAATGAATCTGTACTGCTCAGCCCAGAGTTCTCCCCGGCCTGGATGGCGCTGGGACGCGAGGACTACAACGGTCAGAAGTACGAAGAGGCCGCGGGTGCCTTCTCAAAGGTGGGACAGAACGATCCCGACGCGCTCGAGGCGGGATTCTATCGCGGATTGTCGCTGCTGTTTTTTGGCAGCTACCGACAGGCCGAACAGGCCTTTGAAGGTGTGGCGCAGGTTTTGCCGCTGGCCCCAGTGTTAAACAACCAGGGCGTCGCGATGAGCCGCCAGGGCCACGACGGGTTTCCGCTCTTTAGTCAGGCTGAAGCCGCCGACCCCGATGCGGCCGACTACCACTTCAATCTGGCGGTGAGCCTCAAGCGCCAAGGGAAGACCGCCGAGGCCTTGACCGAGCTGGCGCAGTGCCTGCGGTTGCGACCCAACGATGGCGAGGCCCAGGAGGTGCTTGCGGCTTGGCAAAAGCCGGCTGCGCAGCAAGCCGCCGGGCCAAATCCGAGTTCTGGTACGGAGCCGAAGGCCGATCCGCTCGAGCGCATCGCGCGCAGCTTCGACGCCGTTGCCTTCCGCCAGGCCGCGCTGATGATGGACGACATGGAGGCGGCGCGGCTGGCACAGCTGACGCCGCTCAAGCGGGCGCAGACGCTGGCCGGTCAGGCGAAGGATTATCTTGACCGCGGGCTGCTGCTCGAGGCCGAGCGGCTGTATCAGTCCTCCTTGGCCGCCGACGCCAAGATTGCCGAGGCGCATACAGGGCTGGCTGAAGTGCGTGAGCGGACAGGCGATACCGAGGCCGCGCGCAAAGAGGCGCTCGCAGCCCTGAAACTCGCGCCTTCTGCAGATGCGCACCTCGTGCTTGGGCGGCTGGATTTCGCGGCTAGCCACCTCAGCGAGGCAGACAAAGAGGCTGGGGATGCCCTCGCACTCGAACCGTCGAGCCGGGCGGCCCAGGAGCTTCATCGAGAGATTGAAGCCCGGGAAGGGCTGAAGAAATAGGGTCAGACGGCAGGCCCCCAAGGAGCAAGCTATGGTTCATCGCGTACGCGGGTTCGCGGTTCGGATCGCAATCAGTTTGGTTGCAGCATCGGGGTTTTGGTCTTTTGCCCAGCAGGCACCGGCTCAGCAGCCACTGGTGGAGAAATTCATTCTCTCCGACACCATTCAGCCGGTCACTGCGGGCGAGCTCGACCGGGCCATTGCGCGGGCCAATTCCGATGGCGCTCAGGCGTTGCTGGTCGAGCTGGATACGCCGGGCGGACTGCTCGACTCGACGCGCGGCATGGTAGGCGCGATTCTCGCTTCCAGGGTTCCCGTGATCGTTTATGTCGCTCCTGGAGGCGCGCGCGCGGGTTCCGCCGGATTCTTTCTGCTCGAGTCGGCGGACGTGGCCGCCATGGCTCCAGGTACTAACGCTGGCGCGGCGCACCCAGTTCTGGAATTCGGCGGCCAGCCCGACGCCACCATGAGCCAGAAGATCGAGAACGACGCGGAGGCCTTCCTGCGCTCCTATGTGACCAAGCGAAACCGCAACGCCGAAGCAGCCGAAGCAGCCGTTCACTCGTCGCACTCCTACACGGCGCAGGAGGCTCTTGACCAGCACCTGATTGACCTGATCGCCAACGATGATTGGCAATTGCTCAAGGCGCTGGATGGCCGCACAATCACCCACATAGATGGGAACAAGCTGGTGCTGCGCGTTGCCGGTGCGCGGATTGAAGTGCTGCGGCCCACGTTGCGCGATCAACTGCTTGGCTGGCTCATCGATCCCAATATCGCTATGCTGCTGCTGGTGGGCGGGGCTCTCCTCATCTATCTGGAATTCAATGCTCCCGGCACTATTGTTCCCGGCGCGCTGGGCACGTTGATGGTGCTGCTGGCCATCTTTGGACTGAACCTGCTGCCCATTCGATACACGGCTGTCCTGTTGCTGATGGCGGCGCTGGTGCTGCTGCTCCTTGAAGCAAAGTTTGGCGGCCATGGCGTGCTGGCCATCGCGGGAATCGTCTGCCTGACCTTTGGCACGCTTACCCTTGTCGCCGCGCCAGTTCCGGAGATGGGGATCAACCCCGCCGTCGCTTTTGGAGTGAGCGCTGGATTTGGGCTGATTACGGTCCTTCTGATGCGGCTGGCCATGCGCTCCCGCCGCATGAAGACTCAGCTGGGCGTGGATGCGCTGGTAGGCCGCCGTGCCACTGCCATGGAGCCGCTGACGCCCGAGGGTCATGTTCTAGTCGAGGGAGAAATTTGGCGCGCGGTGGCAAGTGAGCCGGTGGCTGCCGGCAGCCCGCTGCGTGTGATGGGGCATGAGCAGTACCTGCTGCGCGTGGCTCCAGTTGCGCCGCAAAGACCGCCGGAACCAGCCACGTAGGTTGGTTTTTCAAATTTGCTCAAGCGCTGGCGGCGCTGTATTTCAAGAGACTGCGATGAACTCGCTGGAGTACAATCCGTGCTGAGTGAGGGAAGTCAAATGTCATTGTCCGATGTTAGTTTGCCGATTCTGATTTTCTTGGTTATCGTCGTTCTCTACGTGCTCAATTGCATCAAGATTCTGCGCGAGTACGAGCGCGGGGTCATCTTTACCCTAGGTCGTGTTTCGCCGCAGCCATACGGCCCTGGCATCATCTTCGTCTTCAAGCCAGTGCAACAGATGATACGTGTCTCCCTCCGCCAGGATGTGCTCGAGGTCCCGCCTCAGGACGTGATCACCCGCGACAATGTCACCATCAAGGTGAACGCGGTGGTCACGCTCTATGTGGTGAGCCCCAACGATGCCGCCATCAAGGTGGTCAACTACGTCTACCAGACATCGCAACTGGCGCAGACCACGCTGCGCACAGTGCTGGGCGAGGTGGAGCTGGATGAGCTGCTCAGCCATCGCGACAAGCTGAACCTGCGCATCCAGTCCATTATGGACCAGCGCACCGAACCGTTCGGGGTCAAGGTCGTCTCTGTCGAAGTCAAGCAGGTGGACCTGCCCGAGCAGATGCAGCGCGCCATGGCCAAGCAGGCCGAGGCGGAGCGCGAAAAGCGGTCGAAGATCATCCATGCCGAGGGTGAGTTCAATGCCGCGCAAAAGCTGGTGGACGCTGCTGCCCTAATGGCCACCGAGCCTATGACCCTCCAGTTGCGTTACCTGCAAACCTTGGCCGACATCGGCGTGGAAAAGAACACCACCATCGTCTTTCCTCTGCCGCTGGAGATGCTCTCGCTGCTGAATAAGATCGGAACCTTGGGAAAGGGGTCTCCAGAAAAGCCGTAAGCTGGAAAAGATAACTTCCTGTCCGGGCCCCCCCGTGGACAGGTCGTCGCAGGCTGGAACTTCGCGATCGGAACTGTCGGCCGCGTGCCGCACAGATGGAAAGACCAGCTCATATGAAGCACCGCAATCTTTGAACGGGGGTATAAAGGAAGTGATTCACGACAAGGAGCTTGGGCAGGCCCAACCTCAACCAGACGCTGACCTGACGTTGGGACCGTTGATGCTGTTGGGCATCTTGTTTGTCCTGTTGCTGCTCGGCGCGCTTCTCTTTGGTTTGGGCTACTTCGTAGGCAGTCGCGGCTCGCAGCAGGCCTCTGCTGCCATGAAACCCGCTCCCGATGCGCAAGTGTCTGTGCAGGCGCCCTGCGTGCAGTCCAAGCCCTCAGCTAGTTCGCAAGCAGCGGTCGATCCGGCGCTGCAGAATGACGCGGATAGCCTGTCTCCGACGGACGCATCGACCCCCAATGCGGCTGCGATGCCGCAGAGTGTGGATTCGGCTGCAGCCCTTGGCTCATCGTCCGGTCAATCTCAGGTCCGGCCCGCGCTGCCGATGGCTGCCAATCCGCTCCAATCTATCCAGTCTGGCGCTGGCCCCGCCGGGGCGCTCAACATGACCTCGGCCTCCGCTCCATTGGCGACTGTGATGGTCCAGATTGCGGCTGTCTCCCACCAGGAGGACGCGGATGTTCTGGTGAATGCTTTGCGCAAACGCGGCTACGCGGTGACTTCTCGCCGTGAGCCCACCGACAACATGATCCATGTAAGGATCGGCCCGTTCAGCAGCCGCGCCGAGGCCAACAGATGGGGTCAGAAGCTGATGAGCGACGGTTATAACGCAATCGTGCAGCCTTAGACATTATGCTTCCCTAACTCTGCATCCACTCGGGCAATCCCGAGGCGATAGCCGCCCGAACTGCCCTCAGCAAAACTTCACGCGTAGCAAAATCGCTGGGGTATATCGGCGCGTGGAAGACGATGTGCGCCGTGCCGGGGCGGATGCGCATACTGCCCTTGGCCATCATGGTTTCAGTGCCCCAGATGGAGACCGGGATGCACGGCGCGCCGGTCTGCATCGCAAGGTAGAACGGGCCTTTCTTGAAAGGTAGCAACCTGCCGTCTTTTGAGCGCGTGCCCTCCACGAATGTGGTGATGTGGACACCCTTCTCCAGCAGACGCTTGGCCTCGGCCACGCTCTCCTGCGCGCTCACCGCGCTCCCTGTGCGGTCCACGGCGATCAGCTCCCCTTGCCTGAAAGCGATACCGAGGACGGGAATCTTCATCAATGATCGCTTCATGAAGGCTGAAGTACGGCCCGGAATCCGCGGAATCAGCGCCGTCGGATCGAGGTTGGAGACGTGGTTTGCCATGAAAATGCAGGCCGTCCCCGGCGGTACGCGCTCCACGCCTTCGGTCGCTACGCGGATTCCAGCCAGCCGATAACCGACCCGCACGATCATTTGCGTCGCGTTGTAGAGCGGCATCACGTTGCCGGTGATCACCGACCATGGAATGAAGACAATCGCCGAAGGGATACCGAGAACGACGATCGTGGCCAGCAGTACGAGAGAAGAGATCATGCGAGCTTTTCAACCTCAGCGCTGGCGTCATCGCGGCAGCGTTCTCTGAGGCGGCCCGGCAGTTTCTCGTAGATCCCGTCAAAGCCGCCATTGGACAGGATTGCAACCACATCGCCCCGCTCCAGTCGCGGCGCAATCCTGTTCACGATCGCTTCAACATCGGGTTGTAACTCCGCCTCAGTTCCCCGCGCATTGAGCGCATGCACCACATCTTCGGGATGCAGCCGCTCGGCGTCGGGAATGCGCTGCTGCTGATAGACGCCGGCCAGAACGACTCGGTCGGCCAGTCGCAGGCTTTCCACCAGTTCGGATTCCAGCACCTTGCGCCGCAGCGTGTTCGAGCGCGGCTCCAAGACTGCCCACAAACGCGCCTGCGGATAAACGTAGCGCAGCGCCCGCAGTGTCTCGCGAATGGCCGTGGGATGATGGGCAAAGTCGTCGATGATGGTGACTCCACCAACCTCCGCGCGTACCTCCAGCCGGCGCTTCACGCTCTTGAAGCTGGCCAGCGCCGCACGAATCGCCTCTTTGCCGATTCCCTGTCCTGAAGCCAGCGCCGCCGCGGCCGTTGCGTTCAGCGCGTTGTGCTCGCCCGCCAGGCGCATCTCCAGCTCGGCCCACAACGCGCCGCCGTGCCACACCTCCCAGTGGGTCAGGCCGTCTTCATGGCGCAGCTTTTGGATGCGCCATTCCGCGCTGTCAGAGAATCCGTAACGCTCCACACGGCACAGTGCGCCGGCCACACAGTCGGTCACGTTTGCGTTGCCGTCATAGGCCACAATCGCGCCTCGCCGCGGAACTAGGTTCACCAGTCGCTTAAAGGCCGTCTTCACCGCTGCCAGGTCCACATAAATGTCGGCGTGGTCAAACTCCACGCTGGTCAGAATCAGCGCATCGGGAAAGTAGTGCAGGAACTTGGGGCCTTTGTCGAAGAAGGCGGTATCGTACTCATCGCCCTCAACGATAAAAGTGCTCGTGGGCCGCAGCTGGAAACTAGAACCGAAATTCTCTGCCACGCCGCCGATCAGAAACGAAGGCTCCAGCGCAGCATTCTCTCTTGAAGCGAACTGATAAATCCATGCCAACATGCTGGTCGTGGTGGTTTTGCCGTGTGTGCCTGCGATCACCAGCGACTCGCGGCCCGCGAGGAACTCCTCGCGCAGCAGTGCGGCCATCGAAGTGAAGGGAATGCGTTCGTCGAGCACGCGCTCGACTTCGGGATTGCCGCGCGAGAGCGCATTGCCGATGACGACGAGGTCCGGAGCCGGGTCGAGATTGGATTCGGCGTAGGGCTCCAGAATGGGGATGCCGAGCCCGCGCAGCAGATCGCTCATCGGCGGATAGGCAGCCTTGTCGGAGCCGGTGATGCGGTGCCCCTGCAACTGCAAAAGCCCTGCCAGCGATGCCATGGCCGTTCCGCAGATGCCGCTCAGGTGAATGTGCCGGGGCGATTGGGAAATTGATTTCATCGCGTCACCCCCGGTTCATTCCAGTGCCGCACTATTCCCTGTTCCATATTCCCTGTTCCCTGATTTATCATCGCGTCACCGCCGGTTGCAGCAGATGCAGCGCAGCTTCATCGGTGAGGATCAACTCAGCCTCGACACCCAGAGTCAGAGTTACATTGCCGTGCGAGACATGGCCGCTGCGCAGTCCGATGGCGATAGGTCCCTCGAAATCTTCAAACACGCGCAGAATCACCTCTTCAAGCAGATGGGGGGACGCCCCAGGTGACACACAATCCAGCATCTCGCCGAAGACAATGCCGCGCACGCCGGACAGCTTGCCCGCCTGGCACAGTTGCCACAGCATTCGGTCCACCTGGTAGGGCTTGGCGCCCGTGTCCTCGATAAACAGCAGCTTGCCCTCAGTCTGCGGTTCATAGGGCGTGCCCAGCAGCGAAACCAGAATGCTGAGGCAGCCCCCATACAAGGTGCCGCGAACCCTGTTGAAGACCCGTCCCGACTTCAGCACGCGCAAACCCTCCGCCAGCCCCAGGCTGTAGGGCTCGCCGGCCAATGCCGCCTGAAAGCTGGGCAAGTGGACACCCTTCTCGTTCGAGAAATCGGCTGCGACCATGGGTCCATGAAACGCGGGAAGGCCGAGCCGGTCGAGCAGACGCAGTTGAATGCCAGTCAGGTCGCTATAGGCGAAGAAGGGTTTGGGATGCCTGCGAATCAGCTCGACATCCAACCCGTCGAGGAGGTAGTTTGAGCCGTAGCCGCCTCGTAGAGACATCACGGCACTCGATTGCTCGTCAGCGAACGCGGCATGTAGGTCTTCCAGCCGCTGTGCCGCGGTTCCGGCAAAATAGAGCGGTCCCTTCTGGAAGGCATGGTGACCGAGCCTGGGCGACAGGCCCAGTGCGCGCAAGTTTTTCATGCCTCGTTCGGCAAGCTCAAGCTTTGCCGACGCAGCAGGGGCTATCACACTCACACTGGCGTCCTGCATTACGGGGGCGAGCTTCAAGAGCGGTTTGGAATCGATGGGCACCGCCATATCTACCACGCCTCGCCGCGCGCAATCAAAGCCGCCGGGCCGGTAAGCTTAAGTTCGGTGCCTGGTCCGTCCCAGGCCACAGTCTGCGCGCCGCCGGGAGCCACCACTGTGAGCGGTGAACGGCAGCCGTTGATCGCCAGCGCCGCTGTGGCCGAAGCGGAGCTGCCCGTGCCGGAAGAAGTGGTCGGCCCCACGCCACGCTCGAAGATGCGAATCTCGATCTCGGTCGGGCTGATAACGCGCAGAAATTCGACGTTGGTCTGGTGAGGAAAATCGGGATGGATGCAGATCTCCGCGCCAATTTCGGTCCAGGTACTGCCCGCAACCGCAAACTCTGCGTTGTCCACCACGATGACGAAATGTGGGTTGCCGGTGGAGATCTCGATGCCCGCAATATGAATGCTGTCGGCGAGTTCGACCGTGCGCGGTGCAAAAGCGGGAACGCCCATGCCGGTGGTGACTTCCACCGTGAATCCGTTGGCTCTGCTCACCGCATCCACCTGGCAGAGGCGCAACCCGGCGTCGGTCGCAATCTCCAGCACATCGCCTGGCTGGGAGCCGAGCGCATCGGCCATCCACGCGGCCACGCAGCGCGTGCCGTTGCCGCTGATCTCGGCGATCGAGCCGTCGGCATTGTGTAGCCGTATGCGGCCCGCCTTCGATCCGGTCCAGCGAAAGAACTCGATACCGTCGGCGCCGATGCCAGTATTGCGCTCGCACAGTCGCCGCGTGAGATTTGCCCAGTCGTAGTCCGCGGCCGCGTCTTCTGTCACGATCAGAAAGTCGTTGCCGCAGGCGTGCGCCTTGGTAAAGGGAATCAATCTTCCTCCGGATCGCGGAAGGTGAGGAGCGCGTCGATTGCGGGCTCGGCGAGCAGCTTTCCATGCAGGCGCTCATGCTGCTTTTTTGTAACGGTCATTGCGAAGGTCACCCGCTGAAGCGCGCCGATGGAATCGCTCTCGACGCCTGTCAGCCGTTCGCCCGCGGTGTCCATCGCTTGAAGAATCGACTCCATCATGCCGGTTAGGTCGCGTCCGCGGGCCTCATAGATCAGCGGATAGATCTTGATGTTCGCCCGCCGCTCCAGAAAGCCGACTACCTCCAGGGCCAGGATGACAACGACCGCTGCGACCGTCGCCGCGCCATACAATCCCGCACCGCAAGCCATTCCGATAGAGGCGACGACCCAGATGCTGGCCGCGCTGGTGAGTCCGCTGATGCGGCTGCGATTGTGCAGGATGAGTCCAGCGCCCAGAAAGCCGATGCCCTGCACGATGTTCGAGGCCACCTGTCCCTTGTTGGGGCTGTTGTCGCCTGCAAGCACTGCGGAGAGGAGCGTAAAGAATGCGCTGCCCATGCAAATCAGTAGGTTGGTGCGCACTCCAGCGGCCTTGCGATTGATCTCCCGCTCCAGGCCGACCACGCCACCCAGAAGGCAAGCCAGCAGCAGGCGGCCGATGGCGCCATTCACCACGACAAGCTGCTGCAGGTGATCGAAGCTGAGGGGTTGCGCGAACTGTGCCAGGGCTGTGCTCATCGAGGTTCCTTGCCCGATGCTATCACTGTGTAGGCTGCGTTGTTGAGGGTTGTGGCGCCTCTTTGGCGGGAGGAGTATCGGAGACGTAAATCGTCCCTGCGGGCTGGCCCGCGGCCGTAAAGCGACGGATCGCGGTCAAGCCTGCCGGATGCTCCCGCACCGCGCGGTCGATCTCGTCGCCGTCAAAGGCCAGCACGATGGTTGCGTGAGCGGCGGGCTCGGCCAGCGCGGCAATGTAGAACTCCTTGTCGCTCTCATTAATGGTCTGGCGCAGCGGAATCCCGGTGAAGGCAACGAGATTGGGATAGGCCGAAGTTTCCATCAGGATCACGCCACCGGGCCGCTCGGCGAGCAGCGCGCGCAAAGTCGGCGGAATCTGCATCTCATAGGGGCGGCGCGCGTCGATGTTCTTTGTCCCTTCGACGTAAACCAGCGGGCGCTCGCGCACCATCTCGCCTGCATTTAAGGTGACCAACGCAGACAGCACGCCGACTGCGTAATAAGCCCATCGGGGCTTGAACTCATGCACTGCGGTGATCGCGAACTGCGCGGCAAAACCCAGGCCCAGCGCCAGGGCTGGCAGCAACTCTATTCCGTAGCGCGTGTTGTACCAGGAGTGTGGCCACCAGACGGGGAGAAAGATGGGCACCGACCCATAAGACACCGAGTATGCGTAGAAGGGAACCGGCAGCCAAAGTAGCAGAGCCCATGCAATCGCTCGGCGGCGCGTCGTAAGCCAGCCCCACGCTGTGCCAAAAAGGCTCAATGCCAGCAGCACGTTGCCCCACGCCGCGGCGGCCGCATCCATCTCCGCTGCTTTCAAATAAAAGATCGGCGCGATCCACGGATTGTGCCACCCCGGATGCGGCGGGAATCCGGGCGCTGCGGTTCGTGCCTCGATGGCTTTTGCTGAGAAAGGTCCGCGCAAAAAGGAGAGCCAATCGCCGAAGGCCGCTGCGTTGTAAATGAACCATGCTGTCGGCGCGGCGACCACCACAGCGCTTGCCAGCCAGAAGCTCCGCGAGCGCAATTGGCCGCGGCGGGCCAGAGTCAAACCGATGCCTGTCCACGCCAGCAGCGTCATCACCCAGCCGTCATAGCGCGTATAGACAGCTGCCACCAGCACCCCCGCAACCCACCAAAGCAGCAGTCTTGCTTGGCGTGGGTCATTTTCCAGACTTGCCCGCCACTCCACCAGCCAAACCGTAATCCAGACCATTTCGCACACAAAAAGCGGCTCGGTCATGGCGGTGGTTTGCAGGTAAAGCAGATTTGGATTGGCCGCGAAGAAAACCAGCGCCAGCGCGGCAGCGGCGGGCGGGAGCCAGTGGCGCGCCAGCCTGTAGATTCCCGCGCAACCAGCCAGGTAGGCGAGCGCCGACGGAATCACGCCGGCAAACCCGCTGGCCCACCACCCATAAACCTGCACAAAGGGAATCATCAGCAGATGAGGTAGCGGCAGCCATACCGAACCTAACTGCGTGAATCCGGGCCGGTGCGAGTCGAAGACCCGCCGCGCGATGTGCAGGTGAGCAACCGCATCGCCATAGTTCAGCATGGCCCCATGCCGCCAACTCCACAGTACCGCCGCCATCGAGGCTGCCGCGCAGCAGACCAGCGTGGCCAGCCACTCCGGCCACCCCAGACAATCGAGGCGCCGAATGGGATTCTCAGTCAAGGTGGGTCAGCTCGCGAAACAGGATGAAGCGGTCGTCGATCTCTTTGCGGGTTAGCTCCTGCAACCGCTCGGTGCCAAAGCGCTCCACGGCGAACGAGCCCATCACGCTGCCGTAGAACATGGCTCGTCGGAAAGCAGCCGGAGTGAGTTCGCGCTGCGATGCTAGGTAGCCGAAGAAGCCGCCGGCAAAGCTGTCGCCCGCGCCGGTGGGATCGACCACCTCTTCCAGCGGCAGCGCCGGCGCCCTGAACGGGTGCTCCGCACTCTCGCCCTTCGGAGCAAAGCTGCGGGAACTGAAAAAGGCCGTCGCTCCATACTCGCCGTGCTTGACCACCAGCGTGCGCGGCCCCAGCTCCAGCACCGCGCGCGCTGCCCGCACCAGGTTGTTATTGCCGGCCAGCATCTTGGTCTCGGTATCGTTGATCAGTAGAATGTCGAGTCCCTTCAGTACTTCCTTAAGCGCCGGCAGATGATCCTTGATCCAGTAGTTCATCGTGTCGCCGGCCACCAGCTTCACATCCGGCATCTGTTCACGCACTCGCCGCTGCAACACCGGATCGATGTTAGCCAGAAACAGAAATTCCGAATCTCGATACGCCTCGGGAATCTTCGGCTCAAAGGCCGCAAAGACGTTGAGTTCGGTGTTATGGGTCTTGGCTTCGTTTAAGTTATCGAGGTAGGATCCTTCCCAGAAGAAGCTCTTGCCTGCGGCCCGCTCAATGCCGCGCGAATCGATCTTACGCGCGTGGAAGACCGCCTCCTGCTCCGCGCCAAAATCCTCTCCTACCACGGCGATCACGCGCACATCGGTGAAAAAGCTGGCGGCCAGCGAAAAGTAAGTCGCCGCCCCGCCCAGGCAGCGTTCCCTGCGGCCTGCCGGCGTTTCAATCGAGTCGTAGGCGACGCTGCCTACCACGGTAATTGCCATCGTTTTCCTCTCTTGCTCGATCTATACATAGGCTGCCAGTGCATTTCGTTCCCGCACTGATTCGCTAACTTGCTTGCGAGGCAGTCGCGCTGACTCGCTAAGGACTTACCACCCAAAATACTTCCCAAACAGCAGTCCCACCTTCTCCTTCGCCGCTGCCGGAATCGCGTCCGGCGCGGTTAACACGGCGTACTTCGCAGCCGAGGCACAGGCACAATTGCGCTCATGCGGCATCGCCGCCACAGCAGCCTTCACCACATGCGCCGCATTATCGGCGTTCTTGTGCAGCACGGCCACAATCTCCTCGACCGTGACCGAGTCATGCCCCTCGCGCCAGCAATCGTAGTCAGTAACCATGGCCACCGTCGCGTAGCAGATCTCCGCCTCGCGCGCCAGTTTGGCCTCTTGCAGGTTGGTCATGCCGATCACATCCGCGCCCCAACTGCGATAGAGCTTCGATTCCGCTTTGGTGGAGAACTGCGGGCCTTCCATGCAAACGTAAGTTCCGCCCAGTTTGCCCACCACGCCCACCGTGGCGCAAGCCTGAGCAGCAGTCTTGGCCACCGTCGCGCACACCGGATCGCCAAAAGCAACATGACCCACAATCCCCTCGCCGAAGAAGGTGGAGATGCGATGGAAGGTGCGGTCGATGAACTGGTCTGGCATGACGAAGTCGGTGGGCTTGTGTTCCTCTTTGAGCGAGCCGACGGCCGAAACGGAGATAATCCGCTCCACGCCGAGCTTTTTGAAGGCGTAAATGTTGGCGCGGAAGTTCAGCTCCGAAGGCAGGATGCGATGACCGCGTCCATGACGCGCCAGGAAGGCCACCTTGCGGCCCTCCAACTTGCCCAATACGAAGGCGTCAGACGGGTCGCCAAATGGCGTCTCCACGCGCTCTTCGCTAACGTCGGTGAATCCCGGCATCGAGTAAAGCCCGCTGCCGCCGATAATGCCAATCTCCGCCTGTGCCAATTACCACTCCTTTACATCCCAGAGACAAGAACCTGTCGCCGAGGGCCACTTCTCTGCAACAGGCGGTTTCCCAGCCCGCGCGCCTGCTTTTGGCAAACATTTCAGTATAAAGGGAGAGCTCGGTCCTCCCTTTGGGACGCGAAGACGAAGTCTAGGATTTCCAACAAGTGCCCTGCATAGCCCAATCCCGCAAACGGTACCGGAAGGCCTGCAAGATTCAGGTTTTATTGGGCAATATGGGTTTGACAGTGTCTGGGTGCTTTTCTGGGAGGGGCTGCGCAGGCGCCACGGGCTTTGCAACTGGCTTGGCCACGAGGGCTGGTTGCGATGGGGAGCTCGCAGAAGGTTGACCCGGCGCTTTTGCAGCCGGGCCGGTTGACGCTGGGATTGCGAGCGGCTTAGCGTTAGCTGCCACCGAGTTGGCGGGCGCTTGCCCGGCGGCTGCCTGCAGCGGAGGCGTTTCCTGGTCGCCTAGAAATTGTTCGTCATCCTTGCCGGCAATGGCGGCGCGCATGACGGTCATCCAGATGGGCAGCGCGGCTTTGGCGCCGGTTTCTTTGTCGCCGAGTGACTGGCGGCTGTCGTAGCCGACCCACACGCCGCATGTGACAGACGGCGAGAAGCCGAGGAACCAGGCATCGGTGTAGTCGCTGGTGGTGCCGGTCTTTCCGCCCAGGGGGTGGTTGAGCTGCGCAGCGGCCTGCCCGGTTCCGTGCTGGGTGACGGCGCGGAGCAAGATCATCATAGTGCGCGCCGTCTGCTGGTCGATGACCTCATTCACCTCCGGGTTGTCTTCCCATAGGGTGATGCCGTCCGCGTTGGAGACCTTGCGAATCGTGCGGGGCGTTACACGGAGGCCGTCGTTGGGAAAGACCGCGTAGGAGGCCACCTGCTCCTGAAGCGTGATTTCGACCGCGCCAATGGCGATGGGCAGATAGGCGGGAATGTTCGAGGTAACGCCGAAGCGGTGGGCCATATCGATGACCTTGTGAATGCCCACGCGGGCAGCCAGCTTGAGTGCGGGAATGTTGCGCGACTCGGCGAAGGCGTTTACGAGCGTCATCCGGCCCTTATAGTCGTTCTCGTAGTTGTGCGGGGTATAGCCGCCGAAGCTCACCGGGCCATCGACGATGGTGTCGTCGGGTTTGGCGCCGTCCTCAATGGCTGCGGTGTAGACGTAGGGCTTGAAGCTGGAGCCGGTCTGGCGCTCGGCCTGGGTGGCGCGATTGAACACGGAGAGGGCGTAGTCGCGGCCACCCACCATCGCCAACACGTCACCGGTAGTGTTATCCATGGCCATCAAGGAGCCTTCCGCGCCGGTGTCCTGCTCGAGCGTGGCCCGGCGAGCTTTACCCTCTACGACGTTGCTCAGGTGGACATAGATAACATCGCCGGGCTTGACCAGTGCGTCCGCATAGCGCTGGCCGGTCCACGCCCAATCGTCGGGCATTAGTAGCAACTCGTTGGCGCCAACGCGCGCGTGAATCTCCAGGGGCATGGTGCGCGTCACGAGCGCATGTACATAGTCGCCGGCGCTGGACTTCATGGCCCAGTCTGGATGCTTGTAGTCATCGAGGGAAACGCCGGCTGCAAGGACGTTTTCCAGCTTGCCCGGCCCGTCGTGGCCGACCCAGCCATGGCGGCGCTCGTAGGTTGCCAGACCATCGACAACAGCGTGATTGGCTGTTTGCTGCAAGTCCAGATCCAGAGTGGTTTCAACCCTCAATCCAGCCTCGTGAACCTCCTCGGCGCCGAAACGCTTTTCCAGTTCCTGCCGCACCTCCTCTTGAAACCAGGGGGCAACAGACATCTCCGGCTGTGCCGTGTGCAGCCCCAAGGGTGCATTGCGTGCCGCCTCCGCCTGGGCGTGGGAGATCGCTTTGTCGGCTTCCATCTCCGTCAGCACCAAATTGCGGCGGCGCAGAGCCTTCTCCGGGTTAATCAGGGGCGAAAAGGCAACGGGCGCCTTGGGCAGGCCAGCCAGCAGGGCCGCTTCGGTCAGCGTGAGGTCGCGCGCATGCTTCGAGAAGTAGAACTCCGAGGCCGCCTCGAAACCATACATTCCGTGACCGAGGTAGATCTGGTTTCCATACAAGGTGAAGATCTGTTCCTTGGTAAAGCTGCGCTCGATCTGGATGGCAAGATACGCTTCCTGCAGCTTGCGGGCGGCGGTGCGCTCGGAAGAGAGGAAGAGGTTGCGCGCCAACTGCATGGTCAGCGTCGAGGCGCCCTGAGCCCGTCCGTGGTTGCGCAGGTCGTACCAAACGGCCCCCATGACGCGGAAGACGTTGATGCCCCAATGGGACTCGAAGCTCTTGTCTTCAATAGAGATGACAGCCTGGCGTAGAACGGGGGCAAAGTCGTCGTAGCCCACCACCTCGCGGCGCTCGAGAGCAAAAGAGCCGATCATGCGGCCCTTCCGGTCGTAGAGATCGGTCGTGGTGGAGGGGCGGTAATGCTCGAGGTCATTGATCTGGGGCAGGTCAACCGAGTAAACCAGCGTGAGCCCTGCCAGCGAACCGGTCACCACGGCCAGAGTGAGCAGCACGGCCAGCGCAAACCGACCGACGATCTTGCGTCGGCGATGGACTGGCACCGTCTGAACTTGCGGGCGGCGGGGCCGGACAGGATCGCGCGGTTCCAAACGCTGTGGAGGAGGGGCAGCCAACCGATTCAGGCCTCATGGGCATTTCTCCGGCGTGCTGGTGAGAAAATGCCTCACCCTAAGGCTAGCACTATCCTGCGACAAAGGCGCGGACTGGTCTGCTGCGGCGCACCACGGTGTTCAAGAGCGGGAAGAGAGCGGATTTTTCAGTTCACGGGAGCTCACTATCGCAGCGTCTATTCTCCCTGCCCTTTGGGGAGATAGATCACTCCATCCTCATTCTCCAGGCCGGGACGATAATACTCGGCGATAGCCCGCAAAATGGGAACTGTGAAGCACATTTGAGCGTCAGGATTGGCAATTTTCTCCTCCACGCTGTCATACAGTTGAACTGCACCGTACTCATGATTTCTCAACCGGTCCATGATCACGTTGGCATCCAGCCTGCCTTGTTCGACGAAACGCGTGGCATTGAAGGGATCGTAGACATAGGGCTTACCAGCGTCGGCACAGCGCAGAATACTTTCGCACAATGCTGAGCCCGGCTGCTGTCGCAAGTAGGCAACTTCCGCGGCAAAACGGCGCGCCTCCTCGCGTCTCTCTTGCAGAACCTTATCTGTCCGCCCGTTGCCCGAGCGTATCATCGGGACCGCCAGCCCAAGGAAAAAGATGGAGCAGACAGCCAGCGGAGATCGAGCCAGAGTCTGGCCCAGCGGCAGCCTGGAAACAAGAGACAGCCTGGAGAAGTCCGCCCAAAAGACGCCGCACAACAAGACGATCGCCAACATCGAACCGAAGATTCCGTTGATATCCACGCCGCTTCCGCCACTGAAATATGTATTGATCGCCAATGCGCAGAGGAGCAGCACTGCCAGAACGCGCCGCGTCGGATTCTTCCAGCAGATATAGGCCGTCCACAGAGCCGCCAGTGTGGGAAGCGGAGAATAGTACGGCAAACTCAGCATATTGCCGATTCCCGCACGCGCCGAGTAGCTGCGTGGGGTAAGTAAGCAGGAAACGTATGCGGCCCCGTCGATCTGGCGGGTCACAACCACCGAGAGCACGGCCATCAACGCGCCGCCAACGGCGAAACGCAAGGCCTTGCGCGGTGAGCTGAATAGAAGATCCAACAGTACGGCAAGAGGGAACTCGATTAAGTTGTGCTTGATGTTGCCGCCCACGACAAAGAGCAAAGCGGTGAGTTCCAGAGCCCAGCCTTGCCGGTTGCCCCGCAGATAAACATAAATGCCCGCCATAAAGAAGGCCTGGGCCAGCATTTGCGGATCATCCATCCCCACATAGCCGCTTGCCGTGGCGCAGAAGAAAGCTATAAGGAACAGTCCGGAGAGCCATGCGGCGCTCATCGATCGCGTCGTATGATTGACGATCAATCCCGCAAATACGCCGCTCAGGCAAAGACCGGCCAGCGAGAGAATCCGCCCTGCAAACAGGTAGTCCGAGGTGGATCTTCCCATCGCCGCAACCAAATGAAACGAGAGTGCGGGATAGTTGACGGTCGTCCAGGCATAGGTCGTTGGATAAAGTGGCTGATGATCCGCTACCTTTTGGGCGTTATATACGTTCCAACCCTCGTTGTAGTCGATCTCCATCAAGAGGAAAGCACGACAGAACGGTAACGCCGCGGTCCAAAGCAGGATCGCGGCGCAAAGGGCCATCAAGAACAGGCGGATGGGTCGATGTGTCACCTGTCCATTTTCTACCCTTCACAGAGACAATTTCAGGGTCAATGGAATAAAACCGAGGTCAGTTGGAGCAGCTTAAGATTCTACGCGAACGATGACCGACAGTTTTAATCTGCGGAGTCTATCAGCCGTTTTTCGCCTTCAGCAGTGTGCGGCGTGAAGGGAATGGCCGCGTGGTCTCCCACACCCAATTGGCTGCGGAAGGATGAGGCACCCGGCGTATCAGACCAGGTATCAGGTTTGCTAACGCTGTTTTTCCCGTTCGCCTGCTATACTCCCACGCATGGAAGCGAAACAATTTGAAAACATCGAGAGGCTACTCCGAATCATTGCCCACGAACTCTATCTAGCGCGGAAGGACCGTGAATTTGAGGCCGCACCTAAGAACGATGTTGAAGATGAGGACCTGGCAAATCCAAGAACTTGGCGTCGAGAAGAGCGCGGATGGTTGACCAACCACATCGAACGCTTGCGCGAAACTGTGGACGAATCGACGCGGGACGACATGCGCTTCAAGGACTGAATCAATTCAGACCCAAGGGGCGAAGTCGCCATGCAATCGTCCGGCAGGAGGGAGAAATTAGACATGAGCGGTAAGTTTGAATTGACGAAAACAATCTCATCACATACGGGGATATTTGGGGAATACCAGATCCATGGGTTGCAGCATGAATACGAAACTGGTAATCGGGCATGGCACGTCGGCTCATCCCGCCTGAGCAGCAATACGGTCGAGGAATACTTGGTAAAAGATAAGGAGGTCTTATCTTATAACGCTGATCTTACTTACAATTCCATGGACACGATGCTGATTCATAACGTCGGATCCGCGGCGGACGTCGAACCTGGGAAAAAAGAGGCGATCCTCAAGGCAATTGCAGAATGGGAAGAACTGGATCGAACAACAAGTCCTCATTCCGACTGACTCTTAAAGAGGCTTGCAATTTAACCGTTCTTCGCTTCCAGCAGTTCCAGCGCTTTGTCGAGGGGTTCGTCGCTCTTGGCCGGAGGCGATTCCTCGTCTTCTTCCTCGATAGCTGGGCCCACGGCTACGGTGGGCGTAACCGCTTCGTCCTGGATTTTTTTCCCGGAGGGACTCTCAAACTTGGCTACTGTGAGCACGAGGGCTGCGCCGTCGGGCAGCTCGATGGTCTTCTGCACCGAGCCCTCGCCGAAGCTGCGCTCGCCCACCACGTCGCCCCGCTTGGCGTCCCCGATGGCGGCGGCCGTGAGCTCCGCAGCGCCATAGGTTCCGCGGTTGATCAGCACAGCTAGCGGCGCGTCCGTCACAAACTTGGCCGGATCGGCGGTGAAGGTCTGTTGGGGATACTTCTGGCCTTGAAGCGTGGCCAGGGTGCCTTGCTTAAGGAAGAAGTTGGCCAGGCGCAGTCCTTGCTGCGGGTCGTCGCCGGAGGAGTCGCGCAGGTCGAGCACAACCTTGAGGTTCTTGCCCTCGGAACTGAGTTTGGCGGCGATCTCGTCCACGCGGGCTGCGGTCAGCAGACCGGGCTTGAGATAAAGGATGGTGGAGTTGTCGTATTGCTTTTCGCCCAGGCCGGCAGGCGTCGTGATCGAGCGGGTGAGCGTCAATTTGTCGGGATCTGCCTTGCGGGGGCGAACCACGGAAAGGGTGAGCGTCGTTCCAGGCTTGCCATCGAGCATGAGGCGGATGACCGCCGGCGACAGTTCGCGGGTGGACTGCTCGCCAATGGACTCAATGACATCGCCGTCGCTCAGGTGTTCCTTGTCGGCAGGCGAACCGGGCACGACACTGACCACGGTAGCGTAGCCATAGCGCTTGGAGACGACGATTCCCACCTGGGCCACGCCGGTAGTAGGACGCTCCTTGTAGATTTTGTATTCGGTGGGGGTCAGATAGCTGGAATCGGAGTCGAGCGATTCGAGCAGGCCATGAAGCGCGCCGGTAGTGACGTCATTGATGTTCGGGTCCGTGACATAGTCGGTCTGGACCTTCTTGAGGACTTCGGCGTAGACCCGCATCTGACGGTACGCGCCATCTTGCTCGCCACCGGCGTGAACGCCGAACAGTCCAAATTCGCCGAGGCCGAAGCCGAGGGCGAGGGCGGCGAAGATCGCCACGGAAAGCACGAAGACAAAACGCTGGAAGATTCGAGACACATGCACCGCCAAGGCAGCCTTGGAGGGGAACAGGCCGCTCACTCTATAGACGCAATGATAGCGCAATCGGTGTATGGATGGTGTTCCTGGTCAGGCCCGCGCATGTGAATGACGATATTCGCCCAGGGCCGACGCATATCAAATGCCCAGTAATTTGAGCAAGTAGGGATGGTTCCATGCGGCTTTGAGTCTTTTTCCCTTGATGCCGCGTTTGAATGTAGTTTCTTGTTTGAGCAGATTCAGCG
>Ga0182024_10000797_pt1 | contig 82836 bp, 89 predicted proteins | sample P32metaG_FD_120480 | JGI IMG/M metagenome (GOLD analysis project Ga0182024, IMG submission 120480) | Permafrost microbial communities from Stordalen Mire, Sweden - P3-2 metaG (Illumina Assembly) | ecosystem: Environmental > Terrestrial > Soil > Wetlands > Permafrost | place: Sweden: Stordalen...
AACACGGGCCGCCGGGGAGGTGAGCCGCTGACGAACAACGACCACGAGCGGTGAAGGTGGCCCGGGCAGGGGGGTCAGTTTTCAACCGTTGGAAAGGGGTCAGTTTTCGGCCGGCGTTGACACCGGTCGAGGTCGTCGGGGGCTGGCCGTGTCGACACTGCGTTAGGTTCTCTGCCTCTGCCATCGCGACCGGGTCATCAGCGGTCTGTTCAGCTCGCCTCGCCGCGGCCATACCCCGGGCACCTCAGCGGCCCCACCGCTGACGAAGCGCAACATAGCTGCCTTGGCGGCGCGCCCGCAGGAGAGCTGACGCCTATTCCCTGAACGTGACGGGATTGTCCGAATCCCACCTTGTCGACGCGAGAAGGAGAGGGGGCAGGGAAGCCGTTCGCCCCCCTCTCCCTGTTTCGGGACTGAGATTGCCGGTGTGGCGCCGACCTCATCCGGCCACGTCTCTGACGATGAGTTCCTTCAGCCTCCGGCGAGCACAGTGGCGCCGACCGCACCGGACAGGTCACCGAGCTCTGTCTGCAGCACAGCTGGGGGTCGTTCGGGGATCCTCAGGTTCTTCGCCATCTCCTGCTCGACCCTCCGGACGAATGGTTCTCCGAGCCGGTCTCCCAGGCCACCACCGACGATGATCGCTTCGAGATCGAGAAGGTTGTTGGCGTTGGCGAGGGCTAACCCCAGGGCCTCGATGGCCGCGTCGATCAGGTCGATCGCGAGCCGGTCGCCCTGATCGAGGGCCTCAGCGATCACCGAGCTGGTCAGTCGGTCTCGCCCCTTGCGCTCCATGATCTCGAAGAGCTTGGTCTTGTGACCTGTGTCCACATGGTGCCTTGCCGCCTGCTCAATGGACACGCGTCCGGCGTACGCCTCGAGGCAACCCAGACGGTGACAGCTGCATCGGCGGCCTCCGGGTCTGACCGTCATGTGACCGATCTCGCCGGCGTTCCCCAGGCCGTGGCGCAGCTCGCCTTCGAGTATCAGGCCCCCACCGACGCCAGTGCCGACGAACACGCCGAGAAGGTTCCGGTATGGGCGGCCGGCGCCATTCCGGTACTCGCCCATGACGGCGGCCCGTACGTCGTTGTCGACGGTGACACAGGTGCCCTCGAAAGCCTCGCTGACGGTCGGGCCGAGCGGCACGTCATCCATGAATCCAGGGACATTCGAAGCCTTCGACACATGGCCGGTGGCGGCATCCACCGACCCGGGCGTGCCGATGCCGATGGCCCGGAGATCCGACGGGCCCTTGCCGGCCGTATCGAGCGCCGCACGGATGCTCGCCACGATCCCCGCCATCACGTCACCGGCGTCTGTCTTTGGCGTCGCGCACCGGGACTGGCCGACGACGATACGGTCGGACACGACCACGGCCTGGATCTTCGTGCCCCCCAGATCGACGCCTACTGTCACCTCCGCCATTGTGTCGGGACCCCCGGCGTTCGCATTGGAGCAATGTGCCCGCCACGGTAGTCCTCCCGGCGAGTGGCTCTCGGCATGCTCGCGAGTTGAGCGAGCGGGGGGCCTGGGGCCGTAGGGGCCGCTGAGACGAGAGCGACTTGCTGACGGTGAAGGCGCTTAGGGTGTGCCAGTCGATGGACGCATTGGCCGATGGACCCCAGCCCGAACCGCGTTCCAAGGCGTCATGGGCGCGCCGCGGGCGCGAAATGTCACATAATTGCGGTCAGTCGAAGTTAGTGGCCGTTACTCGGAATCGCGCGGTGAACTGGGCGAATTGTCGTTGTCGCTATCGGGGGGGTGGGTCGCTAAAGTTTCGCAACGTAGAAGTCGGCGGGTCGAGTCCGCTCACCTCCACTCGTTGCCAAAATTATATTGTTTACGCTGTTCGGACGCGCTCTTCAGTGTCTGGTCGCTCGGCGACCTTGATTGCCTTATTCGGATCCCTCGGTGTAGGACGACTGCTACTGGCTCTGGCTCCTCGTCGGGTGGCGCGACGCGGACCCGCCCGGGATCGATCTGGCTGAGCGATTGCGCGCAGGTCGAGTCGCCAACAACCAGCCGACGACCGCCGTGTACCCGACATTCCCGACCGGTCCACCCGTACTTCACTATGTGCCATTTGGCGGGAATATCGAATGGCCGCGCACAAGAACGCTGCGGCCCAGAATCCGGCATCATGTACATATGGAGATCCAGAGAGGCAGTGGCCGAAACGCCGGCTCGGTGATGCGGGATGGAGACAGACTTCTCCGACCCACGTCTACGACCTCGGACATTGTCAGAAGCTTGCTCAACCTCTTGCGGAAGGTCGGCTTTTCCGGCGCTCCCATTCACCAAGGTCAAGAGGCGGGGCTCGAAATCTTGACGTGGGTCGAGGGAATGACTTTCGCGACTGACGTCCCGGGATGGCTCCGAGAACCCCCGACCTTGGCGGAGGTTGCCCGTCTCCTGAGGCTTTTTCACAATGCGGTTGAGTCCTGGTCAGATCTGAAGTGGAAGCCGCTTTGCTCGCCGCCAAGTCTCCTTGATGGCACGATCGCCTGCCATGGCGACCTAGGCTTCGGCAACGTCGTTTTCCGAGAACGAGTCCCCATTGCCCTCATCGACTTCGAGTTCATCGTAAGGGCGGACCCCCTCTATGACGTTGCGACCCTGGCCAGCGTGTGGCCGGTACTGCCGCAGACGCCACCCGACGACGCAGCTGGACGCACCGAGTTCGAGCAGTGCCTCCTGGCTGTGGCGGATGGCTACGGCCTCGACAGCAAGCAGAGACAACGCCTCCCGAGGGCGATGGCGGCCGTTGAGCAGAATGCCATCAACTTCATGAGTCATCTGTTACATGAAGGCGACGCGGTTGCCGTGGCAGGCGACTTCGCCACTGTGCTGCCGCAGAGGGCAGCCCGTCTCGGTTGGCTACGTGCCGCGGCTCCACATCTCGACGGCACGTTGAGCCGCTCATAGGCCGATGCCGGAGTGCCGGGGTCTGCTCACCCCGTCGGGCGACCTAGTCGGCCGGAGGGTACGGGCTGACCCGGGCGATGACAGCCCCCCGACGGCATCTGCGTCGACGCCGACGGTGCCATCTGGTATGCCGATGTCTCACATCGATGCTGCCGACGAGTACGCGAGCGCGGCGACCTGACGCGGACAGTCGAGTTCGAGCTCGGCTGCTTCTCGTGCGCCGTCAGCGACACCGACCGACCAAAGCTATTAGTCGTCGCGACCTAATGGAACGGATTCGAGCGCACGTTCACGGGCCCCCGCACAGGCGTCGTAGCTACCGTCGACGCGTAGACGGATACCCGTCGCGCAACCGGCGTTCGGTGACACTCAGTCCCGCTGCCAGGCGGCGTAGTTCCTCGTGAGAGGCAGCCGATGGCTTGCCGTCGAGTGGGGCCCGGCATGACCCCGTGTCCCCCGGCACCAGATGGCCGACCAAACGCCCCCGCGTCCAATAACTCCTGGTCAGGAACCGACTGGCCCGGCCATGCCCGCCAGTCTCTCTATCCCGGCCCGAACGCGAGCCTTCCCAGCTCGAATTGCTCCGCAATCTCCTAGGGCAGGATCTCGATGTACCCGTCCGTTCCATGCACGCGGATCTGCTGCCCATCTCGGATCAGCCGTGTGGCTTGCTCCACGCCCACGACGGCCGGCAAGCCGTACTCTCGCGCGATCACCGCGCCATGAGTCATCAGACCCCCCACCTCCGTCACCAGGCCCGCGATCACGACGAACAGGGGCGACCAGCTGGGGTCCGTGTAGGCGGTGACCAGGATGTCGCCTGCTTCGAGATCGGCCTCCGCCATGTCATGAATGACGCGGGCCCGTCCCTCGATGATCCCGGCGGAAACCGGTAAGCCGACTAGCGCACCGGTCGGCACGTCATCGCGTCGGTACGCCCCGGCGATGACCTCGCCATCCGATGTGAGCACCCGGGGCGGTGTGAGCGCTTGATACGACCTGAACGCGTCCTTGCGATGGGAGATGAGCTGATCATCCACGTGGTTCGTGCGCACGACGTCGTGGAGCTCCTGGAACGTGAGGTAGAAGATGTCCTCCTTCTGACGAATTACATGGGCTTGCACGAGACGCCCGGCCTCTTCCAGCAAGGCCTGCTTGTAAACGAAGTAGCGGATGACCATGCCGTACTTTGGATACTCCCGGTACCCGATGAAGGTCCGGACACGGTCGATCATCCGCTTGGCCTCTTCGGCTTTCTGCTCTCCGTCCGGCAAGGCCCGCAAGCGCTCCAGCAGCTCCTGTTCCTTCGTCCACGCCTCCTGCCGCCCTTGCTCGAAGCGCTGCTCGCCGGCGCCCGGCTCGAAGTTCTTGATGTTGCCGAGGATCACGGGCACGAGCGTGGTGGGGCGTTCGCTCCAACGCGGCCTCGTGATGTCGATCTCACCGACGCAGCGCATGCCGTACTTATCGAGGAAGGTCCGGATGGCGTCCCGCGCTTCCGGCCCGCCTGCAAGCTTGGCCAGGTCGTCCAGGAAGCCCTCGTCCTCGACGTGTTGCAGAAAAGCCACCACCTCCGGATGCGGACGGATCACGTCCGCGACGTCCAGGAGCGCCAGACCCATTTCCGACGTGACGTTGTGGGGGACAGACTGCGTGAGCGTGTCGGCCACGTTCTTCTCGCCCAGCCACGCCTGCAGCTGCTCGTTTAGCCACGACGTGGCCCCCATCGCCGACATGAACACCTGATGGCTCTGGGGATCGAACAGGATCCGCTTCAGCTCCTGGATGTCCGCCAGGATGAAGTCGAGCAGCGCCGATCCGGACTTCGTTCGGATGTCCCCCTTCAGCGTGGCGATGGAGGCCTGGTTTCGCTCGATGAGCTCGGCGACGATGGACGGATCGGTCTCGATCGGGGCAGGCGCGCCACCATCCGGCGTCACGCCTGGACCCTCGTCCGGGATCGTCGGGATGAAGTCGCCGCGTTCGAGGATGGTCTGGAGCGCGTCCCCGATCAGCGGATCGGATTTCCCCAGGACCTCCAGGAGGCCGGCGCGGCTCGCTGGCGACGCCAGGCCCAGCGCGACGTCGACGAACAGCCTCCCGCCGGCCTCGTACATCGGCCGGGGTGTCGTTAGCTGCCAGAGGGAGAGCCCCAGGGGCTTCATGGGGTCGGTCATCATCTGCTGATGACCGACGGAGACGTAGACGTGGTTCTCTTGGTCGCCGGCCGCGGGGATGGGGAACAGCGTAGTGATTGGTCGGCTCTGGACGATCTGGAAGCCGTCATCGACCAGGCACCATTCGATGTCCTGGGGGTGGCCGAAGTGCGCTTCGATCCGCCGTCCCAGCTGCGCGAGTCGCACGACCTGCGCATCCGTCAGTGCTGGCTCCTCCTGCCGCTCCGGCTCGATCGCTTCTTCCTGCGTCCCGCCTGCCGGCGAGGCGTGGATGGCAAGCTGCTTGGTGGCGACCGCCTTGGCGACGACCTCGCCGTCGCGCACCTTGTACATATCGGCGTTCACCATGCCGGAGACCAGGGACTCGCCGAGGCCGAAGGTGGCCTCCACGGAGGTGACCTTCCGGTTTGACGTGACAGGGTCGGCCGTGAACAGGAGGCCGGCCGCCTCCGGGAAGACCATCTGCTGCACGACCACCGCCATGTGGACGTTCCGGTGGTCGAAGCCGTTCCGCAGGCGGTAGGTCACGGCCCGCTCAGTGAAAAGCGACGCCCAGCTCCGGCTGATGTGCTCGAGGATCGCCGCCGCCCCCACGACGTTCAGGTACGTGTCCTGCTGGCCAGCGAAGGAGGCCGTCGGCAGGTCCTCTGCCGTCGCACTCGATCGGACCGCGTAGGCGGCTCGCTCGCCGAGCCGGGCGAGCGAGCGGGTTATCGCCGCCGCAAGATCGTCGGGGATGGCGATCCCTTCGAGGGTCCGGCGGATCTCCGAGCTGAGCGTGCGGATCGCCTCCCGGTCATCCGGGTTCAGGCGCGACAGCCGATCAAGCCGATCGTCGATCGACGGCGGTTCCGCCATGATCCGCCGGAATGCATCCGTCGTCACACAGAAGCCAGCCGGTACGTGGATGCCTTCGATCCGCGAAAGCTCCCCCAAGTGCGCGCCCTTGCCGCCAACGACCGCGACCTGCGTCTGGTCGATCTCCTGGAAACCCAGCACGTAGTTGCCCATCCGTCCACCTCCCCCTTGAGCCCCCTCGGGCCTCTCTGATTCCTGCTGTCGGTCGCGCTGACGCCTGTGGTCCGGCTTGTGGCGTGCATTGTCAGCACACAAGGGGTCCTTGCAGCAAGACCCCCACCCTCGTGTACCTTGGTAACGGCGGGGAGGATGAGCCGGCTTCCTTGGTGGCACACGAGCCGGGTATCTCACCGAGCCCGGGCGTGAGGCTTATCCACACGCCTCGAAGTACCGGTCGGGGACGCTCGCGACGGCAAGCACGACCCGGTATCTCCGACCCGATGGCCGTGAACGAGGGTACGCGCAACGTGTGCCGTTACCGACAGGGGCGCCGGCGATAATCACGTCGTGCTAACCCGACCGATGCTCTTATCGATGTCAAGGGGCTGTTTGGTAATGCCGGCAAACCAGTGATGGGCGACTCGCGACTCGAGCGCAGGCTCTTATTAGGCCAGCGTCTTCACCGTGGTGATGGTCGAGTGCTGGGAGGTGGGTCGACAGATCGGGCGAAAGACAACGATCGGCCTCCCTCGAATCTGTCGACGTCAACAGTGAAGGAGGTGACCACCGCCACGTGGGGGACCGATCCAGGCACAAGTGTCAAGCAGGTACCGGAGCCAGTGTCGCCCATGTACCGGAACCGCGTCCCGAAAGTGTCAAGCAGGTACCGGAGTCACATGGTCAAGCATCTAACGGGACCGCACAGGGTCATTTTAGTAACGGAGTGGAAACAGGGAAGAAAAAGGCCCTGGCAGGCTCCCCTCTCAGGGCGTCTACCAGGTCCTTTCTAGTGGCGGGGGGAGGATTTGAACCTCCCACTTCGGGTTATGAGGGCGTTGACCAGCGTCCATGAGGTCTCGACCCGTCTGTGGAATGCGCCTGACCCGGGCCGTCCGTCCATTGCGTCGCCTTTGGGGACCGCCAGTCCGTCTGAGTTGTAGTAACGGTTGTTGTAATGGTTTGAGAGATCCGATCAGTCTCAGAGCTGAAACCGCCAACGGCTTTCGTCACAGCAGCCCTGGGTATGAATTACCCATGGGGCCCCGTCCACGCAGGTGAACCAGGCGCCACGACCAAGGGGACTACCGACGCTCCATCGGCTCAGCCGATTGGAGGCAGGGGCACCAGCGGCTGGCGGTCATCGTCGAGCACGAAGATGGTCTGCGTCGAGCGCACGTGGGACGAGCCATGGAGGCGAACCAGCACCACGTCGCGCAGCGCCACCACATCGGGGACGCGGACCAGAAGCACCATGTCGAATCCGCCGCTGGTAAAGGCCATGTATTCGAGGCCGGGCAGCGCGGCTAACTCGTCGCGCGCGGTCTGCCAGCTGTGCTGCTCGACGTTCACCAGAATGAGGGCGGCGATGGGCAGCCCCACCTTGGCCGGGTCGACGACCGCAGTGAACCGCTTGATGACGCCGGTGTCAGTCAGCTTCTTCAGTCGCCCGTAGGCGGTTGCCCGCGACACGTTGACCCGTTCGGCCAACGCGTTGACCGAGAGGCGGCCGTCCACCACAAGCTCCTCGAGGAGGCGCCGGTCCGTGTCGTCGAGGGCCGACGGATCGTCCATCATTGCTCCTCTCTAGGGCCTGCTCATTGGACGATTCGTCAGTCTATGTGCATTTTGCAGGAGATATGTTGCTTCCGAACCAACATCGCTGGATATACCGCTACGTTCGGCGCACAATTCAAACATGTTGGCTATCTTCGAGCTTCCGACCGACCACCCCGGGTTCTCCGACCCGGCCTATCGGGCCCGGCGGGGCCATATTGCTGCGGTCGGAGCCGCCTACCATCCCGGCGACACCATCCCCGACGTCGAGTACACAGCCAAGGAGGACGAGGTCTGGCGAATCGTCTCGCGCCAATTGGCCCGCCAGCACCGAGCCCACGCGTGCCGTGAGTACCTGCTTGGCGCCGACCGCCTGGTCCTGCCGACGGAGCGGGTGCCGCAGTTGCGCGAGGTCGACGCCCATGTGCACGCGCTGACGGGATTCCACATCCGTCCTGTCCCTGGACTGGTGCCGACGCGTGACTTCTACGGGGCGCTGGCCGAGCGCACCTTCCTCTCCACCCAGTACGTGCGCCATCACTCGGTGCCCTTCTACACGCCCGAGCCCGACCTGGTGCACGAGATCATCGGGCACGCCAACATGCTCGCGTCGGCCACCCTCGCCGACCTCTATATGGAGGCCGGACGGGCGTCTGCCCGCACGACGAGCGCCGAGGCGATGGAGTTCTTCTCGAAGATCTTCTGGTTTACCCTCGAGTTCGGCGTCCTCTTCGAGGAGGGCTTACTGAAGGCCTACGGAGCGGGATTGCTTTCGAGCTACGGGGAGCTCGACGCCTACCTGGACGCGGAGGTGCGGACCTGGGATCTGCTTGAGATGGGGACGTGCGCCTACGACATCACCCGCTACCAGCCCGTGCTCTACGCCTCGCCCTCGTTCGAGCAGATGGTGGCGGACCTCGGAGCGTTCTTCCGGGCCTACGACGAAAACTGGTACGGCGAGCACGTGGCGCCCCCCGGCCGCCACTCCCACCGCGAGGATGCACAGAGAGGACGACGATGACCGGCACCGCCACCCTTACCCCGGCCGCCCGCTTGCTCGGGTGGGACTGTCTCGAGTTGTGGGTGGGCAACGCCCGCACCACGGCCGGATTCCTGCTGTCGGCTTTCGGGTTCACCTGCACGGCCTATGCCGGTCCCGAGACCGGGTTACGCCACAAGGCGAGTTACGTGCTCGAGCAAGGGGAAATCCGCTTCGTCATCTCGGCCGCGTTGGACGCCGATTCGCCCATCGCAGTGCACGTCCGGACCCACGGCGACGGCGTGCACGACCTGGCCTGGCTGGTGGACGACGCCCGGGCCGCCTTTGACGCCGCCGTGGCGCGCGGCGCCACATCGGTACGCCAGCCTTGGGAGGAGTGTGACGACCAAGGTGTTCTTACCCTGGCTCAGATCGGCGCCTACGGCGACACCGTGCACACCTTCGTCGACCGCAGCCGCTACGTCGGCCCCCGCCTCGAGCCGGGCTACGCCAGCCACCACTTGCCACCCACCCCGGTCGGCCCTCCGGTCGGCCTGGCGGCCATCGATCACGTGGTGGGCAACGTGGAGCAGGGCCGGCTCGACGACTGGGTGCAGTTCTACGCCCAGGTGCTCGGCTTCGCGCCGCTGCAGCACTTCTCGGAGGGACAGATCGCCACCGAGTACTCAGCGTTGGCCTCCACCGTGGTGTGGGACGGCAAGAAGGTGGTGATGCCGATCAACGAGCCGGCCGACGGACGGCGTAAGAGCCAGATCACCGAGTACCTCGAGGCCTATGACGGACCAGGCGTCCAGCACGTCGCACTGCGCACCGACGACATCGTGACCACCGTCGACGCCCTTCGGGCGCGTGGCGTGCGCTTCATGGAGGTGCCCGACACCTACTACGTCGAGGCGTGCCAGCGCCTGGACGGCATTCCGATGCCGTGGTCCGACCTACAACGCCTCGGCATTTTGGTCGATCGCGACGAGCACGGCTCCCTCCTGCAGATCTTCACCGAGACCATCACCGACCGTCCGGCCGTCTTCTTCGAGATCATCGAGCGGCGCGGGGCGCGTGGCTTCGGCGAGGGAAACTTCAAGGCGCTCTTCGAGGCCATCGAGCGCGACCAGGCTCGGCGGGGCAACCTCTGAGCTTGGCACCCCGGCCCGGCTTCGGCATCGACAACCTCCCCTTCGGAGTCGCCCGCGTCCCAGGCGCCCGGTCGCCCCACGTCGTCGTGGCCTTCGAGGGCGACGCCATCGATCTGGCCGTGCTGCGCCATCACGGTGTGCTGGACGGCGACATCGATCCGGCCGCCCTGGCCAGCGCCAACCTCAACCGCTTGCTGGTGGAGGGCCCCGACACCTGGCGCGCCGTCCGCCGCCAGCTGCGCCACGTCTTGGCCGACCGCGGCAGCCTGCCGGCTGGTGCGATCGTTTCTCTCGAAGAGATCCAGCTGCTCGTGCCGGTCGAGGTGGGCGACTTCGTGGACGGCTATGGCGGCCTGCACCACGCCACCAACCTTGGCCGGATGCTCCGCCCGGATGCTCCGCCACTCCTGCCGAACTGGCGTCACATCCCCGTCGCCTACCACGGTCGGTCGGCCACCGTGGTGCCCTCGGGCACGCCCATCGCCCGTCCGTGGGGTCAGTGCCTGACCGGCGCCGGCCCCGAGCTGGTCCCGACCGAGCGCCTCGATATAGAACTCGAGGTCGGCTGCGTCGTCGGGGTGGGCAACCCGCTCGGGCAGCCCATCGCCGTCGATGATGCCGGCGCGCACCTCTTCGGGTTGGTGTTGCTCAACGACTGGTCGGCCCGCGACATTCAAGCCTACGAGTACCAGCCGCTGGGTCCGTTCCTGGCCAAGTCGTTCGCGACCTCCATCTCGCACTGGGTCGTGCCCCTCGATGCGCTCGACCCGTTCCTGGTCGGCGGCCTGGCGGCCACTGCCGACCCCACTCCGGCGCCCTACCTCCGGTCCCGGCGTCCTTGGGTCCCCGACCTTCACCTCGCGGTGTACCTCCAGACGGCCGCCATGGCCGCCGCCAGCCAGCCGCCCGCCGTGGTCAGCGAGGTGGCGTTCGCCGATGCCATGTACTGGTCGATGGCCCAGCAGCTGGCCCATGCCACGGTCAACGGCGCCGCAACCCGTCCGGGCGATCTCTTCGGATCGGGGACCGCCTCGGGCGCCGACCCCAGGCGAGCCGGAGGCAGCCTGATGGAGTTGTCATGGGGCGGCACGCAGCCCCTCGAGCTGCCCAACGGCGAGCGACGCGCCTTCCTCGAGGACGGTGACACCGTGGTGCTGCGCGGGTGGTGCGGAGGCACGCGCGACGCACCCACAATTGCCTTTGGGGACGTGGCCGGCACGATCGTGCCCGCCCGTGCCGGGTAACGAGAGCGGAGGAGGTCAGCGCCCCATGCCGTACTACCGAAGCGTCGGCGAGGTGCCCCGCAAACGCCACCTGCGTGTCGAGCAGCCCGACGGCGCCGGGCTGTACTTCGAGGAGCTGATGGGGGCCAACGGGTTTAGTCAGGAGTCGGCGCTGCTCTACCACCGTCACTCACCGAGTGCCATCGTGGCCGCCGAGCCCGTCGACTGCGCCGCGCCGCGATTCACGCCCGACGTGCCGTTACTGCCCCGCCACCTGCGCACCGGCGCGCTGACGGGCGGCGGTGATCCGGTCCTCGACCGGCATTACCTGCTTGGCAACACCGACGTCCGCTTGGCCTACATCCAGGCGGATCGCAGCAGTGGCATCTACCGCAACGCGGTGGGTGACGAGCTCGTCTACGTGCAGTCGGGTCGGGCCACCCTCGAGACCTCGTTCGGCGTTTTGGCCCTCGAGCCGGGCGACTACGTCGTCATCCCCTGTGGCACCACCTGTCGCTGGGAGCTCGGCGACGGGGAGCTGGGGGCGCTGGTGGTCGAGGCCGCCGGGCATGTCACCTTTCCCGCCCGCTACCTCTCGGCCCGAGGCCAGCTGGTCGAAGGGGCGCCCTTCTCCGAGCGGGACTTGCGGGGCCCGGCGGCGCCGCTGCTGGTCGAGGGCGTCGACGTCCCGGTGCTGGTGCGCACCCGCGACGGCCTCACCCGGCACGTGCACGCCCAGCATCCCTTCGACGTGACCGGATGGGACGGGTGCCTCTACCCGTTCGCCCTCTCCATTCACGATGTCGAGCCGATCGTCGGGGCCATCCACCAGCCACCGCCGGTGCATCAGACCTTCGCCGGCCCGAACTTCGTGGTGTGCTCGTTCGTGCCGCGGCCGTTCGACTTCTTCCCGGGCGCTATAAAGGTCCCGTACCACCACGCCAACGTGGACAGCGACGAAGTCCTCTTCTACTCCGCCGGCGACTTCATGAGCCGGGCCGGTGCAGGCATCGGGGTGGGCTCCATTTCGCTGCACCCCGCCGGATTCGTGCACGGCCCTCAGCCCGGCAGCATGGAGCGCTCGGCCGAGGCCACCCGCACCGAGGAGGTCGCCGTGATGCTCGACGCCTTTGCCCGCCTCGGCCTGAGTGACGAGGCTCGGGCCGTGGCCGACCCCGACTACCCCTGGACCTGGGCCCAGCCCGCACCGTGACCGGCCCGATCGGGCCGCTCTGGGTGCCATCGCAGGAACGGGCCGCGGCCAGCGCTATGGCGCAGATGGTGGCGCGGGCCGGACAGCCCGACTCCACCGCCCTGCAGAGCTGGTCGGTCAGTGACCTGGGCGCCTTCTGGTCCTTGCTCTGGGAGGTGGCCGGCGTGCGGGGCGAACCTGGCGACGAGGTGTACGTCCCGGCCGGTCGCCTGCGCGATGCGCGCTTCTTCCCGTCGGCCCGCCTCAACTTCGCCGACAACGCGCTGGCCACCTCGGGTCCCGAACTCGCCCTTATTGCCGTCGACGAATGCGGGCGACGCCGCACAAGGAGCTGGGACCAACTGCGCCACGACGTGGCGGCCGGCGCCGCCGCGCTCCAGGCCGCCGGTGTCGACCCAGGCGACCGCGTGGTGGCCGTGCTGCCCAACGGGATCGAGGCCGTCGAGGTCATGCTGGCCGCGTCGGCCGTTGGCGCCGTGTTCGCCTCGACCTCGCCCGACTTCGGCGCCGGCGCCATCGTCGACCGCTTCGCCCAGATCGGGCCCACCCTGCTGGTAGCCGTCGAGGGCTACCACTACCGGGGCGAGCGCTACGACATCGGGGCCAACGTGGACGACGTGACCCGGTCGTTGCCGAGCGTTCGCACCGTGGTGCGGGGCGAGATCGGGTGGGAGCGCTTCTGCGACCCGCACCGCGGCAGCCCCTGGGCGCCCGCGCGCCTGCCCTTCGACCACCCGCTCTACATCCTCTTTTCATCGGGCACCACAGGCGCTCCCAAATGCATCGTGCACCGATCCGGCGGGGTGCTCCTTCAGCACCGCAAGGAGCACCTTCTGCACTGCGACATCGGCTCGGCGACCGCGTCCTGTACGTCACGACAACCGGCTGGATGATGTGGAACTGGCTCGTCTCGGTCCTGGCTGGCGGCACCACCGCCGTCCTCTATGACGGCCATCCCATGCACCCGGACCCAGCCACGTTGCTCGATGTGGTCGACACCGAGGGGCTCACCCTCCTCGGCGTGTCCGCCCGCTACCTCTCGGGCTTGCGCAAGTCCGGGGTGCGGCCGGGACGCACCCACGCCCTCAAGTCCTTGCGCACCATCTGCTCCACCGGTTCGCCGCTCGGCGGCGACGAGTTCGACTTCGTCTACCACGAGATCAAGAGCGACGTGCATCTGGCTTCCATCTCGGGCGGCACCGACCTGTGCGCCTGTTTCGTGGGCGGCGGCCCCACTCGGCCGGTCTGGCGGGGCGAGATCCAGGGCCCGGCGCTCGGGATGGACGTCGACGTGGTGGACGAGGGCGGCGCCTCGCTCCGCCACTGGCCGGGCGTGCAAGGCGAGCTCGTGTGCAATACGCCATTTCCCTCCATGCCGCTCGGCTTCTTCGGGGATGACGACGGGCGCCGCTACGGCGCCACCTACTTCGAACGCTTCGAGGGCCGTTGGGCCCACGGCGACTTCGCAGCGTGGACGGAGCACGGCGGGATGGTCATCTCGGGCCGCAGTGACGCCACGCTCAACCCCGGAGGAGTGCGCATCGGTACGGCGGAGCTCTACCGGGTGGTGGAGCACTTCCCCGATGTACTCGAGTCCTTGGCCTTCGGCCAATCCTTCGCCGGCGACACACGGATCGTGCTGCTAGTGCGACGGGCCTCGGGCGCAGAACTCACCGACGCGTTGGCGGAGGACATCAAGCAGCGTCTGCGCACCGAATGCAGCCCTCGCCACGTCCCCGCGGTCATCTGCGCAGTGACCGAACTGCCGCGCACGCGCTCGGGCAAGCTGGCCGAGCTGGCGGTGGCCGACGCCGTGGCCGGCCGCCCGATTCGGAACACCGATGGTCTCGAGAACCCCGAGGTGCTCGCCGCCATCGCCGGCCTCGACGCCCTCACGCGGTGAGGGATCGCCGGCGCTCACTCATTGACATAAGAGACGAGCTCGCGAACGCCAATGCTTGCCTCGCGAAACGACGAGAGTAGTAACGGGAACGAAAAAGGCCCTGGCAGGCTCCCCCACCGGGGGCTTCTACCAGGGCCTTTATAGTGGCGGGGGGAGGATTTGAACCTCCGACCTTCGGGTTATGAGCCCGACGAGCTACCAGACTGCTCCACCCCGCGTCGTAGGGAATCGAGGCTACCACCGGCCCGGGGGGTCGGTTACGCCCGGCCAGGGCCGGGGATCATCCCTTGGTCGAACCGAGCGCCACGCCGGCCGGCACGGAGGTCGTCGTCGAACTCGTGGTGGCCGGTTTCTTTGTCTTGGTCTTCGGGGTTGCAGGAGTGGTGCTGGCCGAGGCCGACTCGAGCTTCTGGATCACGCCTTGGAGGGCGGATTCGTCGTTGCCGTAGGCGGCGAAGTTACCGGCCCTCAGGTCGGTCTGCGCTTGTTGGAAATCTTGGTTGGCCTGGGTTATCAGGTTCTGGACGGTAGCGCTCACCGGCGTGGTGGGACCGGTCGGCTGGGTGGTTCCCCCGCTGCCGATGTTCACCTGGAAGAGATCCGCCAGAGCCCGCTGCAGGGTCGTGTCGTAGGCGACCTTGCTCTGCCCCTGCGCGCCGGCGTAGACGACGATGTAGTAGTCGAGCCTGGGGACCGGATTGCGCGTCGACTCCACGTAGAACGGACGGAAGTACAGCATCGAGTCGCCGATGGGGACGACCTGGAGGGTGCCCAGCAGGACACTGGATCCGCTCTGGTTGAGGAGACTGATCTGTTTCGAGATCGCCTGGGTGGCCGAGATGTCGGCGTCGACGAGAGCCGGTCCGTCGATCGGTGGCGTCTGGAACACCGTGAGTTTGCCGTAGTCAGACGGGTCCGATCCGGCCACGATCAACCCGGCCATGGTCTGGATCTGATCGCCCATGGACACGGGGACGAAGGAATCCACCAGGTTGAACGACTGGGTGCTCTGGCCGGGCACTTGGAACTCTTCGTATTCCGGTGCCGAGCGCGACAGTTGGGCGGTGATCTGCCCCTGCGAACTTGTCGAGAAGGTCTGCGGCAGGGCGCTCGACGGCGACCCGGCACCGGCACTGGGCGAGACGTTCCAGGCGTTGGTGGCGTTGTAGAAAGGAAGCGCACTGGTGATGTGGTAACGGCCGTAGGTGGCCGACTGCACCGTGAGGAGGTCTTCGGGGTAGCGGAGATGCGCTCGCAGCGAAGCCGGCATCTGCGAGACGGGGGTGAACATGCCTGGGAAGACCTTCTCCCACGTTTCGAGGATCGGGTCCTTCGTCTTGGTCAACGAGGTCACGTCGTAGAGCTTCATCTGCCCCGAGTAGGCGTTCACAACCACCTTCACCGAGTTCCGGACATAGTTGAAGTTCTGGTTCAAACCGCTGTTGACCGGTAGCGAAGTGGTGTTCACGTTCTGGGCATAGGGGTAGTCGTCGCTCGTCGTGTAGGCGTCGAGTACCCAGTAGATCTGCCCCCCGGACAGGACCGGATAGGGATCGGCGTCGTAGCTGAGGAAAGGCGCCGCCTTCTGGGCCATCTGGGTGATGTCGCGTACGAACATGAGTCTCGACTGATGTGTCACCAGGTCGGAGACGAGGAGGTTGAAGTCACCGAAGCGGACGGCGAAGGAGGCCTTGACGAGGAAGTTCGAGAGCTGGACGCCGCCGGTGCCGTGATAGCTACTCGTCACGGGCTGTTGGCTTCCCGACGCCTGGTAGTCGATCTCCGGTTGGCGGGTGTTGGACAGGACGTAGGCGGCGCTGGGCGCGTTCGGATTGTTGACCCCGAAGTAGACGCGGGGTTGCTTGATCTTGGGCGCGCCGGGTGTGGACTGGTCCGGTACCTGGGAGATGGAGAAGACGGGCTGATGGCTGTTCGCATTGTTGGCCGGGGCCAGGATCATGCCGTAGCCGTGGGTGTACTGGAGGTGGGTGTTCACCCATCCCTGGGAGGGAAGGTCACTGTCGTTCACCTGCCGGACGCCCACGATCATGGGCACAGGTTTGCCGTCGATCTTGTAGCGGTCGATGGCGAGGGTGTTGAACGAGTAGTAGGACCTCGTCGCCTGCAACTTCGTGTAGGTGGGGGCGGCCTGCGTCGGGTCCCACAGCTGGACGTTGCCGAGGGTGGGCGCGTTGGCGACGACCTGGGAGGGTGTGAGGGACTGGTTGGCGCTGAACGATGCCTGCGTCACGTCGTTGATGCCCACGGCGGCGCGGGTGGCGGCGATGTTGCGGGTGATATAGGGCTGCTCGAGTTTGTTCTGGGCCGGGTTGACTTTGACGGCCTGGACGATGGCGGGATAGATGGCGCCCACGACGATGGCGACGAAGGCCCACAGCCCCACACCGAGGACGGGCAGGGCCCAACCGCGCCGACGGATGTTGATGAGCAAGATCACGGCTGCCAGCAGAGAGATCCAGAAGAGCAGAGTGAGTGCGGGCAGGCGGGCATGCACGTCGGTGTAAGTGGCGCCCTGGACATAGCCGTTCTGGGAGAGGTCGAGGTTGTAGCGGGCCAGGATGTAGCCGAAGGCCTTGACCAGAGCCATGCCGGCGAGAAGGACCGAGATGTGGACCTTCACTTGAGGGGCGACGCTCGGAGCCCCCGACTGCACCCGGATCCCGCCGTTCAGGTAGTGGGCGATGACCACGAGAACGGCCATGACGACGAGTGAGACGAAGGCCCACTGGACGATGAACGAGAGGAAGGGCAGCTTGAAGAGGAAGAAGCCGATGTTCTTGTGGAACTGAGGATCGTTGCGGTTCGGACCGCTGAAGTAGACGCCGTCGGAGTAGAGGAGGAAATTCTTCCATTGGCCGATGGCACCGGAGGCGGCGATGAGGGCCACCACCACGGACACCACGCTGCGGACGAGCACGGCACGCGGTGTCACGCGCTGCTGGTAGCGACGGACGAGCTCGTCCTCGGGTCCCAGAGCTAACTCGCTCGGTGCCAGGCGGTCCACGACGGCCAGGTTCAACCACAGCAAGACGAAGAAGACGAAGGCGAACCCGAAGAAGAGTCCGGCTTTGACGACGAAGAGATGGCGCCACTCCCCGGCAAGGTTGACAGAGGAGAACCAGAGGTAGTCGGTGTAGAAGGTGGCGAGCGTCTTCAAAGAGGCGAAGAGAAGGATTAGGACGACGACGGCGATGATGATCCAGACGCGTCCACGGCGCGCCGATCGACGCGGCAGGTGAGACAGATCTTGCGGGGAGCGCACTGGGGTCGGAGCCTACGCCTCGGCCGGGGCCAGGAGGCAACGGCACCCGGCATGAGCGGGCGGGCAGGGATGCCCGGTCGGGAATGCCTCACCGCGACGAAGGGGTCCGGCCAGTGCGTTGTCGTCGCAATCGGGACACTGCGTCCCGCCGTCGTCGACGATCCATCGCAACGAGCTGGCGTGGGGGGCGGCGGCCAGCGAGGCCTGCGAGAAGGCGGCCAGGGCCTGATCCCCGGCCAGGCGTTCGACGCGTCCACCCTTCCAGTCGCGAAATGCCGCACCGACGTGCTCGATCAGGGCACTGTCGTCCCCGGCGTCGACCGACCCGGCAGCGCCGTCGAGACGCCGTCGGAGCGGGACGACGATGGACGCCGCCAACTCGCTGGCGACGGCATCGACCAATGGAGCGTCGTCGGGCTTGCCCCCGGCGAAGGTGGCGCCCGACCGGGCCGCATTTTTCAGGTGCTCGATGGCGGCGGTCACATAGCGCCGTTCATGTTCATCGGTGGGGGGCAGGATCTCGGGCCCCCATCCACCTCCGGCCCGCACCCTGTCGAGGATGTCGTTCTGGTCGTCCTGGAGGGCTCGCTTGAGGCGGCGGACCAGAGTGGAGACGACGGGACCGAGCAACTCGTCGCGCTGGGCCAGACGAGGATCGGGGACGATGCCGTCAGTTTCGACGGCCCCTTCGGCTGGGCCGCTTTCGAGGCCACGCGTCCCCGACGCCGCCTCCACGGTCCCCGGCGAAGACGACCCCGGTGCTTGGGGTGCCGGGTCGGGCCCGGCGGGCGGTCCCTCGGCGGGCGTGGCCCGTTCTCCGGTGGGCGCGGTGGCGGCCACCGACTGTTGGTCGGATCCGGAGCCGGCGTCGGTGCCGTCTTCGGAGCGGCCCCGTTCGGCCCGGAGACGGGCGAAGAGGTCGTCGACGGCCTGCTTCCGGCTCGACTCATCCTCGTCCACCGGCCCGGTACCGATCTCTTCGGGCGCCGGGAGGAGGGTCGCGTCGACGGCGGGCGGAGCGGCGGTCAGGCCCTCGGGACCCTGATCGGAGGCGGCCAGGCGACCGGCCGCCTCGGCGGCCAGGCGGGCTTCGTCCTCGGCCCGGAAGAGCTCGTCGGTGATCTTGTCCACGGTGTGGCGGACACCGTTGATCGTCTCGGCCAAGCGCTCCCGGCCCGCCCGGAGCTGCTCGATCTGGCTGTGCAGGACCCGGCGGCGACGGGTGAGGTCGGAGAGCACCCGGGCGCGGACCTCCTGGGCTTCTTGGACCATGGCCCGGCACTCGGCCCGGGCCTGGGCCACGAGCTCCTCGGCCTCGAGCTTGGAGGCCTCGAGCTTGGAGGTCACCTCTTCCTGGGTGCGCCGTCGCAGGTCGGAGGCGACGGCTTCGGCCTGGCCGATCCGGTCGGAAGCGTTCTGTTCGGTCCGGGTGTGGAGCTGGGTCGCCTCGTCTTCGGCCTGGGCCCGCGATCGGGTGGCGTCGGCTTCGGCCTTGGTGACCAATTCGGCGGCGGCGTCGTGCGCCGATCGCAGCACACGCGCTGTCTCCTGTCCGAGCGCGGCGGTGAGTGTCGCCTCGTCGAGGACGGGGTTGGCGGCGCGACGTTCAGCTTCGGCGACGGCATCGCGCAGTTCTTCTTCGCGATCGGCCGCTGCCTGCATCTCTTGGGAGATCTGCTCGAGGAATACCCGGACCTCGGCGGGGTCGAACCCGCGCCGCGCCGTTCCGAACGTGTGGCGGGCCACCTCGTCGGGGTGCAGGCGGGACGACGTCGAGATCGTGAGCCGGCGGTCCTCTGGCATGCGACAGAGCCTACGACGCGCCACCGGGGCGCGACAGCTTCGCCCTCTGTCGGCTCACGACCACGGTGAGTCCTGCCAGTCGTTGGGCACGCTGTGGCCACCGGGACCGGCCGGAGGTCCGGCCCCGGCGGGGCCGAGGCGGCCACCGAGGGACTGGAGATCCTTGAGGGCCTGACCCAACGAGGACACCGGGAAGACTTTGAGGTTCGGGGTCGCCTTGGAGCGGGCGGGGTCGACAGAGTCGGGGTAGTCGGGGACGAAGAACACGGTGGCACCGGCGCGCTCGACGGCGACGGTCTTCTGCTCCACTCCACCGACGTCACCGACGCTCCCGTCGGGACGGATGGTGCCGCTGGCGGCGATGGTGAGACCGCCGGTCAGATGACCACCGGAGAGGGTGTTGATGATCCCGAGGGTCCAGGCCAGGCCGGCGGAGGGACCGCCGATCTGATCGGAATTGATCTTGATGGAGAAGGGAAAGTCGTAAACGGGCTGGGTACCCATGTTCTCGATGCCGATGAAGGGCTCCGTCTTGTTCTGTGCACGAATCGAAGCCAGACGCAGCGTTACATCATGTCCCGGTGTCGGGTGGGCGATGGAGCCGACACGCAGGGTGATCGTCTGGCCGGGCTGATGAGTGCGGGTGACGGATTGCAAGATGGTGGGATCGGGGGTCGCCACCCCGTCGACCGAGGTGATGACGTCTCCCACCTTGAGGACACGGTATCCGGGGGTTCCCGGCAGGATCCCGTAGACGGTGGCACCGGCATCGTGCTCGGGTACGGAATAGCCCAGTTGACGCAAGGCGACGGACTTGGCCGTGAGTTGCGACTCGGCCATGTCGACGGTCCCCTGCTCGTTGAACTCGGCCTCGGGCAGGTTGCCGGTCAGCGCCGCGGTCTTGACCAGAGTGGCGTCGTTGTCGAGCCAGGCCGGCAGCAGTGCGATCAGTTTCAGGTTCTCGATGAGCCCCACGTCGGTGAGGAGAACCTGCCCGTGGAGGCGATGACCCTTGGCCGGGGGGACGGTGATGAGCTGGGACACAGCCTGGGCTTGGCCGGGTACGAGCTCGTCATAGGGGACGCTGACGATGGCGGCCACGATGAACAAGGCCACCAGGAGGACACCAACGGAGATCAGGACGATCGGCAGGCGGCGACGCCGGGGGGCGGCGGCCTCAACGGCGGGCGGTAGCGTGATTTCGGAGGTCGACATGGTGTTGTCTCGAGCGGACGGTCCCCAGCCTGCCATGGAAAAGCGCTCTGGCCCGGGCGCGCCGGAGCCGGACCCACCGGTCACGCGCCGCCGGCGAGCGGTGCTGGCGGGTCATGACGGTGACCGCGAGGGCGCTGTCCTTCTGAGCGCAGACCCCGATCCTGCTGTGCGGTCCGCTGCTCTTGGAGCGCTTTTGCGCATCGGTGCCCTCGACGACGAGATCCTTCTGCGCGGTCTCGGTGACCCCGATCCGGTGGTGCGCCGTCGGGCCTGCGCGCTGGTCGGACGCAGTTGGGGCGCCGCCACGCCGGACAGCGTCACGCCGGACAGCGTCGCTCCGAGCGCGGTCATCGTCGAGGAGGTGGTGCGGGCGATGGGTGACGACGATGCCTCGGTGGTCGAGACGGCCGCATGGGCCCTCGGGGAGCTCGGTGCGCGGTGCGGGGACGGCGGCGTGGCCGAGCTGTGCCGGGTGGCCGGTACCCACCGGTCGCCGGTGTGTCGCGAATCGGCTGTCGCCGCGTTGGGCGCCGTCGGCGCCGCTGACACGCTGGCGGTCGTGCTGGCCGCCCTCGACGACACGGCGAACATCCGGCGGCGGGCCGCCATCGCCCTGGCCGCTTTCGATGACCCGTTGGCCGATGAGGGTTTGCGACGCTGTCTGGGCGATCGCGACTGGCAGGTACGGCAGGCGGCAGAGGAGCTGCTGCGCGAGCTGTGACGAAAGGCGATCGACTCAGGCTTCGGCGGCCACGAAAAGATCGCGCAGGGTGTCGAAGGAGTCGAGGCAACGCCCGGCTCCGAGGGCCACGCATTCGAGCGGGGTGTCGACCAGATGGACGGGCACCTATGTCTCGTTGGCCAAGCGCCGGGCCAGCCCGCGCAGGAGAGCGCCTCCGCCGACGAGATGGATGCCCTGGGCGATGATGTCATGGGCCAGTTCGGGTGGCGCTTCACCCAGGCATCGGACGGCGGCGGTGATGATCTGGTGGACCTGGTCCTCCACGGCGTTGCGCAGCTCGGCCGGTGAGAGGACGACAGTCTTCGGCATGCCGGTCATAAGCTCCCGCCCGCGGACCTCGGCTTTCACCTCGCCGCTGTAGGGCGCGGCCGACCCGATGGCGAGCTTGATCTCTTCTGCCGTGCGCTCGCCGATAGCCACTCCGTGCTCGCGTCGGACAAAGGTCTGGATGGCGGTGTCGATGTCGAAACCGCCGCAGCGAATGGCCTGGGAAGCCACGAGACCGCCGAGTGAGATGACGGCTGTCTCCGACGTGCCACCGCCCACGTCGACCACCATGTTCCCGATCGGTTCGTGGATGAGCAGGCCCGCACCGATGGCGGCGGCCATGGGCTGTTCGATGAGATAGGCGGCCGAGGCGCCGGCCCGGTGGGCGGCTTCCTTCACGGCCCGGCGTTCGACGGAGGTGATGGCCGAGGGCACGCAGATCAAAACGCGGGGGCGGTTGAGCCGCGACACTCCGCACCGGTGGAGCAGGAGTCGGATCATCCGTTCGGTGATGTCGAAGTCGGTGATCGCTCCCTGGCGAAGCGGTCGGACGGCCACGATGTATCCGGGGGTCCGGCCGATCATCTGCCACGCGTCTTGACCGACGGCCAGAACTTCTTGGGTCTTGGTGTTGAGGGCGATCACGGTCGGCTCGTTCAGGACGATGCCTTTGCCGCGCGCGTAGACCAAGGTGTTGGCGGTTCCCAGGTCGATGGCGAGATCTCTAGCCACGCCGCCTCGCCTGCACGACGCCATCGTACGGCGTGGTCACATCGGGCGCGGATGGCCGCCTCCGCGCGTCACTGTGCGCGACGTCCCTCGAAGAAGGGGCACCGGTAATCTCGTAGGGATGGAGGGAAGCGGACCGTTCAACTTTGGGGACTTTCAGGATGACCCCGATGATGCCGCCAACGACGAGGACGGTCTACAACCGGCCTGGCTCCCGCCCGAGGACCGCCTCTGGCGCCACCCCTCCGAGGTCGCCCGGCACGGGCAGCCCCAGGGCGAATCGACGGGCCCGGCCACCCCGGTCAGGGCCTCTCGGCAGCACCGGTTCACGGTGACCGCCGGCGTGGTCGGCGCCGCCGCCGTGGCCACCGCCGCGGTCGTCGCCTTCACCCTCGTAAACTCACAACAAGTGCCGACACAAGCACATACAGTGTCCACGGTCCAAGAGACCAGCTTCGTCCCCGTGCCGGTGTCGGACATTACGGCCCCCCTGGTCACCCGGATGATCTCGGCCCTGCGTCCGTCGCTCATCGCCATCCGTCCCGAGGGCGGGAAGGGTTCGGCCCACATGACCGGCATCGTCCTGCCCGGCGGCGACCTGGCTGTGACCGCGGCCGCCGCCGTGGGCCAGGCGAAACGTGTCGAGATCGTGACGTCCTCGGGACAGCATCGCTCGGTACGGGTGCTCGGCAGCGACCCGCATTCGGGGATCGCCGTCGTGGGCACGGGCGGCGGCCTCAGCCCCGCTTCCTTCGCCGACGGGGACGTCGCACCCGGGGAGCTGGCCATCGCCGCCTGCCTGTGCGGAGCGGCGGTGGCGGAGGCGGGGACCGATCGTCCGGCGGCGGCTCTCGGAGAGGTCAGCAAGGTGGGAATGGCCACCACCCTCAGCGGTGGAGCCGGCCTGGTCGACACCATCGAGGCCGACATGCCCCTCGGTCCGGCGCCTTGGGGTGGAGTTCTGCTGAACGCCCAGGGCCAGGTGGTCGGCGTCCTCGACGCTCGTGAGAGCACGGCCGACGGGCACATGGGGGTGTTCGTGCCGTCCTCTCTGGCCGTGGCCGTGGCCCGGGAGCTGGCCACGTCGCACAAGGTGGAGCACGGCTGGCTGGGCATCAAATGCACCGACGTCCCTGACGCAGGGGGGGCCATGATCACCGCCATCATGGCCGGGAGCCCCGCCGCCACGGCCGGGCTCCATCAGGGCGATGTCGTCGAGGAGGTGGACTCGCAGCCGGTCGATTCCCTGGCCGACCTCCAGGCGAGTCTCTACACCAGCCCACCGGGAACGGCGGTCAGCGTGACGTTGGTCCGGTCCGGCCAGGACATGATGACGACGATGACTCTGGCGGTCACCCCGACCGGTTGACGCTCCGGCCGCCATGACCGGGATCCGGGCGTGGCGCCATGGTGCCGCCGGGCGTGTCGGCGTCGCCGCCGGCGCCGCCTACGATTCCAGAGGTGGATATTCCCGGCCCCGGTGGGGGTGGTAACTCGCTCGAACAGCTTCTGGGCGACCTTCTCCAGCTCATGGGTGGCGCCACCCCGGGCGGCGGTCGCGTCGAGCTCGCTCGCACGTTGGCGCAGGGCGCCGCCACGAACGGGCAGCCCGAAGGCAATGTGGATCCCTCCGAGCGCATCCAGTTCGAGGAGCTGGCCCGGGTGGCCGAGATGCACGTGAGCGAGCTCACCGGTCTGTCGGTGACACCGACGGGAGCACCGGTGGAAGTGATCGCCGTCGGCCCTGGGGCATGGGCCTGGCGGACGGTCGAGGACTGGAGGTTTCTCTTCGACGCCAGCCCGGACCAGGGCGAGGCCCCCACCACCGATGAGCCTGGCCAGGCATCGAAGCCGGGGACCGGCGATGGCTCGCCCGACGCCGCCGGGTCGGAAGAGCCACCGGCCGGCCTTGGGCTGATGGATCTGGGGGAGGACGACCTCGGTGGCGGCGGGCCGGGGCCGGGTGTGGGTCCTGCGGACCTCGTCACCCGGTGGATGTCGACGATGGGACCGATACTGACCGGGCTACAGCTCGGCTCGGCCGTGGGGCACCTGGCCCGCGGCACCTTCGGACAGTACGAGCTGCCTATACCGCGACCGTCGACGACCTCGCTGCTCGTGGTACCGGCCAACGTGGAGGCGTTCGCCCGGGACTGGAGCCTGCCCGCCGACGAGGTCCGGCTGTGGGTCTGTCTGCGGGACATGACGATCAACGCCATTCTCAACCGTCCGCACGTGGCCGACCGGATCCGCGGTCTGCTGACGGAGGTGGTGGTGGCCATGGCCGGGGATACCGACGCTCTGGCCGATCGGCTTCAGGGGCTCGACCCGTCGGACCCCGCTTCACTAGAGAGGCTCTTCGGCGACCCCGACGCCTTCCTCGGTGCTGATCTCCAGCCGGAGCGCCGGCGGGTCTCGGACGAGCTGACGGCCGTCACGGCCGCTCTGCTCGGCTACGTCGAGCACATCCTCGACCGGGCCGGGAGCCGGCTCCTCGGGGGCCGGACGGCTCTGGCCGAGGCGTGGCGCCGTCGACAGGTGGACCGGGAGGCGGAGGATCGCACGGCGGAGCTCCTCCTCGGACTCGATCTCAGCCCGGCCCAGGTCGAGAGGGGCACCCGGTTCGTGCACGGCATCCTCGAGCGGGCCGGTGAAGAGGGCCTCGCCCGCCTGTGGTCAGAACCTCAGACGTTGCCGACACCGGCGGAGGTGGATGCGCCCGGGCTCTGGCTCGAGCGGATCAGCTTGGGATAGCGGGGACTTCCTCTTCGTCGGGGATCCCGAGGTCCCACTCGAGCTCGAGGTGCTCGCGCTCGGCGTCGCGGACCACGCGTTCGCGGTTACGGCGGAACTGGGGGTCGTGGGGCGGGAGGAGGGTGAGCCGGGCGATGGTCCGGTCTCGGAAGGGGTCGATCACGGCGGCGTCGCCGTAGTTGGACTGAACCTCCCAATGAGGAGCGACGGGCCCCAGGTAGACCACACGGATGTGACCGACCGGCGGTTGGGGTTCCTCCTCGCCTTCCTCGATGTCCTCGGGCACGGAAATTCTCCTTGCTGTGGCTTTGCTGTGGCTTCGACCGGGTTGTCGCTCGGGTCCACGGCGGAAGGGCCGACGGGAGCGGGACGGGTCGACAGCCTACCAATGGTGAACCGGGGGGTTCCGGTGACATCCTCAGCGGGTTCTGTGACGTATTACCACCGGTCAGCCGTAGTCAGAACGACACGGGGTTCAATAGGGCGCTGGTAACCTGAGCGCTGTATCGGAGGTGCGATGGACGCCGACTGGATGGATCGAGGCAAGTGCCGGGAGATGGACCCGACGGTCTTCTTCCCGAGCGACGGCATTGGTGTCCAAGTGGCCTGCCGCATCTGCGCCGAGTGCCCGGTGAAGGCCCCCTGTCTCGAGTACGCCCTGTCCAACCGGGTGGATCACGGGGTGTGGGGCGGCACGTCCGAACGTGAACGGCGACGCATCCTGCGGGCCCACCGCTTGGCCAGATTGCCCTCCAGCCACACCTGATCAGGTGGCACCCGTCGGAGGGTGCGCCGCCGAGCCGGTCGGGCTCGCCTGCGTGGTGAACATCAGCGAGGGCCGGGACCTCGAGACCATCGGAGCCGTCACCGCTGCCGGTGGTCGGTGTGTGCTCGACATCCACACTGACGCCGATCACAATCGCATGGTTCTCACCATGGCCGGTGGGGATCTCGAGGAGGCCGTGCGCGAGGTCGCCCGCACGACGGTGCAACTCGTCGACCTCCGACGTCATCGTGGGGTCCATCCCCGGCTCGGTGCCCTCGACGTCGTCCCCTTCACGCCGCTCGACTACGACGGGAACCCGGTGGGGGGCGAGGGCGATCTGTCGGGCGCCGTCGCCGCTCGCGACCGGTTCGCGCTTTGGGCCGGGCGGGACCTGGCGCTCCCGTGCTTCGCCTACGGCCCGGAGCGTTCGTTACCGGAGGTGCGCAAGCGGGCTTTTCGGGGACTCGATCCGGATAGGGGGCCGGCCCTGCCCCATCGGACGGCCGGGGCCTGCGCGGTGGGCGCCCGCTTCGCTCTGGTCGCCTACAACGTGTGGTTGTCGACCGGCGATGTCGATGTGGCCAGGTCCATCGCCGCCGCTCTTCGCCGTCGGGCCGTCCGGGCCCTCGGCTTGAGCACGGCCGGTGTGACCCAGGTCTCGTGCAATCTCGTCGACCCCATGAGCGTGGGTCCGGCCGAGGTCTACGACGACGTCGACCGTCTGGCTCGTGCCGCCGGGATCTGGGTCACCAGGGCCGAACTCGTGGGACTGGCACCGGCCAGGGTGGTCGAGGAGGCGCCCCGGGTTCGGTGGCGACAGCTTGACCTCGATCCGGAGCGGACCGTCGAAGCGCGCCTCGAGAGGTCCGGCGCCGGCTGACAGGACGACCCTGGCGGGGTGTCGGTCGGATCAGGAGGCCGAGGCCGTCTCCGAGACGCGACGGCTCATGGCTCGGGCCCGACGCAGGCGACGACGTTCGCGCTCGGACAGTCCGCCCCAGATCCCGAACTTCTCGCCATTGGCCAGCGCGTACTCGAGGCAGTCCTCACGCACGACACATCCGCGGCAGACCTCTTTGGCTTCCCGGGTGGACGCGCCGCGCTCCGGGAAGAAGAGGTCGGGATCGACCCCCATGCAGTTGGCTCTGGTCTGCCAGTCGCGATCCTGGCGGCCGTACAGCAGTGAAACGATGTCCACCGGGTACGCCTCCCCTCGCCATCTAGTGGCATAGGTGTAGTTACAACGGTGTCATCATTCACCATCGTCGCTGCTCGTGCAAGAGGGATCCGGCATTCGCCACCGCGATTGTCACGTTGAGTGAGAAGACAATGGAGGCCGAACGTGGGGAGCGTCCGGGCCGGTGGCGTCGACCTCGAGGTCCGAGGTGGCAGTTTCAGGCGCCGCGTCGGGTGGCGGAGGACGACCGCCGGTTCTCGAGAAAGTCAACGAGGACGTAGTCACCGAGCGTCTCGGGGGTGGTGAAGAAGGCCCGACCTCGGTTGAGCTTGGTCATCTGCTCGACGAAACCCTGGAGGGAGCGATTGGCATCGATCATGAAGGTGTTGATGGTGATGCCGGCACGGGTGCAGCGGACGACTTCTTGCAGCGTGGCCCTCACGGTCTCGGGCACGGGCGGATAGTTGAAGAAGACCTCGTAACCGTCTCCGCCGACCTGGGGGACCAGGTGGGCCGTCGGCTCACCGTCGGTGATCATGATGATCTGTTTCGTACCGGGCCGGTGGGCCAGGAGGCGCCGGCTGAGGAGCAGGCCGTGCTGCATGTTGGTGCCGTAGACGAAGTCCCAGGACACCTCGGGCAGCTCCTCGGCCTTGATCTCCCGGGCCACCTCGGAAAAGCCGACGAGGCCGAGGAAGTCGCGGGGGAACCGGGTCGAGATGAGGGTATGCAGAGCGATGGCCACCTTTTTGGCGGCCAGGAAGTTGTCGCGCATCGGCATCGACAGCGAGAGGTCGATCATGAGGACGGTCGAGGTGCGGGTCAGGTGCTCGGTGCGCGAGATCTCGAAGTCCTGGGGATCGAGTCGGACAGGGGTGCCGGTCCCGCTGCGGCGCACGGCGTTGTGGACCGTCCTCTGGATGTCAATGTTGAAAGGGTCACCGAATTCGTAGGGCTTGGTCTGACCCTCGGGTTCGTGGCCGGTCCCCACGAAGGTGTTGGGATGGGCCCCCAGTCGGTCCTTGGCCAGCTTGGAGAACAGCTCGGACAGGGCCCGTTGCCCGATCTTGCGTATGCCCATGGCGGTGAGCTCGTAGCGACCTTCTCGTTGCTCGATGAGGCCGGCCTCCTCGAGCTCCTTGGCCAGGCGGGCCAGGCTGTCGAGCGATCGCGCCGCATCGTCACCGAGGTGCTTGGCCACCTGGTCGAGGTCGACCTCGGCCAGGGCACCGGGTGAGGAGGCCGAGCGCAGGAACTGCTCGAGCTGGTCCATCTCGCCGAGCCGCCGGGCGGCGGCGGCGGCGTCGGCCAGGCCCATGGGATCGGACCCGGTGAAGCGGTAGCGCCGTCCCCAACCGGCCCCAGGCACGGCCTGCTGCAGATTCTGGGACAGCCGGTCCACCTGCCACCGGAGGTCGAGGTCCTCGAACATCGACTCGGCCAGCGCCTGCAGCTGGGCTCGCTGCTCGGGGGACAACGAGTCCATGGCGGCCTGGACGGCCGCCATCTGGGCGGCGAACTGCTCGAGCAATTCGTCGAGGGTCTGCGGATTGGCGGGGAAGAAGTCGCCGAACCGACCCATGAAGTCTTCGAAGGAGGGATCGATCGGCTCCCCCGCCTCGCGTTGCTCGATCATCCGGTTGAGGGCATCGAGCATCTGGCGCACCCGCTCGAGCTGTTCGGGATCGGGACTGGTGAGGGCGTCGGACATCTGGTCGAACCAGCTCTTGGCCACCTCCTGGCGGAGCCGCTCCATGAGCTGTTCGAAGTGCTCGCGGGCCTCCGACGAGGTGAAGTCGTACTGCTGGAGGCCCTTCACCCGGCCGGCCAGGTCGGGGGGCAGCAGCTCGAGCTCCAGGCTGCGCTCGGCCACCACCTCGTCGGTAACCTCCCGGCGGCGGTCGTCGCCGGAGTTCCGGGCGTCATCGGCCAGGTCCTCCAGACCGAGGCGTTCCTCGGCGATGACCTGTTCGAGCTCCTGGGCTATCTCCTCGAAGGCACCGCCCAGGTCCCCCCGATCGAGCTCCGCCTGGCGCTGCTGGCGGAGCCTCTCCATCATCTCCCGCAGGCCCTGGACGCGCTCTCCGTCGGGGCGGCGGAATCCGGACGAGAGCAGTCGGCGCAGCGCCGCATCGGGATCGCCGTGATAGAGGAGGTCGTCGGCCAGTTCGGAGAAGAGCGAATCGATGTCATCCTCGAACCCGCGCTGGGAACCGTCCCATCTCCGGTACGACCAGCGGCTCGTCATGGGGCCGGCTCGGACATCGTCATCCGCGCCCGCGGTAGGTCGCCTTGGCGCCGGCCGCCTCCTTGTTGAGCCGCTTGGTCAGATGCAGCCCCTCGAGAATGAATTCGATGGCGCTGGCCACGGCCCCGGGGGTCTCGCTGTCGGCCAGGGCGAGGACGGGGGCCTTGATGGCGGGGAGCTCGGCCAAGATGTCGGTGTAAGAGGTGACGGGGAGATCGTCCCCGGCATGGATCACGCGGGCGTCGTCGAAGGCGGCCACGACGGGCCCGAGCTCTTCGGTCGGGCAGCGGCGCCGGAAGACGGTCAGGAGGGCGGCCGACACGAGGCCGTTCAGGATCCGGTCCTCCCGGCCCTCCTCGAGCGATTCGATCTCGATCTTCCCCTGGGTGGAGGCGATGAGGGCGGCCAGGTCGCTCACCCGGGGAACAGCCTGGGCTTCGCCCAGCCGCAGCGCCCGGCGCACGGCATTGGCCGACAGGGTCTCGTAGTTGGAGATGCTCAAACGCACCGAGACACCCGAACGCTGGTTGACGTGGGGGCTCTGGCGGGCCAACTGGGACAGCTCGGCCACGACTTCGGCCATGAACGCAGGCACCTCCACACGGGGGCTCCCGGGCGCGTCGACCGGAGGTCGCGCCTCCTGGTGGATGATGGCCAGCTCGGTCTTGGTGTCCGGGGGGTAGTGGGTCTTGATCTGGGCCCCGAAGCGGTCCTTCAGCGGGGTGATGATGCGTCCTCTGTTGGTGTAGTCCTCGGGGTTGGCCGTGGCCACGAGCACGATGTCGAGAGGCAGACGGACGGTGAAGCCCCGGATCTGGACGTCACGCTCTTCCAAGACGTTGAGCAGGCCGACCTGGATCCGCTCGGCCAGGTCGGGGAGCTCATTGACGGCGAAGATGCCGCGGTTGGAACGTGGGACCAATCCGAAGTGCAGGGTGAGCTCGTCGGCGAGGTAGCGGCCCTCGGCCACCTTGATGGGGTCGACCTCACCGATGAGGTCGGCGATGGAGGTGTCGGGAGTGGCCAACTTCTCCGAGAAACGGGTGTCGCGGTGGACCCAGTGCAGGGGGGTGGCGTCACCTTCGCTGTCCACGAGATCGCGCGCCGGACGCGAGACGGGACGGTAGGGGTCGTCCCGGATCTCGGACCCGGCGACCACCGGCACCCACTCGTCGAGCAACGAGGTCAGGGCCCGCACGATCCGGGTCTTGGCCTGGCCTCTCTCGCCCAGGAGGATGATGTCGTGGCCGGCGAGCAGGGCATTCTCGAGCTGCGGGAGCACGGTGTCCTCGAAGCCGAGGACACGTTCCACCAGCGGCTGGCCGGCCGCGATGCGCGCGGCGGTGTTACGGCGGATCTCCTCGTGAACGGGAAGGGACTCCCATCCCGATGCTCGTAGTTCCCCGAGGGTGGCCGGCAGGTCGGTAGGGGGGGAGGGGGCAAAGGGGGCATCCATGGCGCCGAGCCTAGGCCGCCAGGGCGCAAACCCGACAGGCGGCCAGGCAGGGCCGCAACGTTTCGCCCCGTCCGGCCCCAGGTGGAAAGATGATGGGCCGTCGGCGCCCGCCGGCATCGACCGGCACGAAATTCCGGCCGCTCAGGCGGGGTTTGTGAACCGTGGTGGGAGCGTGACCACGTCGCGCCGGAATGGTCGAGAGAAGGGGACGATGTAGGCGTGAGCACCGTCGAGAACCTGAGACCGACACCGGTGATGCTGGGCGGGGCGAGAGGTGGGCCCGACGTCAAGACCCTGCGGCGGGACCGCTGGTCGGCGAGCCCGTGGGTGACGGTCGGCTTCCTCACCGCCTTCATCGTGTACTCCACGTGGGCCGTCTTCCAAAACGGGGACTACTACGTGGGAGCGGCCGCCCACCGTGACCTCATCTCCCCGTTCTATTCGCCGTGTCTCACCTTCAGCTGCGGGTCGTCGGGCGGCCCCGGGCGCGGCTTCCTCTTCATCTCCTGGTGGACGATCTCACCGGGGATCTTGGTGCTCGGTGGCCCGCTCGGGTTCCGGGCCACCTGCTACTACTACCGCAAGGCTTACTACCGGAGCTTCTGGCGGTCGCCACCGGCGTGCGGGGTGGCCGACGAGCACGGCAGCTACTCGGGCGAGACGCGCTTCCCGCTCATCCTGCAGAACATCCACCGCTACTTCTTCTTCATCGCCCTCTTCTTCAACACCATCCTCACCATCGACGCCGTCATGGCCTTCCGCCTCCCCGGTGACGGAGGCATCGGGGTCAGCGTGGGGACGCTGGTGCTGGTGGTCAACGCCACCTTGCTGTGGCTCTACACGGTGTCGTGCCACGCCTGTCGCCACATGTGCGGAGGAAATGCCAACCAGTTCTCGCGCCATCCGGTCCGGCACAAGATCTGGAAGATCCTCACGCCGCTGAACGCCAGGCACATGCAGCTGGCGTGGGCCAGCCTCACCTTCGTGGCCGTGGCCGATATCTACGTGCGCCTGGTGGCGAGTGGCGCTTTTCACGACCCGAAGATCTTCTGAGGCCGACGATGCCCGACTACGAGTCCCACGACTTCGACGTCATCGTCATCGGTGCGGGCGGCGCCGGTTTGCGCGCCGCCATCGAGGCCCAGGAGCGGGGTCTGCGGACCGCCCTCGTGTGCAAGTCCCTGCTCGGCAAGGCCCACACCGTCATGGCCGAGGGCGGGGCCGCGGCGGCCATGGGCAACGTCTGGCCCGAGGACAACTGGCAGGTGCACTTCCGCGACACCATGCGCGGCGGCAAGATGCTCAACAACTGGCGCATGGCGCAGCTCCATGCCCAGGAGGCACCCGACCGCATCTACGAGCTCGAGCGCTGGGGAGCGCTGTTCGACCGGACGGCCGACGGGCGGATCCTGCAGCGCGACTTCGGCGGTCACCGTTTCGCCCGCTTGGCCCATGTGGGCGACCGGACCGGGCTCGAGCTCATCCGGACCCTGCAGCAGCGGGCCGTGGCCATCGGCATCGACGTCTTCATGGAGTGCAAGGTGCTGCGCCTTTTGAAGGACGGCGAGGGGCGGGTGAGCGCGGCCGTAGGCTATTGGCGGCCGAGTGGTGAGTTCGTCACCTTCACGGCCAAGGCCTTCGTGCTCGCCACCGGCAGTATCGGCAAGTCGTGGCAGTACACGTCGAACTCCTGGGAATCCACAGGTGACGGGCACGCCATGGCGGCATGGGTCGGCGCCGACATGATCGACATGGAGTTCGTGCAGTTCCACCCGACCGGCATGGTGTGGCCGCTGTCGGTGCGCGGCATCCTCGTCACCGAGGGGGTGCGGGGCGACGGCGGGGTCCTGCGCAACTCCGAGGGCAAGCGGTTCATGTTCGACTACATCCCGCCCATGTTCGCGGCCGAGACGGCGGACACCGAGGAGGAGGGCGACCGGTGGTACGACGACCACATCAACAACCGTCGGCCTCCGGAGCTTCTTCCTCGTGACGAGGTGGCCCGTTCTATCAACACCGAGGTGAAAGGGGGCCGGGGAAGCCCCCACGGCGGTGTCTTTCTCGACATCGCCTCGCGGCGCAGCGCCGAGTACATCCGCCGTCGCTTGCCTTCGATGTATCACCAGTTCAAGGAGCTGGCCGGCGTCGACATCACGGCCGTTCCCATGGAGGTCGGCCCCACCTGCCACTACGCCATGGGGGGCATCCGGGTCGACGCCGATACCGAGGCGACCACGGTCCCCGGGCTCTTCGCCGTGGGAGAGGTGAGCGGGGGGATGCACGGGGCCAACCGGCTCGGCGGCAACTCGCTGTCGGACCTTCTTGTCTTCGGCCGCCGGGCCGGGATGGCGGCGGCGGACTTCGCCGAAGCCCGCAGCGGGAACCCGGTGGTGTCCGACACCGAGGTGGCGGTCGTGATCAACGAGGCCACGGAGCCGCTGGGCCGCCAGGGCGGCGAGAGTCCCTACGACATCCAGCACGATCTCCAGGAGACGATGCAGAACCTGGTGGGGATCATCCGCACCGAATCGGAACTGACGAGCGCCCTCGCTGAGCTCGACAAGTTGGACGAGCGCTGCGACATGTTGTCGGTGTCGGGACCTCAGACGTACAACCCGGGATGGAATCTGGCCACCGATCTGCCGGCCATGCTCACGGTGTCACGCCTCGTCGCCAAGGGAGCCATCGTCCGCCAGGAGAGCCGGGGCGGCCACACCCGCGACGACTATCCGAAGCCCGACGCGGAGTTCGGGACGGTCAACCTCGTGCAGCGCATCCGTCCCGACGGGCAGTACACGCTCGACAAGGAACCCATTCCCCAGATGCCCGCCGAGCTCCGCATCCTGTTCGAGGAGGACACGCCCTGATGGCCGACGTGACGATGACGGTGTGGCGGGGCGATCCCTCGGGCGGCGCTTTTGCGGACTACGTCATGCCGTCGGTGGAGGGAGAGGTCGTCCTCGACGTCCTCCATCGCATCCAGGCCGGACCCGCCCCCGACCTGGCCTGCCGGTGGAACTGCAAGGCCGGGAAGTGCGGTTCGTGCTCGGCGGAGATCAACGGCCTGCCCCGCCTGATGTGCATGACGCGCATGGACGATCTCCCGGAGGGCGAGCCCGTTGTGGTCACCCCCATGCGCACCTTCCCCATCATCCGTGACCTGGTGACCGACGTCTCGTTCAACTACGAGATGGCCCGCCAGGTTCCGCCGCTCGCACCGCGGGCGCCCGACGCGCCGGACGGGACGTTCCGGATGATGCAGGTCGACGTGGAACGGGGCCAGGAATTCCGCAAGTGCATCGAGTGCTTCATGTGCCAGGACGTGTGTCACGTGATCAGGGACCACGAGGAGAACAAAGCCCATTACGCCGGCCCCCGGATGTTCATCCGCTACATGGAGCTCGAATCACATCCTCTGGACACCAACGACCGGCGCGAGCTGCTGCGTCAGCGGATGGGGTTGGGCCTGTGCAACATCACGAAGTGCTGCACGGAAGTGTGCCCCGAGCACATCAAGATCACCGACAATGCCATCATCCCTTTGAAAGAACGCGTCGTCGACGCTTCTTATGACCCGGTGGCCTGGCTCGGGCGCAAGATCCTCCGTCGCACCAAGCGTTCGGCCGACGCCGCTGCCGCCGATGCACCGGCGTTCGCCGCACCGACCCCGGCCGACGAGCTCACCGCCACCGTCACCCCCACCGTCACCCCCGGCGTCACCGCGTCGTCCTGAGCGCAACGGCCGTCTTTGCGAGGTGCTCCGCTTCTTGAGCCCCGAGTGGGTGGCCGCCTTCGGCGAGGCGGTTAGTCCCATCGAGGTCCCCGAGACGGGAGCCGACGCCGGTCTGGCCGTTCGTCACGGGGAGTTCGCCACCTGCGTCATGGCCCGGACCGAATCGGGGGACACCGTGTCGGTGACACTGACGGTCGCCGGCGGGCGACTGACGGCCCGCGCCGGCGCCGCCAGGGACGCCGCGGTGACGGTGCGGGTGGGCTGGAACGACGCCATCGCCTTCATGGCCGGGACCTGGGCGCCCACGACGGGGCTGGCCGGCGGCCGGGCCCAGGTCCGCGGCGATCTCTGCGTTCTGAGGGCCACCGGGCTCGCCCTCGAGGCCGTCCAGCCCTACCTCTTCGCCTTGCGGGAGGACACCGGGTATTGAGCGACGGCCATGACACATCGGGGGGGCAGGAGTAAAGTCATAGCGAGAGGCGTCCGACGCCGGACGCCGGACGAGGGAGGTCCCATGAGCGTGCCCGGTGTGCTCGACGATCAGGCCCTTCGTCGATACCGCGAGCTCCTCGATGCTGAGGAAACCGCGTTCGACGAGCTGGAGCACGCGTACGAAGAGGGCGATCGTGTCCACTTCGAAGCCGACCTCGACGCCTGGCGCAGCGCCCTGTCACGGAAACTGGCCTTCCTGCGACGCAGGGGAATCGACATACCCGAACCCGCCATCGTCTGAGGCCGGGTGACGTCGCCGGACGCCGTGGGCGGCCGGTGACGTGTTGCGGTCCGGTCGGCTCAGACCGGACCGAGCAGCAGATCGGTCACCGCGCCGCGCTCGGAGACGAGCTCGTCGGTGGTCAAACGGATGCGGTCGCCGGCGAACGCGCTGTGGGGCAGTCCCGTCACGACCTGCCAAGCGGAGCCGTCGCTGTGGACGGGGAAACCGAAGACAAGACCCTCGGGCGTGCCGTACTCGCCGTGCGACACCACGGCCAGCGACACCCAATCTCCCGGCGGCGTCGGTGTCACGATGCTGCGCACCGAGTCGATCACAGCGTTGGCCGCCGACGCCGCCGAGGACGAGCCCCGGGCGTCGATGACCTGAGCTCCCCGTTGCTGGACGGTGGTGATGAATTCCCCTTGGAGCCAGTCGCTGTCGAGCACGTCGGAAGCGGCCCGGCCGTCGATCTTGGCATTCTCGAAGTCCGGGAACTGCGTCGACGAATGATTGCCCCAGATGGCCACGTTGGTGACCGATGCCACCGGGGCTCCCGCCTTGTGGGCCAGCTGACTGGCGGCCCGGTTCTGATCGAGGCGGGTCATGGCGAACCAGCGGTCGTCGGGCACGTCGGGGGCGTGGGCCCGGGCGATCAGGCAGTTGGTGTTGCAGGGGTTCCCGACCACGAGTATGCGGACGTCGGCACCGGCGTGGGCGCCGATGGCCTCGCCCTGGGGGCCGAAGATGGCGCCGTTGATGGTGAGAAGGTCATTTCGCTCCATGCCCGCCTTGCGGGGGATGGAACCGACGAGCAGGGCCCACGACGTCCCGTCGAAGGCCGTTTTCATGTCGGAGGTCGGCTCGATCGCCGTCAACAGCGGGAAGGCGCAGTCGTCGAGCTCCATCACGACGCCGTCCAGTGACTTCATGGCGGGCTCGATCTCGAGAAGACGTAGCACCACCGGTTGGTCGGGTCCGAGCAACTGGCCCGAGGCGATGCGGAAAAGCAGGGAGTATCCGATCTGACCGGCAGCGCCGGTAACGGTGACGTGAACGGGGGTCTTCGCCTGGGCCATGTCTTCGAGGCTACCGTCGCCCCCCGGACCTGGCCAGACCGGGGGCGGCGGTCAGAGGCGTTCGACGATGGCGGCGGCGAACTCCGAGGTCTTCACCTCGTGGGCTCCGTCCATGAGCCGGGCGAAGTCATAGGTCACGATCTTGTCGGCGATGGTGGCCTCGAGGGCGCCGACGATGTCGCCGGCCACGTCGGTCCACCCCAGGTGCTGGAACATCATCGTCCCCGAGAGGATGACGCTGCCCGGGTTCACCTTGTCGAGCCCGGCGTATTTGGGGGCGGTGCCATGGGTGGCCTCGAACACCCCGTGGCCGGTGACGTAGTTGATGTTGCCCCCGGGGGCGATCCCGATCCCGCCGACCTGGGCCGCCAGGGCGTCCGACAGGTAGTCGCCGTTCAGGTTGGTGGTGGCGATGACGTCGAACTCGTCGGGCCGGGTGAGCACCTGCTGCAGGGTGATGTCGGCGATGGTGTCCTTCACGAGCAGCTTGTCGCCGGGCTTCCCGTCGCAGTCGTCCCAACCGACGGCGACGTCGGAGAATTCCTCCCGGACGACGTCATAGCCCCAGTTGCGGAAGGCGCCCTCGGTGAATTTCTGGATATTGCCCTTGTGCACGAGGGTGAGGCTCTTGCGCTCGTGCTTCAATGCGTAGACCACGGCCGCCCGTACCAGTCGCTTGCAACCGGACTCCGACATGGGCTTGATCCCGATCCCCGAGTTGGGCCGGATCTCCCAACCCATCTCATCGCGCAGGAAGGCGGCCAGGCGCCCCGCCTCGGGGGTCCCCGCCTCCACCTCGAGCCCGGCGTAGACGTCCTCGGTGTTCTCCCGGAAGATCACCATGTCCACCTTCTCCGGGTGGAGCACCGGCGAGGGCACCCCGGTGAACCACCGCACCGGACGCAGACAGACGTAGAGGTCGAGAAGCTGACGCAAGGCCACGTTCAGTGAACGGATCCCCCCGCCGATCGGAGTGGTGAGGGGACCCTTGATCCCTATGAGGTGGTCTCGGAAGGCGGTGACCGTCTCCTCGGGCAGCCATTCTCCGGTCTCCTTGAACGCTTTCTCGCCGGCCAGCACCTCTTTCCAGGCGATCGAACGGCCGCGCTTGGCGGCGGCGGCGTCGAAGACGAGACGTGAGGCGGGCCAGATGTCGACGCCGGTGCCGTCGCCTTCGATGAAGGGGATGATCGGTTCGTCGGGGACGACGAGGACGCCGTCGTCTCCCACAGTGATGCGTTCAGCCATGCCGGCGAGCCTAAGGCAAAATGACCGACCGACGACACGGCGCTGCGTGCCTCTAGCCCGTGCCCACCATGCCGGTCAGTCCCAGTGCGGCGTGGATCTCGCGTGTCGCGCTGGAGCGGTTGAGGGTGTAGAAGTGCAACCCCGGGGCACCCGCCGACAACAGCCGGGCGCACAGGTCGGTGGCCAGTTCGATGCCCGCCCGGCGCACGGCTTCGTCGCCACCTTGGGCCGACGCCGCCTCGAGGCGCTCGACCGCCCAGGCGGGCACCGCCGCACCCATCTGGGCCATGCGGGGCACGGACTGCAAAGAGGTCACGGGCATGATGCCCGGGAGCACCGGCTTCGTGACGCCCCGCTCGGCCAGGTCCTCGACCAGTCTCAGGTACTCGTCGGCCTCGAAGAAGAACTGGGTGATGGCGAAGTCGGCCATGCGGAGCTTGGCCGCCATCAGGTCCCGGTCCGAAGCCATGTCCGGCGATGCGGGGTGACCGGCCGGGTGCGCAGCCACCCCCACGGAGAAGCCTCCGATGGCCCGGGCCAACTCGACGAGCTCCACCGCGTAACGCAACTCGCCCCCGACGCCGTCGAGGTCGGCCGGGGGATCACCGCCCAGGGCCAGGAGGTTCTCGACACCGGCCTGGCGGAACGCCACCAGGACCTCGGCCAATTCGAGGCGGGAGTGCTCCACGCAGACCAGGTGGGCCATAGGGGTGAGTGACGTCGTGCGCAGCATGCCGGCCACCAGGTCGTGGGTCCGTTGCCGGGAGGCGCGCCCGCCGCGGTAGGTCACCGACACGAACGAGGGGGCCAGGGGCTCGAGCTCCCGCAGGGTGCGCACCAGGGTGGCCTGCTCGGTGTCGTTCTTCGGTGGGAAGAACTCGAAGGAGTACGTGGGGCCCCGCGCCAGCATGTCCGAGATCCAGGCCATGGCCCGTCCAGCCTACTTGCGGGCGGGAACCTCGGCCCCCGGCGGCTGGGTCCCCGGTGACCGGGTCCCCGCTGACTGGGTCCCCGCTGACTGGGCCCGTGAGGCCGCCCGCACCGTGTTGCGCAACAACATGGCCCGCGTCATGGGTCCGACGCCACCGATGCGCGGCGTGATCCAGCCCGCCACCTCGCTCACGGCCTCGTCCACGTCGGACAGCAAGGTCCGCCCCCGCCACGACGTCCCCGCCCCGACCACGGCCGCACCGGGCTTCACCATGGCGGGGGTCACCAACCCGGCCGACCCGGCGGCCGCCACCACCACGTCGCCGCTGCGCACCAGGCCGGCCAGATCGGTCACGCCGGTGTGCACGACGGTGACGGCCGTGTTGCAACCGGGACGCTTGAGGGCCAGGAGAAGAGCCAGGGGACGACCGATGGTGAGCCCCCGACCGATCACCACGACGTGGCGACCTTCGACGGCCACGTCGTAGGCGGCCAGCAGCTCGACGATGCCCGCCGGTGTGCACGGCAGGGGGCCGGGGGCGCCCATGACGAGGCGCCCCAGATTCTCGGGGTGCAGGCCGTCGACATCCTTGGCGGGGTCGACGGCGAGCAGGGCCCTTTCCTCGTCGAGGCCGGCCGGGAGGGGAAGCTGGACCAGATAGGCGTGCACGGCGGGATCGGCGTTGAACCGGGCGATGACCGCCTCGAGCTCGTCCTGACCCACGTCAGCGGGGAGTTGCTCATGGACCGAGACGATGCCCACTTGGGCGCAGTCCTCGTGCTTCATGGCCACATAGCGGGCGCTGGCGGCGTCGTCGCCCACCAGGATGGTCCCGAGACCGGGGTGGATCCCCGATCGCTGCAGCTGGGCCACGGCATCGGTCACCTCGGCCCGGATGCGGGCGGCCACCACCTCACCGTTCAGGATGTTGGCTGACACGCCGCCGCTCAGTGTCGGAAGTGGCGCTCGGCCGTGAGCACCATGGCCGTCCCCTGCTCGTCGGCCGCCGCCACCACGTCGGCGTCGTTCACCGACCCGCCCGGTTGGATCACCACGGCCACGCCGGCGGAGGCGAGAACATCCAGCCCGTCGCGGAAGGGGAAGAAGGCGTCGCTGGCGGCCACGGCCCCGACGGCGCGGGCTCCCGCCTTGCGGGCGGCGATCTCGGCCGCCTCCACGCGGCTCTGCTGACCGGCCCCGATGCCTATGGTCTGGCCGGCCGCCACCACCACGATGGCGTTCGACGATGTCCGGGCGCACACCCGCCAGGCCAACTCGACGTCGCGCCACTGCGCGGCCGTCGGAACAGCCTTGGTCGCCACCCGCCACTCCGAGCGCGTCGTCTCGAACCGGTCGGCGTCCTGCAACAGATAGCCGCCGCCCAGGCTGCGCATCTCGAGCGAGGCGCCGGCATAGGGCGGGGCCTCGAGGAGCCGGGTGGCCTTGCGCCTGGCCACCAGGATGTCGACGGCCTCGGGCTCCCAGGCGGGGGCGACGATGACGTCGGCCTGCGGTCCTTCGGCCACCACCCGGGCCACGGCGGCGGTGCAGGGGCCGCCCAAGGCCACCACACCGCCGAAGGCCGACACCGGGTCACACTCGAGGGCCCTGGTGTAGGCGCCGGCGAGCTCGGCGGCCAGGGCCGCTCCACAGGGATTGGCGTGCTTGATGATGGCCACCGCCGTGGTGTGGGCCGAGCGCAACTCGTGGACGAGACGCCAGGCGGCGTCGGCGTCGAACAGGTTGAGGTACGAGAGCGCGGCGCCGGCGTGTTGGACGACCCCGTCCCACCATGTCGTCTCCCCCACGGCCCGGTAGCGCGCCCCCCGTTGATGGGGGTTCTCGCCGTAGCGCAGCTCGGCGGCGCGTTCGAGGGCGGGGTGCAGTGTGGGTGGCAGGAGTTCGGCGTCGCCGCCGGCGCCGCCGGCGTCGAACCACCCGACGATGGCGGCGTCATAGGCCGCCGTGTGGGCGAAGGCGGCGCGCGCCAGACGGCGGCGGGTGTCGGCCGACAGCGTGGTCGCCTCCCGCAGCTCCTTCAGCACCACCGGGTACTCGGCGGGGTCGACGACGACACCGACGTGGGCGTGGTTCTTGGCCGCGGCGCGGACCATGGTGGGCCCACCCACATCGATCAGCTCGATCGAGGGATCGGAGGCGAACGGATAGAGGTTGCAGACCACGAGGTCGATGACATCGATTCCCTGGGCGGCCAGGTCGCTCATGTGCTGCGGCTTGGACCGGTCGGCCAGGATGCCGCCGTGGACCTTGGGGTGCAGCGTCTTCACCCGACCTCCGAGCATCTCGGGGGCACCGGTGAGCGTGGCCACCTCGATGTGGGGAATGCCGGCGTCGGCCAGGGTCCGGGCCGTGTTGCCGCTCGCCACCAACTCCCATCCGAGACCCACGAGGCCCGACGCCAACTCGGACAGGCCGGACTTGTCGTAGACCGAGAGCAGCGCCCTCATGGGGCGCGGTCCTCGGGACCGACGCCGGCGGCGATCACTCTTCGGATCGTGGCCGGGTACAGGCGTCTCTCCACCTCTTTGATCCTTTCGTGCAGGGTGTCGGCCGTGTCGTCGGGCCGCACCGCCACCTCTTGCTGGGCCAGGATGGGCCCGGCGTCCATGTGCAGCGTGGCCACGTGAACCGTGCAGCCGGTGACGGTGGCGCCGGCGGCGAGAGCGTCCTCGACGGCGTGCCAACCGGGGAAGGCGGGTAACAGGGCCGGGTGCGTGTTCAGGATCCTGCCCTCGTAGGCGTCGTGGGCCGGCTGACTGAGGACGGTGCCGAACCCGGCCATGACCACCAGGTCCACGTCATGGTGCTCGAGGACCTCGACCACGCGCCGGGTGAAGGCGTCACGCTCGAATCCGTCTCCGAAGCCACCGAACGAACGGCGATCGACGAGCTCGGTCGCCAGGTGGTGATCGGCGGCGATCTCGAGTCCCCGGCAGGGCCGGTCGGACACGACGAGAACGACCGGCAGGGCGTCGTCCAGAAGCGCATCGAGAATGGTCCCTGTACCCGATACGAGCACTCCCAGGCGCACGCCGGTCACGCTATCAGCGCGCCGACGGGGCCCGGCCACGCCATCAGCCCCCACTGCTACGACAGGCCCTTCACCACCTCGACCATCCTCTCTCCCGCTTCGGTGGGGTTCTGGGCCACGGTGGCACCGACGGCGGCCAGCGCCTCCATCTTCGCCTGCGCCGTTCCCTGGGAGCCGGAGATGATGGCGCCGGCATGGCCCATCTTGCGTCCCGGGGGGGCGGTGACTCCGGCGATGTAGCAGACGACCGGCTTCGTCATGTGCTCGGCGATGAACGTCGCCGCCTGCTCCTCGGCCGAACCACCGATCTCACCGATCATCATCACGGCGCGCGTGTCGGGGTCCTCCTCGAAGGCGGCCAGACAGTCGATGAAGCTCGTTCCCGGTACCGGGTCGCCGCCGATGCCCACACACGTCGTCTGGCCCACACCCTGCTGCGACAACTCGTGCAGAGCCTGATAGGTGAGCGTGCCGGATCGGCTGACGATGCCCACCGGTCCACCGGCCAGGGCGATGTCGCCGGAGGTGATGCCGATGTTGCACTTGCCCGGCGAGATGATCCCCGGACAGTTGGGGCCGAGCAGCCGGGTGCCGGGATGGTCGCGGCGCAGGCGATTGTAGAACAGCGCCTCGTCCTGCGCCGGGATGCCCTCGGTGATGCACACGATGAACGTGATCCCGGCATCGGCCGCCTCCACGATGGCATCGGCGGCGAACTTGGGGGGAACGACGACGAACGACGCGTCCGCCCCGGTGGCGGCCACGGCGTCGGCGACGGTGTCGTAGACGGGCACCCCGTCGACGTCGGTCCCGCCCTTGCCCGGCGTGACGCCGCCGACCACCTGGGTGCCGTAGTCGCGATTGCGGAGTCCGTGGAAGCGTCCCTGGCCCCCGGTCAGGCCCTGGACGATGACCTTGGTGCTCTGATCGACGAAGATGCTCATCGCTTGCCTCCTGCCAGCGCCACGGCCCGGCGGGCGGCGTCGAGCATGGTCGGTTCCATGATGAGGTTCTCCGAAAGATGCTCGGCCAGGATCTGGCGACCGGCCTCGGCGTTCGTGCCGTCGAGGCGCAACACGATGGGCGACTTGATGTCGACCCGGCGCAGGGCTTCGACCACCCCGTTGGCCACCTCGTCGACGCGGGTGATCCCTCCGAAGATGTTCACGAAGATGGCCCGTACGGCACCGTCGCTGTTGATCACGTCGAGGGCGGCGGCCATGACGTCGGCGTTCGCGCCACCCCCGATGTCGAGGAAGTTCGCCGCCGTCCCCCCCACCTGGGTGACCACGTCGAGCGTGCTCATGGCCAGGCCCGCCCCGTTGGCGATGATCCCGACCGATCCTGACAGGCCTATGTAATTGAGCCCCTTCTCCCGGGCCAACTTCTCCCGCTCGTCGAGTTCTTCGTCACCGCCGAAGGCGTCCCACTCGGGATGGCGGTAGGCGGCGTTGTCGTCGAGGGTCACCTTGGCGTCGAGGGCGTGGACCCTGCCGTCGGTGGTGAGGATCAAGGGGTTGATCTCGGCCAGGTCGCAGTCACCCTCGACGTAACAGGTGTAGAGCTTCACGAGCAGGGCAGCCGCCTGCTCGAGCGCTTCGGCGTCGAGCCCGGCGTCAGCCACCAGACCGGCGGCGGCCCCCAGGGAGAGGCCGTCCACGGGATCCACGTGCAGACGGGAGATGGCCTCGGGGTCGGTGGCAGCCACTTCCTCGATCTCGACACCGCCTTTGGCCGACACCATGCAGAGATGGAGCTTGGCCCCGCGGTCCAAGGTGAAGCTGGCGTAGTACTCGCGGGCGATGTCGGAGGCGTTCTCGATCCACAGGCGATGGACGGTGTGGCCGCTGATGTCCATGCCCAGGATGGCCGCCGCATGACGGCGAACGGCCTCGGCGTCGTCGGCCAACTGGATGCCACCCGCCTTGCCCCGGCCACCCACCTTGACCTGTGCCTTCACCACGACGGGATAGCACGCCGCCTCGGCCTGGGCCACGGCCTCGTCCACGGTGTCGGCCACGCCCCCCGGTGATATCGGGATGCCGAACCTGGCGAAATACTGCTTGCCCTGGTACTCGTAGAGATCCACCGACTACTCCCTCTCTGCTCCACTGCTCCACTGTCGAATGTTCGTCTGTCGTTGCCCGGGTGGCGCGCCGCGTCGGACGCCGACGACGGCATTGGGGGCCGGGCCGGACGATCCGTCGGGGCCGTCCGGGTCGGTGTCGTCACCCTGGGGGTGGACCCTCCTCGCGTTGGTCGAGGGCATCGGCCACCTCTTGGACGATGGTCTGCAGCGGCGCCCCCGGGGTGAACACGGCGGCCACGCCGAGCTTCTTCAGGGCGGGGATGTCGGCATCGGGGATGATCCCACCCACGATCACGAGGACGTCCCCGAGACCTTCGGCCCGCAGACCGTCGAGGACCCGCGGAACGAGGGTCAGATGGGCCCCTGAGAGCAGTGACAGGCCGACGGCGTCGGCGTCCTCCTGCACGGCTACCTGCACCACCTGTTCCGGGGTCTGGTGCAGGCCCGTGTAGATCACCTCGAAGCCGGCATCGCGCAGCGCGCGCGCGATGACCTTGGCACCTCGGTCATGGCCATCGAGGCCCGGCTTGGCCACGATGACCCGGTAGGGACGCTTCATCGGCCACTGAGTGTAGGCATCCCCACCGCACCGAGCGCCAACGGACACTGGGCCGTGGTGTCGGCGGTGGTAGCGTCGCATCGTCAGCATCGGCCGGCCAAGCCCGTTTCCCCGCCGATCACTGCCCCCCCAGTCATGGTGCGTGCCGTCGAAACCGAGCAGGGAGTCCATGGCGAAGCGCCGGGAACGACGGGCGCCGGCTCACGGCGTCTGCGGGCGCTCGTGCGCACCGCCCGGCCCCGCCAGTGGCTCAAGAACGTTCTGGTCTTCGCCGCGCCGGGCGCCGCCGGCGTCCTGTCCCACGGCCACGACCTCCTGAGGGCGGTGGCCACTTTCGGCGTCTTCTGCCTGGTGGCGTTAGGCACGTACTTCGTGAACGACACCCTCGACGCCGACTCCGACCGACACCACCCCACCAAACGCCTGCGCCCGGTGGCCGCCGGAGAGCTGCCCCTGCGGATGGCGGCGACGGTGGGGGTCCTGGCCCAGGCGGGGGCCATCGGTCTGGCCTGGTGGTTGGCCGGGTGGCGCCTGGCTCTCGTCATCGCCATCTACTCGGCAGTGTCGGTGTCCTATTCCCTGCGCCTCAAACACGTCCCCGTGATCGAGCTGGCCTGTGTGTCGTCAGGGTTCGTGCTGCGGGCCATCGCCGGCGGCCTCGCCACCGGGGTGCCCCTGTCGGACTGGTTCCTTATCGTCGCCTCATTCGGGTCGCTGCTGGTGGTGGCCGGGAAGCGAAGCGCGGAGCACACCGATCTGGGCCAGAACCGCGCCGCCCACCGGCCGGCTCTCAGCTCCTACCCCGCCGCTTTCTTGCGGTCGGTGCGTCTCATCGCCGCCTCGGTCACCCTGAGCGCCTACTGCCTGTGGGCCTTCGAGCGCGCCAGGCAGGTGGGCCAGATCCACCAGCCCCACCCGCTGTGGTTCGAGCTGTCGATCATTCCCGTGGTGCTGGCCGTGCTCCACCTCGAGCTGCGCTTCGAATCGGGCCACGGTGACGCGCCGGAGGAACTGGCCCTGCACGATCACCTCCTCCAGGCTCTGGGCCTCGTGTGGGTGGCGCTGTTCGCCGTCGGCGTCTACTCGTGACGGGCCTCTTGCACTCCGAACCGGCCACGGCCCTGGCCGGCTTCCCCACCACCCGACAGGTGTTGAGTGGCTGGGGCCGCACGGCGCCCAGCGCCTCGGACGTGGTCCGGATCACGGACCCCGACGATGTCGACGACCTGATGGCGGCGGCCGTGGCGGCCGACCGCGTGGTGCTCGCCCGCGGGCTCGGCCGCTCCTACGGGGACGCCGCCCAGTGTGCTGGCGGTGTGGTCCTCGACGCCACCGGACTCGACACCATCATGGCGTCGGACCTCGAGGCCGGGTGGGTACGGGTGGGAGCCGGCGTCAGCCTCGACACCCTGATGAAGGTGCTGCTGCCCCGGGGTTGGTTCGTCCCCGTGAGCCCCGGCACCCGTTTCGTCACGGTGGGGGGAGCCATCGCTGCCGACATCCACGGCAAGAACCATCACCGCGACGGCTCGTTCTGCTCCCACGTGACCCGGCTCTCGTTGGCTACGCCCACCGGACGCCACGAGGTGTCGCCGGACGCCGATCCCGACCTGTTCTGGGCCACCGCCGGCGGCATGGGCCTGACCGGGATCATCGTGGATGCCACCATCAGGCTTCTGGCCGTGGAGACGACCCGGATGCTCGTCGACACGGAGCGGACCGACGACCTCGACGACTGCATGGCCCGCATGTCGGCCCGCGACGACGACTACCGCTATTCGGTGGCCTGGATCGACTGCCTGACCCGGGGCCGGCATCTGGGGAGGTCGGTGCTCACGCGGGGCGATCACGCTCGCCTCGGGGACCTGCCTGTCGGGGCGCGCGCCGGAGCCCTGGACTTCGACGCCGGCGGCCGGTTGGCCGTGCCCGTCACCCCGCCATCGGGCCTGCTCAATCCGCTTACCGTGGCCGCGTTCAGCGAGGCCTGGTACCGCAAGGCCCCCCGCCGGCGGGTCGGCCACCCCGAGTCGATCCCTGCTTTCTTCCACCCCCTCGACGGCGTCGAGGGATGGAACCGCGTCTACGGTCCCCGGGGATTCCTCCAATACCAGTGCGCCGTGCCCGACAACGCCGGGGAGACGATCCGCCGCATCGTCGAGCGCGTGAGCGGCCAACGCGCCGCCTCCTTCGTGAACGTGCTGAAGCGCTTCGGCCCCGGCGACCCCGGTCCGTTGTCGTTCCCCATGGCGGGATGGACCCTGGCTTTCGACCTCCCGGTGGGTGCGGTCGGGCTCGGTCCCCTCCTCGACGATCTCGACACCCTCGTGGTCGACGCCGGTGGGCGCATCTACCTGGCCAAGGACTCGCGTCTGCGACCCGAGGTCCTCGAGGCCATGTATCCCGGTCTGCCCCGCTGGCGGGCCGTGCGCCGGCGGGTCGATCCCGAGGGCAGAATCGTGTCCGACCTGGCCCGGCGCCTGGGAGTGCTGTGCACGACCGGGCGCGCTGCGTCCACGACACGAAACGGAGTCCGATGAACGACGCTACGGGCATGCCCCAGACGGCGGTGGTGATCGGGGGGACGTCGGATATCGGCCGTTCGATTCTCCGGGCCCTGGTGGCACGCCGTCTGCGCCGGATCATCCTGACCGGACGCTACGAGGTGGGGCTGCGCTCGGTGGCCGATGAGCTGCTTGGCATCGGTGCCACGTCGGTCGAGACCGCCTTCTGCGATGTCACCGACCCCGCCTCCCACACGGCTTTGGCCAAAGACGCCGTCGCCCGGCTGGGCCAGATCGACCTCGTGCTCGTCACGGCCGCCACCCTGGGCGACCAGTCCCTCGACGAGGTCGATCCGCAAGCGACGGCCCGCGTGATCGACACCAACTTCACCGGCCCGGCGGCCGCCATGGTGGCCTTCGCCGGGGTTCTGCGCACCCAAGGCCACGGCCGGATGGTGGTGCTCTCGTCGGTGGCCGGCGTGCGTGTGCGCCGGGCGAACTTCATCTACGGCTCCTCCAAGGCCGGGCTGGACGCCTTCACCATCGGCCTCGGCGACTCCCTGCGCCAGACGGGCGCCTCGGTCATGGTGGTGAGGCCGGGGTGGGTGGCCACCCGCATGACCGCCGGCCTGGCGCCGGGTCCGATGGCCACCACGGCCGCCGCCGTGGCGGCCGACGTGGTCACCGCTATGGGAAAGGGAGCCGACGTCGTGTGGTCGCCGGCGCCGCTCAAGTGGATCTTCGCCGTCCTGCGCCTCCTGCCCCCGGCCCTGTGGCGGCGGATGCCCGGCTGATCTGCGCCGGGCTGCCCCGGGCGTCAGCGGCGCCGGGCCACGATGTTGAGCCGGACGTAGTCGATGACCGGTTCCCCGAGGGCATCGGCCACCGCCTCCAGGAATTCGGTGCGCTCCCCGGGGGCCATCGGCGCCACCAATGTCCGCAGACAGACCGTCTCCAGGTAGGTGCCGAGCTCGGCCGGGTCGATAGGCGTCGGCTCGGGGTGCGTCCACACCTCGACGTCGGTGAATCCCGACGCCTCGAGACGCCGGCGCGTGTCGTCCGGGGTGGCGTAGTACCAGGCGCCCGTGCGCTCGAGCCCGGTGGCCCGCACGGCCTCGATCAGGCGGCTGATGTTGCCGGCCGCTCCGCACTGGGCCACCAGCCGGCCCTGGGGCCGCAGCACCCCGGCCAGTTTGGCGAACAGCCGGTCATGGTCGAGCACCCAGTGGAAGGTGGCCGTCGACAGCACGGCGTCGGCCGGTGCCCAGCCCCCCAGAATCCCGGGGGCGAGGTCCAGGAGGTCCGCTTCGACGAACATCACTCTCGGGCCGAAACGGGCCAGTCGGCGGCGCGCCTCGGAGACCATCGACGGTGCCGCGTCCAGGGCCACCACCCGCCCGTCGGGCACCCGCTCGAGAAGCATCTCGGTGACCCGGCCCGTGCCGCAGCCGGCGTCCACCACGGTGTCGTCGGGTGCCGCCTCGAGGCGGGCGAGGACGTCCTGTCCCCACCGGGTCATGGGATCGGAGATCCGGTCGTAGGTGCGGGCGTCCCAGTCACCGGGGCCCGGCGCCGTCGACAGAGGCCCGGTCACGCGCCCGAACGGAAGCGCTCTTCGGCCATCTTGGGTAGTCGGCTCTTGCGGCCCGTTCCCGTCGCAGGCCGCGGGGGCAGAGCGGTCCGCGGTCGGCCGGGGTCGGGCGAGACCCGCGACGGCGGTCGGGCGTCGCCGACGCTGCCGTCGTCCCACGGGTCCGGATCGTGCCAGGCGTCTTCGTCGTGGGCGGTGTCGGCCGCCGCCGACCACGTGTCGTCGTCGTCACCGGTGCCGGGACCGAATCCCTGGTGGCTCTCCTGATGGTCGGGCCGGCGCCGGAAGCGGGCCGACGTCAACCGGGTGGGATCGGGGCGGCGCAGGGCCGAGGCCCCCACGTCGCGCACCAGCTCGGCCGGGATCTCGGACAGGAACCGGCTCGGAATGGCGTGGCTGGTCGATCCCCACAGCGTCCGGCTCCAGGCGTGAGTGACGTAGAGGTGACGTCGCGCCCGGGTGATGCCCACGTAGGCCAGCCGCCGCTCCTCCTGCAGTTGCAGGGGATCGTCCAGAGAGCGCAGGTGGGGGAAGACCCCGTCTTCCATCCCCACCAGGAACACGGCCGGGAACTCGAGACCCTTGGCCGTGTGCAGAGTCATGAGCGATACCCGACTGCCGTCGTCCTCGATCTCGTCGGCGTCGGAGACGAGGGCCACGGACTCGAGGAACTCGTCGAGCGAGTCGTAGTCGACGGCCGCTCCCATGAGCTCGGCGATGTTCTCGAGCCGGCCGGCCGCCTCCAGGGTGTCCTGCGCTTCGAGCTCGGCCACGTACCCGGTCCGGGTGGCCACGGCATCGATGAGCACGGCCGGCCCCGCCCCGGCGTCGGCCTCGGCCCGCAGGTCGTCGAGTAGTAGCGACAGCGACGCCAGGCCCGACGCGGCGCGCCCGGTCACCCCGGCCTCGGCTCCCTTGTCGAGGGAGTCGGCGAAGGAACGACCCCGCTCGCGCGCCCAGGCGCCCAGGCGGTCAGCCGAGGTGTCGCCCACCCCCCGGCGCGGCACGTTCACGATACGGCGGGCCGAGATCTCGTCCGACGGGTTGGCCAGGACCCGGAGGTAGGCGAGCAGGTCCTTCACCTCGCGGCGGTCGTAGAACCGGGTGCCCCCCACCACCTTGTAGGAGACCGCCGTCCGCACCAGCGCCTCCTCGAGGGCCCGGCTCTGGGCGTTGGTCCGGTAGAAGATGGCCACGTCGCCGTAGCGCAGACCCTCGGCGTGGTGGAGCCGGCCGATCTCGGCCGCCACCCAGGCCGCCTCGTCGTACTCGTCCTCGGCCCGGAACCGGTTGACCGGTTCCCCCCGTTCCCCGTCGGTCCACAGTTCCTTCGGCACCCGACTGGTGTTGTTGACGATCACCGCATTGGCGGCGTCGAGGATCGTCTTCGTCGACCGGTAGTTCTGCTCGAGCGGAATGATCTCGGCGTCGGGGAAGGCTTTCTCGAATTCGAGGATGTTGCGGATGTCCGCCCCCCGGAAGGCGTAGATCGACTGGTCGGTGTCACCAACGATGCAGATGTTCCTGTGCTCGGCGCACAACAGCATGACGAACTCGTTCTGGACCCGGTTGGTGTCCTGGTACTCGTCGACGAGCACCTGTCGGAACCGCTTCTGATATGACTCGAGGACATCCTTTTCGTTGCGGAAGAGCTTCACCGCCAGGAGCGGGAGATCGTCGAAATCCATGGCCGATGCCGCCAACAGCCTCTTCTGGTACTCGACATAGACGTCGGCCATCCGTCGCTCGAACACCGACCGGGCCTGGTCCACGAAGGCGTCGGCCTCCATCATCTCGGCCTTGGCCCCCGAGATGGTGGCCTGCACCGAGCGGGGCGGGATCTTCTTGGCGTCGATGTTCAGGTCCCGCAGTATCTGCTCCACCAGTCGCCGCGAGTCGGTGTCGTCGTAGATGGTGAACGACGACCGGTAGCCGAGCCGGTCGGCATGGGCCCGCAGGATACGTACGCAGGCGGCGTGGAACGTCGACACCCACATCTTCTCGGCCACCGGTCCGACCAGACCGACGAGCCGCGACCGCATCTCGTCGGCCGCCTTGTTGGTGAACGTGATGGCCAGGATCTCCCACGGCCGGGCGTCGCCCGTGGCAATGAGGTGACCGACCCGTCGCGTGAGCACCCGGGTCTTGCCCGACCCGGCTCCGGCCACCACCAGAAGCGGCCCGCCCCGGTGCACGACGGCGCGCCGCTGGGGTTCGTTCAGGTCCTCGAGAAGAACGTCCGGATGGGGGACCCTGTCGCTCCAGCGCGCCTTGCGCGCCGCCGTGGCCCGACCATGGACGACGGCACCGGCCGCATCACCATCACCGGCCCTGCCACCGGCACCGGCACCGGCACCGGCACCGGCCGCCACACCGGCACCACCACCGGTGTCACCGTCGACGACGCCGTCCCCGTCGCCTCCGTCCTCGAACTCGTCCACACCGTCGAAGGAGCCGAGCCTGCCGAACCGGTGAAGCGGGGAACCGGTCACGGTCACTCCCACTCGATGGTGCCCGGGGGCTTCGACGTGATGTCGAGTGCCACCCGGTTGACGCCGTCCACTTCGTTGATGATGCGCGAGGACAGACGTTCGAGGAGGTCGTAGGGCAGCCGGGCCCAGTCGGCGGTCATGGCGTCGTCGGAGGTGACGGCACGGATCACGATCGGGTACGCGTAGGTCCGGCCGTCACCCATCACCCCGACCGTCCGCACTGCCGGCAGGACGGCAAAGCTCTGCCACAGGGTCCGGTAGAGCCCGGCCCGCCTGATCTCTTCGACCACGATCCCGTCGGCCGCCCGCAGGATCTCGGCCCGCTGCGGTGTGACCTCGCCAATGATCCGGACGGCCAGGCCCGGACCGGGGAAGGGCTGGCGCCACACGATCTCCTCGGGCAGCCCGAGTTCCTCGCCCACGGCCCGGACCTCGTCCTTGAACAACTGACGCAGCGGCTCGACGAGATCGAAGGCCATGTCCTTCGGCAGCCCGCCCACGTTGTGGTGGGACTTGATGTTGGCCGCGTCCTTCGTCCCCGATTCGATGACGTCGGGGTACAGCGTCCCCTGCACGAGGAAGCGGGCGTCTTCCACGTCACGGGCCACCTCTTCGAAGACCCGGATGAAGGTCTCACCGATGGCCTTGCGCTTGAGCTCGGGATCGGTCAGGTCCTTCAGGACACCGAAGAAGCGGTCCACGGCCTTCACGTGGATGAGATCCACATGGAACTGGCTGCGGAACGTCTCCTCCACTTGATCGGCCTCGCCCGAGCGCATGAGCCCGGTGTCGACGAACACGCAGGTGAGTTGATCCCCGATGGCCCGGTGCACGAGAGCGGCTGCCACGGCCGAGTCGACGCCACCGGAGAGCGCGCACAACACCCTCGCCCCCCCCACCTGGGCCCGCACCGCTTCCACCGACGACTCGATGATGTTCGTGTGCGTCCAGCTTGGACGCGCCCCGCACACGTCGAACAGGAAGCGCTCGAGCAGCTCCTGACCGTTCTGGGTGTGCTGCACCTCGGGGTGGAACTGCACACCGAGGATCCGGCGCTCGCCGTTCTCCAAGGCGGCCACCGGCACGTCGGCGGTCGACGCCGTGGCCACGAAGCCCGGCGGCACGGCGGTGATGGAGTCGCCGTGGCTCATCCAGACGTCGGCCTCGGCCTCCGGTGGCCAGTCGGCGAACAGCGGTGACGACCCTATCCGGTGAAGCGGCGTCCGGCCGTACTCGCCCCGACCGGTCCGGCTGACCGTCCCCCCCAGCTGGGCGCACACCAGCTGGGCGCCGTAACAGATGCCCAGGATCGGTATCCCGAGGTCGTAGATCCCCGGATCGAGCACCGGCGCCCACTCGGCGTGGACCGATTCCGGCCCCCCCGACAAGATGATCCCCTTGGGCCGTCGGGCGGCGACCGCCTCGGCTGTGATGTCGTGACGGACGATCTCGGAATAGACACGCGCCTCGCGCACGCGCCGGGCGATCAACTGCGCGTACTGCGCGCCGAAGTCGACGACGAGGATCGTCTCGGGGACGTCGCTCATGATCCTTCGGCGGTGTGAGGCGGGAGGAGGTGCGAGAGGGTCCTCAGCGACCCATCCCCACACCCTGGGACCGCTGCAACGCCTTGCCCTCGGTCTGCAACGCCGGGGCGATCATCACTTCCGCCTTTTGGAATTCTTTGACCGATTGGTACCCGCAGGTGGCCATCGACGTCCGCAGCGCACCGAACAGGTTCATGCGTCCGTCGTTCTCGTGGGCCGGGCCGAGGAGGATCTCCTGCATGCTGCCCCGCACGGTCGTCCGCACCCGGGCCCCGCGTGGCAGGGTCGGATGGAAGGTGGCCATGCCCCAGTGAAAGCCGAGTCCGGGTGCTTCGTGGGCCGACGACAACGGCGAGCCCAGCATGACGGCGTCGGCCCCGCAGGCGATGGCCTTGGCGATGTCCCCGCCCCGGCTCATCCCGCCGTCGGCGATGACATGCACGTAGACGTTCGTCTCGTCGAGATGGCGCATCCGTGCTCCGGCCACGTCGGCGATGGCCGTGGCCTGGGGCACCCCGATGCCGAGCACCCCCCGGGTGGTGCAGGCGTTGCCCGGACCGACACCGACGAGCACCCCCACGGCGCCCGTGCGCATGAGATGCAGGGCGGCCTGGTACGAGGCGCACCCGCCGACGATTACCGGAAGATCGAACTCCCGGATGAACTTCTTGAGGTTGAGCGGTTCGGCCGTCTTCGAGACGTGCTCGGCCGACACCACGGTGCCCTGGATGACGAGCATGTCGAGCTCGCCGGCGAGAATGGCCGGCGCCAGTCCGGTGGTGCGCTGCGGGGTGACCGAGGCGCACGACCGCACGCCGGCGGCGTTGATCTCACGGATCCGCTCGGTGACGAGCTCGGGCTTGATCGGCTCCAGGTACATCTGCTGCATCCGGGCCGTGGCCTTGTCGTTGTCGAGATGGGAGATCTCCTCGAACAACGAATCGGGATCCTCGTAGCGGGTCCACAACCCCTCGAGGTTGAGCACGGCCAAGCCTCCGAGACGACCGATCTCGATGGCCGTGCGCGGGCTCACCACGCCGTCCATGGCGGCGGCCATGAGCGGCAGATCGAAGCGGAAGGCGTCGATCTCCCACGAGATGTCGACATCCTCGGGATCACGGGTACGGCGGCTGGGGACGATGGCGATGTCGTCGAAGCCGTAGGCCTGGCGACCCGACTTGTAGATGCCGATCTCGATGTCAGCCACCTGGATGCCTCCTCGTAACGCCTCAGTGCGCCTCGCCCTCGCCCACCAGCGTCCCTCCAGGTTACCGTCCGGGGCGGACGGCCCCGAGCCGGGAACAGATGCTCGACAGACCCCGTTTCGCCCGCGGCCTCATACGGCCAGGACGAGCCGTAGAAGATCGACGAGCATCCGGGCCGTCGCTCCCCATACGGTGTCGTCGGGCAGCTCGAAGAACCACACCGGGAAGGGCTCACCGCCGACGGCCGGACCCCTCCCCGCCACCGTCCACCACTCCTCACGGAAGATCGCCGGATCGGCCAGCTCGGCCAGGGCCACGTCGAAGACATGCTCGACTTCGGTCGGACTGGCCACCAGATGGGGGCGAGCCGGGAGGAGTCCCACCACCGGCGTGATCATGCTGCCCGACGCGAAGGTCGTCACGGCGCTGAGCCGGCCCACCAATTCCACCGGTCCCGGTTCGAGGCCGACCTCTTCGGCCGCTTCGCGCAGCGCGCCCTGCTCGGCCGTCTCCTCCCCGTCGAGCCGGCCCCCTGGAAAACTCACCTCGCCGCGGTGCGACCGCAGGTGGGCGGCCCGCCGCGTGAGCACCACCCTCGCCTCGCCCCCCTCGTCGAACACGGCCGCCAACACCGCCGAGGGCGACCCCGGCTCGGGAAAGGCGTCGGCCGGCACCCGCTGCGCCCAGACCGGTGTCTCTCTCGGGCCCGTCATGGCCTGGCGCACCCGGGCCACCGTGATGCCGGTGCGACTCCCGGCGGGGAGCTCGGCCCACGGAGCCGGATCCCCGGCACGGGCGCTCGGAGGCCGGGGGATGACCTGACGGCCTCCTTCCCGGGGGACGGGGGCGATCCGCTGCCTGGGGGCCGGCTGTTCGCCCGGCACCAGCCGATCGCCCGGCGCCACCCGATCGTCCGGGGCGACGCCGCCTTCGGTTCCCTCCATTCCAGGCAGGCTAGGGCGGTCGTCATCGGGCCCGGAACGCGACATCGGCCGGGCCCTGTTGGCCCGGCCGATGTCGTTCACCCGAAGGTGGGGACCACTTACATCATTCCGCCCATGCCACCCATGCCGCCCATGCCGCCCATACCGGCAGCAGCGGCGGCGGCACCGCCATCGGACTTCTCGGGCTTGTCGGCCACGAGAGCCTCGGTAGTGAGGAGCAGCCCGGCGACCGAGGCGGCGTTCTGCAACGCCGAGCGGGTCACCTTGGCCGGGTCGATGACACCGGCCTTGACCAGGTCCTCGAAGACCCCGGTGGCGGCGTTGAGCCCGGTCGTGCCGCTCTCGGACTCGACCTGCTTGACAGTCACCGCCCCTTCGAGGCCGGCGTTGATGGCGATCCAACGAAGCGGCTCGTCGAGGGCCTTGGCCACGATGCGGGCCCCGGTGGCCTCGTCGCCTTCGAGGCTCTTGGCCACCTTCTCGACCGCCGCGCGCGATCGCACCAGAGCGGTCCCACCGCCGGCCACGATGCCCTCCTCGATGGCCGCACGAGTGGCCGAGAGGGCGTCCTCGATGCGGTGCTTCTTCTCCTTGAGCTCGACCTCGGTGGCCGCTCCGACACGGACGACGGCGACGCCTCCGGCCAGCTTGGCCAGGCGCTCCTGGAGCTTCTCCTTGTCCCAGTCGGAGTCGGTGTCCTCGATCTCACGCTTGATCTGGGCGATCCGGCCCTTCACGTCGTCGGAATCTCCGGCCCCGTCGACGATGGTGGTGTCGTCCTTGGTGATGATCACCTTGCGGGCGCTACCGAGCAGATCGACGGTCGTGTTCTCGAGCTTCAGGCCGACCTCTTCGGAGATCACCTGACCCCCGGTCAACACGGCCAGGTCCTGCAGCATGGCCTTGCGGCGTTCGCCGAAGCCGGGTGCCTTCACCGCCACCGACGTGAACGTCCCGCGGATCTTGTTCACCACCAGGGTGGCGAGCGCCTCCCCGTCCACGTCCTCGGCGATGATCAGCAGGGGCTTGCCCGTCTGCATGATCTTCTCGAGCACCGGCACCAGGTCGTGGACGGCCGAGACCTTCTGATTGGCGATGAGCACGAAGGGGTCGTCCAAGACGGCTTCCTGGCGCTCGGGGTCGGTGACGAAGTACGGCGAGAGGAAGCCCTTGTCGAACTGCATGCCCTCGGTGAACTCGAGCTCGAGGCCGAAGGTGTTGGATTCCTCAACGGTGACGGTGCCGTCCTTGCCCACCTTGTCGATGGCTTCGGCCAGCACATCGCCGATGTTCGGGTCCGCCGCCGAGATGGCGGCGATCTGGGCGATCTCGTGCTTGGAGTCGATCTCCTTGGACTGCTTCTTGATCGACGCCACCGCGGCGGCCACACCCTTCTCCATGCCCTTCTTCAGTGCCATGGGACTGGCGCCGGCGGCCACGTTGCGCAGACCTTCGTGAATGAGGGCCTGGGCCAGCACGGTGGCCGTGGTGGTGCCGTCACCGGCGACGTCGTTGGTCTTGGTGGCGACCTCCTTCACCAGCTGGGCGCCCATGTTCTCGAACGGGTCCTCCAGCTCCACCTCGCGGGCGATGGTGACGCCGTCGTTGGTGATGGTGGGGGCACCGAACTTCTTGTCGATGACGACGTTGCGGCCCTTGGGGCCGATCGTCACCTTGACGGTGTCGGCGAGCTTGTTGACGCCGGCTTCGAGGCCGCGGCGCGCCGCCTCGTCGAACTTCAGAATCTTGGACATCAGTACCTTTCCGACTACTTCTTCAGGACTTTGGCGAGGACGTCGCGGCCGGAGAGGATGAGAAGGTCCTCGCCGTCGATGGTGATCTCGGTGCCGCCGTACTTGGAGTACACGACGGTGTCACCGACCTTGACGTCGATGGGGATGAGCTCGCCCGAGGTCTCGGCGCGACGACCGGGACCGGCGGCGAGTACCTCGCCCTGCTGTGGCTTCTCTTTGGCGGTGTCGGGGATGACGAGCCCGGAGGCTGTGGTCTCCTCGGACTCACCGGGGCGGACGACGATCCGGTCCTCGAGGGGGTGGAGCTTCATGACTGGGGAGCCTCCTGTGGGCATTAGCACTCTAACCTTGCGAGTGCTAACGATAGCGGGCTCCGGACCCCGCGGCAACCGCGATCGGCCCAGTTCTCCGGAGGCTTCGGGGCCCGGTCAGGCCAGGAGTCGGAGCCGGAGGTTGGGATCGGCGGCGGTGTCGAGGGGGCTCGGGCCGAGATGCTCGAGCTGCCACCAGGCGGCGGCGGCGATCATCGAGGCGTTGTCGGTGCACATGGCCGGCGAGGGCAGGTAGACGGGGATGCCGAGCTCGTTACCGGCCGACCGCAGGGCGGCGCGCAAGGGCCCGTTGGCGGCGACCCCGCCGGCCAGGCACAGGCCTCGGGCACCGACGGCCTCGGCGGCGCGGACGGCTTTGGCCACCAGGACATCGACCACGGCCTGCTGGAACGAAGCGGCGACGTCCTCGTTGGAGGCCCCAGGGTTGGCCTCGACGGCACGGACCACGGCCGTCTTCAGGCCGGAGAAAGACAGGTCGAGACCGTCGGCCAACATGGCCCGGGGGAAGCGGAAGGCGTCGGGGTCGCCGGCGGCGGCGGCCCGTTCGACGGCGGGACCGCCGGGGTAGCCGAGGCCGAGGAACCGGGACACCTTGTCGAAGGCCTCCCCGGCGGCGTCGTCCAGGGTCTGGCCGAGGAGCCGGTAGCGGCCGGGGCCCTCCATGGAGACGATCAGGGAGTGGCCGCCCGAGACGAGGGCCACGACGAGGGGCCAGTCGAGGCCGCCCCGGTCATGGTGGGGGTGGTCGAGGAGGGTGGCGAAGAGATGGCCCTCGAGGTGGTTCACCGCCACGAAGGGGACATCCCAGGCCAGGGCCAGGGCCTTGGCCTCGCTCATGCCCACCAGCAGCGCCCCGATGAGGCCGGGGCCCGAGGTGGCGGCCACGGCGTCGAGACCGGGGCTCCGTGGAAGGAGCCCGGCCCCCTCGAGGGCGGCGGCCAGGACGGCCGGGAGCATCTCGAGATGGGCCCGGCCGGCGATCTCGGGGACGACCCCGCCGTAGGCGGCATGGAGGTCGATCTGTGACGACACCACGGTCGAGCGGACCTCACCGTTTGCCGACACGACGGCCGCCGCCGTTTCATCGCACGAGGTCTCGATGCCGAGGATCAGGCCCGTCCGGGTCATGAGGGAGCCCCGGTCATCGGATGGAACCGGTCACGAGATCGCCCCCAGGTGCGCTTCGATCGAAGCCAGCCGGTCGGCGTAGACAGCGGTGTCGATGTCACGGGCCCACATGATGATGGCGTCCTCGCCGGTCTCGGCGTAGTAGTTCTTGCGCACCCCGACGGGGGCGAAGCCGAAGCGGCGGTAGAGCGCCTGGGCCGGGGCGTTGCCCACCCGGACCTCGAGGGTCAGGTGGCGGACCCCCAGTGGGCGTGCGGCCCGGGCCATGTCGGCCAAAAGGACGGTACCGATGCCGCGGTGGTGCCAGCCGGGGTCGACGGTCAAGGTGGTGATGTGGCCGTCCTCCTCCACCATCATCAGGCCGGCGTAGCCCACGACGATGGGGCCGATGGTGCCCACCGTGTAACGCCTCGTCGACCCCTGGGCGAGCTCGGAGAGAAAGAGCGAGGCCGACCAGGGCTTCGGATAGGCCTCCTCCTCGATGCGGACGACGGACCGGAGGTGGCGGCGGCGGAAGGGGGCGACACGCACGGCACCGGCCACCTTCGGGCCGGGGGCGCCGTTGCCGCCGGGCCCGGGTCCGCCGATCTCTCCTCGGGCGCCGCTGTCACCGCCGGCCATTGTCACCCTCCGGCCGGGGCAGGCGCCCGGGGCATGCGCTGCTCCCAGTTGATCCGGGCGTCGGCCCGGCGCAGGTAGCGGGGCATGACGGACCGGCCGTCGTGAACCTGGCCGGCGAGACCGCGGGCCACGCAGAGCTCGGCCAGCGCCGTCACCGGTGGGGCGCAAAAGGCGGGACCGGCCAGGGTGCCGCCGTCCAGGGCGTCGAAGAGGGGGCGGTAGCGCAGGGCTCCGTCGCCGAGGAGGAGGAGGGGTTCCGACAGCGTTCCGAGATCGGCCACCAACGCCTCGGGCGTCCACACGGCGGGGGCCGCCGGGTCGGTCGCCACCTCGACGAGCCCACCCTGGCCGTCGAGCGCGACGGGCCGGAACCGGGTCGAGAAGACCTCGGCCCGCCGGGCGTCGACCACGGGGACCACGAGGCGGCTGTCGGCGACACCGGATCCGATGACGGCATGGGCGAGCACCTCGAGACTGGTGGCGGTGGCGACGGGCAGGTCGAGAGCGAAGGACAGGGCCTTCACGGTCCCCACCCCGACGCGCAGCCCGGTGAAGAGGCCCGGTCCGACGTCGACGGCGACCATGTCGAGATCGGCCAGGGCCACGCCGACGCGCCGGCAGAGGGCCTCGATGGCCGGCGCGATGGTCTCGGTGTGCCGTCGGCCGCGGGCCACGACGACAGAGCCGAGGGCTCCGCTCTCGTCGGCCAGGGCCACGGCGGCGGCGTCGGTGGCCGATTCGACGGCCAGAAGAAGCACGGCCCTACGCCCCGCCGTGGTCGGTCGGGAGCGTCCAGGGCCGCAGGGCGGCGACCAGGGTGGCGCGGCGCGCCGTCCATGTGCCGTCGAGTCGGAGGGTCAGGGTCCGCTCGGCGTCGGCCGGTTCGTCGTCGGCCGAGCCGGCCGCCAGTTGGCCGCCCGCCAGCGGACCGGCCGCCAGCGGGCCGGTGGAGAGGGCGATGGTGAGCACCTCGCGGCCGAAGAGTGATGCGGCTACATCTCCCCACTCGACCACGGCCACGGATTCGTCGTCGACCATCTCGCCGATACCGAGGTCGACGACGTCCTGGAGTCGGTCGAGGCGGTAGAGGTCGGCGTGGAGCAGGGTGCGGACCGGCCCGGGGCCGCAACGGTAGGCCCGGACGAGGGTGAAGGTGGGGCTCGTGACGGGATCGGTCACACCGAGGCCGCCGGCCAGACCCTGGGTGAACGTCGTCTTCCCGGTGCCCAGGTCACCGACGAGGAGGAGGAGGTCCCCGGGAGCGAGAGTGCCGGCCAGGGCGGCGGCGAGCTCACGGGTAGCGGTCGGTGAAGCGGTGCGCGCCAGGATCGGCGCCCCGGTCATGGTGTCCCTGTCACGGGTGTCTGTGTCACGGGTGTCTGTGTCACGGGGTCTGTGTCACGGGGTCTCGCCGGCGAGAAGACGCTTGGCCCGGACCAGATCGGCCCGCATCCCGGCGACAACCTCGGCCCCCCCGCGCAGGGCGGCGGCGGGGTGGTAGGTGGGCACGAGATGGCCGCCGCGAAAGGGGTAGGAGCGGCCGCGCAGACGGGTGATGCCCTCGGTGGTGTCGAGCAGGAGGCGGGTGGAGAAGTTGCCGAGGGTCACGACGACGGTGGGATCGATGAGCTCGAGTTGGCCTTCGAGATAGGGGCGACACGAGGCGATCTCGGCCGGGAGCGGATCACGGTTGCCCGGTGGCCGGCACTTCACGACGTTGGCGATGTAGAAGCGCGAGCGGTCGAGTCCGATCTCTTGGAGGACGAGTTTGTCGAGAAGCTTCCCCGACCGACCGACGAAGGGCTCGCCGGCCAGGTCCTCGTCGCGGCCGGGCCCTTCCCCGATGAACATGAGATCGGCGGTCGGGTGGCCGACACCGAAGACGACCTGGGTACGGGTCTCGGCCAGGGCGCAGCGGGTACACACCGAGGCCTCGGTGCGGAGCTCGGCCAGGGTACCCACGGCGGGGTCAGGAGATCTTGGCCGTGAACTCGTCGACGAGACGGGAGAACTCGTGACGACGTTCGAGCATCGGCATGTGGCCGCAACGGGGCAGCTCGACGAGTGACGCTTCGGGCAGGGCGGCGGCCAGGCGGCGGGCCAGCCTCGGTGCCGTGAGCTTGTCGTGGGATCCGACGACGACGAGGACGGGCACATCGAGGGCCCCGAGCTTGGAGGAGAGGTCGAAGGTGGCCAGGGAACCGATGAGGTCGGCCAGGGTGCGCGAGGGCGTGCCCCGGTGCATGGCCTCGACGAAGCGGACCTGGACGGCCGGCGCGTCGGCGCCGAAGCCGAGACGGGTCAGCCACCAGCGCAGATCGCGCGAGGGCAGAGCCTTGGCCCCGACGCGTTCGCCCACGAGCAGGGCCCGGGCGGTGACCGGTCCGGTGACGCGGACGACGCCGGTGAATCCGGGCAGGGTGACGAAGGGGCCGGCGGTGGTCGAGGTGAGAACGATGCCGGCGATGCGCCGGCGCCGTTCGTCGGGGGGAAGACCGGTGGCCAACTGGAGGGCGACCATGCCACCCATGGAGTGGCCCACGACGATGGCATGCTCGACGCCGAGGGTTTCGAGGACGGTACGGACGTCGTCGGCCAGGATCTCGATCCCCGATCCGGTCGACCCGGGCAGGGACTGGCCGTGGCCCCGGAGGTCGACGGCGATGACCCGGTGGTGGTCGGCGAGGTCCCGCAGCTGGTGGACCCAGAGCGCCGAGCTGAGCATGATCCCGTGGAGCAGGACGAGAGGCGGGCCCTGGCCGCGTTCGACGACATGGATGCGGCCGCCATCCTCGACGTCCACGAAGTGATGGCGGAGGTCGTCGGTGAGGGTGAGGCCCTCGGTCACCATCTCCTCGGCCGTGACCGACGACCGTGAGACGGCCCGATGTTGCAGCGCCCATCCGGCGACAGCGGCGGCGGCGCCGGCGCCGAAGGCCACGGCCCGACGGCGCCGGCGCCGGGGGCTCTTGACCTCTGGCGTGCTCATGGTCTCTCCTCCTCGTCGGATGCCCCGTCAGGCGGGTCGGCGTCGACGACCACCCGGGGCACCCGCGACCCGATCTCCGTGAGCACCTCGTTGCCGATGGTGCCGAGGACATCGGCCCAGTCCTGCACGGTCAGCGACGCCGTTGCCTGACGCCCTATCAACACGACCTCGTCGCCGACCGACACGTCGGCGTCGGAACCGCAGTCCACCACGATCTGGTCCATTGTGACGGTTCCGGCCAGCGGGCAGCGACGACCGCCGATCAGCACGGTACCCCCCGCGGCGCAGTAGCGCCGCGGACGCCATCGGCGTAGCCGATGGGGACGGTGGCCACCAGTGAACGCTCGGCCAGGGGAAGGCGCCGGCCGTAGGACGGGCGTTCCCCGGCGCCGAGGGGGCGGACGAGCGACACGGTCGACCGCAGCGACAGAACGGGACGCAGGAGCTCGGCGCCGGCGAGGGCGGGGTCGTCGGACAGGACGGGGCCCATGGCGGGGGTGGGAACGACCCCGTAGAGGGCGATGCCACAACGCACCATGTCGAGCCGCGCCGTCGGGAAGGCGATGACCCCGGCGGAGTTGGCGGCGTGGACCATGGGCGGATCGAATCCGGCGGAGGCCAAGGAGACGCGGGTGGCGTCGAAGACGCTCAGCTGCTCGGCGGTGAAGACCCGGTCCTCGTCGGCCGCCCCGTCGGCTACGGCCAGATGGGTCCAGAGAGCAGCGAAATGCAGGGACGGGGCGGCATCGACGGCACCGACGAGAGAAGCGACATCGGCGGGGTGGGCTCCCACGCGGTGCATGCCGGTGTCGACCTTCACGTGGACCTCGAGGACGGTGGCAGCGGCGGCGGCGGCCCGGGCGGCGGCGTCCGCCCCGTGGGGTGTGTAGAGGGTGGGGGTGAGGCCGCGCTCGACGACGACGGCCATGGCCTCGGGCGTCGGCTCGGACAGGACGAGGACGGGTGCGACGATGCCGGCATCGCGCAGGATCACGCCCTCCTCGACGAGGGCCACGGCCAACCAGGCGGCGCCGCCCTCGAGGGCGGCCCGGGCCACGGGGACCGAGCCGTGGCCGTAGGCGTCGGCCTTGACGACGGCACAGAGCGCGGCCGGCGCCGCCAGGCGCTTCAACAGCCGGGCGTTGTGGCGGACGGCGGCCAGGTCGATCTCGGCCCATGTCGGCCGCAGGCCGGGGTAGCGGTGAGGTGTCTCACCCACGGCGGACGTCCGAGAGCCACAGGCCGAGGAGGTCGGCCAGGTCGCCGGCGACGAGACCCTCGGGCGGCCCGAGGGCGGCAGAGCGGCCGTGGACGTGGGCGGCCAGGCCGGCGGCTTCGAAGACAGGGAGACCGCGGGCCACGAAGGCCCCGATGGCACCCGAGAGGACATCGCCGGTACCGGCCGTGGCCAGACGGGGTGACCCGGCGGTGACCAGGAGGGCGGTACCGCCGGGCTCGGCCACCACGGTGGTGGGTCCCTTCAGCAGGACGACGGCGCCGGTCTTGTGGGCCAGGGACCGCGCCGCTCCGATCCGGTCGGGTCCCGGCGGTCCGCCGGTCAAGAAGGCGAACTCGCCGTCATGGGGGGTGAGAACGGCACGAGGGGTCGAGGCATCGAGGGGGCGGTGACCATGGTCCGACGCACCACCGTCGCCGCCCACGACCGGGGCGATGGCGTCCCCGGAGCCCAGGGCCACGAGCCCGTCGGCGTCGACCACGACCGGAACGGGGGACTTGGCCACGAGGGTGCGGACCTGGGCGCCGGTGTTCTCGGCCCGACCGAGTCCGGGACCGACCACGAGGGAATGGCAGCGGGTCACCATCTCGAGGGCGGTGGACGCCCAGCTGCCGGCGGTGAGCTCGGTGGCGACGGCCTCGCCCGCCGTGAGCAGGGCGGGATCGGCGCCGGGCACTCCGAGGCGGACCATGCCGGCGCCGGCGCGGTAGGCGGCGTGGGCGCAGAGCTCGGCCGCCCCGGTCATACCGGGCGAGCCGGCGACGACGGCGACGGCCGACTGCCACTTGTAGGCGCCCCGGGTCCGGACGGGAAGCAGGTGGGCCACGTCGGCGTCCTCGACCACCCAGAGACGGGACCGATCGACATCGAGACCGATGTCGACCACCTCCACCCGTCCGGCCAGGAGGGGCCCGTCGCCCTGGAGCAGCCCCGGCTTGAGGGCGGCGAAGGTGACGGTGACATCGGCGCGCAACGGCTCACCGCAGGCCTCACCGGTGTCGCCGTCGACCCCCGACGGGATGTCGACGGCGAGAACGCGCACCCCGGCCGGCACCGAGGGGGCCCGGTAGGTTCCCCGGAAGCCGGTCCCGTACGCGGCGTCGATGACCAGGTCGACGCCGCTGTCACGAGCGATGCGGTCGGGGGCGTCGGCCGCGTCTACCACCTCGACGCGCGCGCCGCGCCGTCGCAGAACGGCGGCGGCCACTCGGCCGTCGGCTCCGTTGGAGCCTTTGCCGGCCACGACGACGACGCGACGACCGTAGGCGCCACCGAGCAACCGAAGACCGGCGACGGCGACGGCTGTTCCGGCCCGGTCGACGAGAACACCGTGATCGACGTTGGCGTGGGCCTCGTCGTCGATGGCACGCATCTCGGCCACGGTGACGACCGGGATCACGGGTCCCCTTCGGCCACCACGCTGGCCAGGGCGACGAGGTCGGTGTGGGAGAGAGAGACGTGCCACCAACGCACGCCGCGCCGCGCCGCCAGCGCTGCGGCGCGACCGTCGAGTGAAAGGCGGGGCGCCCCGTCGTCACCCCGGACGACCTCGACGTCGCGGAAGTCGGCGGCCCCGATGCCGACCCCGAGCGCCTTCAGGACCGCTTCTTTGGCCGCGAAACGGGCAGCCAGGCGGGAGGCGGGATCCTTACCGGACTCGGCGTAGGAACGCTCGCCGTCGGTGAAGAGACGGCGCGCCAGCCCGGGACGACGGGCCAGGACCATCCGGAAGCGGACCACGTCGACGGCGTCGACCCCGACACCGCGGACCCGCCCTCCGTCGACCTCGCCCGCGGGCGGCGTCACTCGACCGTGACGGTCTTGGCCAGGTTGCGGGGGCGGTCGACGTCGAGACCGTGCAGGGAGGCGAGGTGGTAGGCGAACAGCTGGAGCGGGATCACGTCGACCACCGGCGCGAACAGGGGTTCGGTCTTGGGCACCCACAGGACCTCGTCGGCCTCGGCCGCCGTCTCCTCGTCGCCGTCGTTGGCCACCAGCAGCACGGTGGCGCCGCGACTGCGGACCTCGGCGATGTTGGACATCATCTTGTCCCACAGGCGCGTTCGTGTGGCCACCGCCACCACCACGGTCCCGGGCTCGATGAGGGCGATGGGACCGTGCTTGAGCTCACCGGCGGGATAGCCCTCGGCCCGGAGATACGAGAGCTCCTTGAGCTTGAGAGCGCCTTCGAGGGCCACGGGGAATCCGACGTGACGGCCCAGGAAGAAGAAGTCGCGCGTTTGGGTGAACCGGCCGGCGACAGCGGCGACGTCGTCTTCGCGGCCGAGGGCCGTCTCGATCAGACCGGGGAGCTCGGCCATCTTCTCGAAGAGGTGGAGGGCGTCGGCCGGGGGCAGGGTCCCACGGAGCTGAGCGAGGTACAGCGCCAGGAGCTCCAGGGCCACGATCTGGGACAGATGGGTCTTGGTCGAGGCCACCCCGACCTCGGGACCGGCGTGGGTGTAGAGAACGCCGTCGGCCACCCGGGCCATGGACGAGTCCACGACGTTCGAGATGACGAGGACCTTGGCGTCCCACTGGCGGGCCTCGGTCATGGCCTGGAGGGTGTCGATCGTCTCGCCCGACTGGCTGACGCCGACGACCAGGGTGCGGCGATCGAGAACGGGGTCGCGGTAACGGAACTCCGAGGCGATGTCGATCTCGGTGGGCAGCCGGGCCCAGCGTTCGATGGCGTACTTGGCCACCATCCCGGCGTGGTAGCTCGTGCCGCAGGCGACGATGAAGACCTTGTCGATGTCGCGGAGATCGTCGGGGGTGATCCGCAGCTCGTCGAGACCGATGGTGCCGTCGGGGAGGAGTCGTCCGAGAAGGGTGTCGGCCACGGCCCGGGGCTGCTCGTGGATCTCCTTACCCATGAAGTCGGGGTAGCCACCCTTCTCGGCGGCGGCCATGTCCCAGTCGACCTTCAGTTCGGTCGGTTCGACCTCCTTGCCGGCGAGGGTGGTGACCCGCATCGAACCGGGCCGCAGCTCCACCACCTGGTCGTCGTCGAGGACCCAGAAACGTCGGGTGTGGCCGAGAAGGGCCGGGATGTCCGAGGCCAGCAGCGCAGTGGGTTCCTCGCCGTCACCCATTCCCACGACGAGGGGGGAGACCCGTCGGGCGCCGACGATGGTCCCCGGTTCGGAGGCGGCCACCACGGCCAGGGCGAAGGCACCGCGGACTTCGCGCAGTGTGGAACGCACGGCATTGGCCAAAGATGCCCCGGCCGCCATCTCCTCTTCGACGAGGTGGGCGTACACCTCGGTGTCGGTGTCCGAGGCCAGGACATGGCCGCTGTCGCGCAGACCCGCCGCCAGTTCCCGCCAGTTCTCGATGATGCCGTTGTGGACGACAGCCACCCCGCCGGTGCAGTCGAGGTGGGGGTGGGCGTTCATCTCGGTCGGGTGACCATGGGTGGCCCACCGGGTGTGGCCGATCCCCGCTATCACCCCCGGGGGCACGTTCTCGACGATCTTGCGGAGATCCTCGAGGGAACGGGTCCCCGTGGCCGCCCGGGCCCGGTAGAGGCCTCCTCCGGTTTCGAGGGCCACTCCGGCCGAGTCGTACCCTCGGTACTCGAGCCTTTCCAGGCCGGCCAGCAGGAGATCGAGGATGCCATGGTCGCCGGTGGCTCCGATGATGCCGCACATGAGACCAGGCTACGGCGCGCTCGGCACGGAGGCGGCGCGTTCCACGACCACGCGTAGACGACCGGCCAACAACTCGGCCCGGTCCTCGTCGGCCGCTTCCACCATGACCCGGACGAGAGGCTCGGTCCCGCTGGGCCGCAGCAGCACCCGGCCGCTGTCTCCCAGCTCCCGTTTGACGGCGGCCACCTCGGCCTGGACGTCGTCGCTCGCCACCACCTGGGACGGATCGACGGCGGGGACATTGACGAGAACCTGGGGCAGGCGGCGCATGACCTCCCGGGCCAGATCGGCCAGCGGCCGGCCGGACCGTCGCAGAAGGTCCATGAGCAGCACGCCGGTGAGAACACCGTCGCCGGTGGTGGCCACCTCCCGGAACAGCAGGTGCCCGGACTGCTCACCACCGAGCGTCAAACCGTCGGCGTTCAGCTCCTCGGGACGTAGCGGTCGCCGATGGGCGTCTCCCGCACCTCGATGCCCTTCTCGGCCATGGCCAGCCGGAAGCCCAGGTTCGACATGACAGTCACCACCACCGTGTTGCCGGCCAAGCGGCCCCGATCGGCCAGGTCGGTGGCGAAGAGAGCCAGGAGCTCGTCTCCGGTGGTGGCGGCACCGGTGTGGTCCACGGCCACCAGCCGGTCGGCGTCGCCATCGAGAGCGAGGCCGAGCTCGGCGCCCCGGGCCACCACACAGGCGGCCACGCGGTCGGGATGGTTCGAACCGCAACCGTCGTTGATGTTGGTCCCGTCGGGCTCGCAGGCGATGGCTTCCACGATCGCCCCCAGGCGCTCGAGGACGACGGGAGCGATGGATGAGGCAGCGCCGTTGGCGCAGTCCACCACGACCCGCATCCCATCGAGGGAACGACCGTCGAGCGCATTCACCAGATGCTCGATGTAGCCCCCGGCGGCACCGGGATCGGACGACAGGCGACCAACGGCGTGTCCGGTCGGTGGCCGGGGGCCACGGCCCTCGTGGGCCAGGACACGGTCGAGCTCTTCCTCGACGGCCGTCTCGGCCGTCAGGGGCAGCTTCAGACCACCGGAGGCGAAGAGCTTCACCCCGTTGTCGGAGAAGGGATTGTGGGAGGCCGAGATCACTGCCCCCGGTAGTTGGCGGTGGGCGCAGTGCCATGCCACCCCGGGAGTGGGCAGGACACCGAGGTCGACGACGTCGGCGCCCTCGCTGGCCAGACCGGCGGACAGCGCCGCCTGCAACAGCGGTCCCGATTGCCGGGTATCGCGGGCGACGAGAAACGAACGTGCCGGCAATGCCCGGGCCGTGGCCCGACCGAGGGCCAGGACGAGCTCCGCTCCGAGCTCGGCATTGGCGACACCGCGGATGCCGTCGGTGCCGAACCGGACACCCACGGCCGACTACCGCTTCGAGTACTGGGGCGCCTTGCGGGCCTTCTTCAGGCCGTACTTCTTGCTCTCCTTCTCGCGTGCGTCACGGGTCAGGAGGCCGGCCTTCTTGAGGGTCGGGCGCAGTTCGGGGTCGAGCTCGAGCAGGGAGCGGGCGATGCCCAGGCGCATGGCACCCGCTTGTCCCGAAACCCCCCCGCCGTCGATGGTGGCGTCGACGTTGTACCCCTCGGCCAGGTTCGTCAGCCGCAACGGCTCGGTGACGATCATGCGGTGGGTGGCCGAGGTGAAGTACTGCTCGATGGGCTTGCGGTTGACCGTGATCGTTCCCTGACCGGTGCGGATACGGACGCGGGCCACAGCCCTCTTGCGGCGCCCCGTCGTCTGGCAGAGGGGGACGGGGAGCTTCGGCTTCGTCGACACGTTGAGGATTCCTGTCCTTTCGAGACGCCCGGAGAGGCGCTAGATCCTGGCCTGGGCGCCGGGGATGTCGAGCACCTGGGGCTGCTGGGCCTCGTGCGGGTGGTCGGGGCCGGCGTAGACCTTGAGCTTGGAGAGCTGCTGGCGTCCGAGGCGGTTGCGGGGCAGCATGCCCCGGACGGACCGGCGCACGACTTCCTCGGGGCGCGTGACGAGGAGGTCGGCGTAGCTGGCCGTCTTCAATCCGCCGGGATAGCCGCTGTGGCGGTAGACGAACTTCTTGTCGGCCTTGCCCGCGCTCATGACGACCTTGGCCGCGTTGACCACGATGACATGGTCGCCGGTGTCGACATGGGGGGCGAAGATGGGCTTGTGCTTGCCCCGCAAGATGGTCGCCACCTGGGTGGCCAGCCGGCCCAGCACCATGCCGTCGGCGTCGACGACGTGCCATATGCGGTTGATGTCCACCGGTTTCGGCGAGAACGTGCGCACGCGGGTTCCTTGGTCGTTGTTCGTGGTTGGGCCGACCGCCGGGGGTACCGGTCCTGACCAGGGCCGGTACCGCTGATCCGGGACGACACATGCCCGTCCCGTCAACAGACGGACCTCCCACACTAGATGCTGGGAGCGGACCCGGGCAAGCTCCCGGTGGGGAATCCCCAGGTGAGGTCCCCTCCGGGGGTTCCGGTAGGTCACAGGCGGTCGGCTCCTTCGTAGTCCACCGACAGAAGGCTGAGCCCGTGCGGCGGAGCGAGGGTGACGCCCTGGGAGCGATCACCGGTGGTGAGCATCCAGGTCACATCGGAGGCCCGGCATCGGCCCCGGCCCACGTCGGTGAGGGTACCGACGATCGAACGCACCATCTGATGGCAGAAGGACTGGGCCGTGATGTCGAACCGGAGCAACCGGGCGTCGTCGCCCAGCCCCCCCGGCGTCCAGGGCTCGTGGCGCCATGAGGTGTCGAGGACGCGCCGGCGGATGGGCTCGTCCGGGCCGGTACCCGGTGGTCGCCGGCAGAAGGCGCGGAAGTCGTGCTCACCGAGCAGGGAGTCGGCTCCGGCCGCCATTGCTCTCATGTCCAAGGGGTCGCGGACATGCCAGGCCAGGGGGGCGAGGAGGGGGTCGGCACTCTCGCCCTGCAGGATGAGGTAGCGGTAGCGGCGGGCCCGGGCCGAGCGTCGGGCGTCGAATCCCGGCGGGGCCACGGCGGCGGTCCGCACCACCACGGCCGGTCCGAGCATGGCGTTCACGGCCTTCACCAGGCTGACGGTGTCCACCGGGCCGACGATGTCGGTGTGGACCACCTGACCGGCGGCATGTACCCCGGCGTCGGTGCGTCCAGCACAGGTCAGGTCGACGGACTGGCGAAGGGCGGTGGAGAGGGCCCCGATGAGCTCACCGGCCACGGTGCGCTGCCCGGGCTGCGCCGCGAATCCCCGGAACCCGGCACCGTCGTAGGCCACGACCAGGCGGAGACGGAGCCGGTCGGGCTCTCCTTCGGTTTCGCCCGCCCGGTCATCGTCCCCCCGTGGAACGGCGCCACCTTCGGCGTCAGGGGGGTCGAAAAGCGTCAAACGAATTCGATGCGCGCCATGGGCGCGCTGTCACCCAGGCGCGGCCCGAGCTTCAAGATCCGGGTGTAGCCGCCGGGACGGTCGGTGTACCGGGGCCCGATCTCCTCGAACAGCTTGTGGGCCATGTCCTTGTCCCGGATGAGCGCCACCACCTGGCGGTGACGGTGGACACCGCCTTTGCGGGCCGCGGTGATGCACTTCTCGACCACGGGGCGCAGGGCCTTGGCCTTGGCCTCGGTGGTCACCAGTGATTCGGCGGCGATCAAAGAGGCCACGAGGTTGCCGAGCATGGCCTTCTCATGGGCGGCGTCGCCGCCCATGCGCCGGCCCTTACGGGGGATACCACGCATTGTCTGTGCGCCTCAGTCCTTGACGCGCAGAGACAGTCCCCGCTCGTCGAGGCGCTGGATGACCTCGTCGAGCGACTTCTGTCCGAAGTTGGTGATGGCCAGCAGGTCGTCGTGGGTGCGCTCGACCAGCTCGCCGATCGTGTTGACCTGAGCCCTCTTGAGGCAGTTGCGGGGCCGCTCCGACAGGTCGAGGTCCTCGATGGGGAGGTCCAGGTCGGGCGATCCACTGGTGGAGGTCCCGACCTCTCCCAGCTCCAGGCCCTGGGGCTCGTCCTCGAGGTCCGCCACCAGGCCCACGAGCGACCGCAGGGTGTCACCGGCCGAGGCCAGGGCCTCGCGCGGGGTCAGGGACCCGTCGGTCTCTATGTCCAGGACGAGCCGGTCGAAGTCGGTGGACTGCTCCACCCGCACGGGTTCGACCGAGAAGGCCACCCGCCGCACTGGGGAGAAGATCGAATCGACGGGGATGACGCCGATCGTGCTCGACCGCTTGTTGCGCTCGGCCGAGACGTAGCCCCGGCCGCGCTCGACGGTCACGTCCATGGCCAGGCGGCCCTTGGCGTTCAGCGTGGCCACCGGCAGCTCCGGATTCAGGACCTCGACGTCGGCGGTCAGTTGCAGGTCGGCGGCGGTGACGTCGGACGGTCCCCGCTTGTCACAGCGCAGCGTGACCGGGTCGTCGCTGTGGACCCGAAGGACGATGTCCTTCAGGTTGAGGATGACATCGGTGATGTCCTCCTTCACCCCCGGCAGGGTGGTGAACTCGTGGAGGGCGTCGTCGAACCGGACCTGGGTCACGGCTGCCCCCGGAATGGAGGACAACAAGGTCCGGCGGATCGAGTTGCCGAGCGTGTGCCCGAAGCCCGGCTCGAGAGGGCTGATGGCGAACCGCTGACGGCTCCCCTCTTCCTCGCCGAGGGCTTCGACGGTCGGTCGTTGGATGATGAGCATCTAGATCGCTCCTGCGGGTGGTCGGTGGGTGGGGGGAAGCGGGGGGATTACTTGGAGTACAGCTCGACGATGAGGGACTCGCGCAGAGGCTCGTCGATGTGTTCGCGCAGAGGCAGGGAGGTGACCCGTACCGAGAGGCGGCCTTCGCCGGACTCGAGCCACAGCGGGAGCTGGCGGTCGAGTGTGTCGAGGTTGCGGCGCACGAAGTAGAACTCGCGCGCCGAAGGCTTCACGGAAACGACGTCGCCCTCGCGCACCCGGTAGCTCGGAATCGTCACCCGCTTGCCGTTCACGAGGATATGACCGTGACGGACTAGCTGCCGTGCCTGGGACCGGCTCGCTCCCCAGACAGCCCGGAAGGCCACGTTGTCCAACCGCAGCTCGAGGAGCCGCAGGAGGTTCTCTCCGGTGATCCCGGGCTGGCGGTTGGCCTCGGCGTAGACGATCCGGAACTGCTTCTCCAGGACGCCGTAGATGCGGCGGGCCTTCTGCTTCTCACGCAGCTGGGCCAAGTACTCCGAACCCTGGCGCATACGGTCACGGCCGTGCTCACCGGGCGGGTAGGCGCGGGAATGGCGGTCGGTCGCCTGCTCGCTGACAGGGCACTTGAGCGAGTAGCAACGCTCGCCCTTCAAGAACAATTTGGTCCGCTCGCGCCGGCACAGACGGCAGACGGGCCCGGTATAACGCGCCATGATCGCTCGTACTCCCTTCGGCCCCGCCCTCAGACCCGGCGCCGCTTCTTGGGGCGGCAGCCGTTGTGAGGGATGGGGGTGACATCTTTGATGCCGGCGACTTCGATGCCCACGGCCGACAGAGAGCGGATGGCTGTCTCGCGGCCCGATCCGGGACCGCGCACGAGCACGTCGACCTTGCGCACGCCGTGTTCCATGGCCCGGCGCGCCGCCTGCTCCGCCGCCAGCTGGGCGGCGAAGGGGGTCGATTTGCGTGAACCCTTGAAGCCGACGTTTCCGGCCGAGGCCCACGACAGGACGTTGCCCTCGTGGTCGGAGATGCTCACGATCGTGTTGTTGAACGAGCTCTTGATGTGCGCCACCCCGTAGGCGACGTTCTTACGCTCCCGCTTGCGGGGCCGGCGGGTGGAGGCGGACTTGGGGGTCTTGGCGGTCTTGGCCATCTACTTGCGTACTTTCTTCTTGCCGGCGACGGTCTTCTTAGGGCCCTTACGGGTACGGGCGTTGGTATGTGTCCTCTGTCCGTGGACGGGGAGCCCACGGCGATGGCGGATGCCCTGGTAGGACCCGATCTCCATCTTGCGCTTGATGTCCTGGGCGATGTCCCGCCGGAGATCACCCTCGACCTTCAGGTTGGCGTCGATCCAGGTCCGCAGACGGGTGACCTCTTCGTCGGTGAGATCTCGCACCCGGGTGTCGGGATTGGTGTCGGTCTCGGCACAGACGCGCTGCGCCTGGGTCCGCCCCACGCCATAGATGTACGTCAGGGAGATCTCCAGCCGCTTTTCGCGGGGAATGTCCACTCCGGAAATCCGTGCCACATGCTGTCCCTTCTCGCCCTCGTCCTGACCCGCTCAACCCTGGCGTTGCTTGTGCCGCGGGTTCTCGCAGATAACCATGACCACCCCGTGTCGCCGGATGACCTTGCACTTCTCGCAGATCGCCTTGACGCTCGGTCGCACCTTCATTGCTCGTCCTGTCTTTTCTCCGGGGCGTCCGACACGCTCACTTGTATCGGTACGTGATCCGCCCTCTGCTCAAGTCATACGGTGTGATCTCCACCTGCACCCGATCGCCGGGGAGGATGCGGATCCGGTGCATCCGCATCTTGCCCGAGCTGTGGGCTAGTACCTTGTGGCCGTTCTCGAGCTCGACACGGAACATGGCGTTCGGCAACGGCTCGACGACGGTTCCTTCGAGCACGATCGCATCCTCTTTGGGCTTCGGCAGGTGACTACTCCTCGTTCTTTTCCCCCCGGGCACGCCGCACCCAGTCACAGGTGCCATGTCTCCCGGTCCGCTCGTATCTCACCCCGGGTGGGGGTCCCGGTCCGAGCGATGGCGACCCGCCCCCACCGACCGGAGCCGGAGGGACCAGACCCAGGTCAGGCCTGGCGAGCCGACCTATGAGCATAGCGGTTCCGGCGCCGGGCGGCCAGAGGCACCCTGGGACCGGTCAGGGCAGGGTCAAGACCTCGGGACCCTCGTCGGTGACGGCGATGCTGTGCTCGAAATGGGCCGACAGGCTGCCGTCGGCCGTGATCACGCTCCAGCCGTCGTCGAGCACCTTGGTGGCCGCCCCGCCGGCGTTCACCATCGGCTCCACGGCGAAGACCATGCCCGCCTTGAGCATGGGGCCCCCGCTTCCGGGCCAGTAGTTCGGGACCTGGGGTTCTTCGTGCATGGCGGTCCCGATGGCGTGGCCCACGTACTCCCGCACCACGGTGAATCCGGCCTTTTCGGCTACCTCCTGGACGGCGCGCCCGACCTCGTGCAGCCGGGTGCCGGACCGAAGCTGCTCGATTCCGGCCCAGAGGCTCCGCTCGGTCACCTCGATGAGGCGCTGGGCCCCGGGGGTCACCTCCCCGATGGCCATGGTGAAGGCGGCGTCGCCGTGGTACCCCTCGACGATGGCCCCGCAGTCGATCGACATGATGTCCCCCTCCTGGAGGACGTAGTCGCCGGGGATGCCGTGGACGATCATGTCGTTGGGCGAGGTGCAGATGACCGCCGGGAAGCCCCGGTAGTGCAGGAAGTTCGACTTGGCCCCCCGCCGGTCGAGGACGTCACGGGCCACGGCGTCGAGCTGGGCGGTGGTGACCCCTGGCTTGGCCGCGGCCCGGGTGGCCTCGTGCATCTCGGCCACGACCCGTCCGGCGCGCCGCATCTTGGCGATCTCATCGGCGGTTCTCTTCATCGGACGTCGTCACCTCTCATCCCAAAACGCCCCGTCATCGCTCCCCTCATCGCGAACCTCCACGGCGTTGGCGGCGCTCCTCCACCGATCGGATGATCCGGCGCAGGACGGCATCGGGGGAGCCGATGCCGTTCACCTTGGCCAGCTGCGCCCGGGACGAGTACCAGTCGATGAGGGGAGCGGTCTGGCGCTCATAGAGCTCCAGCCGGCGCCCGATGGCGTCCTCGACATCGTCCTCACGCTGGATGACCTCGCCGCCACACACGTCGCAGGTCCAGTTTGTCTTGGGCGGCGCCGACACCGAGTAGTTGGATCCGCAGTCGATGCAGACCCGCCGGCCGGCCAGGCGCCGCATGGCCTGGATCGTGGGGACCTCGATGTCCACGGCGGCGTCGATGTCGTCCGGCGCCATGAGGGCGGCCAGGACCTCGGCCTGGTGGGTGGTGCGGGGGCAGCCGTCGAGGATGAAGCCCCGGGCACGGGCGTCGGGCTCGGCCAGACGCTTGGCCACCATCTCCATGATGAGATCGTCCCCCAGCAGCTCGCCGCTCTCCATGTTCTCTTTGACCTTGGTCCCGAGGTCGTCGCCGCTCTTGACCGCGCCGCGCAGCATGTCCCCCGTGGACACATGTGGGACCACGTAGTGATGCGACAGCCGCACGCACTGTGTCCCCTTGCCGGCCCCTTGTTTGCCCAGGACCACGAGCCTGACGCCGGGTACCATCCGCTACTTCAGGAAGCCCTCGTAATTCCGCATCATCAGCTGGCTGTCGATCTGCCGCATCGTCTCGAGCGACACGCCGACGGCGATGAGGAGGGTGGTCCCGAAGAACGGTGCACCGCTGATGTGCCATGCCGCCATCAGAAGCGAGGGGATCACGGCCACGGCGGCAAGGTAGAAACCGCCGGGGAGCGTGATGCGATTGAGGATGCGCGCCAGGTAGCGCTCGGTGGGAGGGCCGGGCCGGATGCCGGGGATGTACCCACCCTGCTTACGGATGATGTCCGCCTGCTGATGAGGGTCGAACGCCACGTAGACGTAGAAGAAGGTGAAGGAGAAGATCAGGACCCCGTACAAAAGGACGTACACCAGGCTGGTCGGGGTGATCCGGTTGTTGACGAAGTTGCGGAAGGCGGTCGACGGGATGACGTTGGCCAGGAGAATGGGGATGTAGAGCAGGGAGTTGGCGAAGATGATCGGGATCACGCCGGACTGATTGACCTTGAGCGGTATGTAGGTGGAGGACCCGCCGTACATTCGCCGGCCGACGACCCGTTTGGCGAAGGTCACCGGGATGCGGCGCTGGCCCTGCTCCATGAAGACCACGAACACCAGCAGCACGAGGGTCAGGATCACGATGGTGGCGAACTTGACCTTGCCACCCTGCGACCAGATGAGCTCGCCGTCGGCCGGGATGGCCGCCATCACATTGGCCATGATGATGATGGACATGCCGTTGCCGATGCCGCGCTGGGTGATGAGCTCGCCCAGCCACATGACGAAGGCCGTGCCGGCCGTGAGCGTCAGGACGATGAAGGCGGCGCGGTACAGGTCGAAGTGGGGGATCAGGTTGATGTTGGTCGAGGTCGAGCCGAGGAGCCCGGCCGCACCGTTGTGGAACACGTAGACGAGACCTGACGACTGCAGCAGAGCCAGCCCGATGGTGAGGTACCGGGTCGTCTGGGTGATCTTCTTCTGACCGATGGCGCCCTGGTCACGCCACTCTTCGAGTTTGGGGATCACCGTCGACAGCAGCTGGATGATGATGGAGCTGGTGATGTACGGCATGATCCCGAGGCCGAACAGGGCCATCCGCAGCAACCCGCCGCCCGAGAAGAGGTTCAGGAAACCCAGGATCCCCGCCTGCTTGGCCTGAGCTTCGAGCGCGTGGATCTGGGTGATGGACACGAAGGGCACTATGAGATTGGCCCCGAGCTCGTACAGGCCGATGATGAGGAGGGTGAAGACGACCTTGTTGCGCAGGTCAGGAACCTTGAAGATGTTCTTTAGGCTCGAGAGCACCGCCCCTCCTCGTCACTTTTCGGCGCCCACGGCGCCCACGGCCAAGATGTAAAGGCTACCGGTTGGTGAGGGCGTTTCCCCGTGCAGGAGGCCGTCCGTGTCCGAAGGGGAGGGGGATCAGCTCCACCTGACCCCCGGCGGCCTCGATGGCACTGCGGGCGCTCGCCGACACGGCGTGGACCTCGACACGCAGGCTCCGGTGCAGCTCACCACGGCCAAGCACCTTGACCAGGGCCCCCTTGCGGACGAGCCCGACCGCCTCCAGGGTCACTGGGGTGGCCACATCCCCGGCGAAGTTCTCCAGGGTGTCGAGGTTGACCACGGCGTAGGCGACGCGGAACGGGTTGTGGAAGCCTTTCAGCTTCGGGATGCGCTGGGCCAAGGGCAGCTGGCCGCCCTCGAATCCCGGTTTCACCGTGTTGCGCGCATGTTGTCCTTTTGTCCCTCGGCCCGCCGTCTTGCCGCCCTTGCCGGCGATGCCACGCCCGACGCGACGCCGGGGACGGTTGGAACCGGCCGGTGGCCGTAGATCGTGGAGTTTCATGACGTCGGCCTCCCCTCGGCCGCCCGGCGGGCTTGGCGGGTGGCCTCTGTGTGCAGGTGCTGGGCGGCGGATTCGTCGGGCGGAGCGCTCTCTACCGTCACCAGGTGCGGGACGCGGGCGATCATGCCCCGGATCTCAGGACGATCGGGAAGGATGCGCGACCGACCGACGCCGCGGAGGCCGAGGGCCCGCAGAGTGCCGCGGTGCTTGGGTTTGGTGCAGATGGCCGAACGGATCTGGGTCACCTTCAGCTCACCACCGGATGTATTGGCCGATGCCGCTGCCGTCATGCTTCAACCCCCTGGAACAGGTCCGAGGCACGCTGGCGCTCGCGGTAGGCACGCAGGACGCCCCTCGGGATGACCTCGTCGGCGGGCTTGCCTCGCAGGCGGGCCACGTCCTCGGGCCGCTTCAGAGACTTGAGCCCGGCAATGGTGGCGTGGGCCACGTTGATCCCGTTCGACGAGCCCAGCGACTTACACAGGATGTCGTGGATGCCCGCCATCTCGAGAATGGCCCGGGCCGCGCCGCCGGCGATGACACCGGTGCCGGGAGCGGCGGGCTTGAGCATGACCCGCCCGGCGCCCGCTTCGCCGATGATGGGATGGGTGATGGTGGAGCCGGCCAGAGGGACGTTGAACATGTTCTTGCGCGCTTCCTCGATCCCTTTCTGCACCGCCAGACCTGCTTCTTTGGCCTTGCCGTACCCGAGACCGACGCGACCGTTGCCGTCGCCCACGACCATGAGGGCGGTAAAGGAGAACCGCCGACCACCCTTCACCACCTTGGCCACCCGGTTCACCCGGATGGTCCGCTCCTCGAATTGTCCGTCGAGCATTGTCAGAACTCCAGTCCTGCTTTGCGGGCGGCGTCGGCCAAGGCGGCCACCCGCCCGTGATACCGGAAACCCCCACGGTCGAAGACGACCGTCGTTACCCCGGCGGCCGTCGCCCGCTCGGCGATCAGTCGCCCCACGCTGGTGGCGGCCCCCACATTCCCTCCGGAGCCGGACCGCAGCTCAGCTTCGACCGTGCCGGCGGCGGCCACCGTGCGGCCGGTGCTGTCGTCGATGACCTGGGCCGAGATGTGGCGGGCCGAGCGGAACACGGCCAGCCGGGGGCGGCCCGTGGTTCCGACGATCTGCTTGCGCACCCGGGCGTGGCGTCGGATGCGCAATGTGCGCTTGCGTTGAGCGGTGGTGGCCATGGCTACTTGGCTGCCTTTCCGGCCTTGCGCATGACGCGCTCACCGAGATACCGGACGCCCTTGCCTTTGTAGGGCTCGGGCTTCCGCAGCTTGCGGATGTCGGCCGCCACCTGACCCACCTTCTCCTTGTCGATGCCTTTCACGATGATCCGCGTCGGCGTGGGCACGTCGAACGTGACGCCGTCGGGCGCATCGACCACGACGGGATGTGAGAAGCCGAGGGCCAACTCGAGTGAGCCGGGCCCTCGCGCCGCCGCTCGGTATCCCACCCCCACGATCTCGAGCTCCTTGGTGAAGCCGGCGGTGACCCCGGTCACCATGTTGGCGACGAGCGAACGGGTGAGGCCGTGCAGGGCGCGGTTCTGCCGCTGGTCATCGGGGCGCTCGACGATCAAGCTGGCATCCTCCTGACGGACGGTGATCGCTCCGGGCAGCGGACGCGCCAATGTGCCCTGTGGCCCGGCCACCGTCACCAGCGTCCCGGCCACCGTCACGGTGACGCCACCGGGTACGTCGATAGGAGCTCGGCCGACCCGAGACATCAGAGAACCTCCCCGACTGATCCGGTCCCCGCTCCGAGGAGCCGTAGACCGGACATGTCACCAGACATAACAGAGGACCTCCCCGCCCACGCGGCGCTTGCGGGCCTCGCGGTCGGTCATGAGTCCTTGGCTGGTCGACACCACGGCCACGCCCATCCCACCGAGGACGCGCGGGATCCGGTCGGCCTGTGCGTAGATACGCAGACCCGGCTTGGAGACGCGGCGCAGACCGCCGATCGTGCGCGTCCGGTCGGCCGCGTACTTGAGCTTGATCTCGAGGACGCTGCCGGGGCCGGTGGTCGACGGGCTGACGTCGAAGCCGCCTATGTAGCCCTCGCGCTCGAGAATGTCGGCCAGGGACCGCTTGAGCTTGGAGGCCGGCATCTTCACCGTGTCATGCATCGCCGTGTTGGCGTTGCGGATCCGGGTCAGCATGTCGGCGATGGGGTCGGTCATCGTCATGAGCGCGGCCCTCCTCTCACCAGCTCGCCTTGGTCACGCCGGGGATCTCCCCGGCGTGCACCATGACGCGCAGGCAGATCCGGCACAGCCCGAATTTCTTGAACACGGCCTTGGGCCTCCCACAGCGTCGGCACCGCGTATAACCGCGGACCTTGAACTTGGGGGTGCGTTGTTGCTTCTCGATCAATGCCTTCTTGGCCATCGTGTTAGATGCTCTCCTGCTGCCTGAACGGGAACCCGAAAGCGACGAGGAAGGCGCGGCCCTCGTCGTCGCTGCGAGCAGTGGTACAGATTGTGATGTCCATGCCGCGCGTCGTGTCCACGCGGTCGTAGTCGACCTCCGGGAAGATCAGCTGCTCGGTAACCCCGAAGGTGTAGTTGCCGTGACCGTCGAAGGATCTCGGGGACAGACCTCGGAAGTCGCGGATCCGGGGGATGGCCAGGGCGATCAACCGGTCGAGGAATTCCCAGGCCCGGTCGCCACGCAATGTCACCTTGGCCCCTATGGGCATGCCCTCACGCAACTTGAAGGCGGCGATCGAGGTGCGGGCCCGGGTGATCACGGGCTTCTGGCCCGTGATCACCTCGAGGTCCTTGACGGCGCCTTCGATCAGTGAAGGCTGCTGGGTGGCCTTGCCGACACCCATGTTGATGACGATCTTCTCGAGGCGCGGCACTTCCATGGTGTTGGCCAGTCCCAGTTGCGTCTGCAACTCGCCCCTGGTCGTGGTGTCGTAGCGCTCCTTCAGGCGGGGACGGGTACGGGTGGCTGTGGGAGTCATCCGAGCTCCGTCCCGCACTTGCGGCAGATGCGGATCTTGCGGCCTGTCTCGTCGAACCGCATACCGATACGGGTGGGGCCGTCCACCGGACAGACGATGGCCACGGCCGACACGGGCAGCGGCATGTCCTTGTCGATGATCCCGCCCTGCATGTTGGCCCGACCCTGCTTGGTGTGACGCTTCGCCATGTTGGCGCCGTCGACGATGACCTTGCCCACCTCGGGGATCGCCACCATGACCTGGCCACGTTTGCCGCGGTTCTTGCCACTCAGGACCTGCACGGTGTCACCTTTGCGTATCCGCATCACAGCACCTCCGGGGCCAGCGAGACGATCCGCATGAACCTCTTGTCGCGCAGCTCGCGGCCCACCGGTCCGAAGATGCGGGTACCCCGCGGCTGCTGTTGGTCGTTGATCAGTACGGCGGCGTTCTCGTCGAACCGGATATAGCTGCCGTCGGGCCGACGCCTCTCCTTGGCCGTGCGCACGACCACGCACCGCACGACCTCGCCCTTCTTCACGGCGGCGCCGGGGATGGCGTCCTTCACGGTGGCGACGAACACGTCACCGATTCCGGCATAGCGGCGGCGCGAACCCCCGAGCACCTTGATGCACAGGACCTCCCTCGCGCCGGAGTTGTCGGCCACCTTGAGCCGGGATTCCTGCTGGATCATCGGGCACGCTCGAGTACGTCGGTGACGCGCCAGCGCTTGAGCTTCGACAGGGGGCGCGTCTCCATGACGCGGACCCGGTCTCCCAATTTGGCGTTGTTGGCCTCGTCATGGGCGTAGAGCCTGGTGGTGCGCTGCACCGTCTTTCCGTAGCGGGCATGACGGACACGCTCGACCACAGCAACCACGACGGTCGACTGCATCTTGTCGGAGACCACCAATCCCTCGCGGACCTTGCGCCCGTTTCGCTCGGTAGCGGTGGATTCCTCGGTCATCACTCGTCCTCCTCGTCAGCGTCGGTATCCGTAGCAAGAGCGGCTTTGATCTCCTCGATCTCGTCGGTCTCCGCTACGACGGCGCCGAATTCGGCCGTGCTGTCGTCGTCTGTCGTCTCAGGACGGCGCCGGGCCGGGCGCACCGGGTGCTCGAGGATGACGGGCCCCGCATCTCTGCCTTCGGCCAGCGCGATCTCCCGATCGCGTAGCACCGTCAGGACCCGCGCCACATTTCGCTTGGCCACGTTGAAACGCGAGTAGTTGTCCAGCTGCCCGGTGGCCAGTTGGAACCGCAGATTCAACATCTCGCGGCGGTACTCCTCCAGGCGGGTCTCGAGCTCGTCGTCCTCGAGCTCACGCAGTTCGGTTGCCGTGGGCATGGCGTTACACCTCCACCTCGGCCGTGCCGTGCGTTCCGGGACGGACGACGAAGCGGGCCTTGAACGGCAGCTTCTGAATGGCCCGCTCCATGGCGGCCTTGGCCAGATCCCGGTCTACGCCGGCCAGCTCGAACAGGATTCGCCCGGGGCGCACGACGGCCACCCAGTGCTCGGGGTTTCCCTTGCCGGATCCCATACGGGTCTCGGCCGGCTTCTGGGTGACCGGCTTGTCGGGGAAGACGCGGATCCAGACCTTGCCACCACGCTTCACGTGGCGGGTCATGGCAATACGGGCAGCTTCGATCTGACGTTGGGTGATCCACGCCGGCTCGAGCGCCTGTATCCCGAAGTCACCGAAGGTGATCGACGTCCCGCCCTTGGCCGAGCCGTTGAGGCGGCCACGCTGCTGCTTGCGGTGCTTGACCTTCCGGGGCATCAACATCAGTCGGACTCCTTGCGGAAGTGCGGCGTCTCGTGATGCTCGTTGCGCGTCCGACGCTCGATCTCTTCTTCCTCGGCCAGGAGCCGCTCGAGGTCGTCGGGCGGGCCCTCGGCCGGCGCGCCGGGGAGCGTCGTCGTCGTCGCTTCGGTCTCGGCGTCGACGACGTCATCGGTCGTCGCCGCCGGGTCGATCTGATCGGTGGCGTCGTCAGCCGGCGCGCTGCCGGGCTCACCCTGCTCGGCCCGGCGACGACCACCACCAGCCGTGACGAGTCGGCGCGGTCCCGACTGACCCGACGTCTCGCCGGCAGCCATGGCCGCCTCCCGCGAGATCTTGTCCTCCGACGACAGCTTGTAGGGCAGGATGTCGCCCTTGTAGATCCAGACCTTCACCCCGATACGTCCGAACGTGGTCTTGGCCTCGCGGAATCCGTAGTCGATGTCGGCCCGCAGGGTGTGCAGGGGCACGCGGCCTTCGCGATACCCCTCCTTGCGGGCCATCTCCGACCCGCCGAGGCGCCCCGAGCACTGCACGCGGACGCCGAGAGCGCCCGCCTTGGTCACCGTCTGCATGGCTCGCTTCATGGCGCGCCGGAAGGCGACGCGCCGAGCCAACTGGTCGGCGATGCTCTGAGCGATCAGCGCCGCGTCGAGCTCAGGCTGCTTGATCTCCTGGATGTTGAGCTGGATCCGGTTGCGCAGGCCCGTGATGTCCTCAAGCTTCTTCTTCAGACGATCGGCCTCGGAACCGCGCCGACCGATCACGATGCCCGGGCGCGCCGTGTGAATGTCGACGCGCAGGCGGTCGCGGGTCCGCTCGATCTCGATGCGACTGACGGCGGCCGACTCGAGCTGCCCCATGAGGTAGTCGCGGATCTTCCAGTCCTCGACGACGAAGTCCTGGTAGTTGCGCTCCTCGAACCAACGCGACTTCCAGTCGGTTGTCACGCCGAGGCGGAACCCATACGGGTTGACCTTCTGACCCATCAGTCCTTCTCCTCTGCGTCGGCCGCAGCCGCCTCGGTCCCGTCTGCCTCGGCGTCGTTCGCCTCGGCCTCCTCACCGGATTCCGCCTCATCGGACGCTGACGACTCGTCCTCGGTCGTTTCCACGTCCTCGCTCACCTCGACATCGGTGGTGTCGTCGATCGGTTCCTCGTCTGTGGGTTCGACCGGCGGGGACTCCTTCGTAGCCTTGGGCGTCGCTTCGTCGGCGCCGGCCCCCGTGCGGCGCCGTGAGGCGGCCACCCGGCGCGAGCGCCCGGCCGTCGTCTGCTCTGCTTGACGGGCCCGGCGGCGGGCCAGGCGATCCTCGGGCAGGCGACTCACGATCACCGTGATGTGACAGGTGCGCTTGCGGATACGGGTGGCGCGTCCCCGGGCCCGCGGGCGCCACCGCTTGATGGTGGTTCCTTCGTCGGCGTAGCAAGCCGCCACGTACAGATCGTCGGGATCGAGAAAGTCGTTGTTGCGGGCGTTGGCCACGGCCGAGGCGAGGACCTTGGCCACCACCCGGGCCCCTTCGCGGGGGGTGGACTGCAGAATCTCAGCGGCGCGGTCGACATCCTTGCCCCGCACCAGATCGAGGACCTGGCGCGCTTTGCTGGCCGACATGCGGTAGTGCCGCAGGACCGCACGCGTGCCTTCCACCTCGTTGGTCTTGACCCCGGGCATGTCAGCGCCTCGCCTGCCGTTCCTGCCCGGCGTGGTACCGGAAGGTGCGCGTGGGAGCGAACTCGCCGAGCTTGTGACCGACCATGGACTCGGTCACGTAGACCGGCACGTGCTTGCGGCCGTCATGGACGGCGATGGTGTGCCCGACCATGTCGGGAATGACCGTGGAACGACGCGACCAGGTCTTGATCACGCGCTTCTCGCTCGTGGCGTTGAGGGCGTCCACCTTCTTCAGGAGGTGGTCGTCCACAAACGGTCCCTTCTTCAAACTACGCGGCATGAGGCGTGGCCCCCTCGAATCCGTT